>ERZ824600.3146-NODE-3146-length-16150-cov-2.659894_pt1 | contig 16150 bp, 19 predicted proteins | sample MGYA00519933_ERZ824600 | MGnify/ENA primary metagenome ERZ824600 (study PRJEB31778, sample SAMEA3449178) | human gut metagenome | biome: human gut; feature: human-associated habitat; material: faeces | place: United Kingdom | collected 2010/2012 ... | reverse complement strand
TTCGTCAAACGTTTCCCTGCGTTCAACCACATAGGAATAGCCCTGTTTGTGAGCTTGGGTTATTGCTGCAATTTTATCGTTAAATGAAATGTTCTCAACGCCGCCGAAAAGGTAGCCGAATTCAAATGTTGTCGTTGTCATAATAATTGTATTTTACGGATTAATTAATTTTTTAAATACTCACACCCCAAACGGCAAACGTCCGCAAGGGCAGAAAGCTTGTATTCTCGTCAGGAACGGCAAGTTCACCCTTGTCCGCATCAAGAATAAAACGCTCACAGCCTTCGCTGATACGTTCATCAATCCAGGACAAAGCGGCCGGTCCGCAGACATAAGGGCTGTCTTCGCCCAAATTTTTAAGCGACCGCGGCTCATAAAGGCTTCCTTCTTTCAAAATAAAGGAATCTCTAAAGCAAACACCGTCCTCAAAATAATCTGCCCGGGTAATTTTCAGTCCCAGCTGCTTTTCATGATTTTTTACCAGTTCTGCAGCCGCTTCGGCCAAATTTCCAACCGCTAAATCCTCAAGCGTCCGGAGCGAAACCAAAGAAAAATAACAGTCAGTGAACATCAGAGGGGTCTGCCCCGAAGCTTTGCGCGACAGTTTCCATGCTTTCATGGTTTCTTCTGATACAATGATTTCTTTGAAATCATGCTCCTTATACTCAATATCCCCGTCATCAAAAAACTCATATTCCCCGATAATCAAACCGATCATTTTTTCTTTACGGTCGGACAATCCGAGAAAATACTGATAAATTGAAGACTTGACAGGCACGGCATAAGCATCGGCCAGCTGCTGCTGGGTTAAAATTAATCGTTTCATATTTAAATTTATTTAAAGTAAATACACCATAATTTGGAAATTACTCCCATTATGCACATTTTTAGACAAAAATCAATATAATTTTTCTTATTTGGACAATAAATCCTGAATATGGCGGATAACATCCTCAAACATTTCATAGGTCAACACACCGGTATTAATATTGTAACGCGACGTATGATAAGAGTTAAGCATCCACAGATTATGCTTCTCCAAACGGTGCAGTGCATTATGGGCAAACTTAAACCCGGCCTTGCGATAACCCAGAACCCCCAAAACCGCATTATGCGCCACACTTCCCAACGTCAGGATAATCTTTAAGTTCGGCATATTCTCAATTTCCTGAATAAGATAACTGCCGCAGGCTTTCACCTCATCACCGGTAACTTTGTTTTGCGGCGGCACACAACGGACGGAATTGGTAATCCGCACATTTATCAGTTCAAAACCGTCATCTTTGCGTTTTTGATAATCTCCCTTGGCAAAGCCGTATTTTTTCAGAATAGGGTAGAGCACATCTCCCGCATAGTCATTGGTAAACGGACGATTGGTCTGATTCGCCCCGTTTAGTCCCGGAGCCAGTCCTACCACCAGAATCTCTGCATCCAGAGAACCGAACGGCTCAACCGGACCGTTGTAATAAGTCGGAAACTTGACAATGTTTCCCTCGCGAAAAGCTATCAGACGCGGGCAGTTACGACAGTTTTTATCGGGACAGACGAATGACATTTTGCTTAAAACCTTTCTGTTATTTCAACTTTTTATCACACTAGCACCGTTTTTTTTAACTGCCACCCTTTAAAACCAATTATCCAAAGTTATATCAATAGTCGAAATTGCAGTCTTTACCACAATTTCATAAGAAAATTAAGTAATTACATTGCAAAACCTATTTATAAATGGAGTTTTAAACATGAAGAAAACATTATTGTTAGCTGGTGTTGCCTGCATCTTTTCTTATAATGCCAACGCTATGAATATTTCATCAGACTTAAAACCTTACATCGGTTTGGATTATGTTTATTCAAAAGCTGACTTCAAAGGAGAAGCGAGCCGCCTGGAAAAGAGCAATCTCCTCAAAGACAACTACAATTCGGGCGTTATCAATGCCGGTATTAAACTCGGCGATTACACCAGCCTGGAAGCCTTCTACCAGCAGTCGGCAACCCGTAAGGGCGACCGTTACTATGTTGACGGACTGGCTCACAAAGCCAAAACCAAATTCAACGCTTACGGTTTAGACCTCTATGGCTATATGCCGGTTGGCTGCAGTGGTTTCAACCTCTTGGGAACAATCGGTTTGGCCAACTATGACCTCGAAGTCAAAGGCGCCGGAGACAAAGACACCTGGACCCGCGTCGGTTATCGCGCCGGTATCGGTGCTCAGTATGACTTTAATGAAAACTGGGCTGCCCGTGTCGTCGGCCGTTACAGCTACATCGGCACCAAAGCCGTTGACAATCTGAAAGAAGTAACCGCCGGTATTCGTTACACTTTCTAAACCTTTCTGCCATTCTATGAACCACCGAAACCTTTCGGTGGTTTTTTTATACACCACGCCGGCAGCTGTGCAAAGCTGCGCAAACAGCCTTGCTTTTAGCGTCCAAAAGCCTAAATTAAAACTTATTTATGATGACACCACGGAGAACGTAAATGAGCAAAAAACAGACTTATCTTTATATTTTAGCTGCCGGCATCATTCTGATTTTGGCCGGTTTTTTCATGCACATCTCGCTGATAACCTCTGCTTACCACACCATCGGCAAAATGGTCGCCAATCCTTTGGTTTTCGGACCGGCAGCCGTCTGCGCCTTTATCTTTATGGGAAACGGGCGCTATTGGCTGATTAATCTTGCCTGCGCACTGATTGCATCTTTAATTATCCAATATTTTGTGATTGGCCATGGGGCAGGGATCTACACAATTCTCTATCGGGCGGCGGCTTTCCTGATAGTTGTTTATTTTCTCAACCTGCTGAAAATAATTCTGGCCAAATAACCAGTCAAAAGGCGGCTTCTCGCCGCCTTTCTTTTTATTTTTCATCAAGCGGAACCAATCGTCCCGATGCCGTAAGTTTTAATCCTTTGGCCTTTAACGCTTCTTTACCTGATTCGTCAAAAGTATAATAATAAACCAACTCCCGCTCATTAATGGTTTCGGCATCAATCGCAGCCTCCGGAATTCCCCAAACAACTGAAATAGGCCAAGTGAGCAAATTTAAAAAGCCATATAAATAATGCCCGCCATCACCGCCATTTCCGGACGCCAAATAAAAATTGCCAAACCCCGGCAGAAGATTTAATGCTCCAGCACCAGCCGGACTGGCAGGTCTTTCCCATTCTCCTGCGGGTTTATCTACACTAATTCCATAAGAATTAAGACTGCGTATGGTATTTTGCTCATGGTGACTTAACGAAGTGCAAGCCGAAAGAGCTAAACAAAAGGCGGAAAGAACCGCAATTTTTTTCATAAGAACATCCTTTCGTTACAGTTAAACAAAACCCACCTGAAAAGGTGGGCGGATGTTCAGAAACCGTATAAAATAAACAAACAACGGCTCGGCTTATTTGGCCAAAACCTTATTCGCCGACATCCGTCCGAGACAGAAATCGGCATATAGTTTTAAGTCGCTATGCTATGGCGACTGTTTATTTTAAAAAGGGTTTCTGACGCCCTAAATGTACAATCTGTACATTCAAAGTCAGATTAACGGTTAAAAGAAAAAATGTAAAGTTTTTTATTCTAGAAACAAAAGAGAAGGGAAATCGCACAAACGCATCGGCTCTGAAAACGAGACGAAACTGTAATGATATAAATTTCACCATTCAGCTCGTTCACAGCGTCCATTTATTTATTATCTTTTTGATTTTATTTAGTTTTTATAAAAAAATATTAGATTATTTATTTCAAACGGCTGATAACACACAAAAAATATGATAATCACGACAAAATTAAACTGCAAACAAAAGACAATACACCAAAAACATCACCAAGCCCGCAAACAACAAAACGCTCTGGCGGAGCTCTTGCCGAGAAACCCGATAAACGAGAGAGGGCTCAATCACATAATAAATATTTGTCGCATAATATATCTTATGTATAAATTACTCTATTGTTGTAAGCGATTGTATTTATTGTGTTTATTATTAAATCAAACACTCTTAATAACATTTTATGCGACAATTACAGCGACGCTTCAATCAACAGCTTGGTGTAATCATTTTGCGGTGCCGTAAAAATCTGCGCGGCCGTATTCAACTCAACAATTTTTCCGTCTTTCATGACGGCAATCCGGTCTGCCATTGCCCGCACGGCTTTCATATCGTGTGAAATAAACAAATATGTGATATTTCTCTGTCGGCGGATATCCTGCAATAATTTAATAATCTGAGCCTGAATGGTCACATCCAGTGCAGACGTCGGCTCATCTAAAATAATAAACTCCGGTTTCAAAACCAATGCTCTGGCAATCGCAATCCGCTGCCGCTGCCCACCTGAAAATTCATGCGGATAGCGCCTCAGCACTTCAGCTCCCAGACCGACTTCTTCCAAAACCGCCGCCGCCCGCTGCCGTCGCTCTGCTTTGGAGAGCTCAGGATAATGAACGATAAGCCCCTCGGAAACAATATCTTCAATAGTCATACGTGGATTCAGAGAGTTATACGGATCCTGGAAAACAATCTGCATCTTCTGCTTTAAGGCTTTTTTCCCTTTACCGGAAAGGCTCTTCATATTGATTTTCTTATAGAAAATATCGCCGGAAGCTTTAATCAGCCCGGCAAGAGCCATACCTAAGGTCGTCTTTCCTGAACCGGATTCCCCGACAATTCCCAAACATTCCCCGCACTGAATATCCAGATTCACCTGATCCAACGCATTTAGATAACTTGTTGTTCTTCCTAGAAAATTCTTTTTAAGCGGATAGCTGACCCGCAAATTTTCTGCCTTAACTATAAGCTCGGAAACCTGCGGCCGACTTTCATTCTGCAGCATGGAAGCCGAAACCAGAAGCTTGGTATAATCATGCTGCGGCTGGCGAAAAATATCCTCGACGGCTCCCTGCTCCACAATTTCGCCGTTTTTCATAACGCAAACTCTGTCCGCAATCTGTCGCACCAGCTTTAAATCATGACTGATAAACAGAATTGACATATTCAGTTTTTGCTTCAATTCGATAAGTAAATCAATAATTTGCGCCTGAATAGTCACATCCAGCGCAGTCGTCGGTTCATCGGCAATCAACAATTTGGGCTTATTGGCAATAGCCATTGCAATCATCACCCGCTGCCGCTGCCCGCCCGACAATTCAAACGGATAAGCCTTTTTGCGGATTTCCGGCTGCGAAATTCCCGTCAACCGCAGCAAACGCTCCACTTCCTTATCTGCGTTTTTAGGCGAGATGCGCCGGTGCTGCCGCAAACTTTCGGCTATCTGATCACCTATTTTGTGCAACGGATTCAAGGAGGACATCGGTTCTTGAAAAATAAAGGAAATCTCATTTCCTCTCACTTTCCGCAAAATTTTATCTTCGGCCCCTACTAGCTCCTGACCGTTAAATTTGATTGAACTGTCAAATGAATGGCCGGCTTTGGGATAAGGCAGCAAACCCAGTACGGACAGCGCGGTAACCGATTTTCCCGAGCCGGACTCTCCGACCAAACCGACCACCTCACCGCAGCCAACGTTAAAACTGACATTTTTAACCGCTCGGCGTTCTTCACCGTCATCCGAATGAAATGAAACCGAAAGATTTTTAACTGTCAACAACGACATCAGTCATTCCTCCGGCTGTCAAAAGCATCACGCACCCCTTCCCCGATAAAAATCAGGAGCGTCAGCAGGCTGGAAAGCACAATAAAAATAGTAATTCCGATCCACGGCGCCTGCAAATTATCTTTGCCCTGGCGCACTAAATCTCCAAGCGAAGGATATTCGTGCGACAATCCCAACCCCAGAAAATCAAGCGCCGTTAAAGCAACAATTGCTTCCGAAAGCAAAAACGGCACAAACGTAACCGTCGCAATCAAAGCATTGGGCAGAATATGACGATAAATAATCCGCATATTGCCGACACCCAAAGCTCTGGCAGCCTTCACAAATTCAAAATTGCGCACCCGCAGAAACTCTGCCCGCACCACACCGGTCAGCGATGTCCAAGAAAAGAACAATAAAATCACCAGCAAAGTCCAAAATGTCGGCACAAAAACACTGGCAACAATAATCAAAATAAACAGCTGCGGCAGAGAATCCCATATTTCCAACAGCCTTTGAATAATAATATCCGTTTTGCCGCCGAAATACCCCTGCACGGCTCCGACAATCACACCGATCAAAGAGGAAACGGCCGTCAGAACAAAGGCAAAAATAATCGAAATGCGCAAACCATAAATAATTCTTGCCAGAATATCCCGCCCCTCATCGTCAGTTCCCAACCAATGAACCGCATCCGGCGGCGCAGGCATCTGTGCATTAAGGTCATAATCTATCGTATTGAAAGAAAAAGGAATTATGGGCATAATCATCCATCCGTTCTGCTGAATGTTATGCCGTATCAATTCATCGCGATAATCCGCCGGCGTCGGAAAATCTCCGCCGAAAACCGTTTCATTGTAAGTTTTGAAAATCGGGAAAAAATATTCATTATTATATTTGAGAATCAAAGGCTTATCGTTTGCAATTAACTCAGCGGCAAAACTCACCAGCAACACGCCGAAAAAAATCACAAAAGCATACCATGCCCGCCGGTTCCGGCGAAAGGCCCGCCATCTTCTTTGCGCCAGGCTTTCAATTTCCCGGCTGTTATTGTTTTCCTGAATTTCCACTGGATTCCTCGGCATCAACGGCACCAACTGCAGGCTGCTCAGCCTCGCCCTCCGTCTGAACGGCATTTGTCGCAGCGTCCGTTCCGGACGGAACTTCTTCTGCCGAAACCGCAATTTCTGCTGCGGAATCAATCAGTTCGGCAGCCTTTTCTTCATTCGTCTCTGTCTTTGCGGAAATATCTTCCGCTGATGATGAAGAAGTTAAAGTATCACCTTCGCTTTGCTTCTCTTTTCCTTGAATTTCCGCACTTATGCTCTTGACTTCAACTTCGTTTCCTTCATCTATCGGCGCCTCCATAACTTTAACCTCTCCGACATTTTTTTCCTCAGGAAGTTCCGTCGTATTCAAAACGTCGGCAGTTTCTGTCTCTTCGGCTTCGGGCAAAGGAATTTCCTCAGCCGGAACCGGAGCTTTCGCATTCTTTTCTGCCGGTTTCAAAACATTTCCGGGCTTTTGAATACTGTTGAAAGCTTTCCATTTGCCATACCATTCGTTAAAATGGGCCAAAGCCTGATTAACACTGTCTTTGGTCAGCACTGATTTCAGCAGCTCTTTCTGCAAACCGCTCGCCGCCGTAGAATGAAGTTCCATCCGGTTGAATTCACGGCAGTTTCCTTGTTTGTAAAGATAATTGCGCACCAGCTCCCTGCTCTCGCAAATCTGATTGTTAATGCTGAAATTATTGCGGCCGGGATCTTTGATTGCCAGCAACACCAGATTATCACTTTTGAACTTGGCAATATAATCATCTGTCTTGACGGCATCAATGTCATTAATGCCGCTGATGCCCTGCAGGACAATAACCGTATTTTTATCCAGCTGCTTTTCGTTCAGTTTCTGCATAAACTGTTCCAAACTCCCCAGCATGCAGGAGAACTGCTCCTGATAAGCCTGTCTTTTGGCAAACAGATTCTTATTGCTGACCCATTTATAATTGTCCATGGCCAGCCATTTGTCCTGCGGTTTCACCCGGCAAAACTCGTCATAGACATACATATCCGACGGCAAATCCATAAAGACAAAATAAGCCCGATTGCCTTTGTCGTTGGCAATATCGTTCAAAACCACGTCAAGCGTCTTAAACGAATTGACAACATACAAATAATCATACGGAATTCCGATAATCGGCGTTTTCTCGGCGCTGATAAAACCGTTGAGCGCTCCGTACAAGGTTGACCAGTCAGAAGACAGATGAAAACTGTTCAGCCACTGCACGAGCAAAAACTTGCTTTTCTCCCAGGTTGACAGTTTCATTTCCTCGGCTGAGACCGGAACGTTGATTTTATCAACACATTTATCAACGTTTCTTTCATTGTTTTTATTGCAAAAATCTATTCCGCGCGACTGATATGCCGACACGCGGTACTTTGAATTCTTATAAACGTCAATCAGCTGAGTATCTTTCAGATAAACATACTCGTCGGTAATATTATGAAATTTCCAAACGCTGTCAATGGCGACATTGCGCTGAATATGCCGTTCGGCTTTCTCATCGTCAATATTGTTCAAATCTTCCACCATACTCATCAGCGGATCTTTTGCCATCGTATAAGCATTGGGATAAACCCAGAAATTGTTCTTGGCCAGGAAAGCAATCAGCCGCTCCTGCGTCTCTTTCCCTTTCGCCGTTGACCCCAATTGGTCTTTCAAATCCCCCAGTGTCACGTAAGAGGTCGCGTTCGGCAAAAAGAAATAAACATATTTCTTGGCATTCGGTGCAATCTTGTCCAGATGATTGTCATATTTTACTGCAAATTCCTGATGTCTGTCGCGCATAATATAGCTGTCTGCGACCACACCGCCGAAAACGACAAAAATAATCCCGACAAAATAAACCAAACTTGATTTGGAAGAAATCGTCAGGACCACAAATGTCAATATTCCGGCACCGGCAACCAATATCCAGTGTGAAACGTCCGTAAACATTGAAGCTGCCGCGGCACCGATATACGGCGACAGCATCGGCACCAGAATTGATGTTTTGTCATAAACGGCAAACTGACTGAGCAACGCCCACACAAAACCGGCGGCAATCAGTGAAACCAGCAGATTCTGCAAAACGGAAGAAAAAGAAAACAAGAGCATCAGCAGCATGGAAAACACCAACAGCCCGATGACAACCGACATAATTTCAGGCTGCAGCATAAAACCGTCCGCAAACACCTTCTGACTTCCCGAACCGGCAAACAGCAAAAAGTTCATAATCAGCAGCAGCGCAGTCAAAAGCCCTTTGATAAGCCAGTCAAACATATAACTGAAAATGCCGCGGGATTTTTTTATTGTCACTTTGCGAACATTGGCGGCCAAACTTGACGATTGATTGGAGCTTTCAATAATTACGTCTTGCATCTGATTACCTCATTAATTTACTAAATTTTTTTTATCTAACCATATTAGAAAAACAATTTAAAGTAAAAAACCCCGGAACTGCACAGGCTCCGGGGTTTTTAATTGTAATCCGATACTTATTATCTTGAGTAGTATTCGATAACCAGATTCGGTTCCATAACACATCCGTAAGGAATATCATCCAGTTTCGGAGTGAAGGTATATTTGGCGGTCAGCTTTTTGCCGTCAACTTCCAAATATCCGGGAACTTCGCGGGTGCTGCTTTCAACTGCGGCAATAACAATCGGCAGCTGTTTGGATTTTTCGCGGACTTCGATAACATCGCCAACCTTAACCATATAGGAAGGAATGTTTACTTTTTTGCCGTTAACGGTAACATGTCCGTGGTTAACAAACTGACGGGAAGCAAAAATCGTCGGAACGAATTTGGCTTTGTAAACCAGGTTGTCCAAACGGGATTCCAAAATGCCGACCAGGTTTTCAGCAGAGTCACCGCCTCTTCTGACGGCTTCGACATAATATTTGTGGAACTGTTTTTCGTTAACGTTGCCGTAATAGGTTTTCAGTTTCTGTTTGGCATACAGCTGTTCGCCGTAGTCGGTCATTTTCTTTCTTCTCTGACCGTGCTGGCCCGGAGCATATTCTCTCTTGTTCAGCGGGCTTTTCGGATCGCCCCACAGATTGGCGCCGTAACGGCGGTTTGTTTTTTTCTTGGCGTTTTCAATACTTTTCATAAAAAAATTCCTTTTAATCAGGTTTATTGCATTATTGTCTCGGTAGTTGAACAACATAAATTGCCAACGGGGTTCACTGACCCGCCTTCCCGAAAGTAACGGCAATTTATTACATTTTTTTTCAAAAGACAAGCAAAATCTTTAAAATCAGGCTGGATTATTTGTTAAATATAATTAAGATAAAACAAAAAGGATAAAATATGGGATACAATTTACTGTTTCAGCAGGCGCTCGGCTTTCATGAGCAAGGCCGCCTGGACGAAGCCGAAAACATTTACCGGCAGATTTTGGAAACCGCACCGAACAACCCGGACATTTTAAATCTGCTCGGCTTAATCGCTCAGCAGAAAGGCCTGCACGCTCAGGCCGTTGATTACTTTTACCAAGCCATCCGTCTGGCCCCGGGACATGCGCCTTTCCATTTTAACCTGGCTCTGTCGCTGGAAAACGACAATAAACCGGCGGAAGCGCTCCAATCCTATCAGGATGCTTTACGCCTTAATCCCGAATTGAAAGAAGCATACGATAACATGGGTGACATTTTCAGCGGTCTGAATCAAACGGATAAAGCGGAAGAAATGTATAACCAAGCGCTACGGATTGACCCGGATTATCTTCTGCCTCAGGCCAAAATGGCTTACCTCCGCAAAGATATCTCCAAACTTGAACAATCCGCTCGGCAACACCCGCAGGAAGCTGTTTTCCCTTACTATCTGAGCCTGCTTTACCGGCAGCAGAACAAAAATCGCGAAGCTTTGGCCTGCGCCCGCCGCGCCGACGACTTGGCTCCCGGCAGTGAAGAACTGCTCACTCTGCTTGGCGAACTGTTGATAATCACCGGAGACCATACCGAAGCCAAACAGGTTTATGAACAGATATTGCGCCTTAACCCGCATTCTCCGGCGGCATTGATTAACCTTGCCAATTTTGCCACCAACACCGACGATTTCGCCACTGCCGAAAAATATTACAAACAGGCTCTGGACATTCGCCCCGGCGATTTGGACGCACATTTTAATTATGCCAATATGCTCTATCATCAAAACCGGCTGCCCGAAGCGCTGGAAGAATATCGCACCGCCGTCGTCATTGATCCCGGAATCCCCGAAATCAGCAACAACCTGGGCGTCATTCTTAAGGATATCGGCGAATATGAAGAAGCTTTGGGGCTGTTTTTCAATGCGTTCAACCAGCAGCCTGAAACCGGAGAATTTTCGGTCAACATTGCCGAAACACTGACTCTTCTGCACGGACAGAAACCCGAAACAGCCGTCAAAATTGCGCAGAACTGGCGCCGCCAGGCTCCGGACAACGCCTTTGCCATTCATGTCTGCGCTGCATTGCAGGGAAAACCGGAAAATGAAAATAATCAAATTTATGTTGAAAAGCTTTTTGACAATTTTGCTGATAATTACGAGCTGGTTCTCCAAAAGCTTGATTACGGCGTTGTCCGAAGCCTTAGAAACTTTACGGGACCTGTTGAAGGCACCCTTGTGGATCTTGGCTGCGGCACGGGGCTTGCTGGCCTGGCTTATCAGGCCGCTGGCACCCGGCTTGTCGGCGTGGATATCTCCGAAAAAATGCTCACCCAAGCCCGCAAAAAAGGAATCTACAAAGAACTGATTAAAGCCGACATTGTTTCCTGGCTGCTGAAAAAACCGCAGGCTGACGCTTTTGTCGCTGCCGACGTTTTCAACTATATCGGCAGACTGGAATCCGTTATTGGTGCCATCGCGCCCGTAAAACTCGCTTTTTCAACTGAAGACGACCATTCCGTCGACACATGCAGACTGACCCCGTCCGGCCGTTTTGCCCACAATCCGGAATATGTCGAAAAGCTTTTGCAAAAAGCCGGTTATCGCCGAATTGAACGACAATCGTCCGTTCTCCGTACCGAAAACGGACAACCTGTGAAAGGAACCTTATGGAAAACCTGGTAATTGAACTTTTGCCGGCCGATTACGAGGCAATTGCCGAACTCTGGGAAACCTCGGTTAGAGCAACGCACCATTTTCTCAAGCCGGAAGAAATCGGCTTCTACAAACCTTACCTGGTAAAATACGCCCCGCCCGCCTGCAGACTTTACGGCATCAAAACAAACGAGGGCAAACTATGCGCCTTTATCGGCCTTTCCGATGACAAAATCGAAATGCTGTTCGTCAGCCCGAAATTTTTCAAAAACGGCTGTGGCCGACGGCTGGTTGACTTTGCTGAACAGAAGAAAAACATAAAAAAGGTCGACGTCAACGAAGAAAACCCGCAGGCGCTGGCCTTTTATCTTCATATGGGCTTCAACATTGCCGGCCGCAGCGAAGTGGACGGCAACGGCAAGCCCCACCCGCTCCTTTTCCTGCAAAAGGACTGATTTTATCCCCGTCGCAACGAATAACTCTTTTCTTTTAAAATTCGGAAAGCTATAAATAAAATATTATATAACCTGTCGGAGAATCTCCATGAACACCCTTAAACAACAACTTCCCTTCATCAAAAAAGCTTTCGTTTTTCTGCTCGGCAGCTGGATTTTCGCTTACGGAACCGCTTCCGTTGTTACCATTTTCTGGCTCGAATCATTCCAAAACATCAGTGTGGAAGGCATTCGCAGCTATTTTCAGGATCCGTTCCCGAGCATTTTCGTTTCGGCGCTCAAAATGTATGTCGTCGTCTATGTCCTGTTTTATACGTTGCCCGACAAAATTCAAAACGCCAAATTCTGGCTTCGCGGCATTTATTTTCTGCTGTTTTATGTCTTTTGTTGCCTGACTTATTTTTGGATATAAGATGCAAGCCCTCGCAAGAGGGCTTTTTTTTAACGTATGGAAACTTTTCTCAGCCTTTCGAAAACTTCCGTTTCGCGCAATCCCGGATTCAGTGCGGCAAAATCAACAGCCCGATACCCGAAGCGGGTTCTTAACAACGGATTAGCTCCCTTGTCCAGCAACAGGCTTACCACTTCCGGATTGGGATTCAGTTTTGCCGCAAAAATCAGCGGCGTCGCATAATCTGCGTTCCCGGCATTAATTCCCGCCCCATAACGCAGCAACAGAGCGGTAATTTCCGGATTTCGGTTGCTTCCCGCCGCTTCGTTCAAAATCGTATTGGCGTTATTGCCCCGCGCGTGCACATTGGCGCCGGCCGCCAAAAGCATACGGCAAACCTCAACGTTTTCGTTCAGCCGTACGGCATAAAACAAGGCCGTTCCGCCTCGCGAATCCCTGGCATTGACATTCGCGCCGTAAGCCAGCAGCAGCCTGACAAATTCCGGATTGCGCTGGGCCGCGGCAAACATCAGCGCCGTCCGACGGCGATTGTCCGTTGCATTCGGCGCCACCCCCATAGACAGCAGCTTTTTGAGGCAATAAACGTTTCCGTGACGATTGGAAGCGGCATACATCAACGGCGTCATTCCGCCATATGTTTTAAAGTTCGGATCTCCGCCCTTCGCCAGCAGAGCGTCGACAACCTCGCGCCCGTCCTCATTGAGGCAAGCAGAACTTAACAAAGTCATGTCTCCGGCAAACGGCTTGTTTATTTCAAATTCACGGGTCGTTATCAGACGATCCACTTCCCCCGCCGGCGCCATAGCCACCAAATCGGGCGAAATCTGGGCTGCTGCCGGCCATACGACAATACAAAAAAGACAAATTGTTGCAAAAACGGCTCTTTTCATAAAATCCTCCGGATTTTATCTAATCATTTCCGAACATAAAAAAAACCCCGTGATGCTCAGCATCACGAGGAAACGAAATGACAGACTTCTCAGTCTCCGTATTCGAAAACAAAATCGGCACGAGACACCGTTTTTTGATAAACAAGCCCCAACATCCCCTGCGATTCATAAATCTGATATGCCAAAACACAATCGCCCAGCATCATTCTGAAAGCGTAAGTTCGGCCAAAAATAAGCGGAGACAAATCCTTTTGCGCAAAACAAAGCAGCCGGGTATAACTCTGAACCAGAGAAATCATCTCCGGTACCGGAACATATTTCTTTTTTTCCGGCTTTTTCCCGTCATACAACAATCCGCCGATGCACTTCTGCTCTTTGTCAAAAACCGGCGTCAGTATCGTATCAACCGATACTTCTTCTGCAAAATCAATTTTTATCGATGTCATATCTCAAAATTTTAAAAGGTAATAAATCCATATCTATACAATCAATTGTTTCCAATCTACTACCGTTTCATCCATTGTCAAGTTTTTTGTCTATTTTTGTGTTTACAGCCGCATAAAAATATGATATATTTTCCACAATAAAAACGAATTATTGTGGAAACTCAAAATATAATTCTGCGGTAATTCAGGTAATAACACTAAAAATATACCATTATGGACTTAAAAGAAAAAAAACAGAAATTAGCCGAAATCAAAGAAGAATTTGAATACGGCATGTTCCAAAACGGCAAAGTAGAAAACATCGGCACCATATTTTTTCTGTATTATACCGGTGCCTGCGTTTTGAGAGACGTCGTTTACTATCGCTCTCTCCACTACGGCATTCAATTTGAAACCTTATGTATGACCAGTTCATACTTTATCGGTTCCAAAGCTCACGCTGAAGCGCTTTTCCAGGCTTTTGGCGGCAAAATGTATGCTACCGAATTTTGCGCTCTGGCCGAAAACGCGCGCGAACTTTATGCCTGGGAAGGTCCAAAGCGCCAACGGCAGTGCGAAGAGATTCACCGCCGCGGATTTACCTCCGAACCGTTGGATCTTGAAGAGGTCAAAATGGCCCTGTTTTAATCCGGATTGCCGAACAAAATCAAAAACGCCTCTTATTTAAGAGGCGTTTTTTCTTTTTTACCAGCCTAATTTGCCATATTCTTCAGGTTGGTAATAATCGTCTGAGCCGTTGATTGCGATTCTTCGCTTATCCCTGCCGACTGCAAAGCCAGCTTTTTGATACAGGTATTAACAATTTCGTCAGCCGTAGCACTGACCGAACTGCTGAACAAAGTGCCGGCCTGAAACTTGTTGTTAGCCTCACTGACCATGCAGGCACGCATTTTGGTCTTGGCCGAAGCATTGCTGTCAACCGTGGTATATTTTGACAAATCGGCGCAACCGAACAAAACGGCCAGCATAGCCGGTAAAAAAAATTTTTTCATTTCAAGTCCTTTAGTTGGTTTAAAATCATTTCTTTGTATAAAACCAACCAATTAAAAAAAGTTAAATAAAAACGGATTGCCGTAAAATAAAAAGCCGCCCTCTCGGGCGGCTTTTAGTGGCGGAGAGTACAGGACTCGAACCTGTGCATCCCTTTAACAGGATGACGGATTAGCAATCCGCTGCATTACCACTCTGCCAACTCTCCATGGTAACGGACTTATATTTATATTATGTTTCAGCCAACGTCAATAGCAAAATTAACAAATGCCGATATTTTTTACCCGGACGCCAAAATCAGCACAATTGCCGATGTCAACAGCAGCAAAGCAGCCTTCACATTCATTCTGTTATACGGAACATTCGGCGTCAGCCTGGCTTTCAGCAGATTAAAAAGCGCAATCCACAAAATATAAATATACATCAGCGCCGCTACATAAGACGGATTAAACACATAAAACATCGCAAAGTTTTTACTGACGTTACAACCGATTAGCAACACAAACACCGGCAGATATTTAACATTTTCAGCAGCAACAGCCTTTTTCAGACTGCCGTTGTCACGCAGATAAACGACCAGATTAATCGCTCCGGCCACCAAAGCTATCAGCAAAACGTAAAAATAACTGGCCGAAACCAAATCCCCTTGTCCGTAATTCATTGCCTTTTTGTTCACAATGTCGCAAAAAGCGCCGACGGTCAGTGTCAGAACCAAAAACTTCAACGCCTGCATGCTTATCGGGCTGCGGTTAAACAACCGAACCGAAACAACAATCCCGGCCATGGCCGCAACAATAAGAAGCGCAACAAGCGGTTCCCGCAGATAAACCAGAATTGTCGACGGCGAAATAATCAGCCATAAGACAAAGGTAATCCCGATGGAAAACGGCTGCAAAGACGTCGCCACCTCGGCGCCCCACCGACGCAGCGCAACAAAAAACTTGCCGTCGACAAAAGCGATTAAAGCTCCCTGCAACATGCACAGGGCATAAAATTCCCAATGCGGAACCGGTGTAAACAAACCGGCGAAAGGCAGCAGCATAAAAAACACCGCCCACCCCCGATAAACCATAAACAGCGACGCCTTCATCGCCATCTTCTGATTCAGCAGAAAATATGCCGCATTGAAAAAACTGGTCAGCAGCGCAAAAACGACCCACATTTTTTATTCCATTACCATACTGATATATGTCATGAAAATAAAACCCATAAACACGGCAAAGGCCGATTTCTCAGTTTCCCTGGTACCATACGTTTCCGGAAGAATTTCGTTAACGACGACAAACAGCAGCGTTCCCCCGGCCATAGCCATTCC
>ERZ824600.3144-NODE-3144-length-16153-cov-2.609144_pt1 | contig 16153 bp, 16 predicted proteins | sample MGYA00519933_ERZ824600 | MGnify/ENA primary metagenome ERZ824600 (study PRJEB31778, sample SAMEA3449178) | human gut metagenome | biome: human gut; feature: human-associated habitat; material: faeces | place: United Kingdom | collected 2010/2012 ... | reverse complement strand
GCGGGAAGCTCCATGGCGTTGTTGTACCACGGCGAAAACAGAATGCCGATGACCTCACTGCCGTCAGGCGAGCGCCAGACGATCTCGGAGGGATAGCTCGTTGCGTTCGGATCGACCTTGTTGTCCTCCAGGATCGCGCCGATGCCGCGTCCGAATGCGGCGTTGTCGATGCCGAAGCCCTGCAAAATCTGCGGTATCTGCCCGACATTGCCGAAGGCATCCGGAAAATAGCCCGTCATTACAGGCTCCGCGCCCATGCCGCGGCACAGCCTGATGCCGTACAGAAGATTGCGGACATTCGCCTCACCGCCGGTGAGATATTCGTCCTGCAATACATAAAAGGGTCCTATCTGAATGCGGTTTGCGCGAATCAGCGCCGTCAGACGGTCGCGCATTTCGGGACGGATCTCCAGATAGTCCTCGATCACGATAAACTGTCCGTCCATGTGATAGTAGGTGTAGCCGGGATCCTTCTCCATCAGCTCAATGACGGTGTCCATCAGCTCTACCAAGTGCATTCTGTGCTGCTCAAAGCTCATGTACCATTCTCTGTCCCAATGGGAATGCGGTACGACATGCAGTGTTTTCTTTTCCATATTGTTCCTCTCTGCCATGCAGTTTCTGTGTTGTCCTGCTTGTTACGATTTGCGAAAAGGCCACCAGCCGCGCTTCGGGGGCTGTGCCTCACGGGGCTTCATGCTTTGGATAATGGGGAGAATGCGGCTCGTAAACCACGCGGGCGCACGCCGATCCATGTCAGCGATCCGATTGCCGTCGAGCACCGCGATCTGACGGAACGATACCGTGTTGTCATAGAACACCGACACATCGCATAATTCCAACAGCTCTCCCAAATGCTCGGTGATCTTTTCGTACCGACGGGAGATCACCGATTCATCAATGCCGTGCCCGCCGCGATCCACACGACGGTGTACACGGTTAATCGCAACCTGTAACCCCTCCACGCCCACAAAATACAATCTCACGCGGAAGCCGCGCGCCTTTGCCGCCTTGACCTGACGCAAAAGGGTCGGCGTGGGGATGGCAGCTTCCTGGTGGAAGGGCGTGTTGCTCTCGGTGTATTGACGGATGAGACGCATGGCCTGTCTGGCAGCGCGAAGCTGAACCAATGCATCCCGCCAACTTCCGATCCCGCCCGCGATCTCGTCGATATTCACCCGCTCGCCGAGATCGTCCTGACTGGCAAGAATGGAGTACAGCGAGGTCTTTCCCGCACCGTTCACGCCCACAAACAGAGTATAAATACGGTCGGTCACAGCAATTCCTCCCCTATCACGCTTTCCTGTGCCTGCTGTAATTTGAAATTCAGCAACAGACGGTAAAACGATTTTTCCTTCCGCGTCTCGGCGGCGATCAGAGCCTCCTCCAGCTCACGCATGGTCCAGCCGGAAAAAGCATGGTATAAGTCGGTTGGTTGCATCGTTGTGATCCTCCCGATTCCATTCGATTTCTTTTGATTGCGTTATCATAATTCGTTGAATTCGCCGCACGGCATCACACATCTCGCCGCACCGCTACGCTGATATTATAGTATGAACCGCGCAAAATTGCAAGACGTTTCCCGAAAAACCATACCCCCCATTTTTCTCTTTTTCACAAATTTCAAAAATGGTATTGACATTTTTCCAAAACCGTGGTATAATAGCCAACGTCGCAGGACACAGGAAACAGTCCGCTGTTCCGTGTGTCATCGGCAATTTCATATGCGGGTATGGCGGAATTGGCAGACGCGCTAGATTCAGGTTCTAGTGGGGGCAACTTCGTGGAGGTTCAAGTCCTCTTACCCGCACCACGAAATGCGGTAGTCCATGATACAATGGGCTACCGTATTTTTTATTTTTCTGTCGAAGAAGTCCTTATATCAAGCGTTTTTCCGAGTATGGGGGTGCAAAAGTCCTCAATGCTCGGATTTTCCTATTTTACCGAAGGTGCGCTGCTGATTTTTGCTTTGCACCCCCTTATGGGAAAAATCAAAAAGTAGATAGATTTATCAAAAGGTTGCAGAGAAAAATTAAATTGTTCTTTGACATTTATTTGCTACGCTTTTCCCCTTCCCCAGGGAGAGTCTATGTTCCCACTGATTTTGATACAATAAAAATAGCCTTTCCCGGAGCAAAAACCGCTGAAAAAGGCATAAAACAAGGGCTTTCAAGGTCAAATACTGACTTCGGAAGCCCTTGTTTCTTTGTTCAGTTCTGGATTTCTGCCGTTCCATTGTCTGGCTATACCGTGGGGTGTACGCCTTGCGGTGTATGGATTTTGGAATAATTAAAAGGTATAGCAAAATTAAAAGGTTTAATCTGTTTCAAGAAGTTCTCTCAGGGTTTTCCCATCGGTGTCTTTCCAGAGTGCATTTCCACTTAATGAAGCTCCGCCAACAAAGCCAGCTGCTGATGAAGGACTTGAAAGAAGCACATCAGCCGTTAAAGCGCCTTTACTATCAATCTTATCCTCATATTTCTTGCGATCCTTTATTGTCCTTTCAGGGCAGCTTTTGGTCATGGTAGGATTGATGGTACTACCTTTCAGCACAACAAACCCCTCGCTTGTTCTTTTCCCGGATGCCGCGCCTTTTCCATATTCCATATATAGAACCGGCTCTGTGTCGACTGATTCTGTAGAAGGTATATACGGCTCAAATACCTTATGCCCAAGAGTACCCATCACAATTTTTGCATAGTCGATAAACTCTTCAAGTTCGCTTTCTGTCTCCTCGGTTATATTCCCAGGATTGGGGTCATTTCCGTTTTTAACAACATAGCGACCGGCTTCTATCGCCATATTACAGAAACGATTTTCAAGATAACTTATCTCCGTTGGTCCGAAAGAGTTATTTGTCGTAGTGAACATGACCGCCTCCGTCCAATAGTCAATGGAGTTATGCGCCTCCTGCACCCGCAGAAGAAGACCTTTGCCATTTTTGCGAACTCCGGCTTGACCTATGTACACCACTGCATTATCTGTCTTATCAGTGCCGAATAGGAAATACACGCCGCTCTGTTTGAGAATATCCAAATCTTTGCATCTATCCAAAGCGGTACGAGGGATCTTATATGCTATTCCGGTCCAATTGGCAAGAGAGCATTTAATCCTTCCGCATGGCTCTCCATCCATCAAAAATAGTTTTAATGTTTTACTTCTTGGCATGGTACTTCCTCCTAACCCATTTGCCAAATGGAATAATCAATAGTCGGCGTGTAGCAAAATTTTTATATTATCTCCATCAATTTCCTATTAAACTTCAGCCATTCTTGACCATCCTCATAGGTCGGGAGGACTGTTTTCACTCTTGACCAGAAAGCAGGGCTGTGGTTCTTGTTGGTGATGTGGCTCAATTCATACTTGATTTCTTGCTGTGAATGAGCATACCGCCGCTGCCGACCGTAGGATCGTATATTTCCATGTTTTCCTGCGGCTTGATGATCCGAACCAATAGCTGAACGACTGTTGACGGAGTATAGAATTCTCCGCCTTTCTTTCCGGCAGAATCCGCAAAGTTCTTGATCATATATTCGTAGGCTGCTCCAAGCAGGTCGGGGAATACAAAGTTGTCGTTTGTCAGCTTATGCTTGTTGAAATGCCAAACAAGCTGCACGAGGCGCTCGTTTGTGATAATCTGCTTGTTCTTGACCTTCCTTGCGAAGTCAATGTTCTTCAGAACGCCATCAAGCTGGCTGTTTTCCTTCTCTATGGCAACAAGGGCGCGTTTCAGCTTGGCAGCCACATCCACTTTTACATGGAGCAGACCTGTCCAGCCGTCGCCATTGTCCTCGCACTCCCAGCGCGCTTCACGAGGCACAAAGAAAGTGCTGCCGTAGGAAGTCTTATCCTCAAGGAAATCCTCCAGTTCTTCCGGCGTCAAATCATCCTTATATTCCGCTTCCAGTTCCTTGCGTTTCTGTGCAAAGTTATCGGAAAGCCTCTTCAGAAAGAGCATCCCGAAGATGTATTCTTTAAACTCAGAAGCGTCCATTTTGCCACGGAGAATATCTGCCGCTTTCAACAGATGGCTTTCCAATTGCGATATTGTTAATTTAGGCATGATAAATTCTCCCTTATCGTTTTATCGTTATTCGGCTTTCGTTCGCATCTTGGCGGCATATGCCGAAATGCGCTTAACGCAGGAATCGGAATATCTTTGCAGCGTTTCAAGAATGATGCCTGCATTCTTCGCTATAAAGTCCACATTTCCTGCGTCTTTCACAAATACGACCATATCCTCACAGTCGTACAGTGCCAGACTGCCCTCAAGGGCAGCATAAAGTTCTTTTTCAAGTTTCCACTTTCTGATTGCCATCAGCGTAAAATCCCAATAGTCGCACTCGATGTAGTCATCGAATTCTTCATCAATCTCCAAGTCGTCGTATTGCAGCGAGGGTATTTCTGTACCGTTATATTCATTGATGAACCGGAAGAACTGACGGTGCAGAATATCCTCTGCCTTATGGGAAAGGGTATTTTTTGCCCGCTTTTCAGCATTCGGAGTTCCTCCATGCAGTTATCCGATGCCTTGCCTGACAGGTCGCAGAGTTCCATGAAATCTGCTTTTGTCTTGATAGATGGAAGCCTGTTTATAATGGTCATGGGTACCAGGAGATTGACGGCAAATGTATCTGCCTCCCGTTCCAGTACCTTATATTCCGCCTCCGTGAGAGTCCCCCTGCACAAAGCTGTAGCATCAAACGACACGAGATGGCCAAGTACAATGTGTCCGATTTCGTGTGCTATCGTCCAGCGTACCCGTTGATAGTTCTCCACACGGTCATCATAAACGACAAGGTAATCTGCCTGCCCTCGCAAATGCTGTGTTTTTGCATCCGCGCCTTCTTTATTAATGAAGAGCGGATCAGGATCGCCGCAGTTGTCTCTCAGTACAGTCCATTTACATATATGGACATTCGGGAGAGCCTCAGCAATCTTCCAAGGATCAACCGGTAGCCTGTCAATTTCCAGCTCGCATAGCAACTGATAGGCTCGTTGCCTCGCATACGCATAGCGCGGGTAATTAGGTATCTGGGTTCTTCTTTGCATAGTCCAGATACATTTCCACCTGTCTTACGAGCTCATCGTACTGCGAGTCTTTTAAATCGCTGTTACGAGAAAGACCGTCTACGATTTTCTGCGCGGTTTCCTGCTGCTTTCTTGTCTTTAAGTCAGGGAACACGCGCTCAATCAGTGGAGTGCTTTCCCCGTCGGTCTTGTACCCGGCGAGCATAAGAAATATCGTCCTGGGGAATGCCTAATGCATCCGCCAAAGCAATGAGCATAGGCACAGACGGATTCTGCCGTTCGCCATTTTCAATACGATGCACCTCGGAATGACTAATGCCTGCCTTTTCTGCGAGTGCTCTTTTGGACATTCCTTTTGCTAATCGGCGCTCTTTTATAACTTCACCTACATTGCTCATTTTGTTTCGCACCTCCTTGTCCCCTATTATACCATAAGTGTTGCCAAAAAGAAACGCTTTTCAAAAAATTGCCGATCGGCTATAAATTTCTTTAGGGGTACAATTCTTCCGCAAGTGTTGACAATCGGAAACAGAAGTGTTATAATGAAGTATATCTCTCAGGAAAGGAGGGCAGAACATGAAGCCGAATGTCGATAGAATAAAAGCACTGATGGCGGTCAAGCGATGGTCCGCAAGTGAGCTTGCGAGGCAGATGGGTGTATCCCGTTCCGAGACCACGAGGCTGTTAAACGGAAAACGAAACGGCGGGAACAAGGTAATAAGCAGGCTGATAAAGGCTTTCCCGGATGAATCTTTGGAATCACTATTTTTTTTGCCCACGGCGTACCCGAATGTCAATACTTGCAGCAGTTCTGTTTCTGTTAAGAAACTGCCTGATTCACGCAGACTTATCCCGGTTAAGCATCCAGATGCTCCTCAACTGGCGTGTACTGTAGATGAGGATGACGGACTTGTTGAAATCAAGCAAGGCAAATACATCACCACGCTTGTTATTCCTCCCGGTCCGGTAAGCATCAAATACCGCACGAACAATTAAACAACTGGATTTCCGCCAGACCGCAATACGGCAGAGCGAAACGACCATCTTGGTAGTTTCCCTGCCGTTTTTTGTGTCTTTGCGGACATCAATACGGCTCCTGGCGGATTCAACAAACGAATCTGAAAGGAACCAAAGAATGGAAAATAATGACAAACAAACCACCCCGCAGATCTACTACCGCCCCCTCCGCAAGTGGATCGAAGTCACCCCGGAACAGAAGAGAAATTGGGAACGCCTCATTGACGCGGCCCGCAAAGCCAAGCAGAGAGCCGGTGCCTGCTGCATTCCTTATAGAAAAAGCTACAAGTGCGATGGCCTGTGTGAGGAATGTGAGTACCGCTGTATTCCCAAGGATGCTGTTCAGCACCTCTCCATCGACAATGAAATTGAAATTGTACGCAATAGCGGCTCCAAGAACAGTTTCCTTGCTGATGAGACCATGACCACGGAAATCAGCATCGACAGCATGATCTTGAACCGCCTTCTTTCCAAGTTGCGAGATTCAGACCCGGAAAGCTATCAGATACTTATGGTTCTGGCAGACGGGCTGTCCGAGCGCGCCGGCGCCGAAAAGCTGTATATGCCACGAAACACCTTCGTGTACAAGAAAAATCAGCTATTGAAACGCATCCGCGATAATTTCTAAAATTTTTTCATTCACTTTCGGCCATTTCCTTCTTTCCTGTCCAGATAGGTCGATGAAAGGCAGTACAAGACGCCTTGGGAAAGGAGGAACCACCGATATGAGCAACAATGCAAACCATTAACCGAAGTGATGATATGAGTAATCTCCGCAGGCAATAAAGACAAGTCTATAATGGTAATTGACCCGTCTTTGTTGTTTGATGGGCAAATGTACTCATCTAACCAACCGTCTAGTGTACCTCGACAGTAACGTCATGGGTTGCCAGCTTGGCGACGGAAGCGGCAAAGGCTCCTCCAACACCCCCGGCGTTGCAACCGCACACACCGCAAAGCTGACCATCGGCTGGGATTCCGCAGAGAAGATCGCCGTAGCCGACGAGTCCACCGACCGCACCGCAACCGTCGAATACAACGTGGAAAGCGGATACGAGGTCGAGATCCCCGCAACCATCACGGTCGATTCCGCCACCAACAAAGGCTCCTACACCGTCACCGCACAGAAGTTCATCCTCAACGGGGGCGCATACGTCACCGTGACCGCAAGCGAGGGCGGCAAGCTGGTGAGCGGCTCCAACGAGATCGCCTTCACCAACACTCTGGAAGAGGGCAAGCTCGCCAAGACGGGCGATGCACTTGCAGGCGAAGTCGAGGTCACCGAGACTGCGACCAACCCCGGCAAGTACACCGGTACGGTCAATTTCACCATCAATTACTTCTCCGGTAACTGATATCACTCCTTAATTACCTCCAACAAAACAGGGCGATGACGGTCAAAAAGCCGCCATCGCCCTGTTTCCGATTGCCCGTGATCGATCGGCGCACGGGATTCCGCCGTATGACGCGCCGAAGCCCCGTCCCGCACCTTTCAGCCTGCCCTGCGGAAAACCGACTGCGGTAAAAGGTCAGAAAAAGCCGTTTTTCCGCATCGGCTCCGCATGGCTTCCCTGCCCGACGGTGAAAAAAGACGAAAGACAAAACAAAAACAGATCCGAACAATCCCGATTTACGAAATTGTTCGGATCTGTTTTATCTGGTGACCCGTGGGGGAATCGAACCCCCGTTTTCGCCGTGAGAGGGCGACGTCTTAGCCGCTTGACTAACAGGCCGTGCTGAGCCAGACACCGTCGCGATGCTCGTTTCAGCCCGCATGGAATCTCAGCTTGGTTATTATATCACATTCTTTCGGATTTTGCAAGAGGTTTTTGCAATTTTTTCGATTTTTTTGCTACAAGTGAATTCCCAAAGTAAATTCCACAGTGGAAATTACTTTGGGAATTCACTTCCGTGTTTTTATCTTTTTATAGTGACAAGAAAACCTTGACATTCCTGTAAATACATGCTATTATATTAAATGAATAGTTATATAAACCAGATACCGCCCGAAATACCGCAACGGAGGTACCGCGCAATGACAAAACGAATTCTCCGTCTGCTTCTCACCTTATGCATCTGCATGTGCCTTGTGCCGTCCTGCGATTATTGCAACAAGACGATTTCCAATCACGATGATATCAACAAAGACCACATCTGCGGCTTCTGCGGCAAGACCGTGAGCAGTCACAGCGGCGGAGGGGCGACCTGCACAGATCAAGCCGTCTGCGAGACCTGCCAAAATGCCTACGGCGAACCCGATGCCGCGAATCACACCAACCTGATACACTTCCCTGCCAAGGCGGCGACCGAGGATGCCGAGGGCAACATCGAGTATTGGTACTGCGACGGTTGCGGACAGTATTTCAGCGATGCAGAAGCGACCCGCGCGATCACTGCGGCAGGCACCGTGACCGAGAAATTGCCGCGTATGCCCCAAGTCCCGCGGACCGACGACGGCGGCAGTCTCCTGCCGTGGATCGCCCTGCTGTTTGTCAGCGGCGGCGTTTGCACGGTGCTCACCGTAAAGCACAGAAAAGTCAAATCGACACGGAGGTAACACAACATGAAAAAACGAATCCTCAGTATCCTGCTCATCTTCTGTATGATGCTGTGCCTCGTACCGACGGGAATGTTTGCCGAGGGTGAGACGACCAGAGGCGTCATAACGGAACAGGAATTGATCGACGCACTGGCGGATGACACCGTGGACATTGTCACGCTGAAAAGCAACATTGCGGTCAGAGACACCCTGACCGTTGACCGCGCTGTCACGCTGGATCTTTACGGCTATATGCTTGAAAATTCCGCCGGCGGCAGTGTGATCAAGATCGAAAACGGCGGACACCTGACGCTGAAGGACAGCGACCTTACATCTACATATTATTTCAATCCTGAAGCCGATGGCCTTTGGAAGTGGGAAACCAGCGGCACAAAGACCGTAAACGGCGGCGTTATCTACGGCGGCACGGGTAGCAGAAACGGGGACACAGTCTCCGGCGGCGGCGTGTACGTGGATGGCGGCGGCACGTTCACCATGACCGGCGGCAATATCGTGGGCTGTACTGCCACGATAGAAAGAGTGCAGGCGCAGGGCGGCGGCGTGTACGTGGCTGAAAACGGCACGTTCACCATGACAGGCGGCAGTATCGCGGGATGCACGGCGATAGCGGCTCAGTTGAGCGCCTATGCCATGGGCGGCGGTATCTGCAATGAGGGAACCACCACCCTGTCCGGCACGGCGGAGATTCGGGAATGCCGTATAACACATGCGGGTAATCTGATTGGCGGCGGCATCTATGACAGCGGAACTCTCAATATCAGCGGCGATGTGAAGATCATCGGCTGTAGGGCTGAAGGATTACAAGCGGAAGCCATGTATACTAATATCGGCGGCACGATTAACGGCGGCTTTTTTGACGGTTCGGTGTGGAGCCATAGCACGATTACCGACGGTACCTTTAACGGCGAGGTAATCAACAGCGATACGATCACCGGCGGTATCTTTAAAGGAAAGGTAACTAACGGCGGTCCGATCAGCGGCGGTATGTTCTATGGCGGTATCACCGAGGGCGGTGTGATCCGCGGTTGCACCGTGACCTATCGGGTCGATGGCAAGGATTACGCCAAACAGGTTTTGCCCGGCGGCGAAACGGCGCTGAAACCGGATGACCCCGCAAAGGACGGTCATATTTTCATGGGCTGGTACGACGGCGATACGCCGTATGACTTCACCCGTCCCGTCACAGGCAATATGACACTGACGGCAAAGTTAATAAAAATTGCCGACAAAACGGCTGACTTTACCGCCTCGGACGGCGGTGCGGCGGCAATCGATCTGCTGAACACCGCCAAAACAGGCTCGGCAGATTCCACGTGGGATAACGGCGCCAAGACCCTCACGCTCAACGGCGTTTCTTTTATCACCACGGCAACGACCGCAGTCAAACTGCCCGACGGCGCAACCGTTATTCTGGCAGACGGCACGGAAAACCGAATCATCGGCGGCGGTGCGACGGCGGCGCAGGACGGTACGTATAACAATAAAATTTATATCTACGGAATCTACACCGCAGGTGCACTGACGGTGCAGGGCGAAAAGGACGGCACGGGTACGCTTTATGTAAATTCCGGCGAGCATATCAACAGCGGTGATGCATGGACCTATTCCATTGCCCTTTGTATGAACGGCGATCTCGCGGTCAGGAGCGGTTCGGTAACGGCACGGGGCGGCAAAGCATCGTGTACCGACGGCGGATTTTCCTACGGTATTGAGTTTGCAAAAAATGCCGATCTGTCAATTACGGGCGGAACGCTCACCGCTGTCGGCGGCGAGGCACTTGATACCAAAGATCCGTATAATGTCAAGAAAGCATTTTCCGCAAGCATCTGTACCTACATCGGTGATATCACCGTTTCCGGCAACGGCAAGCTGATCGCCGAGAACGTTCCGAGTATGGCGGGCGGCGGTCTGTCTTACGGTCTGGATATAGTATCGGGTGATCTGACCGTGAAGGACAATGCCTCCGTGTCTGTTGCGGCAGGCAACGCCATCAAAATTTCGGGCGGCAGTCTGAGGCTTTCGGGCGGAAAGCTCCGCGCTTTCACCACAAGAGAAAATTCCGATGCCATTGCAGTCACAAAGGATCTGTGGGACACCAAAGACGGATGCATCGAGATATCGGGCGGCGAATTTGAGTGCATAGGCAATATATATATGTATCAAACGAAGCCCAACGATACGCAGGGTCTGTTTTCGGTCACCGGCGGTAAGGTAACAGCGGGATATATTTTCGGTCCGAATAAGCTCACCGTGTCAAACGGTTCGGTAACAAGCAGATACATCAGCGCAAAAACCGTTGAATTGAGCGGCGGCAATCTGACGGTGCGTGAGCCTGTCTATGAGAATTCCTCTACAGGAACCCGGTATGTCTCATCTGCCATCAGTTGCGGAAAGATCTCCGTCAGCAGCGGAACGCTTGACGCGGCATGGGACTGGGGCAAATACACACCGAGCGTGTTTTCGGCAGATTCCTATTGGGGCTACCCGCAACCTCTGATTCATATACTCAGCGGTACTGCCTCATTCAGCGGCGGAACCGTGACCCTCGACACCGGATGTGCCGGAAATACGGCTATCAAAACGGACACGCTTGCGCTTTCGGGCGGTATCGCGGGAAGCGGCTATACCAATGAGGACGGCAGTGATACCTATGTTCAAAAGGACGGCAATATCCCCGTAAGGTTTGGCGTGGCGCCGGCGGATTACACCAAAGTAGACGCGGCACTTAATCAGGTGAAAACGCTTGATAAAACCCTGTACAAAGACTTTTCCGCAGTGGAAGCGGCAGTAAGCGCTGTTGTCCGTGGGAAAAACACCGATGAGCAAGCGGCTGTTGACGCCATGGCTCAGGCGATTGAAAGTGCCATCGCCGCGCTCCAATATAAGGACGCGGACTATCGCGCAGTTGATGCCGCTGTTGCCAAGGCAATTGCACTAAACAAGGACGAATACAAGGATTTTGCCGCAGTCGAATCGGCTATCAGTGCAGTCGTTCGCGGCAAGAGCATCACCGAGCAAGCGTCCGTTGACGCTATGGCTCAGGCGATCGAATCCGCTATTGCCGCTCTCCAGTATAAGGATGCGGACTATAGCGCAGTCGATGCCGCCATTGCCAAGGCAAACGCGCTGAACAAAGACGAATACAAGGACTTTTCTGCGGTCGAAGCGGCTATCAGTGCAGTGGTTCGCGGCAAGAACATCACAGAGCAAGCGACCGTTGACGCTATGGCTCAGGCAATCGAAGCCGCTATCGCCGCTCTTGAGAAAAAGCCGATTGCGGAGGAGCCGACCCATACCCAGCCGGAAAACAATGACCAATCCCCCCAGACCAACGACGGCGGCAGTCCCACACTGTGGATTACCCTGCTCTTCGTCAGCGGCGGCATCCTGACCGTCGCTTCGGTACGCGGCAGACGTAAAAAATATACGGTGCGGTAAATCGATGTCAACAATGATGACCTGACGGTAAACCCAAAAAGGGGCTGTTAAAAACTCATTTTGAGTTATTTAACAGCCCCTCTCTCCTCTGTTTTCCCGAAACGAGGATTTAAGAAAAAAGTGAAGAGTGAATAAGTAAAATCGGCAAATATCTCGCGATAGATATTTGCCGATTTTGGAGCGGATAACGGGAATCGAACCCGCAGCATCAGCTTGGGAAGCTGAGGTTTTACCACTAAACTATATCCGCATACAGAGAACACAGTCAGTATACCACAACGGGCTGGGAAATTCTACTTTTCATTTGTTAACAAATGTTAAAATTACGTTAAAAATGTGTTTTCTATTGTTATGTATAATAGAAGAGAATCCAAAAATGCGGATACGGGGTACATATTGTGGAAAAGCTGAAAAGACTGTTACAAATCAAAAGCGTGCGGACGATTCTGGTCGCCCTCGGCATTGCGATACTGACTGCGGAGCTGTTTTTCATCTCCCTGTGGATCGGCTTGACCTTTGATCTGCCGTTTTACAACAATCTGCCGGCGGACCCGGTGCAGGCAGGCACGGTCGCTTCCCTGACGACGTCCGACCCCGTCACCGACGACACGCGCGAACCGGACACCACGCCGCAGGACAGCACACAGGGCGATGTGACCGACGTTCCGACCGACATGGACGATATCACCACCGTGCCCGACGTCACCACGACCGATCCCGAGATCGTCAATCCCCCCGAAACCGATGCGCCGATCGTGGAGAAGCCGCGTCCCGTTTACCCCGTCACCGACCGCAAGCTGGTCATCTGCGTCGATCCCGGTCACGGCTATCACGACCCGGGAACAAGCAGTAAGTACCTCGGCAAAACGGTGGAAACATCAACCTGAAGGCAGGGCTTCTGGTGGCGCAAAAACTGCGCGACGCCGGCTTTGAGGTGATCATGACCCATTCGGACGATGTCATTCCGGACAAGTACGAGTCGGTTGACGGCTTATACCGTATGAACCCCTATGCGCGCGAGGACTTTGTGCGGGCGCAGGAGGCGGTGGACATCTTCGTGTCCATTCACTGCAACGCCATCGAGGGTGAAAACGCCGAGCAATTCAGCGGCACCGAGCTGTACTATTATCTGAACAACAACGAGCTGACCCCGGGTTACGCCGAATCCCTGCGCGCCGCCATTTTAGAGGCGACGGGCAGAAACAGCCGTGTGGCGGGTCTGGACTATGACAACGCATACTATGTCAACAAGGCGTTCCCCGTGCCGTCGGTGCTCGTGGAAATGGGATACGTCACCAACCCCGAGGATGCCACCCTCTTAAAGGACGATGCCTTCATCGACAGCATAACCACGGGCATCGCAAACGGCATCACGAATTATTGCCGCCGCGTGATGCAACCCTGACGGAAATCTGTCCGACGCGGGCAAAAAATACATCGCGCCCGCCCATGCGCGCAAAATGCGCCGATGAGCAAAACGAAAAGGAGCCATAGCTTCCCCGTAGGAAAGCGGCTCCTTTTTACGGCACCAAACGGCAATGTGCGGTGCGGCAAGGGCGCATTATCTGCGCTTCTTATACTTCATATGAAAGCACACACAACGGGCGACACACAGGGTAACGCACACCGTCGCCGCAGTGCAGATGGCAACCAAGGGAATGAAATAGTTGCCGGAGCAGGCGACAGACGGCGGCATTTGCGCATGCTCCCGTCCGTAACCCATTTTGATATCATAGTCGAGCCGCAAGCCGGTCTTGTCTTTCTTCATAAAAACCTCCGTACCGCCGGAGCGGATGATCGCGGCGCATAAATGCGCGGGCTTCATGCTTTCAGTATGTCCCGCCGCCCGCGAACCATGCGAAAACGGGGTCATGCAATGATTGGCAAAGCGCATTTTTTCATCAAATTTCATTTTCAAAAATCGAAAGGAGGAAACCGGACATGAACGAATCGTCCCCCGTCACCGTCCTGCACGGCGTGGGTCCCAAGCGGGCGGAACAGCTTGCGCGGCTCGGCATTTTTACCCTGCGCGACCTTTTGTATCATTTTCCGGCTTCCTATCAGGAGCGTGGGAATATTGTCCGCTTGGCAGACGCGCCACGGGACGTCTGTGTGTCGGTGTGCCTGACCGTGGCGACCCGCATGACCACCGCACGTCTCCGCGGCAAAATGACCGTGAGCCGTTTCACCACGTTCGATGAAAGCGGCACATGCGTCGTGACCCTGTTCAACCGACAATTTGCCGCGCAAAAGTATCCCGTCGGCTCGGTGCATCGGTTCTGGGGCAAGGTGGAAACACTGCACAACCGTTACGCCATGACCTCGCCCGACAGCGAAGCGATTATCCCGGGCGAACGGCTTTCGTATTTCGTCCCGCGCTATCCGCTGACGGCAGGACTGTCCCATGCGCAGATGGCGGCGCTGACCGCACAGGCGCTGTCGGCATTCGGAGAGGGTGAACTGAGCGACCCGCTTCCCAAGGCACTGCGGGAGCGCTACCGCCTGCCGAGCGTGCTCTCTGCCCTGCGTACCGTCCATTTTCCGAAAAAGGACGATGACCTGCCTTCCGCACAAAGGCGCTTTCTTTTGGAAGAGCTGTATCCGTACTGTCTCCGTTTGGCGCAGGAAAAGCGAGATGCGGCCGTGCAGGCGGGCATCCCCATGTCCATCGATCCCCGCGCCGACGAGACATTTTTGCACCTTCTCCCCTTTGCTCCCACAGGCGCACAGTGCACCGCCATGCGGGAAATTGCGCACGATATGGCGGCGGACGCACATGCGGGGCATCTGTCTCCCGCCATGCGTCGGATGATCTGCGGAGACGTGGGAAGCGGCAAGACCGTGCTTGCGGCGTATGCGGCATACATTGCCGTAAAAAATGGCTATCAATGCGCCATGATGGCGCCCACCGAAATTTTGGCGCAACAGCATCGGGACACCCTCACCCGCCTGTTCGCACCGCTCGGCATAGAGGTCGCGCTTCTGACCGGCTCCATGACCCCGTCGGCACAAAGAAAACTGCGGGAGCGCATTGCAAACGGTGAGATCCCGCTGGCAGTGGGAACCCATGCGCTGATCTCGGAGCCGACGCGCTTTGCCCGTCTCGGCTTGGTGATCACCGACGAGGAGCATCGGTTCGGCGTCATGCAGAGGCGCGCCCTGGCGGAAAAAGGACAGGACAGCGCCGCGCCTCACATTTTGGTCATGAGCGCCACGCCCATTCCGCGTTCCCTCTCCATGCTGTTGTACGGCGACTTGCAGGTCTCCCGTCTGCGGGAACTGCCGCCGGGCAGACAGCGCATTGACACCGCCGTGATCGACGAGGGCTACCGTGCGCGCCTGTACCGCTTTCTGCGGCGGGAGGCGGAGGCAGGACATCAGATCTATATTGTATGCCCCGCCATCGAGCCGCCCGAGGAGCAGGAGGGCGATGTACCCGCCGATCCCGTCTGCGCCGTGTTGCCCTATACGGAAAAGCTACATGCCGAGGTCTTTCCTGATCTGACCGTGGAAACCCTGTATGGAAGCATGCCGCCCGCACAGAAGGAAGCGGTCATGTGCCGCTTTGCCGCAGGAGAGATCCGCATTTTGGTATCGACCACGGTGATCGAGGTTGGCGTGAACGTGCCCAACGCCACGGTCATGGTGGTGGAAAACGCCGAGCGGTTCGGGCTGTCCCAGCTTCATCAGCTTCGCGGCAGAGTGGGGCGCGGCGCCGACAAGTCCTATTGTATCTATGTGACCGCCTCCAAAAGCCAAACCGTGCGCGAACGGCTTGAGGTTCTGCGCACCTCGCGTGACGGCTTTGAGATCGCGGAAGCCGATCTTCGTCTGCGCGGTCCGGGCGATTTCTTCCCCACGCAGGACGGACTTGTGCGTCAGCACGGCGAATTCCGTTTTCTTGCCCTGTGTGACGACATGGCACTGTTCGAGGAGGTCATGGCATATGCCTATGCGCAGGTATGCCCCGAGCTGTCCCTGCCTGCGGTCGGCGATCCCGCCGCGTTGCAGTAAGCGCTCGGCGTGTCCTTTGCCGCTTCGGGATCGGAGGTTAGCGTGAAAGAAATAAACAGCGCACCACCGAACAGGCATAGCAAAAAAAGCCCT
>ERZ824600.3139-NODE-3139-length-16173-cov-3.354200_pt1 | contig 16173 bp, 13 predicted proteins | sample MGYA00519933_ERZ824600 | MGnify/ENA primary metagenome ERZ824600 (study PRJEB31778, sample SAMEA3449178) | human gut metagenome | biome: human gut; feature: human-associated habitat; material: faeces | place: United Kingdom | collected 2010/2012 ... | reverse complement strand
CGATCCTCCGGCCGCCCGCCAGAAACGCGGGCAGGAAAAGCAGGGTCAGCGCCAGACTCAGCAGCAGACTGCCTCCGGCGAAGAATCCGAGCTGACGGCATCCCTCCGTCCGGGAGAACAGGAACAGGGCGAATCCCGCCACCGAAGTCAGCGCGCCGAAACAGAGAGCGGGGAACAGTCTCAGCAGTCTGCGAAACCGTCCTTTTCCGGTCATGGCCGCATAGGTATGAATCCCGTAGTCGACCGCAAGGCTGACCACGATTCCGCCCATTCCCGCAATAAACAGCAGCGTCTCCCGGAAGATCAGGGTCATGCCCGCCAGCACCAGGGTCGATGCCAGAATCGGGATCAGCGGAATCAGGAAACTGCGCAGATCGCACCGGTAGAAGAGCAGAAACAGGAGAGCAAACAGCACAACCGAAGTGATTCCGACCGTTTTCACATCGCTTCGCAGCACGTTCTCGTTGCAGACCGCGCGCCGATGAGCGCTGATGATTTTGCATTCCACCCCTTCGGGGAGCGGATGGAGCACCGCCTCCACGGAGCGCAGCAGCTCGGCGGACGCGGCGGAATCCGCCACGGAGACCGAGGTCTGGAGCAGCATCATCGCCGCGGATTCGTCCTGCGCCACCAGATAGGGGTATTTGAGACTGACGGACATTCCGGAGATCTCCCGGAAGCGTTCCAGATTGCGGAGCAGGCCCGCCAGTTCTCCGAACGGATCCAGTTGCAGCATTTCGCCCCGTCCGAAAGCGGCGGGAGTCATCATCTGGCGATAGACCTTCCGGGCGGCGGTCTCGGGATCGGTGTCGGGCACGGGGAAAATCTGCGGGATCCGTATGGCGAGCTCCCGCATCGAACCGGAGAAATCTCCGGCGATTTTGAAATCGACCGACTCAACCGCCGGAAGGTTCCGGAGCGACTCCGCCAGGCGGTCCAGACAGGGTCCGAGCCCGGACTGTGCGAACGTCTTTCCCTCCGGGAGCAGGAAGAGCAGCGCCACGGAATTGAACATTCCGCTCCGGGCGACCGCGCGGTAGGTCCGGGCCGAGACGGAAGAGTCGGGCAGCATCCGGGAGATGTCCGAGGAGAAGTGCCCGAACGCGATTGCCGCCGCGCTCAGCAGAAGCAGTCCGAGCAGGAGGAGCCGGACCGCCGCGGCATGACGGGCGGCCAGAAGAATCAGACGCGTCAAACGCGCTGTCATTTTGCTTCTGCGCGCCATGTGGAAGAGGGGATCTCCTGATTCAGACAGACATTGGAGAACCGGATCGCGGTCACATCTCCGCTTTTCTCCGTGATCCGGACCCGGGTGATATGCGAGAAATCCGGAGCAATTTCGAATTCCAGCTCACGAATCAGCGCGGATGCGGTGTTCTCCTTCCTCGGCACCAGGCGGAGACGCCGTTCGTCGAGAGGAGTGATCTCAAACTCAGCTGCCATCGCATCGAAATCGCCGGAAAAATAGGAGGCCATCGACGAAGCAAGAATCTTCAGGCCCGGATTTTTGGACACATCCAGCGTCAGCACCGACCCCGACTCTTCATCCCACTGCGTGAGTTTTGCTCCATCGATCACGCAGGCATACCGGATCGGTTCCCGGACGCGCCAGGCCATCCGTCCGGCCCTGTCCAGCGCCAGTTCGCCGCGAATGGTCAGCCTGTGGCGGATGGAGACGATTTCCCGCGTCTGATCAAAGTCGGCGGAAAGGGTTCGGACCTCCTGCATTCCCGCGCGAATTTTCGCAAGAAGCTCCTCTTTCTCCGCCGCGGCAAGCGGAAGAGAAAAAGAAAGCACAAGCAGCAGGGGAAAAACGATCAGGGCTGCGGTTCGTCGTCCGGCACGCATAGTTTCAGCTCTCCTTCAGCCCGGAGGGAGTTGTCGGCTCCCAGGATCCGGAATGTGATCATGTACCAGGGGGGGAATTCCGATTCGGTCCGGCAGGAGGCGGTCACCTGTTCCCCTGCCCGGATCGGCATCCGGCATTCGAAGCGGTTGATTTCCGCCAGCATGCCTTTGCGGATGGTTTCGGGAAACAGGAAGCCGTTGAGAGCGGCGACCGCCTGGGCGGCAAGTTCCGGAATGGCGGCATTGTCGAGAAAACCGTCGGCGTTGAGGAAGATGTTGTCGGGGCGGATTTCGGCCATCACGTCGCCGCCCGTGTCGGTGACGCGCAGAAGACTCGTCACCATCGCAACCGGTCTCCGGTGCGGGATGAACGGTTCCGCGTCGAGCGGCAGAGTCAGAATCTCCGACTGTTTCGACGCATTTTTCCAGCACGTCGGATCGGCGGCGAGATAATCGCCGGTCATCTGCCATGCGGCTCCGCGGCATCCGTAGCAGTGTTCGATGGATTCGCAGGACCGGCAGGGTTCTTTGATATATGTCCGATAGTTCCGGAGACGATGCAGAATCCGGCTTCCGGCAAGGATTTCCCGGAGGGGCTTTTCCCGGATCGAACCGATGACTTCATCGAGTCCCACACACGGGGTCACATCGCCGCGGCTGTTCACGACGCAGGAGTAGCGGTGACGGAAACATTTCTGTCCGACCAGCGGAGGCTGCGGCGTCCATTCGAATCCGAATTCCCGGTCGATCTGCGCGATCTCCCGGAAGATCTCCTCCACGCGGAGCGGATCCGGCAGCAGCGACTGGTGCTCCAGCAGCCGTCCCTGCGGTGTGATACATTCAAAATACGGCTGGATTCCCTGTTCTCTCAGCCAGCGCCAGATTGTCGGAGCCTCGTCGAGATTGACCGTGGAAAGCACGGTTGCCGCGCAGAGCATGCCCTTCGCCGTCCGGAATCCGGCCTCCTGAAGCATCCGAAGCGCCTCCCGCGCTTTTTTCAGCGAATCCGGGCGCCCGGTCAGACGATCATGAACTTCCGCATTGAACGAATTGAGTTTGACCACCACGCGGCAGCCCTGTTTGTAAAAGAAATCCGCCAGTTCCTCCGTCATCAGCGCGCCGTTGGTGAAGATCTCCGCGCCCATTCCCAGAGAGACGATGAAACGGATCATCTCCCGCAGTTTCGGATACACCAGCGGTTCTCCGCCGAGGATCACGATTTTCCGGGCGCCGAGCTCCCGGGCCTGTTCGATCGCGTTCCGGATCTCATCCGGACTCATCTCGGTGGAATAGTCCATCGATTCGTCCACCGCGTAGCAGTAGGGGCAGCGGTAGTTGCAGCGGCGGGTGAATTCGATCTCCATGGACAGGAGATGCCCCGGCTTCACGGCCTGAATTTCTTCATCGGAGTAATCGAAAAGACTCATGCTTTTCTCCCATCACATCCGGCCGTGTTTTCTGCGCAGATCCAGGAAGCGGATCGGTTTCCGGGAGACGGAGAAAATCTGTTTCCGCGCCTCTTCCAGCGATACTTCCCGGATCGGGATATTCAACCGGCATTTCGCCTTCAGCCTTGCCGCGAGCGCCTCCGTGGAACTGCCCGGCTCCCGGAGCGCCACCACCACCTCCAGCCGATCGGAGAGATCCTCTCCGCTCGCCACCACATAATATTCCGCCACCTCCGGCGCAACGTCGAGCACCGAATTCAGCACACGCGGATACAGCGTGGTTCCGCGGCATTTGAGCATCTGCGCGCGGCGTCCGAGAATCGGACCGAGACGGGGGGAATACCGGCCGCATGCGCACGGTTCGCGCATCAGGAAACTGACATCTCCGGTCCGGAAGCGGACCAGCGGCATTCCGGTGATCCGCATCGGGGTGACGACCACTTCGCCGATCTCCCCGTCGGGCAACGGTTTTCCCTCGTCGTCAAGGATCTCCACGATTGCCAGATCCGGGATCAGATGCCCGCCGCACGTCGCCGTGCATTCGCAGAAGCTGGAGACAATCTCGGACGACGCATACGTCGAATGAATCGGCACCCCCCAGATGGCGGCAAGCTGCGCACCGAGTCCGGAAAGCCTCATCTGCTCATCGCGGACCGGTTCTCCGATGCAGATCAGACGGCGGACGCTGGAGCAGTCGGCGTTCCGCGCCTTCGCCTCCAGCCCGAGATGACGCAGAAAGGACGGCACCCCGATCACGGCGGTCGGACGCAGGCTCTTCATCACCTGCAGATGACTCTCGATACTGTTGAGTCCGTTTCGGATGGCGGCCGCTCCGAGCGCCCTCACTCCGAGATAATACGCCAGCCCCGCGACAAAGCACCGGTCCAGCGTGCAGGTCAGCAGCACGCGATCCTCCTTTGTCAACCCGGCCGCGTGGAAACAGCGCTGTTCATTGTACGCCAGGCGTTTCATATCGCTTCCGGTATAGGCGATCCGGCACGGCTCTCCGGTTGTTCCCGAAGAGAACACCACATCCTCCACCTCGCTCCAGGGAGCGGCGAGAAACGCATCCGGATCTTCCGCAAGCTCATCCTTGGTTGTGATCGGCAGTTCGCCGAGCCGGTCAATCGAAAAGCTCTCCGGATCAATCCCGGCCAGTTTTTTTCTGTACCACGGCGAACGGGCCCGGCAGTACGCCAGATGCTCCCGGAGATACCGTTCCTGCAGAGTTTTCAGCGCCTCCGGCTTCAGGAAATCATCGGCGGGATGAAAACGGAAGGAGTCGTTCATCGTCCGCCTCCTTCCCGGTCCATCTTCAAGCTCTGCTCCAGGATACGGTTTCTCACCAGGTTTTTCAGTTGAAACGGGGGCATTTCCCGTACGATTTTCTGTTCTACACGCGGCAGTTTGCAGATCCGGATCCGGGCGGGATGCATCCGGAAATCGCGACTGGGCGCCTGTTCGTTTCCGGAGATCACCACCGGCACCAGCTTGCAGTCCAGCTCCTTTGCGATCCGGAAGAAGGTTCCGTGAAACTGCCCCATGACGGGACTTCCGGAGCGGGTTCCTTCGGGAAAGACCATCACCGGCACGTTCCGGGCGACGAGTTCCGCAGTCCGCTCCCTCGCCTCCTCATAACTCATCGACGTGATATCCAGATACCCTCCCGCGCGGGCGAAGATTCCGAAAAAGGGCAGACGCATCGGCCAGCGGTTGACCACCTGAGCAGGCGGACGCAGAGTCGTCGCCGCCACCAGAAACGGATCGGATGAAGAGCGGTGATTGAAAATATAAATTCCTCCATCGGTCGGTTCTCCGGCGAGATTCCGGTAATGAATCCGCAGATAGGGGAAGCAGCCGATCCGGATCACGGTCTTTCCATACCACAAAATAAAGAAACGGACCACCTCCTGCATCCGGGCGCGGCTGAAACAATTCAGAAGCAGAAACAGCAGAAGGAAAGGGAGAGCAACGATGCAGTAAAGAACCGTCACCAGCAGGCATTGCGTATAGACGGGCAGTGAAATATCCATCTCATTCCTGCTTTGCCGGTGCATCACCTTCGCGGAGCTGAGCCTCCATTTTTTCGAAGAACCGGTAGACGTCTCCGAGTGTGACGATTTTCCGGATCTCCTCATTCTGGCGCAGGGAGACTCCGAATTTGCGCTGAAGTCCGATCATCAGATCCACCATATCCAGACTGTCGAGCCCCAGGTCCTTGAAAATCTCTTTTTCCGGGCTCAGCTCCTCCGGCGGCACCTCGAGCATTTCCGTAAATGTATGATTCACCGCCGCAACAATCTCTTCTCGTGTCATTCTTCATCCTTTCTTCCCCGACCCAACCCCTTCGCAGGCTCCTCAAAACGAATCGCAATACCGGGAGCAGAGTAATGTAGCATTGATTCCGCCAAAAGCAAAAGAATTTTTCAGGAAAAAGCGGATTTCGCGCGGCCGGATCCCGCGGATCAGATCCAAGGATCCGCACTCTTCATCGGGATGCTCCAGATTCAGAGTCGGCAGCAGTTCGGACCGGGCGGCCATTTCGAGCGTTGCGATCAGTTCGATTCCGCCGGAGGCGCCCAGCGTATGACCGAGATGCCCCTTCAGACTGCTGACCGGCACCGAATCGCCGAAGAATTTCCGGAGAGCCGCGGCCTCTTCGCGATCCCCCTGGATCGTGGAGGTTGCATGAGCGCTCACATAATCGGTGCAGGCGGGCTCCACGCCGGCGTCGCGGTAGACCAGCTCCAGACACCGGAGAATCGCGGAGGCATCCGACTGGCTCAGCGCCGATCCGGAGGCACAGGTGGCATATCCGCGGATCTCTCCGAGGATCTCCGCCCCTCTTTTCCGGGCGTGTTCCAGACTTTCCAGCATCACGATTCCGGCCCCCTCCCCGCAGACCAGCCCCCGCCGCTCCGCGTCGAACGGACGGGACGCCTTTTCCGGATGCGCGTGATCGAATCCTCCGGACGCCTCGATCAGTTCAAAGGAAACCGGCACTTCGGGCGCCAGCTCCTCCGCTCCTCCGCAGAGGACAAGATCCTGCGTTCCCGACGCGATCAGATCGCGTCCAACCCCGATCGCCTGCAGCGCCGACGCGCACGCGGCCGACGGCGACAGCACGCACCCCCGGATCCCGAACCAGTTCGCCACATTGAACGCCGCCGTATGCGACACACTCTTGAAAAACTGCATTGCCGAAATCTCATCCTTCCGGTTTCCCAGCAACAGATGATACGTCTCCGAAATACTTCCGGATCCCCCCATCGTCGATCCGATCACGCATCCGCACCGTCCATCCGTCAGCATGCTCTTTTCGACTCCGGCCTGTTCGACGGCGGAGCGGGCCGCAAGGGCCGCAAACACCCCCACTCTCCCCATCGACCGCCGGTACATCCGCGGAATGCTCTTCACCAGAGCCTCCTCCAGCTCCACGGGTGCCGCGAGCGGCACCGGTCCGCTTTCCTTCCACTCCCGCATTTCGCGCACCCCGGACTCCCCGCTGCGCAGCCGGGCGTACAGCTCCTCCACGGTATTTCCCAGCGGAGAGATCACGCCGGTTCCGGTAATGACCACACGCCGTCTATCCATTGTCTTGAGCCTCCCGGGCTTTCCGGATCATCCGTCCGTACGCCTCTTCTCCGACGATCTTGCGCCAGAGCAGAAACGCGGAGAGCATGGCCCCCATCGCCCCCGGCAGAAGGGCGTTCTGACCGGCCGCGTAGAAATTCCGGATGGGGAGTTTTCCGAAGATGTTGTTCTGTCCGATTTTCTGCCGGATTCCGTACGCGGATCCGAACGGGGAGAGATAGTCCCGGTAGGTGAGCATCGACGCCGAATCCAGCAGCCGCAGCTTTCCTTTGAAATCGGGATAAATCCGGTAGATTTTCTCCGCCAGATCCTCCGATTTTCTCCGCTTGTAGTCATAATAGGAAGGGGGACGACGGCCACTTGTGGAATTTTCCCACTGCGCGGTCTCTTCCCGAAAGACGTTCTGGAACGCGGTGACGGTGTCATATTGTTTTCCGTCGAGCCCGACTTCGCGTGTCAGCATGATCCCGGTTGCCGTCGCCTCCGGATGATCGGGCGCCATGATCCAGTCCACCTTCGAGGTGGAGAAATGGGATGTCAGCTCTTCGCGGAACGCATCCGATTTTTCTTCCAGCACGCCGAACACGGTGAAGAAACCGGCACCGTCCTCGAATTCGCGGACCCGGTCGGCGAAAATCCCCTTTCGGAAACGTTCCGGCAGCAGATGCAGGATTTCGAGCGGATGCATTGTCATCACACAGCTCCGGAACTCCAGAGTGGTTCCGTCGGTCAGGCGCATCCGGTGACAGTGCAGGCGCTCCAGATCCAGACATTCCGCCAGCGTGCACTCCGTCCGGATTTCGATTCCGAGCTCCTCCGCCCGTTTCCGGAATGCCGCGACGAATGCTCCTCCGCTTCCGTCCACCCGCACCAGATCATCCATCAGTCCGAAGCTGACCCGGCAGTGGTTCGCCAGCGAAATTTCTCCGCACGGCGTTCCGTGGCACGTGACGAATCCCGCCAGAATGCAGCGCAGACTCTCCGGCAGTCCCAGCGAATCCAGATACTCCTTCAGCAGAATGGAATCCTCCTTCTGGAACGCCATTGCGCTGAAGGAGCCGTCTTCCAGGTTGAAGAGGCGCGTATCGAAGAAAATCCGTTTCTGATCCGCGAAATATTTCCGGATTCCCTCCCGGCTCTCCGGATAAAGCTCTTCGAGCATGGTGCGGATGTTTTCTCCTCCGTGGGGGAACTCGAACAGACGGTTCTGATCCGCCAGATAAATCTTTGTCGGGATGGAGTGGCAGGCGAGCGGAGGCTGGAAATTCAGCACCCGGAGCATATCGCCCATACATCCGTCGAGACGGGTGGTGAAATGAAATCCTGTGTCGAACGGAATTCCCCGCCGGTGGAATCGCTGCATGCTTCCGCCGATCACGGGACTTTTTTCGACCAGCAGAACGCGGGCTCCGCCGGACGCGAGCAGAATGCTCATCGTCATTCCCGTGATGCCGCTTCCGAACACGACAAAATCATACTTCTTATCCAACTCACTCTCCCGTTCAGATCACGAGACCGCCGTTGACCGCGAGCACCTGTCCATGGACATACCGGCTGTCCGGTCCGCAAAGGAAGCTGACCGCCCCTGCGACCTCCTCCGGCGTTCCCGCCCGGTTCAGCGGAATCATCGGCAGGATTTTCTCCTTCGGCAGTTCGGCGGTCATCGCGGTCTCGATGAATCCGGGCGCGACGGCGTTCACCAGAATTCCTTTTCTTCCGATCTCCCGCGCGAGCGCCTTGACCGCACCGATCAGAGCGGCCTTGGACGCGGAATAGTTCACCTGCCCGGCCTGTCCGGCCTGTCCGGACGCGCTGCTGATGACGACAATCCGTCCGCTGCGTTTTGCCATCATCCCCATCAGCAGCGGCTGAACGGAGTTGTAGAACCCGTCCAGATTGGTCCGGATCACGGAATCCCACTCCTCGCCGGACATGAAGACGAACAGATTGTCTCTTGCGATTCCGGCATTGTAGATCACCGCCTCGGGAGCGGAATCGCCGAAGAATCCGAGCAGAGCCTCCGCGGCGGCCGTCCGGTCCTCGACCCGGAATTCGAGCGCATGGAAATTCCGGCCGAGGTCCTCCACGCTTTTCCGGAGACCGTCCAGCCGGGAGACATCGTGACTGCACGAGACGACTAGATCGAACCCGTCCGCCGCCAGCCGCCGGGCGACCGCGGATCCGATTCCGCCTCCGCCCCCGATAATCAGCGCCTGTTTTCCGAGACTCATTTTCCCTCGACCGCAAGAACCATTGCCGGATAGTTCGCCAGTTTGGTTCTGGAATGGGTGCTGCGGCCGACAAACAGCAGCGCGCCGGCGGTCAGACCCGGCAGAAATCCGCGGATTTCGACATCTTTCCGGGACGAGCACCGCGACGTTGCCGTCCACAGCAGATCCCGTTTGGAATTGTTGCGGACCAGGCGGATATGGACACTCGTATCACGCCGTCTTCTGTCCATCCACTCATAGGAGAATTCCGCAAGGAAATCAGCCTTTTCCATGGAGGGCGCCATCCGGAATCCGAGATGGACCAATCCGTTTGCGAGATATTTTTTACACTCTTCATTGTATTCGTTCCGGTCGGCAGCGACGATCCAGAAGGTTTTGCCGTATCGAGCCTTGTTTTCCAGCGCATCGCTGGAGACCGATACGATCCTGGCTTTCCGCACGCCCTCCTCCGACGAGGAAAAATTCCCGCTCCGGCAGGCGGGAAGCAGTGCGAGAACCGAAAAGAGAATCAGCATCCGGAACAATCGTTTCATCCTGAGTTTCCTGTTTTTTTATTCTTTTGATCTTCATGAGACAAGCGGAACAAAATCCCGGGATAATGTACCATCAACGGAAAAAAGCGCAAGCAGCAAAGACTCTTTTTCACAGGAAAAATATTCTGAACGGTTGATTCATCGAATCCTGATGGTATATTACAACAGTTTTTCATTGCATTTTTTCACAACAGAGGATACCAGATTTCATGACGACAGCCGAACTTGCCGGGACTCCGCGGGGAACCATCCGCCCGGACCGCATCTGGATCCGGGATGAAAAAGCGGAAGAGCGGAGACGGGGAATGAATCCGGATCCGCGGGAAAGGAAGTGCAGATGAAGAATTCCGGCACACCGCGCTTCCGGGATCAACTGTTTTCGTGGAAGATGTATCCGTTCTGGATGTTTGCAGCGGCGCTGGTTCTGAGCTTGTCGATCGCGTTCTGGACGAGGATACCGATGCCGGATATGAACCGGTACTGTCCGATGGCGGATGCGTTCTGCACGGGAGACTGGGAGAATGCGTTTCATCCGCGGATTCTGCCGCTGGTGCCGGTTTTGGGAGGGGTGATCGAGTTCCTGACGGGACTGGACAGCTTTTCATCGCTGAAAGTGCTTTCATCGCTGAGCTTTGCGCTGAGCATATTTCCGTTGTACGGGATTTTCCGCCGGTTTCTGGAACCGGTGCCGACGCGGATTGCACTTCTGATGACGGCGTTTGCATCGATGTCCCTGCGGTACTCCTCCTCGGGACTCCGGGATTCGACCAAGGGACTGATGTATATTCTGTGTGTGTACTTCCTGGTGCGGATTTTTGAAGAGAAGCGTCCGATCCGGAATTTTCTGTATCTGGGAGTGACGACGGGACTTCTTGCACTGACAAGGACGGAGTGCCCGGTCTATGCGGTCATGTTTCTGGCGGCGGCCTTTGGACTGGAACTGTTCCGGGGGAAAATGGTTCTTCCCTGGAGGAGCGTTCTTTCCGCGCTGGCGGCGCTGGTGATTCTACTGCCCTGGCTCTGCTACATGAATCAGGCGGTTGGCTATCCGGTTCCGCAGACTCGTTATGCGGTGTATCTGGAGAGAATTCTTCAGACGATTGCGCCATCGGAATCGCAGGCGGCCGACGGGAACGGGCAGAACGAGTCGGCGGACACCGCACCGCTGAAAAAAGAGGAAACGGGAAAGGTGGCGGCAGAACCGCTTTTCACGCCGCCCGGAACGCTTCTCTCGTCGCTGCAAATTTTTTCCACTCCCGCGGAAGCGGAGGCGGATGAGAGGGAGGATGAAGAGCTGACCCGATTTTTCAGCGGATTTCTGAAAGGGTTTTATCCGCCGTTTGCGATTCTGGCACTGGTCGGGATTTTTCTGAGGATCCGCAAGCGGCAATGGACGGGAGTGGAGACCGTTGTTTTCAGTATGCTTGTTCTGCATTTTCTGTTTCTTGTACTTCAGATCCGGATCGCGGATCACTGTTTCTACATTTCGCGCCGTTATCTGCTTCCGGTGACGCCGCTGGAGTTCGGGTGGAGCGCGTTTGGAGCGTGTGTGATCTATTCGACGTTGTCCAGGCATCTGAGCTGGGTTCGTCACCCGGCGTTTCCGACGGTTCTGATTCTTGTGTGCGGAGTGCTTCTCTATCTTCATGGAGGAAGCCGGATTCTGAAGTCCTACACATCGGACTCGAAGACACTGGAGCGGGAGGTTCTTCTTCAGATTTCGGAGGAGATCCGGAACGACTACAAGGGGCCGACCCGGATCCGTCGCGGCCCGACGGATCCGGAGAACTACCGGACCAACCTTCGGCCGACCGTTTTCAGCGAGTGGGAACAGCTGGGACTTCTGAGCGGCGGCCAGAGTCTTTTTGCAGACGATCCCGACTGGCTTGCGGGAAGGATCCAGCCGGACTACGTTCTTCTCCGGGAACAGGAGTTTTCGGCGGAGATGCTGAGAACATCGGGATACCGGAAGATCCTCAGCCGACGGATTCATGGAGTCTTATTCCACCTCTACCGGAACACAAAGGAAATTGAATAAAATCTTCGGGAAAAACTTGAATATACGGAAATATGGAGCTATAATTTCCGTGTTTGAACAGAGAAACAGAAAACCATAGAAAAGGCTGGATGCCGCAGGAAATATGGATTATCAAAATACAGTAAGGAAAGAAGTTTGCGTATCCGGGATCACACTGCACACGGGCGTGCGGGCAAATCTGCGGATCCTGCCCGCGGCGGAGAACACCGGAATTGTTTTCCGCCGGATCGACATGCCGGGGAAACCGGAGGTCCAGGCGGTTGCCGGAAACGTGATCGATGTCCGGCGGGCGACGACGATCGCCTCCCGGACGACAGGCGGTTTTGTGGTGACAGTGGAACATATCATGGCGTCGCTCCACGCGGCACAGGTGGACAATGCGGTTGTGGAGATGGACGGACCGGAACCGCCGATTGCGGACGGATCCGCGAAGGCATACTTCTTCGGGATCCAGGAAGCGGGACTGGAACAGCTGTCCGCGCCGGCGCGGTACTGGACGGCGAGCGCGCCGCTCCGGGTTGACGCGGGGAACAGTCACCTTTATCTGGAACCGTCGGACCGGTTTGAAGTTGTCTGCCGGGTGGAGTACGGAGTGACTCCGCTGGACCGGCAGGAGTTTACCTGCGTTGTGACCCCGGAGACGTTCGGACGGGAACTTTCCGATTCGCGGACATTCTGTATTTTCCGGGAACTGAGCCAGCTGATCGGCGCAGGACTCGTCAAGGGGGGGAGTCTGGACAACGCGGTCATCATGCACGACGGAGCGATCATCTCGAAGGAGGGGATGCGTCATCCGGAGGAATTTGCCCGGCACAAGATGATGGATCTGGTCGGGGACCTGTTTCTGACCGGCATGCGGGTCCATGCGAAAGTCACGGCGGAGAAGGCCGGGCATCCGACCCACGTGAAACTTGCGACGGAAATGCTGGCCCAATGGACTGCGAACAATCAAACCAAAGAATCATGAGGAAAGAGAGGATATCCGGATGTCTGAAATTCTGACCCACAATCAAATTCTGAACTTTCTGCCGTATACGGACAGAATGCTTCTGCTGGACCGGGCCTGCCTGGTCGATTCGAAAAAGGCACTCGGGCTGAAGAATGTGACCATGAACGAGTGGTATTTTCCAGGGCATTTCCCGCATCACCCGATTGTTCCCGGAGTCATCCAGGTGGAGTCGATGTTCCAGCTGGCGGAACTGGCGGTGTGGGAGAAGCTGGATCCGAAGCGCGAAGGAGATCTTTATCTGAAGGAGCTGAACAAGGTCAAGTTCCGGAGACCGAACAATCCGGGAGACCGGATTCGTCTGACGGCGGAAATTGCGGGAGAGACGTCCGACACCATCACGGTTTCGGCACTTGCGGAGAACAATTCCGGAGTGACGTGTCAGGCACAGCTGACCCTTGGAGTGCGCTCCCGCGTGCAGCCGGTCATGCCGGAGTTCAACGAGTTCGACAAGAGCAGCACCAGCGCAATGGACGTGGAAAAGATCGCATCGCTGATTCCCCACCGCTATCCGTTCCTGTTTGTGGATTATGTGGCGACGATCGACGGACCGCATGTGGTTGCCGTGAAGAATGTGACCGCGGAGGAACCCGCGTTCCGCCGCTATGCGGACGGCTACTCCGTGCTGACCGGTTCGGTCCAGCCGGAAATTCTGGCGCAGGCCGGAGCGATCATCATGCTTTCGAACGAAAACAACCGCGGCAAACTGGCGTATTTCATGGCCATCGACCATGCGGAATTTCTCAAACCGGTTCTTCCGGGAGACCAGCTTGTGCTTGAAGTGGAGATTCCGGAAACGAAATCGCGCTTCGGCAAAGGGGAAGGCTGCATCAAGGTCGGCGGAGAGCTGGTGGCGAAGATCAATATGATGTTCGCCCTTGTGGATCCCTGATCGGAAGAGACAGACAGCGGGGGTGCTTATGAAAAAGAAAGAGTCCATCCTGCTTCCGGAGGAGAAACTTCTGGAAGAACTTCTGAAGGGGCGCATGACCGATCCGCATTCCATTCTCGGGATGCACGAATATGCGGACGGGATCCTGATCCGGGTGTTTGATCCGGAAGCGGAACGTGTTTCCGTCCGCTTCGGGAACGGCTTTCAGAAAGAGCTCCCGCTGACGCGGATTCATCCGGAGGGACTGTTTGCCGTCGGATTTCCGCAGAAGGAGTTTTTCCCGTATCAGGTGGAAAAGCATTTTTCCAACGGAACGGTGTACTGTGCACGGGATCCGTATTCCTTTCTTCCGACCATCGGGGAGATGGATCTTTATCTGTTCAACAGCGGCGAGCATCACCGGGTGTACGAGGCGATGGGCGCCCATGCGATGCGGATCGACGGGACGGACGGAGTCCGCTTCACGGTGTGGGCCCCCAATGCGGAACGGGTTTCGGTGGTGGGAAACTTCAACTGCTGGGACGGACGCCGCGAACCGATGCGCCTGATGGGCAATTCCGGCGTATGGGAACTGTTTGTTCCCGGACTTGCGCCGGGAGAGGTTTATAAATACGAGATCCGGGCGAAAAACGGGGACGTGTTCACGAAACTGGATCCGTATGCCTGGCGGACCGAGCTTCGGCCGGCGACCGCGGGAATTGTCGCAAATCCGGAAGCGTTTGTCTGGACCGATGAAGAGTGGATGCGGAAACGGGAGACCACCGATATTCAGAAATCGCCGATGAACATCTACGAGGTTCACCTGGGCTCCTGGCAGGGTCCGGGAACGACGCCGATGAAGGGACGGGACGATTTCAACAACTACCGTCAGCTGGCCCATGCGCTCGGACAGTATGTGCTGGACATGGGCTACACGCATGTGGAACTTCTCCCGATCTGCGAGCATCCGCTGGACCAGTCGTGGGGGTATCAGGTGACGGGGTTCTACGCGCCGACCGCCCGGTTCGGGACACCGGAGGATTTCGCCTATTTTGTGGATCACATGCATGCGCTGGGAATCGGCGTGATTCTGGACTGGGTGCCGGCCCATTTTCCGAAAGACGCCTTTTCGCTCGGGCGCTTCGACGGGACCGCGCTGTACGAGCATGCGGATCCGCGGCAGGGAGAGCAGAAGGACTGGGGAACGTATATTTTCAATTTCGGACGCAACGAGGTGCGCGGCTTTCTGATCGGCAGTGCGCTGTACTGGCTGGACCGTTTTCATGTGGACGGGCTCCGGGTGGATGCGGTTGCGTCGATGCTCTATCTGGACTACTCCCGGGAACAGGGGCAGTGGATTCCGAACAAATACGGGGGAAATGAGAATCTGGAAGCGATCGCGTTTCTGAAGAGACTCAACGAGCTGGCGCATGAACTTCATCCCGGGATTGCAATGATTGCGGAGGAGTCGACGGCGTGGCCGGGGGTCTCGAAGCCGACCTATCTGGGAGGACTCGGATTCACGTTCAAGTGGAACATGGGATGGATGCACGATACGCTGGAGTATATGGAGCTGGATCCGATTTACCGGAGCTACAATCACGGGAAGCTGACGTTCTCGCTGCTCTATGCGTTTTCGGAGAATTTCATTCTTCCGCTGAGTCACGACGAGGTGGTGCACGGGAAGCGCTCTCTTCTGAACAAGATGCCGGGAGATTATCAGCAGAAGTTTGCGAATCTGCGGGCGCTGTATGCGTACATGGCGACGCATCCGGGGAAGAAACTTCTTTTCATGGGGGGCGAGTTTGCGCAGTGGATTGAATGGAACTCCAATGCGCCGCTGGACTGGAATCTTCTGGAGTACCCGCAGCACAAGGCGATGCAGACGATGGTGCGGGATCTGAACAAGCTCTACCGGTCGGAAGAGTCGCTGTGGAGCGACGATTTCACGCCGAACGGTTTTCAGTGGCTGGACGGGGGAGACTACCGGCAGTCGATCGTCTCCTTCATCCGCTGGAACCGGGAACACACGGAGCCGGTGGTTGTGATTCTGAATCTGACGCCGGTGGTCCGGAACAACTATACGACCGGCGTTCCACTTCGCGGCGAATGGGTGGAGGTGTTCAATACCGACCGTTCCGAATATGGCGGAACGAACCTTCTGAATACCGGAGTTCTTCGGACTCTGGACGGGCTGTATCATGGACAGCCCTGTCATGTGACTCTGCGCCTTCCGTGGCTCGGAGCCGTGATTCTGAAGCCGAAAAAGTCCTGACGGAGCATCACTCGCACTATGGGAATCACGAAACTCGCCAAAGGACAGGCGATTTTTTGTCAGGAATTTGTGAAAGAGGCACTGGATGCGGTTCTGACACGCGGGGAGACGGCGGATCACTTCCTTGCAGGACGCTTCCGGAAAGAAAAACGGATCGGCTCTCATGACCGCCGCTTCATATCCAACACCGTGTTTGCCTTTTTCCGCTGGTACGGCTGGCTGCGGAAAGCGGGCATTATCGATCTGCTGAGCCGATCGCTGGCGGCGGCGTCCGCGGCGGAGGGAATCACCTCGGAGACGGCGCTCTGCTGGGCGCTGGATGCGGGGAT
>ERZ824600.3138-NODE-3138-length-16179-cov-2.770901_pt1 | contig 16179 bp, 9 predicted proteins | sample MGYA00519933_ERZ824600 | MGnify/ENA primary metagenome ERZ824600 (study PRJEB31778, sample SAMEA3449178) | human gut metagenome | biome: human gut; feature: human-associated habitat; material: faeces | place: United Kingdom | collected 2010/2012 ... | reverse complement strand
AAAGGAATTTACGATTGTCAAGGATATGACTACACCGGTGGAGGTAACTGCCGCAATGGCGAACAGCCGGGTGACGATCGACTATTCGGATGATTTTCTGCAAACATATAAAGATTATACCTTGTCGTTGAAGACGAACAAGATGGAATTGCCTTTGGTGTATGAAAAAGGCGAATCCCGTCCGATGTATTTTCTGTCGGATGCTTCCGGCACGAAGCTGGAAATTGCGATGGAACTGGTCAATATCTATGGAAAGACTGTCAATTATATGGCGACAACAACTATCAAGCCCAAGCAATGGGCGAAGCTGACCGTCCGTACGGATGAAAAAGGGTTGAACGGGATTGCTATCGATGTGACATTAAACGATGAAACAAAGGAAACGATTTATGTGAATATCGGAATTCCGGATTTCATGGAGAAGTTGAAGGGGGCGCCGTATATTGCGTGCGATTTGTTTAAGTGGGAAGATACGAATGTAAGTATGGAGGAACCTACAGAATATGCTAAAGATACAAAGGCGGCTAAAGTAGTGATTACTTCCGGAGGAAAGATTAATCAGGTATTGTTGACGATTAAAGATGGAAGTTCGACTTTGATTAATCAGTATGATTTGGCAAATCTGACAGAAGATCAGATTAAGGATTTGGCGGATAATTACGGCTTTAGTGCACCAGAGAAAATGAAAGGTGAAATGCAGGCAGAATTTGATTTGAAATCGGTTATTGCTTCTTTATTAGGTAAATCGGAAGACTCGTATTATGAGTTATCATTGACGGTTGTAGATGCTTTGCCAACTCCGAATAGGACTTCTAAATCGGTTAGAATAACTGTACCGGCTGCTGCTAAGCCTAAGGTTAGTTGGGGAATGTTCCCGAATAATAAAACTTTTGAACAAGGTACTTTGGAAATAAAATTGATTACTCCTCTTTCTGACGTACCTGTAGATATTGAGGCTCTTGCCGGAATAAAGGATGTAGCAATATCTATAGTTGGAATAGGGGTAGAAGAGCAGGATGTCTTCACATTAGATATTCCAGGAATTGCGATAGCAGAAAGTTCTGCAAGTAGAGTTAAGATGAAATATAGCGTAGATGATTGGTTTAATAAATTGTCGTGTGGCGATAATGGAACAGCTAAAACATATATGGTAAAATATAAAATTACTGATAAATTGGATAGAGTTGTTGAAGACTCTCGTTCGTTTACGGTTACACCTCCGGTATTTGAATGGGCGATGGCTGAAAACGCTGGTGATATTTTTGCAAAATATGCTTATTTACGAGTGAAAGCGAAGGATGCAGACAAGGTGACGTTCTATCATAATGGATCTCAATTGACTGATTTAATACCGTTAGGACAAGAGGAGAATGGTGTTGTTTCATTTGTTTGGAATAATTTGACAGCCGGACAGTCTTATTCTAATATTACTGCTAAATATGATGGAGGAAGAGAGCTTTCTGGAATTTCTTTTACAACGGAAAATGATGCACAATTACCTGATAATATAGGACAACTGGAAGAATGGAATGCAAAAGGTGTTAAGTATGAAGGTATAGGTATAGATGTGTCTGCTACTGCGGGAGTTGGAAAGTATGCTTCTTCGCCTTATCGTTCGTGGGAACGATGGGAAATTAAAGGTTGGGGAACTTTAAATAGTAAAACAACACAATATGGGGCAGAAAGAACATCCCGCTTTACAGCTTTCAGTACACCTTACACTTGGACTCGTTATGTTGCAAATTCTGGAACAATAAAAACAGAAGGAATAAACGGAGGAAATGCAGCTCAAATTCGGACGGTAGGATGGGGAGAAGGAAATAAGGCTCCAGCGATATCAAGTGGTTTTGGAGATTGTGAAAATAGCGATGCTGGGGAATTGTTTTTAGGTGATAATTTCGAGAAAGGAATATTATTCACATCAAGACCTCGTAAAATAACTTTCTATTATCGGTATATACCTAAAAATATTCAAGATTATGGAGAGGCTGTTTTTGTTGTAAAAGATTCTCAACAAAACATAATTGCAACCAAGTCGTTTAAATTTGAATCTCAAAGTAGTTGGACGCAGGAATCTATTTTATTGGAATACGGTGTAACTAAAGCAAGCAGTTTATGTATAATATTCAAATCTACAGTAAATGAAAGTTGTTTGGAAAGAAATAGTGAAAACTTTTCTCATCCAGATAGCCAAGATATGGGAAAAGGTGAATTTGTCGGTAGCCAACTATACATAGATGATGTCGAACTAATATACGATTATCAAGAATAATATGAAACACTTATTATATACATTAGCCATCCTGCTTATCGCAGCCTCCTGTTCTAACGAAGAAACGGAACAGGTGATGGGACAGGGCAAAGCCCGTCTCCGATTTCATGTTTCAACCGAATCTCCGATTGTGATAACCCGTTCTACACCAGTGCCGACGGTAAATCAATTATACGTTAAGATACAGGATGGTATCGGTGCGGTTGTGAAGCAAGACTCTTTGAAGACCTTACAACAAAATAGTCCGGTCTTTTTGGAAGCGGCGGAAGGCGGTACGGAATATAAGGTAGAAGTCTTTTCCAATGAACTGAAAGATGCCATACTGGATAAACCCTGTTTTTTTGCTTCTGAAACATACTCTTTATTACCGGAAGAGACCGTTTTGGTGGAGCTGGAATGCTGTTTGCAACAATTTCAAGTTTCTTTTAATGCAAGCGATGCATTTAAGAAGGCGTTTCGGACAGATGACAAGTTGCAAACCGGAGATACAAAATTCAAATTGACTGTTTCGGATGCAAACAAACGTCAAGTGTCTTATGCTTTGGCCGATTTGAATAAATCTGCCTATTTTGATGGAGCGAAAAACTCTTCCTTTATTAAAATCCATATCGTAGGAACTACTTTGGAAGGGTTTCCTGTCGACTATTCGGAGACGATTTCACCCAAAGACGGTCTGTTGGAAAAGAAAGACCATCTGATTATCGATCTGCAAGTATCGGAAACAAAATCAATGATGTTAAAAGCAACACCTGTTGAATGATGAAATATAGATATACATATTACGTATTGTTATGCCTGACTCTTGTCGGTTTGGCTTCCTGCGAGATGAAAGACGAACTTTTAGGAAAAGGGGAACAGGGTGGTTCCGGTGAAGTCGGCGTGCTGGATTTGAAGTTGAAAGTTGTGCCTCCTTCTTATGGGAATGGCGGCGTATCTTCCAAGTCATCAAGTACGGAACTGATTGTTCCGAAAGCGGAAGATATGATCGTGAAAGTGTTTAACGCATCAATGGAATTGCAGGATTATTTCGAGTCGTATGCCGATTATCTGAAAGAATCCCAATATGTATTGGAACAGGGCACTTATTACATCGAAGCCTATTCGGGTGATAATTATGAAGTGACATCGGAATATCCTTATTATGAGTTGTTGGATACATGTGTCATAAAAGCCAAAGAAGTGACATTGGTAGATAAGGCTTGCGAATTGCAAAGTGCTATCTTGTATTTGACTCTGTCCGAAGAGTTTTTGAATGCATGCAAGGATGATTATGCAATCACTATTACCAATGGTTCAGGAGTACTGTCTGTGGGTAAAGGAGATGCCCGGATCGTATATATCCGTCCCGGAATGAAAACGACGGTGACAATCCGTGCTACGGAAAAGATCACTGGCAAGCCGGTGATCCGGACATTCGGACTGGCCGATTCGGAGGGAAAGATTAATTCGCAGGATTTGTTTAGGATAGAGATCAAAGATTTGGAAGAAGAAATTGTACCGGATGAGCCGGAAAAACCGAATCCTGACCCTGACGATCCTGATAATCCGGAAAAACCGACAAACGGCAATTTTACCATAAAGGTAGATGTGACATTGAATGAAACTCCGATCGACATTACTGTACCGAGCGGTGGGGGAAATGGCGGCAGTACGGGAGGTGATGATAATACAGGCGGTGAGACGGATGGCGTGATCTCGATAAAAGGGGACGCGATTAATACTGACTTGGTGGTGAGTGTGCCGAACGGTATTTCCTCGTTTAGAGTAATCATTGATTCGCCATTATTACCTGAATCAGAATTGCAGGGTATCGGATTAACGTCTGATTTTGATTTGGTCAGTCCGGGTGGATATGCTGATAAGTTGAGTGGTTTAGGTTTTCCGGTTCATATTGGAGGTGAAACATCTGTATCGTTTAATATATCCCAATTTGTGCCAATGCTCCAAATATTGGGAAGCGGTACAAGTAATTTTCATTTGACCGTTACCGATTCGAAAGGAAATACAAAAACTCATACAATAACAATTACGACTTAATAGGATGAAAAAGTTGTCATATATAATAGGTTGTTTGTTTTTAATGTTGTTTGTTTGGGTATCATGTGATAATGAAGATAACCGTATGCAAACAACAGGCTATTTGGAATTAGGTGTATCGAAAAATGTGGAAGTGGTCACACGTGGTTTCGATGTCAAGGACCAATCTTTGGCAGTGGATATTTGTACCGGAGCGAATGATTCGGTCGTAAAACATTTTTCCGATTATAATGATATGGCCGGCGAACGTGTGTTGTTGGATGTCGGGACTTATAAGGTGAAGGTCACATCTAATCCTTCGGACAAACTGGAGTTTGAAAAACCTACTTTTTACGGGGATAAAGATAAGATTGTCATAAAAGCGGGTGAGACAACTCAAACAGCAATCGAATGTTTTTTAACTTGTGTGAAAGTAACCAGTAAGTTTACAAAGCCTGTTCAGGATAAATTCGCATCCTGTGTGGCGAAAGTCAGTGATGCGACGGGGAGCTATTTGGAATATGATATGCAAGAGACACGCGCTGGTTATTTCCAACCCGGTTATCAGTTGGTCGATTTGACAATGACGAACAAAGAAGGGTTGACATTTCACATGTCCAAACTGATCGAGAAGACGGAGGCGAAAGACCATTATCATCTGGTATTCGATTTGGTGGATAGCGGTGAAGATAACTCAGGAATGGACTTCGATATAACGATTGATTCTGATCCGACCAATGACGAGAACCATACGGTGACGATCCCGTTGCCGGAATCGGGATATGGGCAGGAACCACCGGTGGTGAAAGTGTTGGAAGATGGCAAGGATAGCAATGGAATGATCTCTTTGGACAAAGGAGATTTCAGAAAAGTAATGTTGAATATTTCTTCTACGAATATAGGTTTAGAATCTGTTACCATGATTGCGACTTCGTCTTTGTTTGACGAACATAAAATTTTATCATCTTTGGATTTACTGAAATTGTCGGAAGAAAGTAAGAAGAAGTTAGCTGAAATAGGATTGGAAGTCCCTGCTTTGGATGATAAAAAGGCAATGTTTACATTAGTTTTCGATAATTTGATTACGCAATTGCCAGGAGGTACGCATACATTTGTTCTCTCTGCCCGTGATGAGATGGGGCATGAAACGGTGCAAACGATTTCTATTACTGTCAATTTGCAAATCATGACTCATCCGGTAGTCGAATCGGAGGTGTGGGCACATTTTGCTACATTGAGGGGATATGTAAAGAACGCGAGTGAGGAAGATAAAGCCTCTTATAAGTTCCAATATAGGAAATCGGGAACAACAACTTGGAAAGATGTTGCCGGTGAAGTAACTGTTGCTACGAATGGATCTTCCAATGTAGCACAAGTTGCAACAAATTTGGATGCGAGTACAAAATATGAATATCGTTTGTTGCAAAATGATACAAACAGTGAACCGGAAGAGTTTACAACAGAGGATGATATTCAATTGCCAAATTCAGGATTTGAAGACTGGTATACAGATAGTGATGGATTACCTAAACCAGCAAAGGATGCAAGCTCCTCGTTTTGGGATTGTGGAAATGTCAACTATTTTGGTAAGCATATTATGACTACTCAAAATGACGAAACAGCGTTAGGACAAGGATCTTCTGTAAAAATGGAAACACAGGAAACAATGAAGATTATTGCTGCTGGAAATATTTTTACAGGAACTTTTGAGAGAGATGGTATGGGGGGAATTTTGACTTTAGGTAGAAATTTTGAGTGTCGCCCTAATAAATTAAAAGGATATTACAAATATACATCTGCAAAAGTCTCTGTGAGTAAAGGACATTTGAATGAAGGCGAAGATGATTTGTGTTCTCTTTATATCGCTCTTACAGACGAACAAATTACAGTTAATACAAATAAAGGAATTTATTTTGATCCCAATAGTAGTGCCGTAATTGCTTATGGGTCTATAAGTGATGAGGAATCTAAAGGGGCAGATTCATTTAAGGAGTTTACTGTTGATTTGGAATATAAAGATTTAAAGCGTATACCTAAATATATTATTGTAGTTGCCTCTTCAAGTAAATATGGTGACTATATGGAAGGTGGAAAAGGTAGTACTATGTGGTTAGATGATTTGGAATTAGTTTATCCGAAATCAATGGAAGAAGTAAGAAAATGAAGCGTATAATAATTATTTTAGTTATCGCATTTTTATGTACAGGCTTAATGCAAGCCCAAACCAAAATCCTTGGTCGTAAAGTCTTCGACCGGGGTATCCAGAGTCATACTTTTATTCCGAAAGGGCAATGGATGGTCGGATCGACTTTTTCCTATTCGGAACATGAGGATGACAATTATAAATTCTTGGTGCTGGAGAAGATTGAAAGTACCGGTTATACGTTTAAAGTAAGTCCTTTCTTCGGTTACTTTATCCGGGATAATGTTGCATTGGGCGGACGTTTTTCCTATAATCGTACTTATACGGATTTAGGAAATATCAGTTTGGATTTGGATGATGATATCAATTTTGATATCAGTGATGTAAATTATTTGGAGCATACTTTTTCTGCTACTGGATTCGTGCGTACCTATATGCCGATAGGAAGTAGTAAGATTTTTGGTTTGTTTAATGAAGCTCGCGTGACCTATGGCTATGGGCAGGGTAAAAACTCTTCGGGTACAGATACCGATTATACCGGTACTTACCAGACCATCCAGAATTTGCAGATCGGAATGGCGCCGGGTCTGACGGCTTTTATCACTAATTTTGCAGCTGTTGAGGTATCGGTTGGCGTACTGGGGTTTAATATGAAGTGGACCGATCAGACAACTGACCAGATTGATAAAGGCTCACGGCGTAGCAGTTCCGCTAATTTTAAGATAGACCTATTTTCGATTAATTTAGGTATGAACTTCTATTTTTGACGAGGTATGGATATAAATCATATAAAACGAAAAGTGACAGGTTTTCTCTGTTGTTTGTTCTTTCTTGTTTCATGTATCGAGAATGATATTCCTTATCCATATCGGGAAGGAAGCATTACCGATTTCCTGGTGGAAGGGCAATTGGATAATACATTGGAAATAGATAAGACTAAAGGGATGGTTACGGTAGAAGTGAGCGATGCGGTTGATCTTGCAGCTCTCCGGATCAAGAAGTTGACGGTGACTAATGAGGCTGAGGTACGGATAGATTCTGCGGCGTGTCTCGACTATAACGCTTTTCCACGAATCGGATTTTCGTCTTTAGACAGTTTACCTAAGAGTGCAGATACGCGGGTGGATTTTTCTTCATCTGTCTCATTGATTTTGCAGACATATCAAGAGTATCCTTGGAAGATAACGGTTAATCAGACGATAGACCGGGCTGTGCAAGTCAGTAACCAGGTGGGTGAACCGGTAATCGATTTGGCAAATCGGGAGATGATCGTGTATGTGGCAAAAGAACAACATTTGGATCGGATAACAGTGACTAAAATGCAACTGGGCGGTTCGGTGGGAATTGTCGTTCCTGATCCGACGACGGTAACGAATTTTTCGCGTCCTTGCTCATTTGAAGTGACTCGTTTTGGAGTAACGGAAACTTGGAAAGTGACAATTCTGCATACGGAAGGTGGTGCTGTTTCCGGTGGTGAAACGGTTGCGATGGCCAATCGAATCATTGTAACCGGAATGATTCAAGAAGGTAAGATTCCGGTAATAGAATATAGAGAAAAGAATCCGTCCCAAACGCGGGTGGATGATGGTTGGCAGACGCTTCCGGCAAGTTCCGTAACTGTCAACGGTACTTCCTTCACAGCCACAATAACTGGTTTGAATCCGGGTACGACGTATGTATATCGTGTTGTGATTGATGATATAGCTGGAGAAGAGGTGGAGTGTAAGACCGCTGCGTTAGTGCCATTGACCAATGGGGGTTTTGACGATTGGCATCAAGATGGTAAATTGTGGAATCCGTGGTTGGCAACAGGTGTTTCTTTTTGGGATACGGGAAATAAAGGAGCTACTACTTTGGGAGACAGCAATACGATTCCGACAGGTGATACGAGTAACGGAACCGGAAAGGCAGCCAAGTTAGAATCGCGGTTTGTCGGAGTTGCCGGTATCGGTAAGTTTGCGGCTGGTAATATATTTGCCGGTTCGTATGTCCGTACAGATGGTACTAATGGCGTCTTGAGCTTTGGGCGTCCATTTGAAACTTATCCGACAGGTTTGAAGTTTAAATACAAATATACTTCGGCTGAGATAAATAAAAGTAACGATTCCGATTACAATTATTTGCTGGGCAGACCGGATTCTTGTCATATTTATGTGGCTCTGTCTGATAAGGCAGAACCTTATGAGATCAAAACAAAGAAGTCGGAACGGCAGCTGTTTAGCAAGAATGATAAAAATGTTATTGCTTATGGTGAGTTCATTTCCGCTAAGACCATATCCGGTTATGAGGAATATACAATCCGGTTAGATTACCGTGATTATCGTAAACCCAAATATCTTGTCATTGTGGCTACAGCCAGCAAATATGGTGATTATTTCACAGGAGGGGAAGGTAGTACACTTTATTTGGACGAAATGGAATTGACTTATGATTAGCGATAACCTGTTTAGTGTATCCTTAGTCGGATTATAACAACTAATGATATTCCTTTCTTTTTAGGTTAAGCAATAAATGTGTACCTTTGCCTCTCAAAAAGAGAACACAAGGTATGGAAAAACAGTTTAAGAGAACGCTGATAACTACGGCGTTGCCGTATGCGAACGGGCCGGTGCATATCGGACATTTGGCCGGGGTGTATGTGCCTGCTGATATTTATGCACGCTATCTTCGCCTGAAGGGGGAAGAAGTTTTGATGATCGGTGGATCGGATGAGCATGGAGTGCCTATCACGCTGAGAGCGAAGAAAGAAGGGATTACGCCGCAGGATGTGGTGGACCGTTATCATGGTATTATCAAGAAGTCTTTTGAGGAGTTTGGTATCTCGTTCGATATCTATTCCCGTACGACTTCGGCTACACATCGCCAGGTGGCGTCGGATTTCTTCCGTACCTTATACGATAAAGGAGAGTTTATCGAGAAAACGAGCGAACAGTATTACGACGAGGAAGCAAAACAGTTCCTTGCCGACCGTTATATAACCGGGACTTGCCCGCATTGCGGCAATGAAAAAGCCTATGGCGACCAGTGCGAAGCCTGCGGTACCTCTTTGAGCCCGACGGACCTGATCAACCCGAAATCCGCTATCAGTGGTAGCCAGCCGGTGATGAAGGAAACCAAACATTGGTATCTTCCTTTGGATAAATGGGAACCGTTCCTGCGCCAGTGGATACTGGAAGGGCATAAGGAATGGAAACCGAACGTATACGGACAGTGCAAGAGTTGGCTGGATATGGGATTGCAGCCTCGTGCCGTAAGCCGCGACCTTGATTGGGGGATTCCCGTGCCGGTGGAAGGTGCGGAAGGGAAGGTGCTGTATGTCTGGTTCGATGCGCCTATCGGATATATCTCCAATACGAAAGAACTGCTCCCCGAAAGTTGGGAAACCTGGTGGAAAGATCCTGAAACCAAGATGGTACATTTCATCGGTAAGGATAATATCGTGTTCCACTGTATCGTGTTCCCGGCCATGCTGAAAGCCGAAGGTTCTTATAACCTGCCGGAGAATGTGCCGGCCAATGAGTTTCTTAACCTGGAAGGCGACAAAATCTCCACTTCCCGCAACTGGGCTGTCTGGTTGAACGAATATCTGGTGGATATGCCGGGCAAGCAGGATGTGTTGCGCTATGTTTTGACGGCCAATGCTCCGGAAACAAAAGACAACGATTTCACCTGGAAAGATTTCCAGGCACGCAATAACAATGAGTTGGTTGCCATCTTAGGTAACTTTGTCAACCGTGCTTTGGTGCTTACCGAAAAGTATTTCGAAGGTAAGGTGCCGGCTGCCGGCGAGCTGACCGATTATGACCGTCAGACATTGACCGACTTTGCGAATGTAAAGGCTGACGTGGAACGTCTGCTGGATACCTACCATTTCCGTGACGCCCAGAAAGAAGCGATGAACTTGGCTCGTATCGGAAACAAATACCTGGCTGACACTGAACCTTGGAAATTAGCAAAGACCGATATGGCGCGTGTCGCCACGATCATGAACATCGCTTTGCAGATCACGGCAAATTTGGCAATCGCTTTCGAACCATTCCTGCCGTTCAGCATGGAGAAATTGAACAAGATGCTGAATGTGGAACCGTTAGGCTGGAACCGTCTGGGATCGACCGATCTGTTGGAAGCCGGCCATCAGTTGGGTAAATCGGAACTGCTGTTCGAGAAGATCGAAGACAGCGTGATCGAAGCACAGGTGCAAAAGCTGTTGGACACGAAGAAAGCAAACGAGGAAGCAAACTACAGGGCGAAACCCATCCGCGAGAATATCGAGTTTGATGATTTCATGAAGCTGGATATCCGTGTCGGGACCGTGTTGGAATGTACGAAAGTGCCTAAGGCGGACAAGCTGTTGCAGTTCCGTATTGATGACGGTCTGGAAAAACGTACGATCGTTTCCGGTATCGCTCAACATTACAAGCCGGAAGACCTTGTGGGCAAGCAGGTTTGCTTCATCGCTAATCTGGCTCCGCGCAAGCTGAAAGGTATCGTTTCCGAAGGGATGATCCTTTCCGCAGAAAACTTCGACGGCAAGCTGGCTGTCATCACTCCTGAAAAAGAGGTGAAACCGGGCAGCGAGGTGAAATAATCTGGTTAATCCTTCGTTGTAGTGACGAAGGATTAATTAATCGGAAAACAGATAATATAATGTTGGAAGAACAGATACAGATGGTCGACTTGCATGGACAATATCTCCGGTTCAAAGAGGAGATTGATGAGGCCATGCAGGCGGTGATCGACAGTTGTGCTTTTATCAATGGTCCGCAGGTGAAATTCTTTGCCGGGCATTTGGCTGATTATCTTCAGGTTCCATACGTGATTCCTTGTGCTAACGGGACGGACGCTTTGCAGATTGCTCTGATGGCATTGGAGCTTCAGCCTGGCGATGAGGTGATTCTGCCGGCATTTACTTATATAGCGGCAGCCGAGGTTGTCGCTTTGTTAGGGTTGACGCCCGTGTTGGTGGATGTCGATCCCTGTACCTTTAATATCGATCCCCGGAAAATAGAAGCGGCTGTTTCGGAACGGACAAAGGCGGTCGTGGCCGTCCACCTGTTCGGACAAGCCTGCGATATGGAGCCGATCATGACTTTGGCAGATGTCTATCATCTGTATGTAGTGGAAGATAACGCTCAATCTGTTGGTGCCGATTATATCTTTTCCGACGGGCGGGTACGAAAGGCCGGGACGATCGGACATATCGGGACGACATCTTTTTTTCCATCCAAGCCGTTGGCCTGCTATGGCGATGGGGGGGCGTTGATGACTTCCGACGAGGCGTTGGCTGCCCGTATCCGCATGATTGCCAATCATGGCCAGGAATGCAAATACCACCATAGGCGGATCGGATGCAACTCCCGTCTGGACACGTTGCAAGCTGCTGTGCTGGATGTGAAGTTGAAGCATCTGGAGGAGTTCACGGAAACCCGTCGGCAAGTTGCCTCTCGGTATGATGAAGCTTTGTCCTCCTGCGATTCGTTGGTTCTCCCTGCGAGATCGATATTTTCGACTCATGTCTATCACCAATATACGGTCCAGGTAAAAGACGGCAGGCGGAATGTCCTTCAATGCCTGTTGAAAGAACAGGGAATCCCTTCCATGATCTATTATCCTGTACCAGTGCATCATCAGGAAGCTTACCGGCATATCTCCCGTGTATCCGGCAATTTGGACGTCTCCACCCGTTTGTGCGAATCCGTCCTTTCCCTGCCTATTCATACGGAAATGTCCCTCGGACAACAGCAATATATAACAGAAACTCTAAAAAAGGGGGTGTGTCGAAACTATCCTGTTCCCGCGCTTGACGTGGGATCGCATTAGAACCGACCCTATAAAAATCTGATTGATAAGGTCTGTCCTTTTGCGGCCCCGCGTCAAGCACGGGGACAAGGAGATTTTGACACCCCCCCCATCGAATGCTTATGGATAAAAAGATAAAATTTGCAGTTATCGGTTGTGGCCATATCGGCAAACGTCATGCCGAGATGGTGACACGCGATCCGGGAGCCGAATTGGTGGCCCTTTGTGATATTCGTCCCTGTGAGGAATTGGGTATTGAGGCATACGATGTCCCGTTTTTTTCATCCCTGACGGAGCTATTGCAGAGCGGAATTTCCATAGATGTCGTAAATGTTTGTACCCCGAACGGCTTGCATGCAGCAATGGCCATTCAGGCTGTCGAAACCGGTTGCAACGTCGTGATCGAGAAGCCGATGGCACTGACGCTTGCCGATGCCGAGAAGGTGGTCTATGCTTCGCTGAAATACCGTAAACAGGTGTTCTGCGTCATGCAAAACCGTTATTCTCCTCCTTCCGTCTGGATCAAGGAGATGGTGGATTCGGGTAGGTTAGGCAAGATCTATATGGTCCAGTTGAATTGTTATTGGAACCGTGACGAGCGCTATTATAAACCCGGTGGCTGGCATGGCGATGCCGCTTTGGACGGAGGGACGCTTTTTACCCAGTTCTCCCATTTCATCGACATTATGTACTGGCTTTTCGGGGATATCTGCAATATCCAGGCTCGCTTTGCCGATTTCAACCATGCCGGACTTACGGCTTTTGAAGATTCGGGCTTTGTGAATTTCAACTTCGTGAACGGCGGGATGGGGAGCCTGAGCTATTCCACTTCTGTCTGGAACAGGAACATGGAAAGCAGTATGCTGATTGTTGCGGAGAACGGAAGCGTGAAAATCGGCGGACAGTATATGAACGAAGTCGAATACTGCCATATCAAAGATTATGAAATGCCGGAACTGGCGCCGACGAATCCGGGAAATGACTACGGCCCTTATAAAGGTTCCGCCCAGAACCATAATTTCGTGATCCGCAATGTGGTCCGTGTCCTTTCCGGTGCAAGTTCGGAATGTATTACGACCAACGTATTGGAAGGCATGAAGGTTGTGGACATCATCCAGCGGATTTATGCATTGAAGTAATAAATGTAAGATAGGGACGGGGCGGCGTTTAAATATGGATTCCGTATTCATGCTTTACCTCGTCCATCACAAAGGTGCTTTCGAGCGATCCGAGGCTGTCGATCGTGCCTAACACGTTCAAGATAAACTCCTGGTAATACCTCATATTCGGTGCATGGATCTTCAGCAGGTAGTCGTAACTTCCCGATATATTGTAGCATTCTGTGACTTGCGGAATTTCCTGTATGATTCTTGTGAACTCCGCCGCAATCTCTTTGTTCAGTCTCCTCAACTTGACACTGCAAAAGACCACGAAGCCCTGGTTTAGCTTTTCGGCGTCCAGCACGGCAATGTACTTCTTTATATATCCTCCGTTTTCGAGGCGTTTCAGGCGTTCGAATACGGGTGTCGACGAGAGGCTGACACTCGCGGCGAGCTCTTTTGTGGTGAGCCGGGCATTGCAGGGTACGGAGGATCTGCAAGTCTACTTTGTCTAATTTCTCAAGTGTGTTCATAAGAATAAAATTCTATCAGAATCCTTTTTTCGATCCTGATACAGTTTATGCGTTCTGTTGACGACCGTAAAAATAGCGTTATTTTCTGTATTTTCCATATATCTTGTCTGATATCTCTGTCTGCTATAGTTTTGCTGGAAAATGAGCAAGAAGAACAATTTAAAATAATACGACTATGGTAACAAAGAAATTACATTTCGAGACATTACAGGTTCATGTAGGGCAAGAACAGGCCGATCCCGCAACAGATGCTCGTGCCGTCCCTATTTATCAGACAACATCTTATGTATTTCATGATTCACAACATGCGGCAGACCGTTTCGGCCTTCGTGATGCCGGGAATATTTATGGCCGCCTGACCAATTCGACCCAGGGAGTTTTCGAAGCGCGTGTTGCCGCTCTCGAAGGGGGAGTGGCTGGTCTGGCGGTGGCTTCCGGTGCGGCGGCCGTGACGTATGCCTTGCAGAATATACTTGGAGTGAGTGATCATATTGTGGCTGCCGACAATCTCTATGGCGGTTCCTTCAATCTGATTACGCATACGTTAGCGACTCAGGGCATTACCCACACGATTGTAAATGTCAATGACTTGCAGGCGTTGGAGGCTGCTATCCGGGAGAATACGAAAGCGGTGTATGTCGAAACGTTCGGTAATCCTAATTCTGATGTTACCAATATCGATGCTGTGGCGGAGGTGGCCCATCGTCATAATATTCCGTTGATAGTGGATAATACGTTCGGTACACCGTACCTGATCCGTCCGATCGAGCACGGGGCCGATATTGTTGTTCATTCCGCCACCAAATTTATCGGCGGACATGGATCGAGCTTGGGAGGAGTGATTGTGGACAGTGGCAATTTCGATTGGAAAGCAAATGCCGATAAGTTCCCGACCTTGGGCAAACCGGACCCAAGTTATCATGGGGCGGTCTTTGCCGATGTGGCGGGTCCGACAGCTTTCGTCACTCGTATCCGGGCTGTCATTCTGCGTGATACAGGAGCTACGATCTCGCCTTTCAATGCTTTTATCTTGCTGCAAGGTCTGGAAACATTGTCTCTCCGCGTGGAGCGTCATGTTGCCAATGCTCTGAAAGTCGTCGAGTATTTATCCAAACACCCGAAAGTAACCAAAGTGAACCATCCGGCTCTTCCAGACCATCCAGACCATGAACTTTATAAAAAGTATTTCCCGAAAGGTGCCGGAAGTATTTTCACTTTCGAGATCGAAGGCGGGCAGGAAGCGGCCTGGAAGTTTATCGATTCGCTGGAAATATTCTCCCTTCTTGCCAATGTGGCTGATGTGAAGAGCCTGGTGATCCATCCGTATACGACTACCCATTCTCAAATGACTCCGGAAGAGTTGGCCGGACAGCATATCACTCCTTCCACTGTGCGCCTGAGTATAGGTACTGAATATATCGATGATATCATTGATGACCTAGACCAAGCTCTGGCAAAGGTTTGATGTAAGATGGCAATGTGTTTTTGTTTTGATGCAAGTGTAAGTTGTTTTCGACGTTGTCGAGAATATATTTGACGTTGTCGGGAATATATACGGCAATGTAGAAAACAACTTACGCTTGCATCTGAATGAAGAAGTATGGGTTCGAATTTTTATTTTATCCTGAATAGTTTGTTTTTGTAATCGATAATCACGGTGTTTTCAAAGAAATAAGCATTTCCGGTTATTCCCCAGACATCGAGGGTACTATAAATACTATCCCAAAGGCCGTCTTTGGCGTAGTAGACTTTCGAATTGTTCAAGGCTTTTCCGCCGAACTCGATCGGTTTGGTTACATTAAAGCCATAAAATGTTATTTCTTGTCCCCACCATAAAGGACCGCTTAGAGAGTCGACAATAGTAAGGTCTGATACGCTCCAAGCTCTTTCTTGTGTCGTTATTAACTGGAAAGGGCTTGAACCTGTATCGAACAATACTTTACATGTTTTTCCATTAATCCGTAAAGGCAATTTTATTCCCCCATATTCTGATTCAAATTCTTCAGCCAGCAGATTTTCGTATTCAGCCGGTAAAAAGTCTGTGATCGCAAGCCTGTTTGATTTGTAATCAATGATTAAGACTTTATCTTGCACCATGTCGGATGCGATCGTTCCAATATGCTTGGGGGTATTTGAATGAAGTGAATCTTTAGGGATTTTATTTCCGAAATTCTGCATGAATCCGATATTGGCATTGCTAAACTCCACTGTCCCTATTTGCAGGTTGACATTCTTATACATCCCGGTTGAATCTTTTTTGTTCATTAAAGATGGGGCTTCTTTGAGATAAGGAGCAAAAGTATTCCCATAAAAGAC
>ERZ824600.3137-NODE-3137-length-16189-cov-2.705281_pt1 | contig 16189 bp, 10 predicted proteins | sample MGYA00519933_ERZ824600 | MGnify/ENA primary metagenome ERZ824600 (study PRJEB31778, sample SAMEA3449178) | human gut metagenome | biome: human gut; feature: human-associated habitat; material: faeces | place: United Kingdom | collected 2010/2012 ... | reverse complement strand
TTCTGAAGCATTAAAGGAAAAATATCAGACTGCTTAACCACGTCTTGACCATACATCTCTACAATATACTGCATCACCACCGCTGCCACATGCTCACAGCAAAAATATTGTTTTTGAAAATGACCACACCTGCAAGCTGTCTTTACAAGCTCACCATTTTTCTCATCAAGCCAAACTACTGCATTGTAAATGCTTGTTCTCTGCATCTTTAAGCTCAGCTTTAAAAATCCATTTTCCTTTGTTTTCTCCAGTGTCCTTGTGCTATCCTTCAATATATCGATCATTCCATCTGCCAAATCTTCTTTTTTGAAGTCCGCAAGTGCATTTTTTATATTATAACTCACTTTGTTATTCCTCCTGCAAGATGCATAAACTCATTCTTCGTATGACCATAATATTGTGGACGCCTGATCGTTGCCTCTAGCTTTTCAAGTGCATCTCCTAAAATTTTCACACTGGCTGTTCCATTTATAAAACAATGTCTGTGATTATATACCACCTTCCTTGGACTCTCACCATTAATACATTGCAGCATCATCTCTGTGACTAATTTATTTTCATCTTCAAATCTCCTGCAGTTATCGACCAACACAGAAAAAAACATCTTATAACTAGGCAGAGAATAATCAATTCCATCAAACTGCAGTAATTTTATCTCCTCTCCACCTGGTATATAATAAGGAATCTCCTCAAAGTTCTTTTTCACCTGCTGTATGATCCAATCCTGGTCACTTGTAGGTTTAAAAAATACATTTGAGACACTTGACCACATATATCGCCATCGTCCTTCTTTTGCCCGTTCAGCAAACATATCCCAATATTGTTTTTTTGCCTCTTGCGCTATGATTTTTTTATAATTGGCATCAATTAACGCACTGTAGTGCCAATAACTGGCAAATCCGTATAGATTCACGCATGCAGCAATTACAGCCTGTGCAACCTGAAAATTTCGAAGCGAACTTTTTTCTGGCTCTTTCATAAATTTGCCTGCTCCCATTGCAAGTTCAATACTCATATCAACTATGATAGAACCGCTATAATCTACATCAATAGAAACCAATCCGTATTTCTCTAACGTTTCATATTCCAAATAGTCTTCGATACTTCTTGAAACCGTTCCACCTGAAGCATACAGTTTTAAAAATACATCAAATTCAGTCAAACTAATCTGTTCAAAAATATGCAACATAACATCTGGTTTTTCTATATAATCCTGCAAGATTAGTTCAGCTCTTTTTCCCTTTTGAATATTGGTCGGATGGTTCATATCTAAATTTTTTTCAATTTCTTTTAGCTCATCTACCCTCATTTGTTTTAAACTGTCCAAACAACTTTTCATCTGCACAAGTGTGGACGAATCAAGTTCAATACCTTTTTTACCAGATGCATGATTTTCTTTCGATACCCCAAACTCACTAAAAAGTAAATTAAGCTTTAAATTAACAGACTGTTTCTGAACCTGCAAATCCTGTAAGCTGTACCAGCTATTTGAATAGCGATTAAATTCTGCTACTTCTTTTCTCCCATTTCCAATATTTGTTCCCTGAAAACGCAGTAGTATTGGATATTGGACTGTTTTTTCGTCAGAAAGTCTGTTTTCTTTTGAAACAAGTTCAATACGCCACTCCCAGCATACTTTATCATTTTTTTTAACGATACATGACAACATTTTTTCTGAATCAGGCACAGACTCACTAAGTATAATTTCATCAACTTGTTGTGTTTTCTTTAATTGAACTCCATCTTTAAAAAATAAGGTATCAACACCAGGTGTATCCATATCCGCACATACACAAATCACCCTATACAATTGCTGTAGGGTGATTTTTTCTGGTACCGCAATCTGCCTTATAACATGGGGATTTGAATATTGCAGCGTACATTTTAGTTCCATCTATTTTCCTTTCTTCTGTCGATATTCTTTCAGGTATTTCTTCCTGTTTTTATGCCATTATACCATTCTGCCTGTGTCTTGTCCAGTGAGCTGCAACGAAACTGGTTCGTCGACGAAACCATTGATTACTGTTCATGGATAAGTCAATATTACATCAAAGCCCGAAGGTGAAGGGCTTTCATACCATTGACTTTTCCTCCAAACTGCGCTACTATTTTGATGTTAATCATTTGAGAGGAGAAAATTTGTTATGCCTATTCGAATACCCGATTCGCTTCCAGCTCATGCCATACTGGAAGCTGAAAATATATTTGTTATGACTGAACACCGTGCGATGCATCAGGATATACGTCCGCTTAATGTTTTGATTTTGAATCTGATGCCGACAAAAATTATTACTGAAACACAGCTTCTGCGTAAGCTCTCCAACACACCACTTCAGATATGTGTTGACTTTTTACAGACAGCAAGTTACACTTCCACACACACAGATCCTGAACATTTAAAACAGTTTTACTACACCTTTGACCAGATCAAGGATCGCCGTTATGACGGCATGATTATCACAGGTGCTCCGGTAGAGCAGATGCCTTTCGAGGAAGTGAACTATTGGGAGGAAGTGACCGAGATATTCGATTGGGCGCGTACGCATGTGACCTCTACCTTATATATATGCTGGGCGGCGCAAGCCGGGTTGTACCATTTTTATGGTGTCCCCAAATATGATCTGCCAGCCAAGATGTTCGGCGTGTTCCGCCATACGTTGCGCGAGCCCTATGTGCCGATCTTCCGAGGCTTCGACGACGAGTTCTATGTGCCGCACAGCCGGCATACGGAGATACGCCGCGAGGATGTGATGAAAGTTCCCGATTTGACGCTCTTGTCCGAAAGCGAAGAGTCTGGTGTCTATATGGCGATGGCGCGCGGAGGACGCGAGTTTTTTATCACCGGGCATTCCGAATACTCGCCTTACACGCTGAATGACGAGTATATGCGCGACGTGAACAAGGGATTGCCTATTGCCGTTCCCCGTAACTATTACCGTAATAACAATCCGGCCCTCGGTCCGGTGGTCCGCTGGCGTGGTCATGCCAATCTTCTGTTCACCAACTGGCTGAACTATTATGTCTATCAGGAAACCCCGTTCCGTATCGAGGATATCAGCAAGTTGGGTGATTTGTAATCAAGAAATAAGAAATAATAGCATGCAAACAAAATCCCGTCCTATAGAACTTCTCTCTCCGGCTAAAGACCTCAATTGCGGGATTGAAGCGATTAATCACGGTGCCGATGCCGTCTATATCGGTGCGCCCAAGTTCGGTGCGCGTTCTGCTGCCGGCAACTCTTTGGATGATATACGTGAGCTTTGCGAGTATGCGCATCTGTATGGCGCCCGCATCTATGTTACGCTTAACACGATATTGAAAGAAGATGAGTTGGAAGAAGCCGAACGGATGATCTGGGATCTCTGGCGTGTCGGGACGGATGCCCTGATCATTCAGGATATGGGGATTACCCGGCTGAACCTGCCTCCTATTCCGCTTCACGCCAGCACGCAGACGGACAACCGCACACCGGAAAAGGTCCGTTTTCTCGAAGCCGCAGGCTTTACACAGGTGGTTCTGGCACGTGAATTGTCGCTGAACGAGATTCGCCGGATATCGGAAGCGACTACCGTTTCGCTGGAAGTATTTGTGCACGGCGCCCTCTGCGTCAGCTATAGCGGGCAATGTTATCTGAGCGCCGCTTTGAGTGGACGTAGTGCCAATCGCGGAGAATGCGCCCAATATTGCCGCCTGCCCTATACGATGGTCGATGCGACAGGGACGGAGATCGTCAGCAACAAACATCTGCTTTCGCTCAAGGACATGAACCGTTCGGATCAGCTGGAAGCCCTGTTGGATGCAGGTGTTTCTTCCCTCAAGATCGAAGGGCGGTTGAAAGATGCCGGCTATGTCAAGAATATCACGGCTTATTATCGGAAGAAGTTAGATGCAGTCCTGTCCCGCCGTCCGGAATATCGTCGTGCTTCTGCTGGTCGAAGCACTTATACGTTCGAGCCGGTAGCTGAAAAGAGTTTTAACCGTGGGTTCACCCCGTTCCTTTTGGAGGGACGGACGGCGGATATTACCGCTTTTAATACACCTAAGTCGTTGGGCGAACCTGTCGGGATGGTCAAAGAGATCAAAGGCAATTCTTTTACTGTGGCCGGCTTGAAGCAATTGAACAATGGAGACGGGCTTGTTTTCTTTAATAGGAAAGGCGAGTTGGAGGGTTTCCGCGTCAACCGGGTGGAGGCAAACCGGGTGTTTCCGCTGGATATGCCGCAGCTTGCCCCCAAGACTCCTCTTTACCGCAATTTCGACCAGGCGTTTGATAAACTGCTCGCCAAGCCTTCAGCCGAACGTAAGCTGTCCGTGGAGATCGAGTTCTTGGACAATCCCTTCGGTTTTACGCTTTGTATGGAGGATGAGACGGGAGCACGGATCATGCTGACCGAGCCGTTTGCAAAAGAGCTGGCGCGTCGTGAACAGCAGGATAATATACGGACACAGCTATCCAAGTTGGGGAATACGCCTTTCGAGGCATCGAAGGTGGTGGTCGGTTTGTCTGAAAACTGGTTCGTTCCCTCTTCTCTGCTTGCCGATATGCGCCGTAGAGGAGTGGAGAAGTTGCTGGAAGCACGCCGTGCCCGCTATCCTCGTGAGACAGTGAAACGTGTGCAGCCGTCCGTGTCGATACCTTTCCCCGAACGCCAACTTACTTATTTGGGGAATGTTGCCCACGGGAAAGCCCGTTCGTTCTACCAGGATCACGGGGTGGAACAGATCGACCCGGCATTTGAACTGTCTCCCCGGAAAGATGTTCCGTTGATGTTTACCAAACACTGCCTGCGCTACAGCATGGGGTGGTGTCCTACTTATCAGAAAGACAAGTCTCCCTACAAGGAACCGTATTATCTGCTTTATAAAGATACGCGCCTCCGGTTGCAGTTCGACTGCAAGCATTGTCAGATGTTGGTATTTGAAAGTTAAAAATTATGAGAACGCTATTGTCAGGACGGATAAGAATGACTGTCCGGTGAAAAAGCCATGATCCGTTTGACAAAAGTATTCCAGCAATAAAGGAGCCGATAGGTATGTGATAACAGTTTCATAAGGATGGAACGACAGTTTCATGGGGATGAAAAAGAAGTTTCATCCCTATGAAAATAAAGTTTCCCTTAAGAGAAACTAAAGTTTTCTTTAAGGGGAACGGGAAGGTAGTGCAAGGTTATATTGCCTTTCCTAATAACTCCATATATTTTGCCACCCCTTTCGTGTCTTCTGGAGCCGGACTCCAGGGAGCGAAATTTTCCGGAGCGAGCGGAGCGAACGGCCCTTCCTTGATTTCATATATGACAGAGCCGGATTCTAGAACTAACAGCCCGTGCCATGTTCCCGCCTTTATTTCGGCGCCGTAAACACCTTCTTTCGGATCGAGTATCTGTGTTTGGGTGATTTCCCCTTTGTTGTCAAAGAGGAATACAGCAATGCGACCGCGCAGCAGGAGGAATATTTCATCTTTTTTAGGGTTCAGATGGCGGTGTGGGCGGAGGTAGGTTCCTGGTTCCAGGGCATTGAGCAAACGGTTGACGGGATCGTCCAAATGCTCATGAAAATTGTAGTTCATGCGTAGCCGAGGCGACTGTTTGGCACGCCCGGTCGTTTCATCCAATAAAGCTTCGTTTATGATCTTCATGCGAATAATTGATTACTGGAGGACGAATGTACAAAATAAATATTGGCTGGTATGCCATTTCTCCGTACATTTGCAGAAACCTGTAAATAAAACAGAATGAAACCTGCTCTAACTTATTACGCTCTGCTGGTCTTACTTCTGGCATCCTGCTTTTCCTGCAAAACAGATTCGGAGAAGAAAAAGTTTGTTATCGGCGTCTCGCAGTGTACGCTTGAAGGTTCTTGGCGTAAATCGATGTTGCTGGATATGAAGGTGCAGGCCTCCGAATATCCGGGCGTCTCCCTGTTAGTCGAGGATGCAGCGGACAGTAGTTTGTTGCAGGTGGAGCAGATACGCAGCCTGATAAAACGTAAGGTCGATCTATTGATTATCTCCGCTAATGAATCGGAACCTGTCACTCCTATTGCGATCGAGGCCTACCGTGCCGGCATTCCGACTATCCTGGTAGACCGGAAGATCAGTTCGGACGAATATACGACTTATATCGGTGGTAACAATTACGAGATCGGTCGCCAGGCCGGCTTTTTCGTGAACCGACAGGTGAAAGAGAAATATCCTACCGTATTGGAAGTATGGGGCTTGTCCGGTTCTTCTCCGGCGCTGGATCGCCATCGCGGTTTTATGGAGGTTTTGAACTCCCGCATCAAGGTGAAGGAAATATTCGGGAAATGGAAGCCGGAAACGGTGGAGAAGGAGATAGCGGAAATGGATTCGCTGGAGGAGGTGGATGTTGTGTTTGCCCATAATGATGTGATGGCAATGGCTGCCCGCAGGGCAATCGAAAGGATGCATCCCGGATTGGCGGACAGGATTAGCTTTGTGGGGATCGATGCCGTTTCGGGACGGGGATCGGGGCTGGAAGCCGTCATGCACGGAGAGTTGGCCGCTTCGGTCTTGTATCCGACGGGTGGGAGCCTTGCTATCCGTGTAGCCATGCAGATATTGAACGGAGAAGATGTGTCCCGGCAATATTTGCTATCTTCTGCCTTGATCGATAAGAACAATGCCGGAACGCTGTTTATCCAGTCCGAACAGGTGGTCGACTATCAGCACCAGATCGAGTTGCAACGGGAGAATTTGGAGAGTATGCTTTCCAAATACACGTTCCTCCAAAACTCCGTCGGCATTATCCTTTTGCTGATGGGGATGTTGCTTTTGTCCGCCTTGTACGTGATCCATGTGAACCGGGCGGTGAAGCGGAAGAACCGCGAGCTGAAACGTACGAACTTGCAGGTGCAACAGCAAAAAGAAGAATTGGCTGAGGCAAACCGTTATATTGAGAAGTCGACGGCTCAGAAACTGCAATTCTTTACCAATATCACACACGAGATCAAGACGCCGTTGACGTTGATCCTCGGTCCGCTCGGCAAGCTGTCGAAAGAGGCTCCGGAAGGTTCTTCATTGGCAGACGATATCCGTATCATTCGGAAAAATGCGGAAAGGTTGAAGAGAGTCGTGGACCAGTTACTTGATTTTCGAAAGGTAGAGAGCAATAAGATGAATATGCGGGTCGGAGAGGTAGATTTAGTTGCTTTTGTGGCAGAAGTGAAATCTTATTTCGATACGATGGCTGCCACCAAGCAGATACATTTCACGTTTGAGCATGACTGCCCTTCTGTTAATATATGGGTAGACAGGGATAAGATGGAGAAGATTCTGGCCAATCTTTTGTCCAATGCATTCAAGTTCACGCTGGACGGAGGTACGGTCACGATCCATCTGAAAGATAAAGGAGATCTGGTCGAGCTTTCTGTCGAAGATAATGGCAAAGGTATTCCGTCGGAAAATATTGCTTCCGTCTTTGACCGTTTCTTTACCGGTGACCAGAACTATGTGACGGGAACGGGGATCGGCCTGCACTTGACGCGTGAGTTCGTCCACATGCACAAAGGCACGATCCGGGTGGAGAGTGTTCCGCATAAGAGTACTGTCTTTACGGTCATCCTCTTGAAAGGTAAATCTCATTTTGACGAATCTTGTACATTCGATCTTTCCGTAACCGAGCTTTCCAGTGGTGTCGCCGACTTGAACACGGATGAATTGCAGGAGGTTTTGAACCGTACCTACAATTATACTGTTCTGGTCGTAGAAGATGATCTTGATATACAGAGTTACTTGCAGGCGGAATTAAAACAGAACTTCCGTGTGTTGGTTGCCGATAACGGCGTGAAGGCTTTGGAGGTACTGATGAACGAAGATATCTCGATGGTTATCAGCGATGTGATGATGCCGGAAATGAACGGTTTCGATCTTTGTCGTAAGATCAAGTCGGATATTGTCCTGAGCCATCTTCCGGTTATGCTGTTGACTGCTTTGTCCGACGACAAGCAACAGATGTACGGGGCTGCCAGTGGTGCGGACGCGTATATCCAGAAACCTTTTAACATAGAAGTCGTGAAACTGCGTATCATCAAGCTGCTGGAGGACCGTGTCCGGTTGCGTGAGGCTTATGCTCGCGATGCTTCTTCGCCTGCTGTTTCCGTGAAGGAGGAAAAAGCGGGAAGCATGGACGATCTTTTTATGAATCGTTTCTTGAAACTGATCGAAGAGTCCTATGCCGATCCGGATTTCAGTATTGAGAAAGGTAGTGAAAAATTGGGCTTGTCGCGTGTGCATCTTTACCGGAAGGTGAAGGAGCTTGCCGGAGTGACACCGACCGATTTCCTGCGTAACTATCGTTTGAAGAAAGCTGCTGCTCTACTCCGACGGAAAGCCGGGAATGTGAATGAGGTGGCTTATGCGACGGGCTTCGGTTCGCCTGCTTATTTCTCGAAATGTTTTAAAGCCGTTTACAATATTACTCCGACGGAGTATCTGGAAAAGGAATAATATTCTTCTCTTTGATAACGCTCGTTACATTTGTGTAACATTTGTGCATGTAACTCGAAAATAAGAGTATAATGTAACAAGTGTTATCAATCTTGTAGCATTAGTTATCGTCGCATCTGCTACCTGTCTCTATCTTTGCATCGTAGATAATAAATTATCCTTGTCAAATAAACTATAATGAAACAATGCAAAGCAACAATAAGAAACCGGTCGTAGTAGGCATAGGAGAACTCCTGTGGGACATGTTGCCAACAGGAAAGAAAGCAGGTGGTGCTCCTATCAATTTTGTCTACCATGCGTCGCGGTTGGGGGCGGAAGGATATGCTATCAGCGCCGTGGGAGACGATGGGCTGGGGCGCGAAATCCTCGAAGAACTGGATAATAATTCGATCCGGTATCTGATCGAGAAAGTCCCTTATCCGACCGGAACGGTACAGGTTACTCTGCAGGATGGTGTCCCTGACTATATTATTAATGAACGTGTAGCTTGGGATCATCTTTCTCCGACGTCAAATGCGATTGATTTGGCCGAACGGGCGGATGCCATTTGCTTCGGTACGTTAGGACAGCGTTCCGCACAGTCGAGAGAGACGATACAAGCGATTCTTTCTTTTGCCCCGGACGATGCTTATCGTTGTTTTGACATCAATTTGCGTCAGCATTATTATACGAAAGAGTTGATCGAAGAGTCGCTTTATCTAGCAAATATGTTGAAGGTGAATGACGGGGAGTTGGTCGTCCTGCGGGATATGTTTCATTTGGAAGGAACGGACAAGGAGGTGGCTCATTGGTTTATAGAACACTATAATCTCCGCTTGGTGGTTCTGACGGCCGGAGGAGCTTATAGTACGATATATACCGCTAATGAAGAATCGACTTTGCAAACCCCGGAAGTGCAGGTGGCGGATACGGTTGGAGCAGGTGATGCTTTCTCCGGAGCATTGGTCATTTCGTTGCTGGAAGGGGCTTCGCTAAGGGAAGCGCATGAATTTGCCGTCCGCACAGCTGCTTATGTCTGTACGAAAGAGGGGGCATGGCCGGCATACGAGGAATAGGAAACAAGGGAAATATATATATGATTTGATAGGTTTAGTTTTTAGGTTAGAAAGATTGTTTAGTAGTTAGTAAACCTTAACGTATAGTAGAGCAAAAAGAAAAAGATGGTTGATGTTTAGGTTTTTAGGTTTTTTTGTTTTGGTTGATTGAATGGCTCGGAACTTCCGGGCCATTTTTATTGTTGAATAGCTATAGAAACATAAATAGTGAATGATATGAACAAAAATTTTGCCAAGATTCCGGAGAATGCCGAATCGAAAGCTGTGGATAGGGAAAAGGAAGAATACCCCGTACAACAAGTAGCTGTTACTTATCCGATAGGTGAGAAAGAAGTGAAGGATGCTGTCAAAGAACTCAATCCCGATACGGATAGTCTTGGAAGCAGAGGATAAAGGAATTTTAAAATGGAGAATTGAAAATTAGCTACAGATGTAATTTTCAATTCTCCATTTTAAATTTTTAAATAGCTCCTTCTATTTTATATCTTAACTGATCCAGCATCAGGGCGACTTCGGCTTCTTCTATACCGGCGATCAACAGGTCTGCTACATCTTGGCTGAACTGTTCTTGGAACTTAAGGATGTTGCCGTTTTCCATTTGCACCGCCTGCTGGTAAAAGGAGAGAGCGCCCTTGATATTCTGCAGTGCCCATTCGGTATGTCCGGCATTCAGCAGATCTTGTGCGTGGGGTTGGTTATCCAGTATCTTTTTGTAGTAATTCCGTGCTTGGTCATATTTCCCTGTCAGGAAAGAACACCATGCAATAGGTCGCCATGCCTTATGGCTTTTGTTATCCAGGTAATCGACTTTGAAGAAGCATTTCAACGCTTCGTTATAATCCTTTAGTTCGAGATGGCAATGGCCAATGCTGATTTGAACTGATAAATTATCCGGATTTAAAGCTTCGTACCGGCGGTAATATTTCAAAGCCTCTTCCGGTTGTTTAAGTGAACGGTAGCAACCGGCGATTCGTCGGATTACCCATTTGCTTTCGGAATTCAACAAGTCTGCGTGTAGGTAGGCTTCCAGGGCGCCCTTCAAGTCTCCTTCCATTTGCTTGCAATAGCCGATTTTCTGGAAAAGAATGTCGCTATCTTGATCCGTTTTTGCCAATTGGTTGAATATGGTCAGTGCATCGCTAAAATAGTTTTTACGGAGATAATATTCAGCGATGTTTGTAAGACTTTCTTTATCAGAAATATAAGGGCGCAGGATGGCAAGATTGTGGAAGTCGAGCGGCATCGTGAAGATATCCGTAAAATCCAGATGGCCCGGATATAGTTTGAAGAAACGATACAGGTCTTGTATGTACTGTCCGATGATCGTATCCTGTTTTCCACGTTTGCTGATCAATTCTTCTTTATTCTGCTGGATCATTTCTGTGGCCTGGCTGTCGAATTGGTTCATCATCATCTTTCGGGCTTCTTTCGGTAATTGCATCATGCTGAAATAAAGCGAATATTTATCCGAATTGCACATAAAAGCAGCGAATGTCATAGAGTCGAGCATCTGCTTTTCAGCTTCGTTGTCCGAAGTGAACTGATCATCGAAATAAGAATGCTCGATTGTGAATGGAAGCAGCCAGTTGCTTAATTCATGGAAAAACGGGAAATTTTTCAAATGAACAAAGGTCGAGTGCATGACGTCGGCCCCTTCCTGTTGAAGCTCCCCGAATTCTACCATTTTCTTTCCGAGGGTACTGTCAGAAAAGAAGCTTTCCCATTCTGGGTTCATTTCATTTCCTGTCAAATCTTCAGGGGTGAGTTCGTTGAGATTGATCTTTTTGCTGAGCTTTGGACTCAATTTTAACATCTCCGGGATGATCTCATCCTGTAGTTTGCGGGTGATCTTCTCTGTCTCACGGGCTAAGATAAAGCGTAGGATGATTGTGCGGATCGTTTTGATGAACCCCGGAGTTTCGGCCAAAGCCGCTAGCCTGTCGGCTATCTGCGGATATAACTGCGTCCGTTTTCTATATGTGTATAAAGTGATCAGGATTGAAATTAATGCTCTGACTTTGACCTCTTCGTTCGGATGGCTGGCTGCGTCGAACAATAAAAGTATCTTTTCTCTGTCGAACGCCTCTTGCAATCCTAACATCAAGGCGGAAACAATCTGGCTACCGGTTGTAAAAGGTAGTGCATTGTCGTGTAGCATGCCGCGGATATCTTCAGCTTCCTCTCTTTTCAGAAAAGAAGATACCCATATTTTATTAAAGATGAGACTATTGAATGCGTCACTCTCTTTGTGCTTTCCGGCTTCATGTTCTAAGAACAGTTGGTCATGCAGCTGTTTGTAAGTGAGAGAAGGCTGTATGTTCAGGCTTCTTCGGCGGCTGTAATAGGATAGGGGAGATTCCACAGCTACTGCTTTCTGCTTGACTGAATCGGCCAATTCATAAGTCGATGCCTGTAGATTGTTGTATATCTGTTCCTGCATCGGATCTTTTGCTCCTTCAATCCGGTAGCGCAGCATATATTTGTAGGTGTCCTGAAGTTCGTTCAGCTTGTCCTGAAAAGAATATTCGCGACTTCCTGCAATAAGAGCCTGTAAGGAATCGAAGGCATTTTTCAATTCTTTACTGTCCAATGAACCGACTATGCGGTTGTATGCTTTGTTTATTTCTTGTAGTGTCATATATTATTAATAACAAATGGTATGCCAAATGTATAACAATTTAGCCTAAATTTCCTATCTTTGCACACCTAAATAAGTTTAGCAGATGAAGAATATCCGCAATTTTTGTATTATTGCTCATATTGACCATGGTAAAAGTACTTTGGCCGACCGTTTGCTTGAGTATACCAAGACAGTAGAAGGTAAAGATTTGCAGGCGCAGGTTCTGGACGATATGGACTTGGAGCGTGAACGAGGCATTACGATCAAGAGTCATGCCATTCAGATGAAGTATAATTATAAAGGAGAAGAATATATCCTGAATCTGATCGATACTCCGGGACATGTCGACTTTTCATATGAAGTATCCCGTTCGATTGCAGCTTGTGAAGGTGCTTTGCTGATTGTTGACGCAGCTCAGGGTATTCAGGCACAGACTATTTCCAATTTGTATATGGCAATAGAAAATGATTTGGAGATTATTCCGATCATGAACAAGATAGACCTTCCGAGTGCAATGCCGGATGAGGTGGAAGACCAGATTGTCGAACTGTTGGGGTGTCCTCGGGAAGATATTCTCCGGGCCAGTGGTAAGACGGGAGAAGGGGTATATGACATTTTAAATACAATTGTCGAAAAAGTGCCGGCTCCGAAAGGTGATCCGGAAGCTCCGTTGCAGTGCTTGATTTTTGACTCTGTGTTTAATCCCTTCCGTGGCATTATTGCTTACTTCAAAGTCGTAAACGGGGTGATCCGTAAAGGAGATCATGTCAAATTTATTGCAACCGGTAAGGAGTATGATGCCGATGAGGTTGGAGTATTGAAGCTTACGATGTCTCCTCGTGATGAGATTCGTACCGGGGATGTCGGTTATATTATTTCTGGTATTAAAACTTCCCGCGAGGTCCGGGTTGGAGATACTATCACCCATGTGGCCCGTCCGGCGAAAGACGCGATAGCTGGGTTCGAAGAAGTGAAACCGATGGTCTTTGCCGGTGTTTATCCGATCGACAGCGAAGATTTTGAGAATTTGCGCGCTTCTTTGGAAAAACTCCAGTTAAACGATGCCTCTTTGACATTCCAGCCGGAAAGCTCAGCGGCATTGGGCTTTGGTTTCCGTTGTGGTTTCCTGGGGTTGTTGCATATGGAGATCGTGCAGGAACGTTTGGACCGTGAGTTCAATATGGATGTGATCACGACCGTTCCTAATGTGTCTTATAAAGTTTACGATAAGAAAGGCAACTGTACGGAGGTTCATAATCCGGGCGGCTTGCCCGATCCTACGTTGATCGACCATATTGATGAACCGTATATCCGTGCATCTGTTATTACCAATACGACTTTTATCGGTCCGATCATGACACTTTGTCTGGGTAAACGTGGCATATTGATCAAGCAGGAATACATTTCCGGTGATCGTGTCGAGATTCATTATGATATGCCTTTAGGTGAGATCGTAATCGATTTTTATGACAAGCTGAAGAGTATTTCTAAAGGGTATGCCTCTTTTGATTACCATATCCATGATTTTCGTCCGAGCAAGCTGGTTAAACTGGATATTCTTCTGAACGGGGAACCGGTGGACGCTCTTTCGACGCTGACTCATATGGACAACAGCGTTGCCTTCGGCCGGCGTATGTGTGAAAAACTGAAAGAGCTGATTCCTCGGCAACAGTTCGATATCGCTATCCAGGCGGCTATCGGAGCCAAGATCATTGCCCGCGAAACGATAAAGGCAGTTCGTAAAGATGTAACGGCTAAATGTTATGGCGGTGATATCTCCCGTAAACGTAAGTTGCTTGAAAAACAGAAAGAGGGAAAGAAACGAATGAAACAGATCGGTACAGTTGAGGTTCCACAAAAAGCGTTTTTGGCTGTATTGAAATTGGATTAAAGTTTTTCATGCTCGTGTATTCAAAACCGGAGGAGCATGGAATCGGGACGGCAAGCAATAAAAAAGGATGAATCTGTCAAGACTCATCCTTTTTTATTACCGTGGATTGGATTTTTAATATTGTCTTTCCAGAATCCATGCATCCTGGAAGTTTGGAGCGTATTTTGCTTTGATTGCATCGCGGCTGTCCGCAGCATCGGCTTTGTCATTGAAACTGGCGACGATCACACGAAGCATACCTTGTTCGTTTTCTCCCAAAACAGCGTTATATCCGTCGTTCTGCATACGTTCTTTCAAAGCGTAAGCATTTGTTTTGTTCTTGAAACTGCCGATAACGACACTGTAACGTTTCAGTCTGCTTGCATCTTCACCTTGTGCAGCATTAATTCTTTCTGCGCGTGTACTGACGTTGGAAGTTCTCGGTTTAGAAACCGGAGTTACCTCTTCAACTACTTCCTCTTCTTCGACCACCTCGACCGGAGCTGTCGATTCTTTTTCTTTTGCTTGTTCGTAAGCAGCCTTATACGCACTCTGTTTAGGTTTACAAGAACCTAATGCTAAAACCATACATATGGAGGCTCCAAATAACCAAATCTTATTCATACTGTTCAGTTCTTAAATTAATGGGACAAAGATATAAATTATATTTTGTACTTTCGTGCCCAAAACACAATATATTATAAACTACATGAATAAATCTATCGGAACAATGGTTATGGCAACATCCTTATTATTTGGAGCTTGTAGTGGGGATGGAAAAACGTGCGATTGTGCGACCCAACAGAAAGGAAACACGGAAAATGTGATCGGGCGTTCGGATATTAAAGTCAAAGACGGACGGATGACGCCGGAAGTGCTTTGGGCAATGGGACGTATCGGGGGGATGAATGTATCTCCGGACGGACAGAAAGTAGTGTATACTGTAGCCTACTACAGCGTACCGGAAAACAGAAGTAATCGCGAAGTGTTTGTTATGAATGCAGACGGGACGGACAATAAGCAGATTACAAAAACGTCTTATTCCGAAAATGAAGCTGTTTGGATTAAAGGTGGAAAAAAAATCGCTTTCCTTTGCAATGAAAGCGGCAGCAGCCAGCTTTGGGAAATGAATCCGGATGGAAGCGGCCGCAGACAGCTCTCTGAATATGAAGGTGATATCGAAGGTTTCGCCTTCTCTCCCGATGAGAAGAAAGTCCTGTTTATTTCACAGGTAAAGACAGTCAAAAGTACGGCAGATAAATATCCCGACCTGGATAAGGCTACTGGTATTATTGTCACAGACCTGATGTATAAACATTGGGATGAATGGGTAACAACAGCCCCGCATCCTTTTGTTGCTGATTTTGATGGTAAGGCAATCAGTAACCCTGTCGATATTATGGAAGGCGAACCGTTTGAAAGCCCGATGAAACCATTCGGAGGAATTGAGCAGTTGGCATGGAATACTACATCGGACAAGATTGCTTACACGAGTCGTAAAAAGACCGGAAAGGAATATGCGTTGTCCACCAATTCGGATATTTATGTGTATGACCTGAATACGAAAAAGACGGCCAATATCAGTGAAGGTATTATGGGGTATGACACGAATCCCCAATACTCTCCCGATGGCAAGTTCATCGCATGGCAGAGCATGGAGCGTGACGGTTATGAGTCAGACCAGAACCGCTTGATGGTCATGAACTTGGAAACAGGTGAAAAGATATTCGCCAGCAAGGATTTTGATTCCAACGTAGACGGGTTCGTTTGGAGTGCAGATGCAAAGGCTCTTTACTTTACGGGGGTATGGCATGGTGAGTCCCAAGTATATAAGATCGATCTGACGGATAGCAATAAAATCACGCCGCTTACTTCCGGAATGTACGATTATGCCGGTGTGGCTTTGTTGGGTGAACATAAGCTGATCGTGCAGCGCCATTCTTTGAGCATGGGAGATGAAATCTATTCGATCGATTTGGCTGATAATAATAAAATAGCCCAGTTGACAACAGAGAACAAGCATATCTATGATCAGTTGACAATCGGTAAGGTGGAAGGTCGTTGGATGAAAACGACAGATGGTAAACAGATGCTTACCTGGGTGATTTATCCTCCTCATTTCGATCCGAATAAGAAATATCCTACCGTAATCTACGTGTACGGCGGGCCACACGCCCACA
>ERZ824600.3125-NODE-3125-length-16225-cov-3.337477_pt1 | contig 16225 bp, 13 predicted proteins | sample MGYA00519933_ERZ824600 | MGnify/ENA primary metagenome ERZ824600 (study PRJEB31778, sample SAMEA3449178) | human gut metagenome | biome: human gut; feature: human-associated habitat; material: faeces | place: United Kingdom | collected 2010/2012 ... | reverse complement strand
TGAAAAATGGCAGCCATGTGTTCAACTGCACCCTTTTTGCCAGTTAAAATAGAACGATTTTTGAGGCGGAAGAGGCAACGTTTTTCAAATCAGACTGAGGGTGCGGAAAAAATCTTGATAGAGAAATGTTTTCTGGCCCCCCGTTAAAACAGTGTGTCAGTTATAATTTTTGAACTCAAATCCGGGTCAGAAAAAAGAGGGTGTTTTTTCATTTCGACCGAGTGCGATACCCCCCACCCATGCCAGTTACACTACAAAAATTAAAGATTGTTCATAATCAACGACTTGCTACTTTAACTGAATTTTTGGCCTTTTCAGCAAAACTCAGAATTCAGACGCCGGAGTCGTGATTTTCCTCTGAAAAAGACCTTTTTTCAGATTCTGAGTGTGTTTCAAACACACCTCAACAATTTACGCAAATCCCTTTACGCCAACGACTTTTAGAGCTTTTGAATAAAAGATTCTCTTTTTACCAGAAATTGGAAGGGGAAAAATAAATGGCGGAGAGAGCGAGATTCGAACTCGCGTTAAGATTTCTCCTAAACAGCATTTCCAATGCTGCGCCTTCAACCGCTCGGCCATCTCTCCTCAGCGAATTCATCCATACAATATAGCATCCCAAAAAGAATTTACAAATCAAAAACTCGATTTTCATGAAAAAAAGTACAGCATCTCAAAACAAACCAGCAATTCAAGAAGCTGTTCACAGGCTCCAATCGTATCACCGGTCGCCCCGCCAATCTGCATCCGACAGACACGATCCCAGAGTACAACAAACAGAAGAGGTGGAAGAAGAATCCACAAGAAATTCAAACCAAAAAAGCAAAAACTCATCCCCAATCCAAGCACAAGTCCCACCAGAACCCCGCCATACGGACGGCGGTCATACAGAATCTTCCCTAACCCGTTTGGACGCGCATAACGCGAAATCAAAAGATAACAGGTAATTCCAAACCGTCCAATAAACGCACAAAAGAGAACACTTGCTCCAACCTGCCAGGGCGGAAGCATCGAAAGGACCGAATATTTTCCCAGAAGAACCAGAACAATCGCAGCGACTCCCATCGTTCCAATGTGACTGTCGTGCATGATTTCCAGTTTTCGTTCTCTTGTCCGACTGCTCAGGAACGCGTCCGCCGTATCCGCAAGACCGTCCAGATGAAATCCGCCGGATACCGCTTCCAGCATCAGAAGCACAAGAAATCCTCCGGCAGACGGGCTGAACCATGCTATCGCATAATAGCTCGGCCAATATAAAAGAATGCCAAGAAGCAGTCCGACCACGGGAAAATAGTTGGAACAGCTCTGCAATTCCCGCTCCGTCGGAAGAAATTTCCCCAGCGGACAGCGGGTAATCAGCGAGACAGCTGCAAGCAGCGAACGCACCATTTTCAAAGTCCCTCCTCCGTCACACCTGCAGATTCAAAAGTCGACATCTGCGTCATCACGGCCCGGGCCGCATCCAGAAGCGGCATGGCCAACGCCGCTCCGGTCCCCTCCCCCAGACGCAGTCCAAGATCCAGAAGCGGACTCTTCCCGAGCAGTTCACGCATCCGCAGATGTCCCCGTTCCGCACTTGAATGTGCCAGAATCATATACTCCGCACTTGCCGGCGAGAGTCTCTGCGCGATCAGAGCTCCCGCCGTCGAAATAAACCCGTCCACCAGAACCGGACGCCGATATGCGGCCGCTCCAAGGATCAAACCGGCAATCCCGCCGATCTCAAAGCCTCCCACTTTCGCCAGCACATTGATCGGATCCGCCGGATCCGGCGCGTTCCGTCCGATTGCTTCGCGAATCACATCGGCCTTATGCTTCAGGAGAGCCGGATCCAGTCCCGCTCCACTGCCGACAAATGGAGTCGGATCCTTTTCACCTGAAAAGACCGTGACGATTGCGGAACTCGGCGTGGTATTGCCAATCCCCATCTCTCCGGTGGCAAAGACATCGGTGGAATCCGCCAGTTTCTCCGCAATCCGGATCCCGGTTTCCAGCGACTGCACCGCCTGTTCGCGCGACATGGCGGGACCATACCGGAAATTGGCCGTCCCTTTCGCAATCTTATATGGAAGAACTCCGGGAATGTCACTGACATCCGCATTGACTCCCAGATCCGCCAGCACCACCTCGGCTCCGGCGACCGAACTCAGGACCCGGATGGCCCCCCCGCCCCGACTGAAATTCCGCAGCATCTGAACGGTCACACACTGCGGCTGCGGCGAAACGCCTTCCGCCACAATACCATGATCTCCCGCCATCAGGACAACCCGTTTCCGCTCCACCGGAAAATCAAGACGGCGGGTCATGCCGGCAAGATCCACCGCGAGATCCAGCAGACGGCCCAGCGCCCAGCGCGGCATCGTCAGCTGATGAATATGCTTTCGGGCCGCATCACGCCATTGCACAGACTGCGGTTCGATCCGGTCTCGACACTCCATCCAGTTCATTCTCTCACCCTTTCATCTTCATCGGAATTCCGCAGACGAGCAGATACACTTCATCGGCGAATCCGGCAACAATCTGTCCACATCGACCCGAACAGTCCCGGAAACGGCGCGCCAGTGCATTTTCCGGCACCACGCCCATCCCCACTTCGTTCTGCACAAAAATCACGGTAGCCTGCATTGTCCTGAGTGCCTGCCGGAGACGGAGACACTCCTGTTCCGTCGCGGCCTCATCCAGACATTTCCCCTGTTTCTCCGCCTCAAACATCCAATTGCTGATCCAGAGAGTCAGACAATCCACCAATACCACGCTTCCCGGCGGACATTGTTTCAACGCCTCCGTCAGATGAAGCGGCTCCTCGATGGTCACCCAGCCGTCGGCACTCCGGCGTTCGCGATGGCGGCGGACCCGTTCCGCCATCTCCCCGTCGCAGACCGGGCAGGTCGCAATATAGCGCCGGATCTCCGATGCCGACAGCGCCAGATGTTCCGCAAATTGACTTTTTCCGCTCCGGCATCCGCCGGTCACCAGAATCACCTTTGCCATCCCGTCAGCTCCCCTGGTTTCAGATTGAACACACCGTCCCGGAAGTGCGGACGGATCAAAACGGATCACGGAAAGAGACCCGCGCGACGGCTGCCAGCGCCACATTGCATCGTGCGGAAGATCCATCAGGCGCCGGATCATCACGGTCAGAACGCCGCCGTGGGAAATCACGGTCATCACACGGTGCGGATCCTTCAGCAGCATCTCCGTGAACGCCTCCACGCGGGCATAAAAATCCGGAACGGACTCCCCTTCCGGGAAATGGATCTCCTGCGGATGGTCATACCAGTACTTGCTGTATTCGGGGTCGCGGCCGGCGATCTCCTCGAAATTGAGGGTCTCCCAGCGGCCGAAGTCAACCTCGCGCAGACGGTCATCGAGCTGGATCTCTCCATCGCCGCAGACCAGTTCCGCCGTCTGCCTTGCCCGGAGTTTCGGACTGACAAAGGTCACCTCGCTTTTCATCTCCTTCCAGATTCCCGCAAGAGCGCGGCAATCCTCCATCCCCTTTTCCCCGAGCGGCGCATCCGTGCTCCCGACGAACCGACCCGCGTATTCCGGCGGCAGTTCTCCGTGACGAATCAGAATCAGCTGTTTCAAATCCATATTCCCATACTCCATGCAAGCGCGGCGAACGCGAGGGCAGAGCGCAACGCAAGATGTTCCGCCGCAACAAGATCCGATATATTCAACTCCATTTTTCCTGTTCCCCAGTACGGATAATTCTCGACTCCGTCCTCATATCGGGTCGGACCGCCGAGACGAATCCGCAGAGCCCCCGCAAAAGCCGCCATGCTCCAGCAGGAGTTCGGACTCGGATGATCGTGACGGTGTCTCCACGCACACCCGAACGTCCGGAACGGATGTCCCGACACCAGCGCAATCGCCAATGCCGTCATTCTCGCCGGAATCCAGTGCACCCCGTCATCCGTCCGGGCGGCCACGCTCCCGAAAAACCGGTAGCGCTCGTTTCGATATCCCCAGCAGGCATCAAGCGTGTTGACCGCACGCAGAAACACACTTCCCGCCGCCGCTCCGGGCACACCTCCCAGCAAATAGCCGATCACGCACCAGAAACAGGGACTTGTCACCGCATCGGTCAAATTCTCGCTGAGACTCTCGATCGCGCCGCGCACCACTTCCGACTCCGTCAGATTCTCCGTTCTGCGGCTGACGATCCGCGCCAGCGCGCTGCGCCCCCCTTCCAGATCCCCCTTCTGAAGCGGAATACGGATCGCATCCGCATGCTCCAGCAGACTCCGCAGTGCAATCGAAACAAACAAACAGGCCCCCGCTCCAAAGACACCAAGCCCCCATCCCGCCACTCCCGCCAGAACCGTCACCGGCAGGGTTGCCGCAATCCATGCGATTCCCCCCGAAACACGTCCGTTCCCCGCAAGTGGGCGGATTTTCCGTTCGAGGAATCCGGCGTACCTTCCGAACAGGGCAACCGGATGCAGCGGACTCTGCGGATCGCCGATCACCGCATCCAGCAGAAATCCGATCAGGAAAATCAGACTCAGATCATGAACGGGTCCCATCGGCAAGCTCCTCCGCAAAACGCACCACGGCCTCCGGCGTGGAACCGAGGTGCAGATGAACATAACTTCCGAATGTCCGCCGGATCCGGAATCCGTTCCCCGACGGGGCCGGCAGACCGGCGGAATTGAAACTCCGCCAGAGGGGGGATGAACTTTCCGGGGCCTCCGAATAGTGGAACTCATGTCCGCGGAACACGGATCCGGCATCTCCGAAGCAGTTGGCCCCTTCCGCGATCACGCGACGATAACCGAGCGCCCGGAGACGACCTGTCATAACGGCGTCACCAGGCACGATTCCACACATTTCATACCGTTTTCCCTCCCGGTCCGTCACCGCCTCCATCAGATACATGAATCCCCCGCATTCCGCATAAATCCACCCATTCCGCAGCGAGAACTCCCGGATTTCCTCCCGCATTGTCCGGTTGCGTTCGAGCTCTTCCGCATACAGTTCCGGGAATCCGCCGCCGATCCAGATTCCCTGAATTTCTTCCGGCAGTTTCCGATCCTCCAGCGGGGAAAAATCGACCAGTTCGATTCCGGCATCCTCCATCCGGAGCAGCTGATCGGGATAATAGAAATGGAATGCCCGGTCGCGGGCAATCGCAAGCCGGACCCGTTTTTTCTGCGGGGAACGAAGCGGCGGTTCCGGATTCGGCAGACGGGTTCTCTGCAGGAGGGCGCCCAGATCCATCCGCTGTTCCACACACTCCGCGAGCTGATCGAGCCAGACGTCGAGCACCGGAGCCTCCTCGCCGGGAACCAGTCCCAGATAACGTTCCGGGATCCGCCACTCTTCCCTGCGCGGAAAACTTCCGATCAGAGGCGGCAGTCCGGCTGTTTCCAGCGCATCGGCGAGGAGTCGCGCATGCTTCTCCGATCCGGTCCGGTTGGCGATGACCCCTGCAATCCGGACTTTGGGATTCCAGTTTGCAAATCCCGCCACAAGCGGAGCGATGCTTCCCGCCATTCCGCCTGCGTCGACCACCAGAATCACCGGCAGATCCAGCAGAGCCGCAACTTCGGCGGAGGAACCTTCCAGAGTCCCGGAGGCAACCCCGTCAAACAATCCCATAACACCTTCCACAACAGCAACTTGTGATCCATGAGCAAATTGTTTCCAATTCCAGAAAACAGCATTGTTCCCCATCATCCGGCAGTCAAGATTCACCGACACCTGTCCAGCCGCCGCGGCATGATGGGAAGGATCAATATAATCCGGTCCGCACTTGAACGGCGCCACGCGGAGTCCCCGGCGGGCGAACGCCCGCATCAGCGCCAGAGCCACGGTTGTCTTTCCGCTGCCCGAATGGGTTCCGGCAATCAGGAAGCCGGAAAAATCAGTTTGCAAATCCGTCATATTTCTCCCGATATCCCCGCAGGGTGTACATCCGTCCGTTCCGCACCACGGTGGAGGAGGAACCGATGATGAGGATGGTTCTCATATCCACTTCCGCGAACGGGAACTCCGCAATCGGCCCGATGGAAAACCGTTCTCCCGGACGGGAGACGTTGTGAACCACCGCGACCGGCAGAGCATCCCCTCCCGCCCGGCGAAACGTTTCGATTGCAAATTCCAGCAACTCCCTCCGCTTTGCGCTTCCGGGGTTGTAAAGGACTGTGACAAAATCATATTCGGCGGCGGCGCGGATTCTCCGGCGGATGGTCTCCCGGTCGGCCAGCAGATCCGAAAGACTGATTACGCAGAAATCGCACATCAGAGGAGCACCGACCAGCGCGGCGGCGGCGGAAGCGGCTGTCATTCCGGGAATCACTTCGATCTCGATTCCGGGATACCGTCCCGATTCCACGAGTTCCAGGAGCAGACCGGCCATTCCGTAAATTCCGGCGTCTCCGGATGAGATGACCGCAACCGATTCCCCGTTCCGCGCCGCTTCGAGCGCCGCCCGGCACCGATCCATCTCCTGACGCATTCCGCTTGCAATAACTTTTTTCCCTTCAAGGAGTTCCGGAATCTGATCCAGATAGGTCCGATATCCGGCAATCGTCGTGCAATGCTTCAGGACCTCGCGCGCTTCCGGCGTCATCCGGTCGGCGGATCCGGGGCCCAGACCGACTGCGTAAAGGGTTGTTGTTTTCATTCTTTTTTCTCCGATTTTTCCGCCAGGGCAAGAGTCACCCCGTTTCCTTTTGTCTTTTCGACCAGCAGCTTCTCCGCCCCGGACGCCAGCAGAGCCGCCGCCTCGGAAACCGAATGAATCCCGAGATGCTTCCACGCCGCGTCCGAAGGATGCGGCACCGCAACGGAATTCAGCTCTTCCGCGGCATACCCGGTCAGCGGAACACCGTGCCGCGCAGCAAGTTCCAGCATGGCACGCTCCTCCAGTTTGATCTCCGCCGTCGCAAGATGCACGACATTGCTCCAGGAGGCGCCCAGCGATTCCAGCACGTTCGCAGCCATCTGTTCCAGCTCATCGACGGGACACCCTTTCCGGCATCCGATTCCCAGCACAAAACTCCGTCTCTGAAGATAGAGGATGTCCGCTCCGGGATGAATCTGCGGGATCGGTTTTCCGCGTTCCAGAAGAACCACCGCCGGATTTTCTCCCGGAGCCTCGACCCGCCGGAAATTCGGGACTCCGGCAAAGGAGTCCCGGAAAAGAGCCTCCGGCATCACAAAATCGACCGTCCGTCCCTCCAGCGCGGCGGAGGAGATCGTCACAATGCTCTCCGGATTCAATACCCGCATCGCATGACGTGCCGCAAACTCATCGACCGCGATCATGCCGCGCACATCGCTTGCGGTTGTCAGGACCGCCTCTCCGCAGGTGACCGCCGCCACATCCTGCGCAAGACGGTTTGCACCTCCGAGATGCCCTCCGACCAGACTCACCGCAAAGCGTCCTTTCTCGTCTGTGACCACCACGGCCGGATCCACCGTCTTGTGGCGACACAGCCCCGCGCATTCCCGTGTGACAATTCCCGCCGCCATCACCATCACCAGTCCATCATACTCGTTCCAGGCCTTGCGAAACGCCTCGCGGAACCCGCCGTCCGGATACGGACGCGCCCGTTCCTCCGCGACAAGACACCGAAACTTCTCCGGCACCATCACCACCGCGTCGATTCCCGCGGCGATCTCGGCGGCCTTCTGGATTCCGGCGGAGGTCAGAGCAAACACCGCGCAGCGTCCGGAAAACCCGTTTTTCCTCCGATACCCGTGAACAAAATCCCGGTCGTACAGCGACGACATGGTTCCGGCATGATTCAACACCTCCCCGATCACGATCATCGCCTGGCGACGGATCCCGGCCTGACGCACACGCTCCGCAATATCTTCCAGCGTTCCGCGCACAATCTGCTGATTCTCCCACCCGGCGCGATAGACCACCGCCGCCGGAGTTTCCGGGGAGCGTCCTCCCGCCAGGACTTTCCGAACCACCTCTTCCAGATCGCCGACGCTGAGGAAAAGACAAAGTGTCGATCCATGCGCCGCAAGGCTTTGCAGATTTTCCTTTTCCGGCACCGGCGTACGTCCGGCATCGCGTGTCAGAATCGCGGTCTGTGAAACGCCGGGCATCGTGAATTCGACCTTCAGCGCGGCGGCGGCGGCAAACACGCTGCTGACTCCGGGCACCACCTCGTACGGGATGCCGAGAGCATCCAGCGCGCGGTACTGTTCGCCGACCGCACCGTACATTGCCGGATCGCCCGTATGCAGACGAACCACCTGTTTTCCTTCGCGCCAGGAGCGTACGAGGATCTCCATCACCTCATCGAAATTCATCCGGGCGCTGTTGTATTTTTCCGCGCGGGAACGGTCCATCAGCCGTTCATCCACAAGGGAACCGGCGTAGACGATCACATCGGCCGCATCGATTTTCTCTCTGCCGCGGATTGTAATCAGATCCGCCGCGCCGGGACCGGCGCCGACAAATGTTATGGAACCGGACATTTTCTCTCCTTATTTTTGAAACACCGCAATGGTGATCGGGTTTTCCGCCCTCCAGAACTCTCCGCCGGACATTTTGCAGGCGCGGGAGACGTTCAAGGTGAGCAGCTCCGTCCGAAACTCCGTCAGCACGCTTTCCAGACGGACCGCAGTCTCCACCAGCACCGCCGTCGCGACCAGAATTCCGCCGGGACGGAGACGCGCAAAAACCGTCTCCAGCTCCGTCGATCCTCCGCCGAAGAACACCCTGTCCGGATCCGGCAGCGAACCAGCCACCGACGCAATCTCCCCCTCCTCCACGTGCAGAGGAATTCCATGGCGCTGCGCATTGACTCGGAGATCGGCCGCTCTTCCGGGATTTTTCTCCACCGCATAAACCGTCAGTTCCGGAGCCAGCCCTGCCGCCTCCAGTCCGACCGATCCGCTCCCCGCGCCAAGATCCCACATCACGCCGGAAACGGCCCGCAGCTTTGAAAGCACCACCGCCCGAACCTCCGGATGTGTGATCATATTGGCCGCGTGCTGATAATCGGAATCAGGCAGTCCGAGCGGCAGTCCGGGCCGTTTCCCCTCCTCCGGGAAAACGACAAGCAGCGAAAGAGCCGGAACGCTCTTTTCCGCCAGTTCCGAGAGCGTTCCGGAGAAGATCTTCTCCCGAGCGCATCCCAGTTCACATCCGATTGCGGCGGAACGGGTTGCACATTCTGGAAAGAGTGTGATCAGTGCGGCGGCCAGATCGGATGCCGTCCGCCGGGAATCGCCGTAGATGACGGACGTCCCCGCGTTCAGAATCCGTCTCCATGGAAGCGGCGAATCGCTTCCGTGCACGCTGAACAGCGCCGCGTTCTCCCAGGGACGGCCGAGACGGGCAAACAGACGCTGGAATGCCGTAATGCCGGGATCTATATCAAGATGTTCCGCATCAACAAGTTTTGAAATTGTTCCTCCGATTCCGCAGTAAAGAGGATCGCCGGAAGCGAGGATCACCACCTTCTCCTGTTCCGCCCGCTGAATCAGCATCCGGGCCTGTTCCAGAGCATTTGCACCGAGAGGAATCTTCTCCGCCGTCAGCTTGTCCGAGAGCATCTCCAGCTGCCGTCTTCCGCCGGCGATGACCTGCGCCGACTCCAGCACATCCCGCGGAGGCATTTCCGCACTGACAATCCGAATCCGCCATGTATCCTTCATATCCGTTCTCCCCGCTCTCCGTAGAGAGCCAATTCCAATTGACACTGTCCGGCCCATTTCTGCAAAATCCTTCCGGCCGGGTTCTTCAAGCGCTCCAGCAGCGTCCGGTATTCCGCAGAAGAGAGATGCGAAGCCAGCTCCCCCATCGTGTCCATTTTCTCCAGCTCCAGACCGGCGGGAACGGGAATTCCCAGCTCCCGCAGCATCTGGGGACGCAGCCTGGTCCGGTGCGCATGTGTATTTTCATCGCCGCAGGCGTACTTCATCAGTTTCCCCGGCATGCAGCCGACAATAACATGTTGAATCCCAAAACGATCCGCACTCCGAAGCGCATGGGCGATAAAGTCGGCGATCCGGACAATCTGCGCCTTTTGGAGGAAGGGAAAATCCCGCAGCACCGCCTGCTCGGTCCGTCCGCCGGTCACCAGTGCGACGGTATCGGATCCGCTCTGCGCCGCCATGCGGATCTGCAGAGAGATCGTCGCGGCATACGCGGCATTGGAGCAGGGATGAACGATCCCGCCGCCCCCGAGAATGGAGATTCCGCCCAGAATTCCGAGAACAGGATTCAAGGTCTTTTCTGCAATTTTCTCTCCGTCCCGCACCGAAACAGAGAGGAGCCAGCAGCCGGAAGCCCCCGCGCGAAGAAGATTGGACATCAGCAGTCTGCGGGGCCCGGGATTCACCGCCGTCTTCCCCGGCGGAACGGCAAGACCGGGACGGGTCACCCGTCCGACTCCCGCACCTCCGCGGATCATCACGGTCAAAGCTCCGGCGCTCTCCCGATGATCCTCCGGACGGAGTTCCGATTCCTCCGCCCTCCGGAAGGAAACTTCCACTTCCGCACCGTCCGTTGCATCGGGATCGTCTCCGGCATCCTTCCGGACCAGCGCGGTCTCTTCCGAACACCGTTCCACCGGAATGCGGAGGATCTTTCCATCCGGCAGCAGCAGTTCCGTCTCCCCGTCCCGATGGAGAAAGACGGCAAGGGCACCCGCGGTCATCGCCGCGCCGGTTGTGAATCCGCTGCGGAGCTCCGGACTCATACATCCTCCTCCATGATTGCGTGGAGAGTCGCCACCGCCAGAGGACTGCCTCCGCGACGACCTTCCACCGTCACGTACGGAACGGAAACAAGACGAAGCAACTCCTTGGATTCCAGCACATTGACAAATCCGACCGGCATTCCGACCATCAGGGCCGGACGTATTCCCTCCTCCACAATCATCCGGATCATTCCGGCAAGAGCGAGCGGCGCGTTCCCGCAGAGGAAAATACACCCCTCCAGCTCCTTCCGGTGCAGTTCCACTGCCGCGAGAGCCCGCGTAATTCCTTTTCGTGCAGCAAGTTCCGCAACATCCGGCGATGCCACGTCACAAAGAATCGACTCCCGGGAGTACTGTTCACAAAAGCGCTTCAATTTCGGCACCGAGAGTCCAGCCTTGATCATATTGGAGTCGGAATAGATCCGCGCCCCTGCCCGGAGAGCGGATCTTCCGGCGGTAATCGGATCCCCGGAAAAGCGCAGGAGTTCCGCAATGGAAAAATCTGCCGTCGTATGGATCAGACGGCGCGCGATGCGCCACTCCTCCGCGGAAAAGCGTCTCCGCACCTCCGGGTCAATTTCCGCTTCGATCCGGCGGAAACTTTCCCGTTCGATCCCGCTTCCCGGCAGATCCCAGGTAATGCGTTCAAACAGAGCAAGTTCTTCTGAAGTCATGCTTTCACCTCTTCCATCCCAGACAGGAGTAAATCTGTTTCAAATTGACACGGGAGCGGACATGATCGGCCAGCTCATCCAGAATGCGTTCCGTATCACAGCGGACAAGGACCTTGTCGATCGGGGGAAGTCCGCGCGAACGGCGGATCCGATCCAGGAATTTCCGGCGGTAGTCATCCTCGTCGAAAATCCCGTGCAGGTAGGTTGTCCAGATCCGCCCGGAACCAAAGCCGACTGGGGTCCCGTCGTCGCGGACCTGCGTGACATAGGAATCGGATTCGGCCGAGGTCTCCCCATGATGAATCTCATATCCGGAAACAGATGTCCCGTCCGACTCCCGGGCAGACGAGCGCCGAAGCGTCTTCTCCGGGCGGAGAACAGTCCTCAGCGGCAGAAGTCCGAGTCCTTCCACCGAGGAACCGGTTTCCGCTTCCAGATGGCACGGATCGTCGATAACGCGCCCCGCCATCTGCAATCCGCCGCAGATCCCGAGATACCAGGCTCCGCGCTCCAGCTGTTCGCGAAGAGCACCTTCCATGCCGTCCATCCGAAGACGACGCAGGTCTTCCGGAACATTTTTCGATCCCGGCATCACAATCACATCCGGAGTTCCAAGTTCCTCCGCACGAAAGACTTTCCGAAGCTGGACGTCCGGTTCCCGTTCCAGAGGATCAAAATCTGTAAAATTGGCGATATGGCCAAGCGCGATCAGGGCCACATCCAGCGTCGGCTGCCGCTTCGGGAGAGAGCGGGTCCGCAGAAAGTTGACCGAGTCCTCCTCGGGCAGATCCAGACGGGGAAGATAGTCGATCACGCCGAGAACCGGCTTTCCGGTCCGGCGCAGAAGGTAGTCGTGCGCGGGCCCCAGGAGCGAGGAGTCGCCCCGGAACTTGTTCACAAGGAATCCGGCCAGGAGAGCCCGTTCCGGAGCCGAAAGCGTCATCCAGGTTCCGAGAAACGACGCATAGACTCCTCCCCGGTCGATATCGCCGGCCAGAAGAACGGACGCCTCCGCATAGCGGGCCATCGCCATGTTGACAATGTCGCCGGATTTGAGATTCACCTCTCCCGGCGACCCGGCCCCTTCGAGGACCATCAGATCCGCCTCTTCACAAAGTTCGTCATAAGAACGTGTTACATCTTTCCACAGCTCTTTTTTCCGCGCATAGTATTCCCGAACGCGCATGGAACCGACCGGCTTTCCGCGGACAATCACCTGGCTTCCCGTATCGCCGGACGGTTTCAGAAGAATCGGATTCATCCGGACATCCGGCTCCAGACGGCAGGCCTGCGCCTGAAGCACCTGAGCCCGTCCCATCTCGCCACCGTCCAGCGTCACATACGAATTCAGCGCCATGTTCTGCGCCTTGAACGGCATGACACGGAACCCGTCCTGAAGAAAGATCCTGCAGAACGCGGCGCACAGCACACTCTTTCCCGCATTGGAGGCCGTTCCCTGAATCATCAGCGCCGGTTTCCGCCGGGGAAGAAGAATCGACGGTCCCTCTCCGCAGAACTCCCGAAGCGCCGCAATCAGACGCATCATCTCCTTCTCCTCCCGCACGGCAAGTCGGAAATACAATTCGGAAAGCCCCTCGTAGTTCCCGCACGAACGGACCGCGATCCGATGTTTCTTCAGCAGAAATTCCGACGGATCCTTCTCCCCCTTCACCAGCAGATAACAGGCATCCGACGGGAAAACCCGGAGTCCCCGAATCTTCCGCAACTCCTCCGCCAGAACACCCCGAAGGTATGAAGTCCGACTCCGGGAACGTTCCGCAAAATCGTCCCTCGCCCGGAACAGCGCCTCCGCCGCCGCCTCCGCCGGAACGGAGAGCATCCACTCCTCCTGCAGTGCGCGGATTTCCGGTACCGCCGCTCCCGCCAGATACCCGATCCGAAGTCCCGGAATCCCATAGAATTTCGTCAGGGAACGGAGAAGAAGAAGATTCGGCGGAAGCGGACCGGAGAGCAGGGAGGATTCCGGTCCGACAAAATCAATAAATGCTTCATCCACAAGAACTTGAATCTCAGGATGTTCCTGTGCGAATAACCGGATCTTCTCCGGAGGGACAAGCGCTCCGTTGGGGTTGTTCGGATTTCCCAGAATCAGCAGATCTCCCGGTTCGGATCCGGCAGAAAGCGCCTCGAAATCGAGCCGGAAATCCGCATCCAGAAAAAACGGACTGACCGGAAGCCCCGCCCGTTCACAGGCCTTCCGGTATTCCAGATACCCGGGAACAACGATCCGGGCCCGGCGGCTCTTCAGCGCACGCGGAACCAGGGAGAGCAGCTGATTCGACCCGTTTCCAAACAGCAGATGCTCCGGTTTCACTCCAAGACGCTCTGCGGCGATCCGGCAGAGACTCTCCGAATACGGCTCCGGATATTCCGACAGCCGCTCCACCGCCCGGCAGTACGCATCCTCCACCCCGTCCGGGATTCCGAGCGGATTCAGATTCACACTGAAATCCAGAATCTCCTCCGGCGCACACCCGGCAAGACGGGCAAGCTGAATCCGGTTTCCGCCGTGCCGCATCATGATTTTCTCTCCTCCATCTTCCGCACCAGCAGCATCGAAAGGTACTCTTCCGGACGGGCGCGAATCTCCTCGGGATCCCCGGAAATGAACTCATTTTCCAGTCCGATATTCGCTCCGTAGAGAATCTCGCACGACTCTCCGGAAAGGCGGTCCAGATACGCATTGCGCGAACGATAGGTTTTCAGCAGCACCACCGCCCCTTCCCTCTCCAGCATTCCGGCAAGCTCCGGGGAATCGGGCGGCAGATAGCTCGGCACAACCCGCAGAATTCCGTTGTCCTCCACCAGCGGAGATGCCGACGATGCGGCAAGAGCGCTCCAGGAGTTCACCCCCGGCACAATCTCGCAGCGCAGATCCGGAAGAATCCCGCGCAGGGCCCGCAGAAGATAGCCGCAGGTGCTGTATGTCATCGGATCGCCGATTGTCCCGAATGCGCAGTCCTTTCCGGAGCGGAGTTCCTCAGCGATCCGCTCCGCGTGCTCCCGGATTCGGGCGAGACGGGTGGGAAAATCGGTCGCCATCGTAAATTCCAGTTCGACCCGGCGGGCCGTCACACCGGGAAGCGCATCCAGGATCGCTCCGGAGACACTCCGGGAGCTCTGCCGCGATGCCGCCGTATAAACCACCTGCACGGAACACAGGATCTCCGCGGCCTTCCGCGTCACCAGTCCCGGATCCCCGGGACCGAGTCCGACACCGTAAAACTTTCCGCAATTCATTGCACTTCCTCCGTGAACGAATCCGCGACAGCCGGGAACTCTCCCAGCCCCCGGATCCGGGTCCGCACCTCGAATCCGTGTTCGGAAAGACAGGAGCGCCAGGACTCCCTCCCCTCTCCTGCCAGATCGGTGCGGACATGTTCCCCCGCCACCATCAGAAACGGCAGAATCCAGACTCTCTTTCCCCGCAGATGCGGCAGAAGGGATTCCAAGTCCGGCTTCCCTTCCACACACGCGGCATGAAAATCCGGATCCAGTTTTTTCAATTCACTGTTCAAGGCCATATACGCAAAATCCGACCGTCCGTCCGCATGTCCATGCCCGGCGAAAATCACAGGCTCGCCCGGACGCCGCTCCTCCGGGAGAACCTCCCAAAGACACGGCAGAAACTTCGACAGCGACGCCAGCGTGGACAGCGGCGGACCATTCACATGCACATTCAACACTCTCCGGAACGCCGCCAGATCCCGCAGCACCTTTCCATACTCCTCTCCGTCCGCGAGATACCCGGCAACGACCTCCACATCCGTATACCCCTCCTCCACCAGACGTTTCAACACCCCCGTCAGCGACGGCACCCTCCCGTTCAGACGCCGGCGCACCCGGGGCGACGTATACGCCCGGAACACCGGCAGATCCACCCGGCGGCGAATCGACTCCTCCAGAATCTCATACGCTTTTTCCGCTTCCGGAACCGTCGTTCCGAACACCGACAGCACCACCGCCTTTTTCCGAACCGGCTCCTCCGCTTTTTCTCTCCCTCTCCCGCGCTGTTCCAGCCAGGCGCGGAACGCGGCGGCCGCTTCGGCGCAGTCGGTTTCGGAGGGATGTTTCATCGCCTCCAGAACCCGTTTTTCCTTTTCCGGCGTCCATCCGTGCGCCTCGGAAGGGGGAATCGACTTCAGGTGTTCCAGATACGCCTCCGTGTACCGTCCCTGACAGAGGAAGCGGCAGGTGACCTCGCACGATTCGAGCAGCCCCTCCGCCCGGCCGAGACAGCGGAACGCATGTTCCGAATCCGGCCATGCTCCCAGCGTCACAAACAGCGCGATCTCCTTTCCCCGGCAGCGTTTCATCCAGGCGATCATATCTCCGTCGGGCCAGCCGCGGTAAATTCCGAAACAGAGCACCACCGCGTCAAATCCCTCCGGAGAGGGCGCCTCCGCCGCCGGCGCAAGAACCGATTCCGACGGATCCGCCGCGACGAGCGTCTCCGCAATCTTCCGGGAGTTGCCGGTCTCCCGGCTGGAATAAACAATCAGCACTTTCATGACTTCTCCTTTCCGGCCGATGCGACCGGCATACAGCAGAGGATTCCATCCTTCCCGCGGAAAAATTCCGCTTCCACTTCAAAAATATCGCGAAGGATCTCCGGTTTCATCAACTCCTCCGGCGCTCCGGCATAGCGGACCTTCCGGTCGCGCAGCATGATCAGACGGTCCGAACAGCGGACCGCCGAATTCAGATCATGCAGAATCATCACCACCGTGATTCCCGATTTCCGGTTCAGTTCCCGGATCAGTTCAATGATCTCGAACTGGCAGCGGATATCCAGGAAGGTCGTCGGCTCATCCAGCAGCAGCAGTTCGGGCTCCTGCGCAAGAGTCATCG
>ERZ824600.3118-NODE-3118-length-16248-cov-2.865806_pt1 | contig 16248 bp, 13 predicted proteins | sample MGYA00519933_ERZ824600 | MGnify/ENA primary metagenome ERZ824600 (study PRJEB31778, sample SAMEA3449178) | human gut metagenome | biome: human gut; feature: human-associated habitat; material: faeces | place: United Kingdom | collected 2010/2012 ... | reverse complement strand
ACTGGTCCGTGCGGGCTCCCGCTCCTGAAGGGTCATCCTTCTCCATGACAAAAACTCCCGTCTCCCGGCCGGGCGCTGCCTGTGCCGGACAGACGCGCGCCGGGGACGCCGGGGATGGCCGCCCAGCCGGACACCTCCCCGCCAACGGTATCAGGCCCTGTCCAGGGGCCAGGGTTCCACTGAAAATTCCAGGCTCCCGGCCATCTCGGCCAGGGCCCGGCGCAGGGCCTCTTCCCGGTGCGGCGAAAAGACCAGCTTGAGCAGGGCCGTGCGCGGCTCCAGCACGGTGAAATAGGCCGTGTTGTCGTAGCCTTCCAGCAAAAAGCGGAACAGGGCCGTATCCTCCGCGGCCAGACGCACCAGCAGCCTGGCGCTGCGTGCCGGGAGCGGCAGGGGCGGCGCGGGCTTGCGCGGTTTGCGCAGGGCCGGGGGCAGGTGGGCCTCCCGCAGGTGGAAAGGACAATGCGGCCGGGGCTCGTGTGCCATCAGTACCACCCCAGGTAGCGCATCAGGGCCACGAAGCCCATGGAGAAGGCGATGGTGCCGAAAAAGCTCTTGCTCCACCAGGCCACCAGCAGGGCCGGGATGGCCGTCATCAGGAAGAGGTTGTGATGCGTGGGCATGAACTCTCCCTGATAGATGAAGACGTCCGGGCCCAGCAGGGCCGCCATGACCGCCACGGGCACGAAGGAGAGCCAGTGGCGCAGCAGGTCGGGCAGGCTCTCGGCATGCAGGTACATGACCGGCCCCACACGGGGGATGACCGTCACCAGCATGCAACCCACCAGACAGAAAAGCAGTTCCGCGTGCTGCTGTATCCAGATCATGCCGCGTCCTCCTCTTTCTTTTCCGGCAGGGCGCTCTTGTTGCGGTGCAACAGGATCACGCCCAGCGTGGCGCCCAGCACCGTGGCCACCACCACGTTCCACTGGCCCATGCCGGCCAGCTTCAGGCTCAGGGAAAGGATGGCCGTCACGATGGCCACCAGCACATGCAGGCGGCTGACGCACTGCGGCACCAGCAGGGCCAGGAACATGGCCGTGAGGGCGTAGTCCAGGCCCAGGGGCTTCACGTCATGGACGAGACCGCCGCAGAACACGCCGATGACCGTCCCCAGCACCCACGAGGCGTGGGCCGTGAGGTTGCAGGTGAAGAGCGTGGCCGTGCACAGCTTCCAGCCGCGCTGGAAGGCCGTGATATGCACGCCGAAGGTCTCGTCCGTCATCTCGCAGCCGAACAAAAAGCGCTGCCAGCGCTTGAGCGGCGCCAGCGGCTCGGCCATGGCGGCGGACATGAGCAGATGGCGCAGGTTGACCACGAAGACCGCCACGATGACGGACATGGCCCCCACGCCGGCCCCCCACAAGCCGGCGCAGACGAACTGCCCGGAACCGGCGAAATGGAACACCGACATGGCCACCACCAGAGCGGGCGGGATGTTGCTCTTGACGGCCAGCACACCAAAGGCGAACGCCACGGGCACATAGCCCAGCACGATGGGCAGGGCCCGGCGCACGCCATCCATATAGGGAGATGCCACAGCAGCCTCCTCTCCTGAAAATGAAAGGGTCTTCCTAGCCCTTTTTCTCCCCCTTTGGCAAGGGCTCCCGACGGGAGGCGACGCTCCGTCCGGGCGGCGCTCCGGATCACACGGACCGGCCGGGGATGGCCCCCTGGCCATCCTGAGGCTGCCATCCCCCGGTACGCAGGCCCCGCCGCTTTGGCATGTGCCCCTGCTCTTGCCAAAGCGGGACTTTTTCGGAACAATTTTTGTTTTCCAACCTTCAGTCTTTTCCCGAGGCCGCATGTCCACCCTGTCGTTCTTCGCTCCTCGCGCCCTGCCGCCGGATCTGGCGGCCAAGACACGTTCCCTGACCTGCCTTTCCCTGCTCTGCTTCGCTCTGGCCGACGTCCGCGACGGTCTGGGGCCCTTTTTGGGCATCTTCCTGCAAAGCCACGGCTGGACGCCGGACAGCATCGGTTACGTCATGACCATCGGCGGTCTGGCGGGCATGGCCGTCACTGCGCCCCTGGGCGCCCTGGCCGACGCCACCCGCCGCAAACGCCTGCTGCTGGCCCTGGCATCGCTGGGCATCGTGGCCGCCCTGGCCCTGATCTTCCTCTGCCAGCATCCGTTGCTGGTGGGCGGCGCCCAGATCGTCCAGGCCGTCTGCGCGGCCGCCATGGCCCCGACCATCAGCGGCCTGACCCTGGGGCTGGCGGGCCAGGCACACCTGCCCGCCCAGCTGGGACGCAACGAGGCCTGGAACCACGCGGGCAACGGCCTTTCCGCCATGCTGGGCGGGGCCATCGGCTACTGGTACGGAGTGCCCGGCGTCTTCGTGGTCATGAGCTGCATGCTGCTCCTCAGCCTCTACGCCCTTTACGGCATCGCGCCCCGCGACATCGACCATGCCCAGGCCCGGGGCCTTGCCCCCGAGGCCGAACACGCCACGCCCGCACAGCGCGCGGCCCTCTGGCACGGCCCTGCGGCCCTACCCGTGCTCTGCGTGGGTCTGGTCATGCTCTTTTTCCATCTGGGCAACGCCCACATGCTGCCCCTGCTGGGCCAGTCCGCCGTGGCCCGCTTCGCCATCAACGGCGCGGCCTACACCGCCGCCACCGTGGTCATCGCCCAGGGCACCATGATCCTCGTGGCCCTGTGGGCCGCCCGCCTGGCCCGCAGGCGCGGCTACGGCATCCTGCTCTGGTGCGCCCTACTGGCCCTGCCCCTGCGCGGCTGCATCGCGGGCTTCTGGCACAGCCCGTGGAGCATCCTCCCCGTCCAGATGCTGGACGGTGTGGGCGCGGGCATCCTGGGCGTGGTCACGCCCGGCCTGGCCGCCCGGCTGCTCAACGGCACCGGCCACGTCAACCTGGGCCTGGGCGTCATCATGACCCTGCAGGGCATCGGCGCCTCGTGCAGCGCTTCCTACGGCGGGCTGGTGGCCCATCTGCTGGGCTACGGTCCCGCTTTCCTGGCCCTGGCGGCCGCCCCCTGCGTGGCCCTGGGCATCCTGCTGGCGGCCGTGCGCCGGCTGCCGCGCCTGCACCACGCCCTGCGCCCTCCGGAGGACGGCTAGCCCGCCCCTTCCGGCGATAGACGTCGAGAGGAAAAGGCAATGACACCTTTGCAGCAAACATGTTACTCCCCACATGTTGCTACAGGCCGCAGGCGATGCTATACAGCCATCCTTCACGAGCGGTTGCGCGGAACACATCATGCATGACAAGGAGGTCACGATATGAAAAAAGCTCTTGGTCCCGTCACTCTGGCCTACCCCATGCCGGCCTTTCTGGTGGCCGCCTATGATGAAGAAGGCAAAGCCAACATCATGACCGCCGCCTGGGGCGGCATCTGCTGCTCCAACCCGCCCTGCATCGCCGTGTCCGTGCGGCCCGAACGCTGGACGCACAAGGCCATCGTGGCGCGCAAGGCGTTCACGGTCTGCGTGCCCTCGGCGGCCCAGGCAGCCATGGTGGACTTTGCGGGCATGGTCTCCGGTGCCAAGGAAGACAAATTTTCCGCCACCGGCCTGACCGCCGTGCACAGCAAAGTCGTGGATGCTCCCTATGTGGACGAATGCCCGCTGGTGCTGGAATGCGAACTGCAGGCCACGCTGGAACTGGGTAGCCATACCCAGTTCGTGGGCCGCATCCTCAACGTGGGCATCGAGACCGACTGTCTCAACGAAAGCGGCCAGCCCGACATGTACCGCATCGATCCCCTGCTCTACGACGGCGGCCAGAAGCAATACTGCCGCGTGGGCGAGCCGCTGGGCAAGGCCTTTTCCCTGGGCCGCCAGTACGGCCTGTAACATCCGAACGTCCGCGCCGTCCTCCGGGCGGCGCTAACACCTCATACGCTGGAGAACAGACGACAATGAGCGCTTCCAAAGTCTATTTCACCGACATGCGCTGCCCCGTGGGCACCGGCCTGCTGGACAAGCTGAAAAAACTGATCGAAAAGGCCGGCATCGACAGCATCGACATGGACAGCAAGTTCGTGGCCATCAAGATCCACTTCGGTGAGCCGGGCAACCTGTCCTTCCTGCGTCCCAACTTTGCCAAGGTGGTGGCCGACAAGGTGACCTCCCTAGGCGGGCGCCCCTTCCTGACCGACTACAACACTCTGTATGTGGGCCGCCGCAAGCATGCCCTGGAACACCTGGCCGCCGCGCAGGAAAACGGCTTCTCGCCCCTGAGCACCGGCTGCCAGATGATCATCGCCGACGGCCTCAAGGGCACCGACGAGATGGAAGTGCCCCTGGAAGGCTGTGACCACTTCCAGAGCGCCTTCATCGGCCGCGCCATCATGGATGCCGACATCTTCATCAGCCTGACCCACTTCAAGGGCCACGAACTGACCGGCTTCGGCGGCGCCATCAAGAACATCGGCATGGGCTGCGGCAGCCGTGCGGGCAAGATGGCCATGCACAGCATCGGCAAGCCCAGCATCGACGCCGAAAAGTGCCGCGGCTGCAAGACCTGTACGCACTACTGCGCCCAGTCGGCCATCAGCATCGGCGAAGACCACAAGGCCCGCATCGACCATGACCTGTGCGCCGGTTGCGGCCGCTGCATCGGCGTGTGCAACTTCGACGCCATCAGCAAGGCCTTCGACGCCGAGAGCACCATCCTCAACGAGCGCATGGCCGAGTACACCAAGGCCGTCATCCAGGGCCGCCCGCACTTCCATGTGAGCATCGTCAACCAGGTCTCTCCCTACTGCGACTGCCACGCCGAGAACGACGCCGCCGTGGTGCCCGACATCGGCATGTTCGCCAGCTTCGACCCCGTGGCCCTGGACCATGCCTGCATCGACGCGGTCAATGCCGCACCCGCCATCAGCACCAGCGTGCTGGGCCAGTGCGCCCACGAGCACAACGACCACTTCACCGATATCCATCCCAAGACCAACTGGCGCAGCCAGATCGAGCATGCCCAGAAGATCGGCATCGGCAACGTGGATTACGAGCTGGTGACCGTGAAGTAAGGACGGCTCCTGCCCTTCCGCTGTCCGGAGACAGCAATGCCAACAAAAAAACGGCGTCTTTCGACGCCGTTTTTTATGGTCTTTTGCCTGCCCGGGATCCGTCCCGACAGGACACGCTAGCGATAGAGCAGTTTTTTCCAGAAGAATTTGATGTTGCCGTCGGCACTGGGCGCAGGCTCCCAGCGCAGGATGGTGTCCGCCATCTTTTCCAGCCCCCGGCAGACGGGGCTTTCCGGCAGGCAGCGGCAGAAGGGCTGCTGGCGCACCACGGCCTCGTGCACGCCGGGGTCACGGGGCAGCACACCGGCCAGATCCAGCGAGACCCCGCCCAGGAAGTGGTCGCAGACGTCCGTGAGACGCACGAACATCTCGCGGGCGCTCTTCATGTCCTGCGCCATGTTGACGCAGACCTGGAAACGGTCCACGCCGTGCTGCGTCTTCAGCACCTTGATCAGGGCATAGGCATCCGTCAGCGAGGTGGGCTCGGGGGTCAGGACGAGGAGCCGTTCCTGCGCCGCCACGTTGAAATAGAGCACACTGTCGTTGATGCCCGCGCCCGTGTCCACGATGAGGAAATCCAGATCGTTTTCCAGCTCGTCCATGGCATCCAGCAGTTCCAGCTTCTGCCCCGAATTGAGCGCCAGCATCTCGCTGACCCCCGACGAGGCGGGCAGGATGGAAAAGCCGTATTCCGTGGGCAGCAGGATGTCCCGCAGGGACGCCCCCTCATGGAACAGGTGGAAGATGTTCTTTTCGGGATGCAGGCCCAGCAGCACGTCCACATTGGCCAGCCCCAGGTCGGCATCCAGAAGCAGCACACGCTTGCCGCGCGCCGCCAGGGTCAGGGCAAGATTGACCGAGATATTGGTCTTGCCCACGCCGCCCTTGCCCGAGGTGACGGAAAATACCAGAGGATAACTGCTGTTCATGCGTGCTCCAGATGTCAGGTCTTGCCCTGACAGAGTACGATATCTGCCTGTCCCGTCAAGAGCATGGGGACAGTCCCGCCCCGCGCGCATGCCTGCCGGGGAAGGACGGGCGCGCCCCCAGACCCGGTACATGACAAAGCACCGGTACCGGCAGGGGGCGCCAGAAAAGATCCGGCCTGCCGCAGGCATCGGGGCTTCCCGGGACGCATTTCCAGCATGTGCCGGATCCCGGACATCCCGCATCCGGTCCTGTGACGGGACGCAAAGGAACCGGAAGGTACAGCGTCGTAGGAGCTGTTCCCGTTATGCCTGGGCGTCGGCCACCGAATCCCGGTCTAGCTCCTCTCCATCCTTCATCCTTCCTGCAGGCGGTTGCAGCTCACTCCATAGCCGGAATCCGCCAGAGAAGTCGTCGTGTCCTCTCCTGAGGCATGGGCATGTATCCGGGCAAGCTCCTGCGACTGCTCCAGCCGGGCAAGACGTTCACCAAGATCAGCATTTTTTTGCCACAATAACCTGTTTTCCCTGTTCAGATCCCGGCGCTCCGCTTCCAGCTGCTCCAGACGCTCCTGCAACCAGAGGCAATGGGCCCGCAAGGCGTCATTCTCTGTCTTGCAGTCCTGACCGGGCGCCATCTGACAGGCCAATTCTCCAGTCGTCGGGATTTTGCCCTCACGGGGATGCCCCGGCCTGTTCTTCTGCCGATCCTCCTCTCCCGTGCCGTCCGGGGCATGCATGCTCCCCACCCCGGACATCAGCCAGGAAACATTGATCTTACATTTATTACAAATAGTTAAGACAACATCGGCATTGGGACAATTTTCCCCACGTTCATAACCGCCGAGAGCGCCCTTGCTGATGCCCAGCAGGCCGGCAAAAGCCTCCTGGGACATTCTGCCCCGCACATGACGGATGCGTTCTCCAAGTTTCTGCATATGTTTTCATCCTTGACCCACCCCAAAGAAGAACAATAAATCAGCTATAAACAAAAAATTAGATATAGATGTACATTTTTTATTTACTCAGTCTGAAAACTGTCCTAACAAAAGAGCGTGGGCGCTATTTTGTTCCATTCCCCATCATCATCAGGAACATCATAGCCGCCCACATTTGCGAACGCAATGCTGTTATGGGCAACACATCTGCAATATATTGCATTCATTGTCATTAGTTGCAGTATTTATCTGTCTCGCGCCCTGACAGCCTGCCTGTACATCTGACGCCCTTTGTTGGCTGGACGTCGCAAATTCGGGAGAAATCTGTATGCAACTGACCAAGGGAGCTATCGGGAACCTCATCAACCGCTACAAAGCGGTGCTGAAAAAATGCCATCTGCTCAACGTCTTCGGCTCGCTGGCCGTGGCCGGCATGCTGATCATGGGCGGCGCGGGGGGCGCGGTAGCTGCGGCAGGGGATGTGGCGCTGGGAGGCGGGACCCACGAGTCAGCTCAGGATGCCGACCATCTTATGGGCGGCACCCTTTACAAGGGGGATGTCAGCACTCCTGAAGCGAGCACTCCGGGTAACATCTCCCTCACCATCAAGGGCGGGGCCATCAAGGAGATCATCGGCGGCAGCTATGTGGCCGGTGACAATACCAGCATCAAAAGCGTCGTGCACGCCAACATCAGCACTATCATCGAAAGCGGCTCTTCCGCCGAGTTCGTGGTGGGCGGCAGCAAGATCGCCAATGACGCGGACGCCACCCTGACCACCGGCAAAACCGCCCTGACCATCAATGGGGGCAACTTCGGTCAGGAAGGCAAAGACGCTGGCTACGAGCTGGTCATGGGCGGCAACTACGTCAAGACCGGCACGGATACCCAAAACACGGCGACCTCGGAAGGCGCCAGCGTCGTCGTCAATGACGGCACCTTCCACGCCTCCGTGGTGGGCGGCAGCGTTGCCCACAGATACGCTGGGAACAATACGCTCACGGTCACGGACAACGGTTCCACCTCTGTTGCCATCAACGGCGGCACCTTCGCCCCTTCCCAAAGCAGCACTGCCGAGAGTAATGGCGGCATCAACCTGTCGCCTGCCGTCATCGGCGGCGGTCTGGCCTATGGCGGGAGCAGCTCTGTGCTGGGTTCCCGTGACAATCCCGTCACCAGCAATGTGACCATCAGCGGTGGCGGCATCACCGGCAAGGTCGTGGCCGGCAGCGCAGCGGTGAACGGCAGTACGGCCATGATCGACGGCAACAGCCGGCTCAACGTCAGCGGCGGCACGTTCGCCGGCGACCTTATCGGCGGCGGATTCGCGGAACACGCTTTCACTCCTGATAAAGGCTACAGCCTGAACATCACCGGGGATACGGGCGTGAGTATGAGCGGCGGCACGCTTGACGGCGAGATCATCGGCGGCAGTTACATCAGCGCCGGTGGTACGGGCAAGGTCGCCAACAGCTCCGTGGTCATCAGCGGCGGCCGGCAGGAAGTACAAACTACCACAACGGCCCAGTACGTCATTGGCGGCAACAAGGCCATGGCGTTCAGCGGAAGCACGACGACGGCGCTGGTGGAAGGCACCTCCTCCGTCAGCATCAGCGGTAAAGATACGCTTATCACTGGCGGAGCCGTGATCGGCGGCGGCATGGCCCAGGCCGCGGATAGCGGTCAGGCCGTATCGACTGTCAAAAACAGCCGCGTCTCCGTGGAAGACGGCAGTCTGGCCGGTATCATCGGCGGAGGTCTGGCCGAGACCTCCGGCATCGCGGACGGCGGTTCAGCCACATCCGAAGTAACGGGCACGTCGTCCGTAGCCGTCAGCGGTGGTACCATCACCGGTCATGTGGTGGCCGGTGGCCTGGCCGACGGCAGTCATGCCACGGCCAAGGTGACCAATGCCGACCTGAGCATCAGTGGCGGCAGCATCCATGGCAACGTCTACACTGGTGGCGCCGCACTCAATGGCGGTTCTTCCACTGTCGACAATTTCGACGTCCGCATCACGGGCGGTACCATCACGGGCGATATCGTGGCCGGGAACCATACCGGTGCGTCCACCTTAGCCCAGCCGTACAGTGGCGGGATCTCCAAAGGCAGCATCACCATCGGCGGTGATGCCACGATCGGCGGCGGTGTGATCGTTGACGATAATGTAACGGCCGATGTCATCATCGACGGCACTGGTGCCGCGGTCAAAGATGGGTACACGGGCAATGCCGGCAGCAGCCTGACCTTCAGCAACTACGACGGCACGTTCGACAATGCCGCTACGGGCTTTGGCACGCTTAACGTCGCTGAAGGCTCCCATGTACGAATGGACAGCCTGATTTCAGGACAGCGCGGTTCGGATGATCCCAAAGGCTTTTTCGGTTCGCCCGCCCCGACTCCCGGTGTCCCCAGCATCCCTCACGCGCTTACCATCACGGGCGGAGGCACTGTAACGGTGACGGGTGAATTCCATGTGAACCCCGGAGCTCCCGTTACTATCGAGAGCGGCAACCTGGTAGCCGAAAATGTGAAGATCCAGGAAGAGGCCCTCACCGTTGGTGGTGCCAATGCTCCCGCCAGCTTCACCGTCAACAAAGAACTGGTATATGAAGGGACAGGGACCGTCGTCGTCGAGAACCTCGGCACCGCCACGCTGGGCAAGGACATCGTCCTTGACAGTACGGGCGAACTGAAGGACCTCGACGCGATCCAGACCCAGGTCAATGCCGGCGGTACCCTCAAGATCGAAGGGCTGGACAATATCGAGCTGAGCGAAGCCGATATCGAGGCATTGAAGGGACTGACCTCCACGGACGGTACGCCCGGCCAGGGCCTGCTGGATCTCGGCGGAGCTGACCTCAGCGCGGTGGCTGATGAAAACGGTACCGTCGGCTATGATGCTGTCGCCGGCATCATCACCGACAGCCTGAAGGACACGACCGTTGCCGTGACGGATGCGCAGAACGGGAACGGCATATCCGGCGGCTTCAACGATGTGAAGCTGACCGGAGCTGCCACGGCACTGAATGCCAAGGATACGCTGCACCTGGACGGTAGCGTCGAAGGTGGCAACCTTGTCTCCCAGAATGACGGGAAACTCGCTGACTTGCGCATTGGATCGGCGTCCGGGACGTCAGCCTTCGGCACCACGGCGGTGACCCTGGGCAATGAGGATGCTGCCAACAAGGGCACGCTGGGCAACGTCATTTTGGATGCCGGTACGAACAAGAAGGCCACCCTCAACGTGGTCGGCAACGGCGAGGCCGAATTCACCATCGGTGACGTGACGGCCGGCGAATCCGACGATTCCCTCGGCACGGACGCCGCCACCGTCAGTGACGGCGACACCCCCATGGCCTTCCGTGCCGTCTCCCCGTCCGCCGTGACGGCCGGCCAGTCCGCCAATACCATCAATGTGTCCGGTGCCACCCTCAATACGGGTGATATCACCGTCGGCGACGGCGACAAAGACATCGACCTCCATGTTACCGGCGGTACCGTCAACTCCCAGTCTGCGGAGATCGCTACCGCCACGTTGACCAACGGCGTCATGAACGCCAAGGGGGATCTTACCGTCGATACGGCCATGCTGGCCAACGGCCTGCTGACGGCCGGCGCCGCCACAGCCAAAGATTCCGCGACCGGCGGCAACATCACCATCACGAACGCCCTTTCCGGCCAGGGCACGGTGGCCGCTCAAAACACCCTGACGCTGGCAAACGCCTACACCGGGGCCGAGGGCGACGCCCTGCTCCTGACGGCCGACAAGCTGGAGGTCGATGCCATCGACTCCGCCAGCGGCGATCTGGCCATCGCGGCCAAGAAACTGGTCACCAACGCCGATACCCTACTCAAGAACGACACCCTGGTGGCGGACAAGGCCACCCTGGGCGGCGCGCTCAACGCCGACGGCAGGAGCTCCATGGAAGTGGGAGCTTTCTTCACCAATGACACGTTTGAGACCGAGGGCCTCGCCCAGGCTGTCACCGTGAAGGGTGCCAGCCTGATGGCCTACGGCACCAGCGCTGACCAGGCCCGGCAGGGCGTGGCCGAGACCGGCCATGCGGGTACCGCCTACTATGCGGGCAAGGAGCTGAAACTGGCTGCCGGCGGCAGCCTGACCGTGGGAGATGTCGCTGCCGGCGGCACTACGGTCGCCTTCGGTGGTACTTCCCTGCTGGTGGTGGACGGCACGGCCATGAACGGCAAGACCGTCTTCACAGGCCCGGACGGTGCCTCCGCCTCGGTGGACGAAGGCTCCAGGCTCCATGTGGACAACGCCGTTATCGGTGATTTCACGGTGTTCGGTACCGGTTTCGACACCAAGCCTGATACGGGCTGGGCCGAAGACAAGGTGACCACCGACTCCGCCATGCTGGATGCCACCTATGACCAGGGCACCAGCTCGGTCAGCATCAAGACGAACGATGCCCGCATCGTGTTCCCTGAGCTGAGCCATGAGCTGGCCGCTGCGGTCAACACCCTGTACCACGGCAAACTCAACGACGTGGCGTTTATAGAAATCATGTGCTGTCCCGGCGGTTGCGTGACGGGCGGCGGACAGCCCATACAGCCCGCAGAGGTGAGAAACAACATAGACCTCAAAGCGGAAAGAGCCAAAGCGCTTTACAACGCCGACAAAAAAGCGCCGCTCAGAAAGAGCCACGACAATCCCGAGGTCAAGGAGCTTTACGCGGACTTTTTGGGAGAACCCAACGGTCACCTTGCCCACGAGCTGCTGCACACCCACTACGTGGACAGAAGCAAAAAGCGCATAGACTGAACGATTTAAACAGATTTTTGAGTAACGCCGAAATTTTTCGGCGTTACTTTTCTGTTTGCGTTTACTTTTTTCGTCGAAATTCCGTCAAAGACTTTAAAAGCGTTTGCCTTTTCAAAGGGATTTGTTGTATTATTAAAGGGCAAAATAAATTTACCTTCGGGAGCGACAGATGACATTCTGGGAATATATCAAGCAGGCGTTTAACGGCTTCGGCTGGTCGGACGTATTGGAATTGGTAATAATCGCATCGGTGGTTTTGTTCGTGTTTTTGTATTCCGCACGGCACAACTCGCTGTTCTATACCTATGTTCTTGCGGCAATGGGGCTGATTGTGTTTGCCGATCTTGGCAGCTTCAACGTCATTCTGCTCCTGCTTCTGCTGATTCTTTACACCTTCGGCACAATCCTTCTGTTCAACGCCGAACTCAAACGCGACGTATTCAAGCGCTCGTGGAAGAGTCTGCTGCATACGTTCAGTATGTCGGGCGAGGGCTATGACCTGAGCGAGGAGGAGGTGGACGCCAACATCGCCAACATAGTAAAGGCTTGTCAAAATATGTCAAAGGCGGACGTGGGCGCGCTTATCGTGGTTGTGCGCGAAAGCATTTCGGACTCCGTCCTCGAAAGCGGAACAATGATAAACGCCGTTATTTCGAGCGAGCTTTTGGAAACCATTTTCTTTCCCAAATCTCCGCTGCACGACGGCGCGGTTATCGTCAAGGGCAACAAAATCATTGCCGCGGGCTGTTATCTGCCTCTGAGTCAGGAGCAGACGCTTGCAAAAGAGCTTGGTACGCGGCACAGGGCGGCGCTCGGCATAACGGAGCTTAATCCTACGGTGACGGCGATTGTCGTTTCGGAGGAGACGGGTATAATAACAGCTGTTTACGACAGGCAAATCAAAAGATATCTCGACGGACAAACCCTGACAAAGGCGCTGCAATACGCTTACAACATGGAGCTGCCTTCGTCGCGCGACACTTTCTGGGGGGTTGACGGACATGCGGAATAACAAAAAAGAAAAAAACGGTACCGATGCAAAAACCAAAGTCGTCAGGATTTTAAAACGCATTTTCGTTGACAATGCGTTTGTAAAGGTTCTTGCCCTTGTCGTGTCCGTGGGACTGTGGCTTGTCATAGGTTATCTGTTTTGAAACGCCGAAAAAGATAAAAACAAGATTTTCACAAGGAGAAAATTAAGATGAGTATAGTTAAAGCGCCTGATTTGCTCATGCCCAAGGAGGGCACGGATATGCGGAAGTGGGCTGTTGTCGCCTGCGACCAGTTTACTAGCCAGCCCGAATATTGGGACAAGCTGGACAAGCTTGTAGGGCAGGAGCCAAGCACGCTGAGAATAGTTTTTCCCGAGGCGTATCTCTCCAAGGACAACGCTCCCGTTATCGAGAGAATCAACAAGACGATGCGCGAATATCTCGACAACGGAGTGCTTTGCGACGTCGGGCAGTGCATGGTGCTTGTAGAGCGCAGCACGGAATACGCCGAACGTCGTCTCGGGCTTGTGCTTGCCGTGGACTTGGAGGCTTACAGCTTCAAGAGAGAGGACAAGGCGTTGATACGCGCGACCGAGGGCACCGTCGTCGAGCGCATACCTCCGAGAGTAAAAATCAGGGAAAACGCTCCCGTAGAGCTACCTCACATAATGCTTTTAATCGACGACAGAGAGCAGCATATAATAGAAAACCTTTACGCAAACCGCGAAAGCTACCCCAAGCTGTATGATTTTGAACTGAATATGTCGGGCGGGCACGTGACGGGCTACCGCATAGACGACACAAAGCCCGTTGTAAAAGCGCTTGACAGACTCAAAAGTCGCGGCTATCTCAAAAGACTTTACGGCTCCGCAAAGGAAGCCATGCAGTTTGCCGTCGGCGACGGCAATCACTCGCTTGCTACGGCAAAGGCGTGTTGGGACAATCTGAAAAAGACGCTTTCTCCCCGCGAAAGGAAAAACCATCCCGCAAGATACGCGCTTGTGGAGGTCATGAATCTTCACGACGAAGGACTCAAATTCGAGCCGATTCACAGAGTTGTGTTCAATGCGGGCGAGGATTTCGTTGTCGGATTTGAAAAGATTTGCAAAGGAGAAGGATATGAGCAATAAAGAAATCCCTTACAAAATTTATCTTGAAGAGAATGAGATGCCTGACAGCTGGTATAATGTGCGTGCAGATATGAAGAAGAAGCCGGCACCTTTATTAAATCCGGCAACATTAGAGCCTTTAAAACCAGAAGAATTAGAGCCTGTTTTCTGTAAAGAATTAGTGAAGCAGGAGTTAAATGATACGGATGCCTATATTCCAATTCCACAGGAGATTAAAGATTTTTACAAGATGTATCGTCCATCACCATTAGTACGGGCATACTGTTTAGAGAAGAAGCTTGGAACACCTGCAAAGATTTATTATAAATTTGAAGGAAATAATACAAGTGGAAGTCACAAGCTTAATTCTGCGATTGCACAGGCTTACTATGCAAAGCAGCAGGGATTAAAGGGAGTTACTACAGAGACAGGAGCAGGTCAGTGGGGAACTGCACTTTCTATGGCATGTGCGTATTTTGATCTTGATTGTAAAGTATATATGGTTAAAGTTTCTTATGAACAGAAACCTTTCCGTCGTGAAGTAATGCGTACTTATGGAGCAAGTGTAACACCGTCCCCATCTACAACAACAGAAGTTGGAAAGAAGATTTTAGCAGAGCATCCGGGAACAACAGGAAGTCTTGGCTGTGCGATTTCAGAAGCGGTTGAGACTGCAACAAAGCATGAAGGTTACCGTTATGTTTTAGGAAGTGTATTAAACCAGGTACTTCTTCATCAGTCTGTTATTGGATTAGAATCTAAGATTGCGATGGATAAATACGGAATCAAACCGGATATTATTATCGGATGTGCCGGAGGTGGTTCTAACCTCGGAGGATTAATCTCTCCATTTATGGGAGAAAAGCTTCGTGGAGAAGCGGATTATCACTTTATTGCAGTAGAGCCGGCTTCCTGTCCAAGCTTAACTCGTGGTAAATATGTTTATGATTTCTGTGATACCGGAAAAGTATGTCCAATGGCAAAGATGTATACATTAGGAAGTGGATTTATCCCATCTGCAAATCATGCAGGAGGACTTCGTTATCATGGAATGAGCAGTATTGTATCTGAATTATACGATCAGGGCTTAATTGAGGCAAGAAGTGTAGAACAGACATCAGTATTTGAAGCAGCAGAGCAGTTTGCAAGAGTAGAAGGAATCTTACCTGCACCAGAAAGCAGCCATGCGATTCGTGTAGCCATTGATGAAGCGTTAAAATGCAAAGAAACTGGAGAAGAAAAGACAATTCTTTTCGGACTTACCGGAACCGGATACTTTGATATGGTAGCATATGAAAAATATAACAATGGTGAGATGAGCGACTATATTCCTACCGATAAGGATTTAGAAGCAGGATTTGCCGGCTTACCAAAACAACCGGAATAATAATGTAAACAGACCGTGTCTGTGTTTAATTATAAGCATTTTTCAAACACGCTCTAGTGGATGATTACCGAATATCCTATAGAAGATTTAATTATCATATCTGGAGCCAGAGAACAGAAAAAAAGAAAGCCAGCCTATAGCAAAGGTAATGTCGGAGCAAGTAAAAATGCCGGTCAGGCATTTTCTACGCCGCGACTATCTTTACCTTTGCTATAGGCTGGCTTTCTTTTTTTCGTCTGTATCTGCTAAATTAAATCAAAAGATATCCCATATATGCCAGGTACAGTCCGATGCAGACAATTCCTTCGAGTTTTGACATATGCTGCTTTGTTTTTGCAAAGATGAATAAAAGGATACTGCTAATTAATAAAATACCACAGTCGATAATCGATTCATTTAGTACGTGCAGTGGTGAAAGGATGGCTGAGAATCCAAGGATAAACAAGATGTTAAACAGGTTAGAGCCGATAGCATTTCCGAGTGCAAGACCGCTATCTCCTTTTTTGGTGGCAACAATGGAGGTTACCAGTTCCGGAAGGGAGGTTCCGATTGCAACGATGGTAAGTCCGATAAAGTTCTGGCTTACGCCGAAGTTGGTGGCAATGATGCATGCTTTATCAACGACTAAGTCACCGCCGAAGATGACTGCAGCGAGACCGGCGATCATGTAAATAATACTTCTTGGCAAAGAAAGAATTTTTTCCGGTTCGTTTTCCGATTTATTTTTGATTGCGTGACAGATCATGACAGTAATATATAAAATCATTCCGGCAAAGAGGATACCGCCTTCTATCCGGCTGAGTTTTCCGTCAAGAAACATAAGGCATAAAATAAATGTGACAAGGATGTTGAGTGGCATATCTCTTTTTAAAATATCACGATTTGTTTTGAATGCAGATAAAAAGGCACATACCCCGACAACGACTAATCCATTGAAAATATTCGATCCGACAACATTGCTGATGGCGATATCGTTACTTCCTGCAAGGGCGGCGTTGATGCTGACGGAGGCTTCCGGTGCGCTCGTTCCCATTGCAACAATGGTAAGACCGATCACAACGCTGGGCACTTTCAGGATTTGGGCGAGAGAAGAACTTCCTCCTACAAAGAAATC
>ERZ824600.3114-NODE-3114-length-16259-cov-6.128487_pt1 | contig 16259 bp, 20 predicted proteins | sample MGYA00519933_ERZ824600 | MGnify/ENA primary metagenome ERZ824600 (study PRJEB31778, sample SAMEA3449178) | human gut metagenome | biome: human gut; feature: human-associated habitat; material: faeces | place: United Kingdom | collected 2010/2012 ... | reverse complement strand
TATTAACACAAAAGAAGGTAGGCACTTTCGTGTCTACCTTCTTTTTACCACTTCAGGTTTTCCCATGCCGTTATTTATAGCCGAATTGGGAAACAACATTAGTCAATACGAGCAGACCCGAAAATCAGCGGACAAATGCATCTCCCTCGGAGAGCCACGTCGGCACTTTGCAGCGCGTAGCGCTGCAAAGTGTCAGAGTAGGTCATATACTTCTCGGAAGTATATGACGCGCTTCCATATAGTAGAAATATATTTTTTGTCGGTAAAATAATGCTTGATTTATTGTCGGTAATCAATTATAATATAGGCACTGGCAAAGAAGGAGGTGAGTATGCCACAAAAAAAGCGGGGGCGCCCCGTCGAACAAAATCCCAAAAGTATTCGTCTGGATATTCGCATAACAGAAGATGAACTGCGGATACTTGACGAATATTGCAAACGAAAGGGCGTAAAACGTCCGCAGGGGTTACGCGATGGGATAAAAGTTCTCGAAAAAATGTGAAGGAAGTGGCGCGCACTGGCAAAGTTACTACGCCACTTCCCCCATGCAGCTACCCACAAGGGCAAACCGCATAAATCATTATACACTGTGCGGTTCGTTCTTGCAAGGTGCGGCATGAATTAACTGATGAAAGGATGAAAAAAGTGAAAAGGGTGAGAAGTTCTTTTATGGAAGCGCTTTTTTATGGAGATGTTATTCCGTATGAGCGCCGAGCCGTATCATGTGTGCAACGGGAAGCTATAAGAACCCAAATTAACGAAGAAAAGGAATTTTTAGTAGGCCAGCTATCCCCGGAAAGTGCAAAAAAGCTGGAAACACTAGACGAACTGTTTACAAAAGAAAATTCATTTGAGAACATAGATTGTTTTGCGTATGGGCTGCAATTCGGCATTTTGTTAATGTCGGAAGTAAAAGCCGAAAACATTGTGCAATAAGGGAGGATGTACTAAATGCCCGGAATTTTGGATACGTTTCTTTATGGTCGTGGGATTCAATGGGAATACCGCGCCAATATGAGCGACGAGCGACGAGACGTAGAACGAAAAATCGACAATGAAAAGCGGTACTTCATGGAAAAAATGTCCTTGGATGATTGCCAGAGATTCAAAGAATTAGAAGAACTATATCAACGCGAAAACACTGATATTTGCTCGTATAGCTTCACAATGGGGGTATTGTTAGCGCTGGAAATCATGGAGAAAAAACAAGCCCTAATAACTAAATAGCAAGAGAAAAAGGGTTGCTGAAAGGCAATCCTTTTTCATTTCGTCGTGGAATGTATCGGGAAATTTTTTTGTATTAATATGTTCAGCAAATTCAAATAGTGAGCTATTTGAAAAACAGTTGCTTTTAAGTCGATATACCGATATAATGGGGTGACAGGAGAGATATAAAATGGATCTGCAAGGTTTTCTCGACCAGAAGCATATTACCAAATACCGGCTTTCCCAAATGAGTGGAATACCGCATACTACGATTATAGATATATGCGCCGGAAGAAGCGATATTGGGCGCTGCTCGGCAAAAACCGTTATGCAGCTTGCCAAGGCGCTGGATTGTACGATGGAGGATATTATGTCGCTGTCTGCCCCTTATGACAGAGAAACCGGATTGCCGAAAAATATGAACTATCTGGAGTGTGGACTGCCCGCGTTCCTTCAGGAATCGATACAGCAAATGAAAATTGCATGGAAGAAGCGGGAATGTGGCGAAAAATATCTGCGTTGGGATTGCGACTACTGCAATCTGCAAAGTGACATCAATATTGCGGAGATAAGCGGGCAGATCAGCACGGAACAGGCATGGTATCTGCGCGAAAAATATTTGAAAGTAGAAAGGGTGTAACGCTGTGCAGAGCATGGATTTTACCCATCTGCCGCAGCGCAAGAAAGCGTATGCGGGGGCGAACGGAAGCAAAATCTCCGTTATCTATGAGGGCGAACAATATATGCTGAAATTCCCGCCCACACCCACCAAAAACAAGGATATGAACTACAGCAACAGTTGTTTTTCCGAATATCTCGGCTGCCAGATTTATGAAATTATCGGGATTCCGGTGCAGGAAACCATGCTGGGGACGTTCACTGTCAACGGGAAGGAAAAGATCGTCGTTGCCTGCCGGGATTTTACCAGCCCTGGTATCGTGCTGCAAGATTTCGCTTCCCTGAAAAATCAGATGATTGATTCCGAGCGCAACGGCTACGGGACGGAACTATCCGATATTCTGCAAACCTTTCAGGGGCAGACGGCCATTGACACGCAGGAGCTTTCCGAACGGTTTTGGAATATGTTCATTGTGGACGCTTTTATCGGGAACTGGGATCGACACAACGGGAACTGGGGCTTCCTCTACAACACCGTAACCGACGAAGTAAAGCTTGCGCCGGTTTATGACTGCGGAAGTTGCCTGTATCCACAGGCGGACGAAGGAATTATGGAATCCGTCCTTGCCGATCGAAAAGAACGGGATTTCCGGATTTTTGAAATACCGCTTTCCGCTATTATGGAAAACGGAAAGAAAATCAAGTATTTCGACTTTATTTCCTCCCTCAAAAACGAGGATTGCAATCTGGCCTTGCAGCGTATCGTGCCAAGAATCGACATGGGGCGAATCCGTTCTATGGTCGAGGAAACGCCCTTTATCAGCGATTTGCAAAAACGGTTTTATCTCACCATGCTGTCCGGAAGAAAAGAACAGATTTTAGATTTCTCCCTGAAAGTGCTGGAGAGACAAAAAGGCAGGCGGGACAGGGATGCACGATAAGAAAAAATAAAAGATCGTATGGGAACCGGCCGGGTATATCTGGCCGGTTTTTCCATATTCAAGACGATATTCGCCCCCTTTACATAGCCGGTTGCCCTGTACGGGCAGCTACTCTATGGTTGTGTAAAGGGGGATGTTTTTTATGCCTTTTTATGACCCTGATGTGGTGACGGAAGCCAAAAAGCTGGATTTATTGACCTATTTGCAGAACTATGAGCCGCAGGAACTTGTCCATGTGTCCGGCAATGTTTACTGCACCAAAACCCATGACAGCTTACGGATTTCCAACGGGAAATGGTGCTGGTTTTCGCAGGGGATCGGCGGCAAATCGGCGCTGGATTATCTCATTAAAGTCAACGGATATTCCTTTCTGGAAGCAATGGAACGAATCGTAGGACAGGCGGTGGTAAAGCCGCCTGTTGTTGTTTCCAGCGAAACCAAGGAAAAGCCCAAGACGCTGCTGCTGCCGGAGAAATACCGCTATGCCGAATATGCCGCTTCGTATCTGGAAAAGCGCGGCATTTCCCCGGAACTGATCTCCTTTTGTATTTCCACCGGACGGCTGTATGAGAGCAAGCCCTATCATAATGTGGTTTTCGTAGGTTTCGACAAACAGGGCAAGGCGCGGTTTGCCTGCCAGCGCGGGATTACCGATTCCCGTTTTCATGGCGACGTCAATGGCAGCGACAAGCATTACTCGTTTGCCCTGCCGGTAAATCCAAAAAACAGCACGGTACACCTGTTTGAATCCGCGATTGATCTGCTCTCCTACGCTACCCTGTGCAAGTTGGAGGGCGGCGACTGGCGGCAGCTTAATCTTCTCTCTTTAGCCGGTGTGTATCATCCGAAAAAAGCGATTGAGGAAAGCAAGATGCCCGCCGCCCTTACCCAGTATTTGGAGGACTACTCGCACATCAAAACCGTTGCCCTCCACCTTGACAACGATGACCCCGGCAGGCTGGCAGCAAAGGCGATTCAAACTATTTTGCCAAAGGAGTATGAGGTGAAAAACCGCCCCCCAACCTGGGGCAAAGACATAAACGACTATCTTTGCTACCGGCTGGGGATTCCCATTCAAAAAAACAAAGAAAGGACAAATGTGCGATGAAAGAATACGACGTTGCCATTACCGAAACGCTGAAAATGACCGTTACTGTGGAGGCTGAAAGCCAACTGGAAGCCGAGCAGATGGTTTCCGACAACTGGCGCAATCGGGAATATATCCTCGACGCGGATAACTTTACCGGTGTGGATTTCAAAGCCAAGCGCCGCAGCCGGGATTTAGAACGATAAGCTGAAAAGATCAAGGGATTCGTTTGAGCGTTCTGGAAAGGGCGCTCTTCTTTATTGCCCAAATTTAGAATGGAGGAATGCCCTGTGAGAAAATATGACGTTACCTTAACTCTGTCGAAAAAGCAGATTCCGGTTTATGCGGATTCCTATGAAGAAGCGATGGCACAGGTTGGCGATATGCTGGCCGGGCTTGCGCTCATGGACTTCAAAGAGGAGGACGTAGAAAATATCGTCGTAAACAGCCCGGACGCCCCGAAAGCATTGCCGGAATGCGGCGCAGACCGGCAGACAGGCAAACAGAAAAAATATTCCCATGTATCGCTTGATATGGATAAATTGTGCGAAACATTGGAAAACCTGTGCCTTGGCTGTGGGTATGAGGAAGAGGATATTGAGGAAGAACTGGACAACATCAGCAGCATGGAGGACTTTGACCCTTTGCTGCATTGGAAGTTTGAACCCGTGTGCGCTTTAGAACTGGAAGGAAGCGACGACTGCTTCCCAAACCGCCGCCGCAACCGTCTGTTTGGGAAAAACGGATATTTGCTGGACGATTCTCTCGGCAGCGGCATTTCCGCATGGAGTACCGTAACGGAAAGCTACGAATTGTGGCTGTTGGAAGATATGTCCCTTGCTGTTACCTTCTGCTGCACGATGACGGTAAAGGGAGACGACAATTATTCCGAAAGCGCCACATTCCGGTACCCGGTATCTGGCAGCTACCCGGAACTGTCCGGGGATTTTAACGCGCTGGATTTTCTGCTATCGATTGAGGAGCAGATTTACGAGGCATTGCATTTGGACTAAACCGCCATATGTTTTTTGCCGGTAAGGGATTCCCCACAGGGGAATGGAATGTATATGTACCAGCAAGCATCGCCTTTGGTCGCCCAAAGGCATTTACCACCCCACAAAACATAAATGTTTTGCGGGGAACCCCAGTAGTCAGGGGAAACCCCTGAAACCCTTGAATATAGAAAGTGAGGATTCTGCTTTGAGAAAGAGAAATTGCAGAGTGCAGGTGCGCCTCGACAGCAAAGAATACCAGTCGTTTGTCAAGCAGGTCAAAAAGGCCGGCCTGTCACAAGAGGTGTATCTGCGCCACCTGATAAACGGCGTTGTCCCGCAGGACGCGCCGCCGCCCGCATACTTTGATTTTATGCGGGAACTGCACCGGGTCGGCAACAACCTGAACCAGATCGCGCAGAAAGCCCATGTGCTGAACGTGATCGACGCGCCGCGTTATGACGCGGCTGCCCGTCAGCTTGAAACCCTGATCCGGGATATTACGGCGGCAGTGATTCTTCCCCGCCGGATGACATAGGCAGCCGTGGCTACCACATCCATCTGGCGGGTAAAAGGCTGGCTCGGCAAGCTGGTGATTTATGTGGAAAACCCCGACAAAACGGAAAATCCCGCCTTTTATGAAAAGCCGGATATGTCGGCTAAAGAATCGCAGGGATTATCTGACGTGATCGAGTACGCCGTCCGGCGGGAAAAAACAGCGAAGATTGAAACAGACGACGAAAGTGCGGAGGTTATGGAACGGTTTGTTTCTGGGGTGAACTGCACCCCCGCCACCGCCCGTGACGAGATGATAGCGGTCAAAAAGAGGTTCGGCAAGGAGGGCGGCGTAGTCGCCTACCACGGCTATCAGTCTTTTGCTCCGGGGGAATCCGACCCCATGACGGCGCATGAAATCGGCGTGCGGCTTGCCCGGACGCTGTGGGGTGAAAAATATCAGGTGCTTGTCGCCACCCATTTAGATAAAGAGAATCATCTGCACAACCATTTTGTTGTCAACACCGTTTCCTATGTGGACGGTATTAAATACCATCGCACCGAAAAGGATTACTACAACATGCAGAAAGAATCCGACCGGCTGTGCCGGGAATACGGGCTGTCGGTGATTGAAAACCCGAAGCGCGGGAAATCCAAGCATTACGGCGAATGGAAAGCCGAACAGGAAGGCCGTCTCACATGGCGCGGCCTGATAAAAAAGGACGTGGATACTGCCATTCGCCGGTCTATGACGGAACGGCAGTTTTTTCATGTTCTCAAAGAAATGGGCTATGAAATCAAGAACGGCAAGGACATTTCGGTGCGCCCGCAGGGAAAGGAACGGTTTTTCCGGCTTGCCCGTAATTTTGGCGAGGATTACACCCTCGCGGGAATCCGCAGAAGAATCCTGACCCAGACCCGTCCCGAACGCCCGGAAGAACCACGCGCAGCGGCTGTACGCCAGTACCGGTTTCATGGGAGTCTGCGTACCGCCAAGAAAACGACCGGTTTCCGTGTCCTGTATTGCCATTACTGTTATTTGCTAGGTATCTTTCCCCAAAACAGGCCGCAGAAAAACCGGAAAATCCATTTTCTTTTCCGTGAGGATTTGATACGGGCAAAGGAATTGACGGATGAGGTGCGGCTGGTGATGAAGCACCGTATTGACACCCCGGAACAGCTTGCCGCCTACCAATCCGGCGTGGAATCGGAAGTCCGGGAACTGGCAGGCGCGCGCAAGCAGCTTTACCGCAGGCTGCGCACCAAAGAGGTGCAGACAGATTCACAGCAGCAGACAGCGATCCGGGCGGAAATCACCGCCCTGACCGAGAAGCTGAAAACGCTGCGGCGTGAAATCCGGCTGTGCGCGGATATATCGGCTCGTTCCCGCCAGATAAAAGAAAAAATCCAAACCGTCCGTGAGGACGAGAAGCCCAAAGACAAGGAGCAGCGCGACCGGGCGAACCGTCAGAAAGGCAGTTAAAACACTTCGGCGGTCACGCTGCTGTCCTGCATTTTGGAAGGAGATGAGAATATGAACTATACTGGCGACGCGGCAGAGCAGATTGTGCGGATGAGCCTTGAAGGTACGGAATTTGCTTTGAAAATCACCGGCGCGGCGGCAAAGAATGTCGCCGCCATGCTGTATGCGGTTCTGAAAGACCAAAAGAAAACCAAAGGCAAGGCCCGTGTGCAGACCATGCTGCGGGAAAAACGCCCTACTACCATTTATACCGTTAAGAAAGAGGACTGCCCAGAATTTGCGAAACAGGCTAAAAAATATGGGATTCTCTACGCCCCGATTCCCGTTCGCAAGGACGACGACACCGTGGACGTGATGGTGTTTGAGGAGGACGCGGGACGGGCAAACCGCATTGTGGAAAAATTTGACCTTACGGCGAACAATACCGCTTCTATCAAGAGTGAAATCGAACAATCCAGAGAATCGCGGGGCAGTGAACAGGCGCCGCCTGAGCAGGCTGCACCGGAAAAGAGCGCGGAGGAAAAGCTGGTGGACGACCTGTTGGCCAAACCCGTCCAAAAGGAACAGGGGCAGCCGGAAAACCCTGCCGCGGAAAAATCCGATTTTTTTGGGAAAGCGGCGGAAAAATCCCCTCCGTCCGCGCCTACTTCCGAGCGCAAAAACAAGCACGCAGAGGGTACTTCTGAGCCGATGAAAAAATCCGTCCGGGAGGAACTGAGGGAAATTCAGTCGGCAAGGAAGCAGGAAGCCACCCGGAGTGAGGAACACGCCGCCCCGCAGAAAAAGGCGGCGCAGAAAACCGCCACGCACAAGCAGCCGCCGAAAAAGAAAAGATCCAAAGAGAGGTGATTTGTCATGAGCAATTTTGACGATATTTTCAGCAAGCCTACCGTCCAGCCGGAGCCGGAGGCCGCCGAGCAGAAAAGGCCGTCGCGCAAAAAGGAGTGGTGGCAGGTCAAGGCGGAAAAGCAGAAAGAAGAAGCCTATGCTACGCTTGACCGGATGTTCCTTGACTTTTCCGAGGGTACGGGCGATGTGCAGGGCTACCTTGATACGTTTGGACGTTTTGACCGGTACTCTGCCCGAAACGCCCTGTTGATTCACAGCAAGAACCCGGACGCAACACGGCTGGGGAATTATAAATACTGGCAGAATCAGGGCGTGGATATTCTCAAAACCGAAAGAAATAACCCGATTATCATTCTGGAGCCGGGCAACAAATACCGGCGCAAGGACGGGACGACCGGCCAGAATTACTATGCCAAAGAAGTTTATGATATTTCACAGACTTCGGCGCGCGGACAGATACAGGCCAGCGTTTCATGGGATGACCGTCTGCTGCTCAAAGCCCTGATTCACAAACCGCCGGTTTCCATTGAGAAAACCGACCAGCTTCCCGCAGAGGGACGCGGCGCATTGTATTCCCCCGAACAAAACGCTATCTTTGTCAAGCCGGGTATGGACGCGCCGGATATTTTCCGCTCCGTGTCCCTTGAACTGGCAAAGGCGGAACTGGCGGCGCTCCATGCGGAGCAGGCCGGGGACTCTGGGTATAAAGCCTATTGCGTGTCATATATGCTATGTAAAAAGTACGGCGTAGACACGCAAAATTATGATACCAGTCATCTCAATGAAATTTTCGTGGGAAAAGAACCGGATGTCATTAAATCTGAGCTGAAGGATATGGAAAATGCAATGGGAAATATCAATTCCCGCATGGCAAAGGTGCTGTACCCGGAACGGGACAGAAGCCAGAAAGAGCCGGAACGATAAGGAGGGCATGACATGGAAAAACAGGCAAAGGTCGTCCTCACCCTCGATCAGTACGAGCATGGCATTATGATTCGTGCGCTCAACGATTTGCGCAACGATATGTTGGAGGAACAGCGTGACCCCGGCGCTGTGGAGGACGTATTGATAAAAACCATAGACGCACCGCCCAAGAAAGCGAAGTGGCGAAATGAAGCCAGATAACAAGCCGGTGGGCGTTTGGATATATGCGCTGGGCTTGATTCCGGTGGTATGGCTGGCGCTGCTGATTGCGCCAGCCGTGTCCGGTGGGCTTACCGAAGTTATATCCCATTTCCCGGCGGCAATCAACAATCCATTTCAAATAGAACTTTGCGGGGACAGCCTAAAAACTGTCCTCTTTTTTCTTGCCGCTTATGGAATGGGAATCGGGATTTATCTCTCCACCCGCCGTAACTACCGCAGGGGCGAAGAACACGGCTCGGCAAAATGGGGAAACGTAAAAGCCGTGAATAAGAAGTACAGGGCGAAAAATCAGACGGAAAATAAAATCCTCACACAAAATGTGCGGATGAATCTGGACGCGAAAATGCACCGCCGCAACCTGAATACGGTTGTCATTGGCGGAAGCGGCGCGGGTAAAACCCGTTTTTACGCAAAGCCGAATCTGTGTCAGGCAAATTCCAGCTTTGTGGTTTTAGACCCAAACGGAAAAGAAGTTTTAGGATATATATTGCAAGCAGTCCATTGAATACGGCTGCGAATAAAAGACGGAAAGGAGGTCAGAAAGTGCCTAAAATCAGGGATTTTAACAGAGTTACAGCCCTCTATGAAAGGCTGTCCAAGGATGATGAGCAGCAGGGCGAATCGAACTCGATACTAAATCAAAAGAGATTTCTCGAAGATTTTGCCCGCAAAAGCGGTATGACGAACATCAAGCATTTTACCGATGACGGCTATACAGGGCGTAACTTTAACCGTCCCGGATTTCAGGCAATGCTTGCAGAAGCCGAAGCCGGAAAAATCGGCACGATTATCGTCAAGGATATGAGCCGTTTCGGTAGAAACTATCTTGAAGTCGGCTTTTATACCGAGATACTGTTCCCCAAGAAGCAGATACGCTTTATTGCAATCAATAACAGCGTGGACAGCGACAAACCGCAGGATAACGACTTTACCCCGTTCCTCAACATAATGAACGAGTGGTATGCCAAGGACACCAGCAACAAGATAAAGTCTATCTTTCTGTCCCGTATGAATGATGGCAAACGCTGCTCCGGCAGCATTCCCTACGGCTACAATCGACTGCCCGAAGATAAACAGACCTTAGTGGTCGATCCTGTTGCTTCTCAGGTGGTAAAACACATCTTTGAGCTTGCGGCAGAGGGCTTGACACCTCCGGCAATCGCAAGACAGCTAACGGAGGAAAAGGTGCTTATCCCATCGGCGTACACCCTCCAATATCACCCCGAACAATGCAACCGAAAAGCGGAGTACGGCTGCACAAGCTGGAACGCAAACACGGTAAGAGAGATTTTAAGCCGACAGGAATATCTCGGTCATACTGTGCTGAGAAAGACCATCGGAACGAACTTTAAGACCGATGAACGCCGTTTTGCCACCGATGAGGAACGCCTTGTGTTTGAGGACACCCACGAGCCTATTGTTGACGGCGAGCTTTGGGAGCAGGCGCACAGAAGATTGAACCACACTACACGCCGCATAAAGGAAGGGACGCACCAAGAGGAATGCTTACTGCCTGGTCTTGTGTATTGCGCTGATTGCGGCAGTAAGATGTCTTATCAGACGAACTACTACAAAAGCGGCGAACCCTACCACTCGTTCCGATGCAGCAGCTACGGGAACAGAACCGTGAACTGCACCATCCATCATATCAGCGACAAAGTCCTCTATCAGTTGGTGCTGCGCTCTATCCAACGCCTTTCAAGCCACATTATCGCAGATGAGCGTGGCTTTGCGGAAGAACTGAAAAGCAAATGGGAAGCACAGGCGAATGGTAAGCCACAAAAGCAAAAGGATGAACTTCAGACAATCAATCGCAGACTGAACGAGCTTGACCGCCTGATTGGAAGCCTTTATGAGAATTTCATTTCAGGTCTGCTGCCCGAAAAGCAGTACAAGTCCCTGATGAAGAAATACTCGACTGAACAGGACAGCCTTGAGAGCCAAGTGTCGGAAATTCAGGAGAAGCTGGAGCAAACGAAAGCGTCCTCTGCCCATATCGGGCGGTTTATCAGGCTCATCAAGAAGTATAAGCAGCCCGCAGAGCTGACAAAAGAGATGGCGTGTGAGCTGATTGATAAAATCGTTGTTCACGAAGCCACAGGCAAGAAGCCGAACCGACAGCAGCAGGTGGACATCTACTATAACTTCATCGGGCAGTTTGACCTCCCGCTTTCCGAAAAGGAAATTGCCGAAGCAAGACAAAAAGCCGAGCAAGAAGCGGCGGAAAAAGCCAGGCGCAAGAAGAACCGGCAGCGTGAGAGCAATGTTGCACATCAAGCCAAAGCAAAGGCGGAACGCTGGGCGGCGAATGACGGTCATAAGTACCCGAAGCGTGTGTGCGAACAATGCGGCAAAGAGTTTTATCCGAACAGCACAAGGCAGAGGTTTTGCAATACTGACTGCACAAAAGCCCATCAGCAGGCAGAAAAAGAGAAGAAACGCTTTGCCGAAAAGGGAGAGCACACCTTCCGTCAAAAGGTCTGCAAGATATGCGGCAAGCCCTTCTGGCCGTCCAACGGTCAGGAGGTGCTGTGCTCCGAGGAATGCAAAACCATCAACCGCAGGCAGAAACAACTTGCCTATTATCACCGTAAGCAATTCGGGCAGAAAGCCGGAGAAGCAATATAATTCAAGGAGGACGACACAATGGAAAAATTCATCACAGACGAACGGACAGGCTTGCGCTATGAGCTTGTCGGGGATTACTACCTGATTGCCGGAGAGGACGAGCCGGAGGGCAGACCCATCGGCGCATGGGGAAAGCGGCACTTGCGGTATCTAAAACAGCACCGTAAGGTACTCTATTCCGAACTGCTGATAAGCGGCAAGCTGAACGATTACCTTGCCGATATAAACGAGCAGGCAGAGGAAATGTTTTCTCGGCTGGTAAAACAACTTGCCGAAAAGGAGGGTTTAACGGAAGCACTCAAAGCGGAAAACCAAATGCTGTGGGTGCAGAAAATGAACAGCATCCGCAACACCGCTATGGAGGTTGTTTCAAACGATTTGATTTACTGTTAGGAGGACGGCTATGAATGTCAAGCTGGACGATTATGAGGTGCGGGTGCTGATAAACGGCTTAATACAGCAGCACAGGAGCTATGACGCAGAAACCAACGGTCAGATTGACTCACTCGCCCTTCGCCTGTGTGACATTGCAGAAGCAATGAAGCCGGGACGGAAGGAGCCGGTGGAAACCAGAGTGATTCGGCATTGCCTTGTTGACTGGAGAAATCGAGAAATCCGCCAAGGAAACGATGTTGCTTCGGAAGTGATAGGAGAACTGCTATGTTTATTGTGAGATTTGTTCGTAAGGATGGAAGGCCTGACGAGGAGTATTACTACCATACGCTTCAGGAAGCGGAAACACACAAGAAGCTCTTTGATGACGATGATTCCGACCTTTATGAGCGTATAGAAATCATTCCTGACTAACCACATATTTCTGCCGGGAAAGGCTACTGTGATGAACAGTGGTTTTTCTTTTTCGGGTAGTATTCAAGAAGTCATAAAGTTCCGTGAGTAGTCGAAGAAGTGAAAAAGTAGTGTGTGTTCATAAAATTAGGCCTGGACTTCTCTTGACTGATATGTTAAAATATGCTTGTGTATTGTGAACCATAGAAAATGTTGAAAAAAGCAGAAAAGGCCTGGACTTTTTCACAATTTGACGCTATAATATTATAAAGAATTACTGCGGAGGGTTTGATATGCCAACCTTTATAGATATGTTTGCCGGAGCTGGTGGTTTTAGTGAAGGCTTTTTGCAGGCTGAGGAATCCGGGAAAATTTTCGATTTTTTGCTGGCGAGTGACATAAACCCCACTTGTGAAGTGACCCATCGAATGAGATATAATCGCCAGCTTGGCCTGAATACGGAGTTCCTGACCAAGGATATAAGCGAACCGGATTTTATCGAGGCACTTCTGGAAAAAATCGAGTCTGCATTTGGAACCGTAGAGGTTGATGTCATGACAGGCGGTCCCCCTTGTCAGTCATTCAGTTTAGCAGGTGAGCGCAGAAAAAATGATAAGAAGGACGACTTGTTTTCATACTATCTCAAAGTAATAGAGGCACTTCGCCCCAAATACTTTGTGATGGAGAATGTTGCCGGGATTCTCACTAAGGATAATGGAAAAATCAAAAATAGAATCCTCCGAGAAATCAAAAACATCGTTGATTATAAGGCACTGGCATCTTTTGTGGATACTATCGAGAATGCCCAGATATCTGATCATATAACCAATCACGAGAAAGAGCAAGAGTTTGATTTAAGCCTCAAAGTTCTTAAAGTGTGGATTGAACAGGATTCTCTTTTGAAAGAGCGCAGAGCGGATTATTTAAAGGTGCTCTCCTTGTTTAATACGCCTAATACGCCGAATATAAACCGGCGTCAAAAACAGCTCGCACTTGATTCGCTTGTTGCATACAAAAATGAGATTCATAATTATTCGTTGGAGCAATTTTGCTCTGAACTGTCTGGTGCTTTGGTTGATGTATATCGGAACAACAAAGAAACATCAGAAGACGACAGAAATGTTATTCGGCAGGTTCTCTCGTTAATTTCACATCAAACGGATATTAAACATATCAGGGAGTGCGTAAAGAGAGAAATCAATGCAGCTCAACTTAAACGCAGCGAGTACAAGGAGCACTTTGATCGCATTACAGACTATCTTGACATGACAGAAATTATTGCTATCGCAGATAGGCAGTGTGATTTTCTTATAGCAACGGCCTCAAATGGCAAGATTGCATCAACGGTCAAGCAGATCAAATTAGCTCTTGAAATCTTATTCGAGGGTGCATATGAAACAATGCAGCGAGTTCTTGAAATTGCAGAAAACGCCGGAGTGAATATGGTTTCCCTTCGCCCTATTGCGGACAAAGTGGCTCTGTACCGTATTAACAGCCCTATCCAGTTACTTGCATCTGATTATGGCGTACCCCAAAACCGAGTGAGAGTTGTTTTTATCGGATGTAGAAATGACCAGAAGATGATTACCGAAATTCCTGCTACGGTTACGAACGGGGAAAAAGTCACTATATCAGAAGCCATAGGAGACTTGAACTATATTAATATCGGTGGACATCCGCTTGACTATGACGACAATTACTTTTTAAAGTTTAAAGAAACAGAGAAAGGTGCTATTCGACGCACCGTTGACGGAGTGCTTGAGGCGGACGCAGATGGACGGGAGTGCCACACATTTGCAGAGTGGAGCAGGATGGGGCGCTTGAATCCTAAACGGTTTCCAAAACTTAGTCAAGCCTTGCCAACATATACGCCTGCAAGTTCATTTGATGAAATCGCATCACGGTCTATGAATGATGCTATCCTTCAAAATCACGAATCGTCCAACCATAGCAAAGAGGTTCGAGAGCGCTATGCCTTGATTCGTAAATATGGAGACTATCACAAAGCCAAGGAATACGAACCGGATAATCCTCTTATGGATACTAAGAAAAGAAATTATACGGTGACTGATCCAGACAGTCAAAGCACAACGATCACGACAATGCCGGATGATTTCATCCACTATGATGCCAATAGGTCACTTACTGTTCGTGAGATGGCTCGGCTTCAATCATTTGATGACAGTTTTGTGTTTCAAGGGAAGCGTGCAACGGGTGGTGAAAAGAGAAAGTCTGAAACGCCTCAGTTCACACAGGTTGGAAATGCCGTCCCACCCCTGATGGCCAGAGCAATCGCAACAGAAATTCTCAAGAAAATCAAATGAAAAGGAGAAGGAGAGGGAATGTTCCCTCTCCTTTTTTACAGAACATACTCGGTTGGTTCGCCCAGTAGCAGGGGTAAGTCATCGGGCATCATTTTGAAAAGGACGCCGTGATCTCTCCACTTGCCGTCCGGCTTGAAGTGAGCAGCAAGGTCAACTGTGATTTTGTCCGTTTCCAAAAGTGGTGCTAACAAAGAGGTGTTTGGGCTTTTTGTATGTAATACCTTGTCATACCTAAAGTATTCAACACCATTGTGGTTTTCAGAAACGGCTTTGATCCAAAATGTTTCGTGATGCTTTGTAAGAAGTGCCTCACGAAGGCTTTGCATTTGCCAAGCGGAAACAAATTCTCTGCTCTGGTGACTTTGGTGAAGCATATCTAATTTATCTTTGTTGGCATCTACACTCAAAAGAAGGTCATAGGCGTTTGGGCGAGAACATCTAAAAGTTTCATAAAGCTGAAGACGCTCAACGGTATCACCCCGTGGTATTTGCAACTTACCGTAATGTTCGACAATTTCCCTATAGGTCATTCCTTCATCGGGGACTTTTGTAAACAATGTGGAGCGAGTTGTTGCCCGCTTGCTACCATTTCTGGTCAAGCGAGTAGTTTTTAGCTCGATCCCCTTGTAGTCTGGTGCTTTCGAATTATCTCGGCTGATTCCAAGGGCATTTTCAAGTGTATCCCCAACCCCAGGGTCACCCGGCGTGATTGAACGCAGAAAACCCTGACGATGTATAATACGGAGTTTACCGAGCAGCTCCTCGGCGATAGCCCGTTCTTGATGAGCAGCTTCCTGAATAATCGATGCTGCAAAACCGTTATATTGAATTCCTGCTGCGATTTCTGGCTTAGAAAGGTTAAAGACATACAGTTCTTTATTTATAACGACTATGGCAAGAAGATTACAAGGTGAACAGTACTTGCGCAGATTTGAAAACCAAATGCGAGGGTCACCTTTCTTTGTTACAGGACGATAAAGAGAAGCAACGGAATCAGTAACATCACTGTAGTTAACAAAGTGAGCCGGAATTAGAACTTTATTACTCGGACCTTGTTCCTGAGCTTCATAGTCGTGAACCTGAGCATCGAAGAGAAGTTGGCGAATAGGGGCGGTCGCATCCATAATGGATTTTTCATATCCTGTTGGAGTAGGAACAAGGAATGCAACTGGCACACTTGCCTTTGCAAAGTATGGGATGAATTGAGCTATCGGGGTATCTGACATCGCAAGCATATTTCGCCCTCCTAACAGCAAGATTGCAAGAAACAGCATCACTATAATACCATAGAAATAGCAAAAAATCAATTTGTGTTACCCAAAATGTGTTCTGTAGCGCAGGACTGCCTTATAGAATCTTTCCGAGCAAGGAAAAAGCGTCGTAGCAATACGGCGCTTTTTTGTTACTCGGAGGTGACAAACAGCGGCTTTTGAATGGTTGGCGGTAAGGATACCGCCTCTAAAAAAGCTGCTCATATCGAAGAAAAACGCCCGACATTACACCGATAATACTACCCGATATTTGCTTACCGCCCGAAGAAGAACGCCCCATCGGCGTTTACGGGCAGCGGCGGCGAGTTTATCTGAAGAAGCATCACCGGATACTGTATTATAACCTGCTGACCGCCGGGACGCTGGACGGGCAACTTGCAGACATCGAGGAGCAAGCGCAGGAACTCTTTCTTCGGCTGGTAGAACAATACGC
>ERZ824600.3108-NODE-3108-length-16281-cov-6.887033_pt1 | contig 16281 bp, 15 predicted proteins | sample MGYA00519933_ERZ824600 | MGnify/ENA primary metagenome ERZ824600 (study PRJEB31778, sample SAMEA3449178) | human gut metagenome | biome: human gut; feature: human-associated habitat; material: faeces | place: United Kingdom | collected 2010/2012 ... | reverse complement strand
AAGATCGCGTTCAACAAGATCGTGATCATCGCGACCCACGTTGTTTCGGATATCGAGTTTATCGCGCGAGACATCATCATGCTGAAAAAGGGCGTCATCGTGGACAACGCCCCGCCGCATGAGCTGACACAGAAAATCGAGGGCAAGGTCTGGAATGTACCCTGCCTTGAATCGGATGTGCAGTCGATGCAGGACAAATTCCGTGTAACGAACATCGCGCGTGATGAGAATACCGGCGAAGTTCTGTTACGTGTACTTGCCGATGAGCTGCCAACAGACAGATCAAAAACGGTTGCACCCACACTGGAAGACTATTATCTATATGTGTTTGGAGAAACATCTTCAACCTCTTAGTTCACAAACAAGATAGCTGCTCTGCAGCGCAAGAGGTCACAGCCTCTTGATCGGAACCTCGTGACGCAAAACAGCACCGACATTCAACGTGCCGGTGCTGTTCTTTTTCTCACATACGATACACCCGTATAGAAGTGCGCCATTCGGTTCTCACTTATTCGTAATTGCCGCCCAAATTCTTTGAAGAAGACCTTGCTTCTTCGACTCCTTCTGAAAACCTTCTTCAAAATCTTCCTCTATAGGTTCCGGCTGCTCCTTATGCTCACCATCCATCATCTGCTGTCCTTCAATCAATGTTTCTGCAAGTGCTTTCTGTTTCTCTGCGTTCTGTCCGGCAGCCAATGCAGCTTGTGTTTCAGCAAGTTTTGAGAGCGTATCAAGAAGCTGCCGATCCTTCTCCCTGTTATGTTCACGTTCTTTTTCAAGCTCCTTGTTCAGAGATTCGATCATCGTGTCCTGACGTCTGATCTGTTCTCTCAAAAAAGCAATTTCATCCGATGATTTTTCATCTGCAGGGAGTTGAATAGGTTGTTCAACCTGGTTGAATGGGGTTGACAACTTTTCGCTTTCAAGTTGACAACCCGGTTGAATGGGTTGTTCAACCTCTATCCCATAAAGTTCCGAAAGTGCTTGTGTTTTCAGCATTTTCTGCCCATCAACCACAACCACATAGGGTTGAATGGGGTTGACAACTTGGTTGTCAACCAGGTTGTCAACCTTATTCAACCTCTTATAAATCGATTGAGGTGATTTTCCCACCAACGCAGCGAATTGCTGTACAGTCAAAAGTCCGTCCGTATGTATATTTTTCTCATTTTGCTCCATCTCTTTATCCGCTGCTCCCATCGTTTATTCTCCAATCATCCCTTATTATTTCCAAACAGAAGTGCCCGCAGTTCTGACATATCTCCCATAACGACACATCCATCCTCGTTATCCAGAACGTGCAACTCTCTCCAAATTGCATCAAAATGGTTACTGACCGTATTTCTATGTAAGTGCAAATCCTTGGCAATCTTGCTCTTGTTCTTTTCTTGCGGATGCTCAAGCATATACGCCCTAATAAGATCCTTCTTATCCGGACGACCGCCATTCGAGCATTCCCCCATAGAAACCTTAAATTCTCTTTGATTGTTCATATACTGAACATGAGCCTTTTGTTTTCTCCAATTTCGTTTATTAGGAGGAATTGGAATCCCTGAATATTTCGCAATATCTTCCCGCGGGAACGTCACAAAATTCTCGTTGTACATTTCAAGGGCCTTGACAACATCTTCTATCGTAAACCGATTAGAATCCTCGTAACTCATCTCATCAAAAATCTTCATAAGCCGATCTGCATCACGCCGCAGCTCATCTTCGTCGATACTACACTTCACAGCAAAGATAGCAAGAGTCATAATACCATAGAACCGGTGTCCCACATGGATGTCAGTCTCTATTTTCCGCAGCCACCAATCATATAGATCACGCTTCACCGTCCACCGTCCGCGCCGTTCGCCGCGAACCACACGCCGCTCATACCATTCCGGATACTTTTCCTGCGCTTCAGCAAGTGTCATCTGTCCTTTTTGCCGAACTAACAATCCAGTAATTCGCTTTCGATCACCATCAACTTCAGATAAATATCCTACAAGGTATTCGATAGAAACCGGCTTGCCAACCCTATACGCCACAACAGGATAATCAAGCCCCAGCTTCGTCCCACTACCAACCACTCGAAATCCTTGCAGAACCCCCTGAACCTGCGGATCACTAATTGTCGATGTAAACCTGTTCCAAATTCTTCGAGTAAGAGCGTATTTCAATTCTTTCAAAAATTCTTGATTTTGCGGATACATAGGTATCGGATCATCCAAAAGATAATACAAGTGGAGTCCATTTCCGCTGTTCACAACAAAAGTCGCTGCCGGTATAATTCCTCTGTTCATCTGATGAAGCGTATCCCGGAGCTGCGGCATATCCACGCCATCCAGATCAAACGTAATCGCATACAGGTATCGAGCATTTTTTCCAACTCGTGACCTTCCGAAATAAGACACCGGCGACATAATCGCAAATTCCTGACCGATCAACTCATCCAAATCTTCATGCCCATCGTTGATAACAAAGCGTTTGACCTTTCCTTTTGGCTGAACCGTCATTCCAATACCGTTTCCGCGCCGTTCTGAGGCGTTTTCAGCCCCGTCAGCGACGTTTCTCTTATCGGTGACAGTTATACCTATACCATTGCCTTTCGCGTCTTCCCAATGCCCCTCACGCTCAAAGGAGCCAACAGGAAATATCTCCCGATAGAATGCATGAGGTTCAATACGCTCATAATGAGCATCCAACCAAGCATTTTTTTCAAGATACAATGCCCGCTGCTTCTGAATATACGGGCTGACTTCCATAACGTCCTGCATAAAATCACCTCAACGTGCATACACTGTCTACAAGAATTACTGTCCTCTGCAGATCAAGTTCTCATTTTGACAACTTGATTCTGAAGCATACCGCAAGACACCAACGCAAGAACTTGCGGTATCTGTATCACTACACACAACCAAATCTGATAAGTTCCCCAAATGAGAACCTACCACACTACACCATAAAACCGCTTGCTGGAGCCGCCACCAGACCGCCCTCGAAACGGAAAACGCTCGCCCGGAGATTCGCATCCGCCGGCACTTTACCACAGGCTAAAGCCTGCGCTACGCGCCGCTAAGGCGGTGGAAAAGTACCGGCGTCCAAAGATAGCGCACCGACGAAAGAACTGCTGTACTACTCCAACGGCAGCACAGGAGATCTTCAAAAGGAGCATAAGCTCCTGCAGCTCACCGGCAACATCAACACCGGATCCAGATCACAGCGCAGGATTCACGCTCAAGCCAGGACAACAGTTCCCACGAAAACCCGAAGATCTTCCATAAGCCAGGATCGAACATCCACCTACAGAGATCCGGGCTAACTGTGCAAACTATGGAAAACTCTAACGAGTTTACCACAGTTCACACAGTCTTCACGCCCTGGTTACGTCGGAAAGATGAAGAACCCGCTGCGGCGGGGGAAGGGGAAGGCGGGGAGCAAAAGACTAAAGCAGAAAGACACCTCCCCGCCTTCCCCTCGGATTGACCTATTGAAATGTGCAAAACTCTAACGAGTTTCACACAATTCAACAGGCACAATCCTCACCCCAACCACCCCTCCGACTTTCTGTCTTATCTTAGAGAGAGCAAGAGAACGAAAGGGGAATGCCTATAGGCGGCGGCGTTTATTATCAATGAGTTTTTGTGCACTTTTTGCCGTATTTTTTCCCGCTCGATACATCCGGCAATCTTACCTATGATCGGCGGGAGTTTATTATCAATAGGTTTTTGTACAGATCTTCTGTCAGTAATATTGTACCACACTTGACATAAATTTTCAAGAGATTTTGAGAAAAAAGATGTACATGAAATTGTACATTTCTCTTGACAAACGCCGCGATGTACGCTATAATGTACATACGGAGGATTGATACTATGCTGAACATCAATATAACACATTTCAGAAAGAACATTTTCGATCTGCTTGAGCAGACGATCCGGTTCAATGAACCAATCAACGTCACCACCAAGAACGGTAATGCTGTCGTTCTGAGCGAAGAAGATTACAACGGTCTGATGGAAACCCTGCACATCAGTTCCGTTCCCGGCATGAAAGAGAAGATCGTGGACGGACTGAAAACACCGCTGTCCGAGTGTATCCCGGAGAGCGAGGTAGAATGGTGATATGTACTCCATCGTCTACACAAAAAAAGCTGCAGCCGATATTGCCAATCTGAAAGCGGCGAAGCTGGACACCAAAGCTAAAGCACTGATTGAAATTCTGCGGGAAGATCCGTACCGGACACCGCCGCCTTGTGAAAAGCTGCAGGGAGATCTTCAGGGAGCATTCTCCCGCCGAATCAACATCAAGCACAGGCTTGTATACCAAGTGTACGAAGAAGAAAAGACCGTAAAAATTATCAGTATGTGGACTCATTACGAATTCTAAAAGCAATGCCGCCCCTGTTAGGGGGCGGCATTTGTATTTCGATCACAGCAGCTCAGTGCCGATATTATCTAACGGTTTCGTGTGCGTTATGATGATCTCCCAGTATCCCGCCTTTGCGTTGGCATTGAAGATCTTCTCTACGATGATATTGTAATCCTTCCATGTGGCGCACCGGGGATCATCAAGCATATCCTCATACTTGCCGACGTACTCACCGGCGATACCGAGCCGACCGATCAGCCAATGTCCCTGTTCATCTCTTTCAAACAGTTCCTGTGTCTCGGTCATTGCCTGTTCTGCAGTGAAGCTCACGACATAGGGTGTCTGGATCACCGTTTCCCATAAGTACACTTCCGCAATATGATCCCGATTCTTTTTGTACTTGTATTTCTTCTGCCGGGAAGACAACACCACATATCCGGAGCGTTCTTTCTTCGGTTTGATACCTCGATCTGCGTTCGCACGTTCGCGGGCAATCCGCTTGAAGTCCCGGTTCAAACCGATCTGATATTCCTTGCCCGCCCGTTCCGTCTCTACTATATTTTGCAGTTGCACTATTTTCTGCGCCGCGTCAGCCTGAATTTTCTTAACAGCTTTCTCTGCGTTCGCCGCAGACGCTGCGGCCGCACGAGATGCTTCATCCTTAACACGTTTCCCATCGGCAGCTGCATCACGGATCTCCTGAAGCAATTCGTTGTATTCCTCCAACGTCATAATCACATGGGTACACTCCGGATCAGAGTGACCACCCTGTACGGCTTTATAACCGCCGACCACTGTTTTTCTTACAAACTCGCTTATAACGATTCCTCCTGTCTTATAATCCCTGGACTGTCTTATAATCCCCGGATGTAATTGTTCGCCACGACCTCGATACGGTTGTGTCCAAGAGCCTTACTGCAGATCAGCATAGCAGTCTTGTCTAGCTTACGCCCTGCTTCATCCTTCCGGCAGACATATACATCCCCCTGAAACTTTCTTCCGGTTCCTTTGTTCACCCGGTCATACGGAATATCTTCTATCGCCCGCGCATGAGCCTTGTACATTTCTGTTGCATACTCCGCACGGTATCCATGAATGTCGGCGTTCTCACTGACGTGCTGCCAGACCTTTTCTTCCGGAGCCGTGTTCTTCATGCGCTCGATGATCTGATCCGCATTGGCGCCGATGATGGGACTCATGCGAACTCTGCCGCCCTTACCGTTGCGAACGTGGGTGAAGTATTCGCCCTGGAACATCCTGGTATCCCGCAACATATCCAGCCGACGTTCCCGATTCGGATCGTGCGCTTCCTCCTGCAACTTCTCAAGTTGAGAGATCTCCGCCTCGATCTCAGTTCTGGTAATAAGATCTTTCCCGCGCAGATCGACAAGCTCACTCCGGCGCAGACCGGTTCCTTTGCAGAACTTGATCAGTTCATCGTTGTTTGATTTTGAAAAATGCTTGTCCCGGACACGATCCACTCGACTTCTGGTGATCTCCTGCCTCTCCCGTTTCGGCGGCTGAAAATAATTCTTATCGTCGGGATCGATGCCGAACAGCTTACCGAGAGCTTTCGCCTCGAGGTGAATTGTCCATGATGATTTTCCTTCCTCCGTTCTCATCTGCAGCCATTCATTCATGTACTGCTTGGCAGCCTTCAGCGTGGTACACTCCGGATGTTTCTCCTGAACGTACTTGATGAAGTATTTCGTGTGCTTCCAATAGGCTTCATAAGTCTTGTAGGAAAAAATCTTGTCCTTGGAAGTACCGTCCGCCACGGATTCCTTTTTGGACGTGCCAAAAGCTTGCATCTCAGCCAGCCGATCATACGCCTGTTGGTGCAAGTCCTTGGAATACGATTTATTTTTTCTCCCCATAAGAGATTACCTCCCTTGCGTTGAGATTTTTTGTAGGGATAATGCGATTTCGTTAAGGTCAGACCGCTTCATACCCGTCCGTAAGGAACACGGTAATCAGCAACACTTTTTTAAGTCTTATGTGTGACTTTGGTGGGAATACTCCCCGGGATTGCTCCCAACACTTTTTTACTGCTTATGTGTGCAGCCGGTTTCTTACAACATCTACGGCAGTTCGGTCTGTCGGATTTTTGACGGAGAAATCAACTCCACGGCACTTTTTACAGCAGCACCGCACGCATTTCGATACGTTTTACTTGCAACACGCTTTCAAAAGGATTACTTACGTGAAGGTCCATAATGCACTTTTCCAATTCACAAAGGTTACTGCGGCGAGTCCGTGCATTACACAGGTGTATCAAACCCGAATGACTCCTGAAGGGTATATGCTAAACCTCCGATCATAGAACTCATAGAACCGGAACGCTCTGGGCTTAATAGCTGTTTATGCTCGCCCAGACGAGCGCAGACTATCTCTACATGATATATTATAGCATAAAAAGAAGAATTTGTCAATAGCATATCAACAATTTTTCTAATTATAACGGTTTACCCGTTCATACCATAGGCACAAACGGATAACCCGTTATTTTCCAAGAAAAGGGATAAAAGGAGTGCCGTAACCGGCACTCCTTTTATCCCTTTTCTTGGATCGAACCTGCAGGATCGTCCGTCTGCACCACCGAAGCCACCGCATCAGCGGCAACATCACCGGCACATTCATCCGTTCCTGTTGGGGAATCGCCCCCCAGACATCTGCGGACGTCTCCCCCTATGCCTATACCGTTCCATATTTTGAACCAATGAGGTATAGGTCTTATGTAATTACCAACTCGTGTGATTACTGAGGACCCAAAGAAGTGTCCCATACCCTTCTGCATAAAGATCGGTATACGTCACTTCCTTAACGATGGGATTAGTTCTTCCGAGATTCCCTTCTACTGTAGTGATTTTGTTTCCATCTGTCGCCACTACAATCGCAACATGGGTATGCGCTGTAGGATCAGAGCCTGTTGCTACCGTCACGATGTCTCCCGGCTTAGGATAGTTGGAACTTGTAGGAGAAGATGAGATTACAAACGCTCTGTGGTTATCATTGTACCACTGACGCATAACATCGACACCTGCTGTTTTGTAAACATCCGGAGGAGATGCAGTTGCTTCAGTGGTTAGAATATCTGCTTCATTAGCGCACCACGAAACAAATATAGCACACCATGCCGTACTTTCCGGAACACCAAACCATGTTGTATATGTTATTCCACCATTTCCTACCTGTTCTTCCGCCTTCGATACAAAAGTCTCCAAACTCATACTGCTTTCTCCTTTCTAAACTTCATTTTTTATTTGTATTTTTTTATAAATCAACTTCTCCGTTGGCAATCTATCTGCAAGTTGGCCAATCTTGAAACAAACCCCAATGCAAGAAGCAATTTATCCTTGAAATTTAATATCTTGAATGGAATAATACTCATTTGCTGTAATCCCATTTTCCTCTAAAAAATTGGTCAATACAGCCCTGGTTTCCTCCTGCAACTGACGATATCGGATTTGACTTTCCGTTAGTTTTCTTACGTCCGTGTTGTCCATCAGATATTCCACTCCTGTCGGAAAACCGATAAGATATATATGATTATCATCCGTTCCAAGCACACAACGTCCGTTTACTGTTTCAACACCATTAATATTATATTCAAACTCCGTTCCAATAGGATACGCCTGCAAATACCATACATATCCTGCTTGGATGGAAGCTGTATATGCAATCTTTTCATACAAAGTAAATGCTGAAACCGGTCCAGCCTCACGAGATGCAGGACTTTTTTTTGATTCAGCAGATATAACTGCAATTTCATTCCAGTGTTCCGGAATCGTCAGAATAAGTCCAAAATATTCATTCTCAATCTGTTGTGTCAACTGAACAGATTCTATCTCATAGCATCTGTTCGCAGGACATATAGGGTTTACTTCTATTCCATTCTCACGCAGAAAGGCAGACAACACCGCTTTCGATTCTTTCTGCAGTTGATAATACTGTTCCTTACCTGTCCTCGCTATCTCTGAGTTCAGATCGCTATAATATGTATCCTCCCTGTATGTCAGCAGATAATGAAATTTGGAATCCGAACCTATCAGGTACAGCCCATCTGTTGTAACTGCCCCCTCAATCATGTACTCTAACTCGACATTCACCGGACAAGCCAGCAATGTCCATACAACACCTTTATTGAGTTCGTTGTATGCAATCTTCTCACGAAGCGTAAATACATGAGCGAAATCTGAATCTTCTGTATTATTTGTGGCATCAACAACCGCAATTTCTGCCCAGTGTTCTGGCAGAGTCAGCGTAAGTCCAAACTGTTCATTATATCCCATCCATTTACCATCGTCTGTATCCCAACCATTCTGAATGACTTCAGCCTCTACTTTTTTTGGGGTACTTTCTGATTCGTAATCAATTTTCACCGATAACTCCACAATTGTTCCTACAGGTTCAGATTTGAATGGTTGAATAAATTCTAGGAACTTTGCGTAATAGTCATCCTCATCGTCCAGACTTGCACTCCACTCAGAAAACATATCGTCCGGAATAGCCCAAGCAGCAGTTACCTCATTCTCATCACGCTTAAACGAAGTATAATACAATGAATTTTCTGAACTCATATAAACATCGTCCCAAGCAATATTAAGATTGTTCACTTTCTCAGCAGGCATTCCTACTCTCAGACCCGGATGAATTTCCGTTTCCGAATTTCGTATTACCAGTTTTACTGGAATTTCATCACTTATGCTTTCTGCCAGATTATTCATTTGTGGTTCATCCGATACGGCAGGATATACTATATATACGCCTTCATATTCTTCTACTGCATAAACAGGAGAACCACCTCCTTCATAATAAGAAAGAGTGAGCGTTTTTTCAGTTGCAACAAGTTCGTTGTACGTTATATTGAGAAATTCTTCAATCCCACTTTCTTCTTGCTCAACATTTATATTCGAATCAGTAGTATCTTGTCTCTGTTGATCAAGAGTAGAATTTACATTTCCTTCATCACCATTGGTTTCTTGACAACCTATGAGAACACAACTCATAACGATACAAGCAACTATTACTGTCCCAATTTTTTTCTTCATTTCAAACTCCTTTTCTGTAAGAACAAAAAGCGCACAGACACACTTACTTTTTCGTAGTGCATCTATGCGCCATTCCTTACAATTTTTATTGGATACAATATTGACAATCCCGGGTGTTCGTGCATCCAATATCGCATATGACTGCACTTGCATCTCAGTTCTAACATCATATCTTCGTCACCTCTTTCCTATACGTGCGAACTGATCTTTTTTCGGAAAAAGCGAAACCAGAAGACATTTATCCTATTGTCACCATTATTATACCAAATTCAACCAAAGAATGCAATTAACGTACCATGCATTTTTCGTTAATTATTTTCTTCTCCGTTTTTATGGGTGTAATAGGATTGTAATATTCATTCTCTACTACTAATAGCTATACTCTAAGACATCACTTTTCTTGGATCGAACCTGCAGGAGCGTCCGTCTGCACCGCTGCAGCCACCGCGTCAGCGGCAACCCTCACCGGCACATTCGTCCGTTCCTGTTGGGGGAACTCCCCCAGCTGCCTGCGGACAGCTCCCCCTGTTTTCGATATTACGGCGCACATCAGATCGCCGTAATATCAATCTTCATAGTGTCCCTTGCACGACAGGATCTCAAGCACACAATTCTCGATACGGTACACAAAGCGGTTCGTCGCATCGATCCTCCTGCTCCAGAATCCGCTTAATTCGCCCTTCAGCGGCTCCGGCTTACCGATGCCGTCGAAGTTGCTACGCTCGATATCACGAAGCAGCTCGTTGATCCGTTTCAGCGTTTTCTTATCCTGGCTTTGCCAATACAGATAGTCCGCCCAGGCTTCATCAAACCAGACCTTCTTCATTCTTCCTCTACCTCAATCGGTTCGTGTTCTTCACCCTTCCCCGCATTGAGTGCTGCAATACCCCGGCGCAGATGCTCCATGTTGCTTTCGGAATAAAACATATCCGCCGAGATCTCAAACGGGATCCGGCGTTCCCGTCCTACGATCTTTGAGAAGATCGTCAGTGCTGTGCTCACGGACATTCCCATATCAGCGCAGGCACTCTCAAAGAGTTTTTTATCTGTTGCGCTCAATCGGAAATTGACATTTACTACTTTATCCAAAATGCTCACTCCTTTCTTGATCACTATTATTATACACCAAAGCGCGGATTTTTGCAAGCATTTTGCATTACATTTGCTTTCTATTATTTGTAAATTTTCTGTCGTCCCCTCCCAATGAGAAAAGCACCTTCGTCCGGGAGGCGATACCGGCACGAAAGTGCTTTCGTTTTTCTCTTGAGAAGGTTATTCGGTTATGAGATCTTCATCCGGCAATTCTGTCGGTTCTGCGTTATCTGCAGCGGGCTCTGCGCCGTCCTCAAGCTCCACGTTCTTCAGATCTCCGATATACAGAGTCTTCCCGAACGCTGCAAGCAGCTTGAGTACCGTGCTCATGTTCGGCGTGTTGATACCGCGCTCAAACCGAGCAATCATCGGTTGTTTTACACCGCTCTTATCCGCCAAATCCTGCTGGGACAGATTATTATATTGCCGCATACGAGTAATTTCTTTTATAATCTCTTCGCATAGCTCGTATGATGAACTTTTCTTTGGTGTGTTGATCTCCTTTCTGACCTCCTCAAGGTCATATCCCATTACATTTATGCCAGTCATAATAATTTGCTACGCTCCTTCAGTATTTCGGACAGAATAAGCCCGGGCGACTGTTAGCAGCCGCCCGTTCATCGGTCGTCATTCTACTTTACATCCATCCGACCTCATTATACCACACCTCAAAAAAAAAATCAATACGAAATTGTTATAAAATATATTGACAAAATCCCATATCCTTGTTATAATAGAATCGATCAGATGGAATATTGTCCCAACAAGTTCCATAACAGACAGATCAGTTCACCTTATAGAAAGGGAGTGAGATGAATATGGTATTCGAACTGAACCGCCTTACATGCCATCCTATGCCTACTCCATCGGTCGACATTCTGATCCATACCCTACCATATCCGATCAAGCGTATTCACGTTGGCGCATAGGTTGGCTGTAAGTTGTCCGTTTTGACTTACAGATCAGTCTATGCGCTTTTTCTATCAACTCAAAATTCCGAAGAAAGGAGGTAATATTCATGAAAAAGACACGTAAGATCCTTGTCCTCAGTATAATCGTATGTCTTGCTTTATCAACCACTGTTTTAGCAGCAATTAACGGTTATGAGGATGATGTGAAAGATCATGCTTGTGCAAGAGCTTCTGAAACCTATTGCCAGGCTAGCACTTTCGGCATCGGAGACGGTGTGTATTGTGAAGTGTAATACAAATTCAATCACCCAACGACAGAAAATGACCGTGATGAGTCTAATGGAAACGGTCCTCAAAGCGTAAGTGGTTCTCCAGTCTCTTCTTATGGTTATGTTCAAAGTTCACGTGCTTCCGCTTGGCTAGAAGGTGACTATGAGGAAGCTTTTGCAATGTGGGTTCCGTAAACTAAGTTATTTATCGAGTTATCATTATTTCAACAGTGGGGTGTTTGGATTATATATCATTCACCCCCTCTGTCATATTAGAAAGATTTACAATCATAGGAGACTTTATGAAACAAATTAGTTTGATACTTGCTGGCGTAATAATGCTCTTGGCATTTTCCTCCTGTACTCGCCCTGGAGAAATCGATATTGCCATGCAAGAACACGCCGCTAATCTGTCCGCGGAAAAAACGTACTACGGTGCTGAACCTGAAGACGAATATTATGGTAACTTTTTACATGAGGTATCTTATGTTACACTTCATGAGCAAGATTGGGAAGGGATTGTAAATCCAAGCGAGTACCCTAGCGATTTCACACTTTGTAATGACAGGCTATATTATAGCGTATATAAACCTATTCCAACTGATTCCAGTCAATCCTATAGTATTGTTGCATTTGTAGATTTGGTAACTGGCGAACAGAGTTATCTCTGTTCTGATCCGGTATGCACACATGAGTACGGCTCAGACTGTCTGGCTATTAATATTGCGCCATGTCAATATTGGAATGATAGATATATAGAAATACGTTTTATTGAAACAATAAATCATTCGCAAGATCTCGAAATCACGATAACAGATCTTCATTCCGGCACAAGGGAAGTTATTGCATATTTTAACGCCAACTCCAACGGCGAAATATCAACATTGACTTATGGTACTTCTTTTATTCATAACAATATATTTTATTTCAATATTAGGAAGTCATATACCGATCTCAGCTCAAAAACACAGATACAAGTAACCGAAAATTATGCCTATGATCTTATCAATCGAACATTGAGCGAACCAATTGAGAGTCCAGAACATTATCAAAATGCAGCCCCTGTCTACTTTGACGGTACGTATGTTTACTGGTTTGTACCGTATTATGCATTTCTAATTACTGATGAGAACTTCGAGAATGAAAAGCTCCTCTGCGACTTCGGTGGCGTTACCCCAAACCAGAGTAACTGGTATTATGATACTGAAACAGGAGAAATGTTTTATCTATTGGGAAATAAAAAAGATCAGACGGGAACAATTTACTGTATAAAAAACGGGGAAGCCGAGACGCTGACACTCCCGCATGAGAATATATGTTATTTCTTTTTAACCCGCGATAAAATTTACTATTCCACTTACGAACATGCTTATGCTATGGGAGCAAGACAAACAGGCCAGGACGTACTAGGTGATACAGTATACGAAAACGGCGGAGGAATTGTTTATGTAACCGATCGCGGAAATTGCACAAACGCGGAACTGTTCTTCGATAACGGTCAGGTAATTGATCTATATATGCACGATGGTTGGATAGTTCTTGATGGAAATCTCTATATGTTATCTATGTCATATAGAACTGAGAACACTGTAACTTTCGCTAGACGCCCATATCAAAAGGTAATGCGTATCAATCCCGCCAATAACACTATCAGGTATTTTAGATTTGATTAAGTTTTAACAACTTTAAGGAAAGCAGGTGAGACGAGTGTTTTTATGGGAGCTGAAAAAAATATGCGGAAAATTTACACTGTATTTTACATTTGCAATGCTCTGTCTAACTGCTGTATTGACACTAATTCCGCAAATAAACACCATAACTCCTGATGGGCATAAAATCACACAAGCACAGGAACAGCTTCTATGGGAATATAAAAACAATAAGACTTCCTACCAAACTGCTCTAGTTGAATACGAAAGCCAGCTTGCTGCTTATGAGGAATGGCGATATCAACTAATGTATGGGGATGTATACCCTGGGGAGTTTGTGTGGCAAAATCATCGGATTGACACGGAAAACTACGGTGATCGAGAGCTGTTTGCAGATATAAAGTCCGTTATCGAAACATCAGAGAATTACGATTCCACTATTGATCGTCTTTTGCGTGAAGCCTACCTGAAGTTAAACGATTCCGGAATCCGCCGTGGTGAATTTCTTTACGAATATCAGGTGAACACCATTCTAAGATACGAAAAACTGCAGAACTTAACTCTTGGAGTCCACCTAACACGAGGTTGGGACACATACTTCTCATCACCCGTTCCTACCATCCTGTTAACTTTGACTATAATTGGTATATCAGTTCAGAGCTTTCTAATGGAAAAGCGGGCAAAAATCACACCGATTCTGCACACATCTAAACGTGGAGAACTACCGCTGCGGATTGGAAAAATTGCTGCTCTGTTTTGTGTGACCTCAATTCAATGCCTGTTATTTAGCTTAATTCCTCTGATTGTATATCGCTGTACCACTGGGCTTTCGAATCCCGGTCAACTGATTCAAACAGTAGACGGTTTCTTGTACTGTCCTTATGCTCTGAACATTACGGAGTGTTTGATTCTTATACTCCTCGGACGAATTTTTTTTTCATTCACTCTTGCGCTTGTGGTATCTGCTCTTGGACAGATCTCCGGAAGCGAAATCGCTGACTTCGGTATCATGCTGGTATACTTGATTTTACAGTTTTTGACCGGTAATATATCCGAAACATCAAAATACATTGATTGGAAGCGTTACAACTTCTTCGAAACCGTGGATTTCGGAGTGTTTTTTGAACGATACCGTGCTATCAATTTTTTCGGAACTCACATCCCGTCAGTAGTATTCATGCTCCTTGTGGCTACTGTAATTGTGATGTGCGGAATTCTTATATCTTTGTGCATGCGAATCAACACAAAGGAAAGTATATTGACGGCAAAGCTAAAAAAACTGCTGCACCGCCACAAAAAAAATCAGACTGTTAGGACTTTCATTCCCTCGATATTCCTGTTTGAACTTCGGAAATTGTGCTTGAACCGCCGTATCCTGTGCCTTTTCCTTGCTGCCATAGCAGTAAGATGTACAATAGCCTACCTGACGTTCCAGCCATCAGCCACAGCAGAGGACAAGATCATGCGCGTTTATTATTCTGATCTTGATGAACTCGGAGGGCTTCCAGGTGAGGAGACGAATCGATATATTGAAGACGAAATTCAGTATCTCAACGATTGTACCTCACGATACTCCGACATGATGCAATCATATTACAGCGGAGAAATATCCCAAACTGAACTGCAGGAATATATGGAACAGTATCATTATGCCAACACCGCATGGAATGCGTGGCTGGATCTTAATGAACATCAGTCATATCTAAGATATATGAATGAAAATCATAAAAATCTTCGTTATGTCAACAGCGAAGGAATTCTGGATTTACTCCTTCCCGATATAGATTTTGTTTACTTACTGTGTATTCTTATCGTAATCCCACCAGTTTTTTCGGATGAGTATCAGACTAATTTTTCTTCTATCCAACGAACTTGCCGGAAGGGTCGCTCTCCCACCTTTTCTTCAAAAATAGCCTGTACTATTTTATTTGCAGCATTACTTCACATCCTATTCACTTTAATAGATCTTGGATTCTATCTTTCAAGATTTAATCTCATAAATATCACTTCAAATATTTTAAGCATTCAGGAATTTAAGGACTTAGGGGTGGATTTGTCAATTGTACAATATTATGTATTGACACGTTCGGTCAGTCTCATAGCTAGTATACTTCTTGCGATTCTTTGTAGTGGGATTTCTGGAATATCTAAAAAAACATACCACAGTGCTTTGATCAGTATCACTATCATTTTACTTCCGATTATACTTTCATTCATTGGCTTAGAATTTTTATCCCCACTTAATGCTAAAAATATATTATGCCCCATATCACTAAATAACACTGTTGTAACACTGATTATATATGGAATTATTACATTCATCACCACGCTAAAATCAACGCATAACTGGGGGAAATAATGAAACTAATTGTTAATGATACTTCAAAATCCTACGGTTCCAACCTCGCATTAAATCAATTCTCCGTAGTATTAGAACCAGGAATTTATGCTCTCCTTGGTCCAAATGGTTCTGGTAAATCTACCCTAATGAATATCCTAACAGATAATCTCAAGGCTGATTCAGGCGAGATCACCTACACTGATGATTCCGGTAACACAGAAAATGTCTTGCATATGGGTGTCCGCTTCCGCGAAAAACTTGGGTTCATGCCGCAGTATCCGGGGCTGTATCCTAACTTCACTGTAGAACGCTTTATGTGGTACATGGCAGCGCTCAAGGGAATGAAAAAAGAAGAAGCAAAGAAACAAATCCCCGAAATTCTTGCTGCAGTCGAACTGGGTGATGTGACGAAACGTAAGATAGGCGCATTGTCAGGCGGTATGAAACAACGCCTGACATTAGCGCAGGCGGTTCTCGGTGATCCGGAAATCTTGATCCTCGATGAACCGACTGCTGGTCTGGATCCGAAACAACGTATTGCCATCCGCAACTACATATCCAAGATCGCGTTCAACAAGATCGTGATCATCGCGACCCACGTTGTTTCGGATATCG
>ERZ824600.3106-NODE-3106-length-16284-cov-10.008072_pt1 | contig 16284 bp, 17 predicted proteins | sample MGYA00519933_ERZ824600 | MGnify/ENA primary metagenome ERZ824600 (study PRJEB31778, sample SAMEA3449178) | human gut metagenome | biome: human gut; feature: human-associated habitat; material: faeces | place: United Kingdom | collected 2010/2012 ... | reverse complement strand
CTGGCCCTCTGATTAAAAGTCAGATGCTCTACCGGCTGAGCTACGAGCGCATATTCTGCAACAATACAATACTGCCGAATAATATTACCATAAATGCCGATAAAATGCAAGTACCCGGCCGAAAATTCTTGCGTTGCACTTATGAAGTCCCCCGCGGGGACTTTAAGCGACCGAACGGTCTCGCCGCAGGCGAGATGGAGGGATTTTATCCCGACAAGTTCCTCTTTACAAAACCGGACAGAATCGTTACAATCAAAGCAAATCCGATTTGGTCTCTTTTCCGGGCAGGCAGTGCCTGGCCCCGCCGCGATCCTTTTCCCCTGCAGGAGGTACTTTCTATGAAAAAGATCACTCGCCGTTCCGTTCTTCGTCTGTCCGGGCTGGCGGCCGCTTCGCTGGCGCTGACCAGCTGCCGGGCCGCCGGTTCTGCCGCCGTTGGCAGCTGCTTTTCCGACTGGCTGCGGCAGAAGCTCGCCAACAGCTCTTCCTCTGCATCCTCGGAGGCGGCAGCCTCCGGCGAGGCAGCGGCTTCCAGTGAGGCCGCCGCATCTTCCGCAGCAGCGGAGGAACCGGCCGCGTCCAGCTGGCTGCCTGCCTACGACGCCGACCCGCTGACCGGCGAGGCCAACCGCAGCAGCGGCCGCATCGTGGGCGTGATGGTCAACAACATCAGCTATTCCGAGCGGCAGAACGCCCGCCCTCAGCGGGGCCTTTCTTCTGCTGACCTGCTCATCGAGAGCAAGGTGGAGGGCGGCATCACTCGCTTCTGTGCCGTGTACCGCGACGCCGACAGCATCCCCGAGGTGGGGCCCATGCGCTCCGGCCGGGACCAGTTCCTGCAGCTGCTGATGCCCTGGCAGGCGCTGTACTACCACGACGGTGAAAGCGCCCCCTGCACCAAGTTCATCAGCGTCTACAACTACTCCGGTCTGAACATCGGCGGCAAGAGCTACTTCAACACGCCCACCCATCCCCATGTGGCCCACCGGGACAGCCGCGGCCGCAACGTTGCCTACGAACACACCGAGTTCACCTCCGGCAAGGAGATCCGGCAGGCCGCCGCCAATGCCGGCATCGGCCTGAGCCACGATTACGACACCACCTTCTTCCGCTTTGCGGACTACCGCACCGGGGCCGAGAATACCATGCGCGGCACCGCTTCTGGCCGGACGATACGCATCGTGCACTCCGACAACTACAAGACCAGCTTCAGCTACAGTGCACTGAGCCGCACCTACAAAATGCAGATGTACAGCCACGCCGCCGGCGGATTCGAGAACGCCGTGGACGAACTGAACGGCAAGCAGCTGAGCTTCGACAACCTGCTCATCTGCTTTGCGCCCATCGCCGCCTATCCCGGCGACTCCGGCGACGTGCAGCAGGTGAACTACATTTCCGGCGGCGAAGCCTACTTCTTCAGCCGGGGCGGGGTACAGGTGGGCCGCTGGGAGAAGGCCTCCCCGGAGCATCCGCTGAAGGTCTACGATGACGCCGGGGCCGAGCTGCTCTTCAACCGCGGCAAGACCTACCTTGCCATTGTGGACGACGATGAGTGGTCCAATTTCAGCTATCAGTAAACGAGGGGAACGCCATGAAACGCATCTGGATCCAGCGCATCGGTGCGGCCGTGCTGTGCGCTGTGCTGCTGGCCGGCTGCATGCCGGGCGGCCCGGCAGCCGACAGCACGGCTTCTGCTGACCCCCTGACCGGGCAGGAGCAGCAATACCCGGGCCAGCGTCCGGCGGCAGTGGTCATCGACAACGCCCCCGGCAGCACCACCCAGTGGGGCATCGGCAGCGCCTCTGTGGTGCTGGAGGCCGCAGCCCGTGCGGACACCGCCCCCAGCCTGTGCCTGGTCTATCCCTCCGTGTCGGCCATGCCGACGGTGGGGCCGGTCACGCTGGGGCAGGACCTGTTCTGGCGGCTGCTCAGCGGCCAGCAGGTGCTGCCCATCCAGCGCGGCTGCGACCTGTACACCCGCAATTTTCTGGACTACTGGAACCTGCGCGCGGTGGACGCGCTGGAAACAGGCCGCAACGCCTTCACCACCGGCAATACCGACTGGGCCAGCCCGCTGTGGTGCACCAACGGTCAATCTGTGGCCAAGGTGCTGGGCAGCCTGAGCCTCTCGTCCGCGCTGTCCGAGGACCCTGCGGAATCCGCAGACAGCACGCAGGAAGGGGACACCCCCGCCGTACCCACTGTCCCGGCCCTACTGCCTCAGCAGACCGACGGCCATCTGCCGGATGCGGACGTTGCCGACGCAGTTCAGGCGGCAGTACAGTTCCCGTCCGGCAGCACCACCCGCTTTGCCTACGATACCGACACCGGCACCTACGGGATGCTGCACAATGACGGCTCCCCGCAGCTGGACGCCAACACCGGCATCCAGGCTGCCTTTGACAACCTTCTGGTGCTGTACAGCGCCTCCACCCCGCGGGACGATGGCCGCACCCTGGACTACGACCTGACCATGGGCGGCGGCCTGTGGCTCAACGGCGGCCACCTGTGGCACATCACCTGGACCCAGGGCACCGGCTCGACCTTTGCCTTTTATGACGCCGACGGCCGCCCGCTGCACATCCTGAGCGGCCGCAGCTACATTGCATGGCTTTCCAGCCTGACCGGTGAGGAAGTCACCGTGCAAGATTCCGCCGGGAACGACCTGCTGCAGCCCTGACACACAAAAAGCTCCTCGTGCAGATGCACGGGGAGCTTTTGCGTTTATTCGGTTTACAGATCCACCACGCTGCCCACCTCGGCAGGGGTGGCGGGCACCATGCCCAGTTCCGCTTCGTCCGCGCCGCGCTGCACCGTGAAGGTGACGCTGCGCCCGGCGGCAAAGTCCGGGGCATAGGTGAGCTCCAGCGTCTGCCAGTCCTCCGGCACGGCGCAGAAGCAGTGCAGCAGCGCACCGCGCCCGGCGGCCAGATTCAGGGTAAAAATCGAAGCATCCGCCGCGTTCTCACCGTACAGCGGGGCGGCAAAGCTGCCGCAGCGCACCGCACGGCCGTTGCAGGCGGCCGTGACCCCGGTGCCCATGCTGTACAGGTCCTCCCGGGTGGACACCCGACGGCTCTGCAGGTAGCTTTCGCCCACCGGCAGCGCATGGCCGGACAGGTTCTCCACCGAGAGATACACCAGCACACCGCCCAGACCCGGAGCCGGGGCATAACCCAGCAGCTCCACTGCCGCCTTGCCGTCCAGCAGGGCAGGGTCGCCCGCAGCACGCAGCTCGGCCGCTGCTGCGGATACACCGGTGAGCAGGGCAGCCGCAAGGCTGACCGCACCGGAGCCGGCACATTTCAGGAATGACCGGCGGGAGATGGCTTGTGACATGGGAACTTCCTCCTTGGCGAAACGAAAAAGTGGTTCCTTTATACAATAAAGGATTGTGACCGTTCTGTCAAGCGGTTGCCCCGGATTGTAACCGATTCTTTGCGTTTATTCGTAGGCCTCGTTCTCTTCGGTCTCGGCCTGGCCGCGCAGGGTGTCGGCATAGCCGAAGGGCACGATGTCGATGGCCTCCACCAGCTTGTCCCGCATCCACAGCTGCACGTCAGTCTGCACGGTGTAGCCGCAGCCGGGGTCTGCCATCCACTGCTCGGGGCGGCGGCTGGGCAGAGCACGCTGGCTGAGCATGCTCATGATCACGCCGCCGTGGGTCACACAAGCGGCCTCGGTCACGTCCATGCGGATCATATACTCAAACAGCTTGAGCAGGCTTTCGGCGCAGCGGGCGTGGAACTGCTCGGTGGGCTCAGCCCCCTCCGGCACAAAGCCGGAACCCGGGGTGATCCACTTTTTAAAGTCCTCGTCGTGCACCAGTTCCTTCACGGGCTTGTTCTCGAATTTGCCAAAGCCCGCCTCCCGCAGATCGTGCACCGTAAAGGTGTGGGCCGCGTTGGGGAACAGGATGTTGGCCGTTTCCACCGCACGCAGCATGGGCGAGGAGAACACGGTGTCCACCTGGGGGTACTCAAAGCGTTCCTTCAGTTCGGCCAGCTGGGCACGGCCCTCGTCGCACAGCGGGATGTCGGTGCCGCTGCCGATGTACAGGCCCTGGAGGTTGCCGGCGGTCACGCCGTGGCGGATGAGATGAAGTTTAAAGGTTTTCATGCATAGCACCTCGTATCATGTGGGAGGGCGTCCGGGGCAGGCCAGGGGAGGATCAGCCCTCGCTGTGGTTCACCTCAACGGTGGTGGGGAACACGTTCATATCCAGGCGGCAGTTGTCACGGATGGTAACGCTGGTCAGGGCGCTGCAATCCTTGAAGGCGCCGGTCTTGATGTAGCCCACGCTCTCGGGGATGGTGATATCGGTGAGGGCAGTGCAGCCGTTGAAGGCACCGGCCTCGATGTACTCCACGCCGTCAGCGATGTTCACGGTGGTCAGGTTGGTGCAGCCCTTGAAGGCGACGGCGCCGATGCTGGTGACAGTGCCTTCCACTTCCACATTGGTGATCTGGTCGGCCTGGTCTGCCCAGGGTGCCGGGCTGTCGGAGGTAAAGTTGGTCATACGGCCGGTGCCGCTGATGGTCAGGGTGCCGTCGGCCAGGGTCCAGGTGACGCCCTCGCCGCAGGAGTTGTCGCCGGCGGCAGCAGCGGATGCAGCGGTGGAAGCAGCGGATGCAGCGGTGGAAGCAGTGCTGGAAGCAGCAGAAGATGCGCTGCTGCCGCAGCCGGTCAGGGCGATGCAGTTCACAGCCAGAACAGCGGCAGCGGCCAGGCTGCACAGACGGGTGATGGTGTTGCGTTTCATTTGGGTAATCCTCTTTCCTATTCCTATTTTTATAGCCTCCCTGCCCACCACAAAGCTGTGCGCCGGGCAAGGACAGGTGCCAAAACAGCATTATAGCACAAAACCAGGAAAGATGGAAGTTCCAATTTGGAATTTTTGCATTTTGCGCCGGGTGCCGTTTCCTTTTGGCCGGAACGGGAGCCATTTTCTGGCAGAAAAGCGCGTCCTCTGCCAAAAATATTCCCGCCCGGCATCTTTGTGCCCCGGGCGTCCGCCACAAAATGTATGCTGTTATACCTGTAGTTTAACATAGATGTAGTGTACCCGGCAAGGCCTTTGACAGAAATGACGAAATTTGATGAAAAATATCGTCACTTTTCTTGCTTTACATTTCGTTTTCCGTTGTGTATAATCAACCTGCTGTAAACCAAAAATCAAGGATGTTCCCCAACCCGGGGTCATTGAGGAGTCAGAGATCATGGAATTCAATCGTATCATCAAACTGCTGCGCAAGGAGCGCGGCATCACCCAGAAGCAGGCGGCGGAAGATCTGGGTGTTTCGCAGGCCCTGCTGTCCCATTACGAAAAAGGCATCCGCGAGTGCGGGCTGGACTTTGTGGTGCGCGTGGCCGACTATTATAATGTTTCCTGCGACTATCTGCTGGGCCGCAGCGCCGAGCGCAACGGTATGATGCTCTCGGCTGAGGACCTGCCCAACCCCGACAAGATGAAGGACAACATCTACCACGGCAGCGTGCTGCCCACCATGAACAAAAAGCTGATCTCCAACAGCCTGAACGTGCTGTATGCCAAGATTGGCCAGTGCCACAGCAAGGCCCTGACCACCGAGGTGAGTGCCTACCTGATGATGGCCGTGGCCAAGATGTTCCGCCTACTGTACTCGGCCGAGCCCCACAACGCGTCCAGCATGTTCAGCATCGGTGCCCACCGCTGGCGCGGCTATTCCGACGCCGTGATGCGCATGTCCGAGGCCAACGTGGAAGCCCTGCTGGCCGGGGAGGACCTGAAGGGTGCCGAGGGCGTGAAGGACCCCGCCTGCCTTGCCATGACCACCGAGAGCCTGACCCGCGAGTTCCCGCTGTACACCCCCAGCCTGCTGAATCTGGTCAAGACCAGCGAGACCCACGTCAAGGGCCTGACCCCTGAGGACTGAAATCCCGTCGTACCGGGGTGATATTCCTGTGAATTGTTCCCCCAAACTCTTGCATCTGTGCACCAAAAACGGTATAAACAGAGTAGAAGATTCTGGAAAGGACAACATTTCCACCGATCAAGAGGAGGACAATACCTATGTCGAACAAGATTTCCCGCCGTGCATTCCTGAAGTGTGCAGGTGTTTCCGCTGCAGCGGTCGGCTCTGCCAGCCTGCTGAGCGGCTGCAAGACCAATGGCAGCAACACCACCGTCAACGACGTGAAGGTGGGCGACACCGTCAAGAACTGGAACGGTCTGGGCGTGCAGCTGTCCAGCGTGTTCCACCTGACCCAGGACCCCGCACAGCCCGGCTATGAGTATCTGGGCGTGCGCGTGACCGTGCTGAACCGCAGCAAGACCGAGACCTATACCATCGGTGCACAGGGCGTGGATGCCATCAACGCCGCTTACCCCGTGCCCCCGCTGGAGAACGTGGACGCCAACTTCCAGGCCATGGCCGCTGCTACCACCGACTTTGTTGCCACCTGCGACGGCCAGGGTGCCGCCGTGAGTGCCAACATCTCGCTGTACAATTCCAACTCCCAGAGCTTTTCCGACAGCGAGACCCTGCCCCCGCAGGGCTCCGGCTACATCGTGCTGATGCTGATGGTCCCCAAGGATTGGAAGGAGCTGCAGGTGACCTACATGCCCACCTTTGCCCCGGACAAGACCCTGACCTTTACCATGAAGGCCGCCGATGTGATCCGCGGATAATTGCATTCGATTTCGTCCATTTTGTACGATATTCCCACAGAATGTTCACAATTATTTTATAAAAAGCATTGACTTTTGCGGTCATTTCGCCTATTGTATAAGTAACTTCCATTGGTATAAACTGTATAATTTTACATTCCAGGAGGAGGAACAAAATCATGTCTACCGTTTTCTCCCGCCGCTCGTTTCTGAAATATACCGCCGTGGCCGCCGTGGCTGTGGCCGGTACCAGCCTGCTGGGCGGCTGCTCCGGTTCTGGCGCAGAAACTGCGATCCAGACCACCTATCCCAGTGATAATGTCGTGCTGAAGGTAAAGTCTACTCTGGAGACTTTGGAGTATGATCCCACCGACGGCCATGCGACCTTTACGATCCATATCGTCAACGGCCGCAAGAATCCCATCGTCGTGAGCCCCAATCGTTTTGCAGTCAAGGCCTACGATAAGAACAACAACTGCATCGCAAACATCTTTGTGGGTTCTACCCAGGGCAGCCTCAACGCCGCCCTGGCCCCTGGCGATACCAACCCCATCAGCCGCGGTAAGGAGTGCATCTGCACCGTTATTGCATCCGGTCTGCCTAAGGTGACTGTGAATCCTGAGAATCCTGAGGATACCGAGTGCCCCATCGCCTCCCTGCGTATCATCTACACCCCGGATACCGAGTACAACGAGTACACCGCAAACTGGATTATCTCCCCGGATACTGCGGTCCCTGCTTTGGGCTGACCCTTACACCATATTTTGTTGATAAACGGAGGAACGTATCATGTCTTACACTTTTTCCCGGCGTGATTTTCTGAAGTATTCTGCCATGACCGCTGTGGCTGTGGCCGGTGCCGGCCTGCTGACGGGCTGTGAGATCCAGGACCCCAACAACCCTGTTATCAAAAAGCTGGGTTACGGCACGACCCTGGGCACCACCGGCGGCCTGCTGAAGAGCGTGGACACGGAGGGCACTACCGGTGTCTTTACCTTCACGGTGAAGAACAACTCCGATGCTCCCCTTCCTATGGACCCCAACGAGAGCTTCGTAGTAAAGGTCCTGGACAAAGACGGCAACAGCAAGTGGAGCAACTATTTCAACCTGTCCATCGAGGCTGTTCCGGGGGCGGACGGCAAGGTTCCTGATATTCTCCCCCAGCTCCCGGTCCGGACTGTAGGTGAGTACAAGGTCCATGTCCCCGACTATGCCGGGCATGCTCCCAACCCTGAGGACACCCTGGAGTTCACCTACATTCCTCTCCCGGCCAAATCTCCTGAACTCCGCATGACCTGGAAGATCCTTGGTGCAGACCTCGTCAAGTCCAACGAAAGCACCGGCAAGTAATTTTCCAATCTTTACATTTCAGCCCGCACCCTTGGTGCGGGCTTTTTTGGCCTTTTTGTTGGGCAGTTCGTTGTAAAGTGTCTATCGTTTTTTAGTGATTTTGTGTCTTGTGCACAGTTCCGTTTTCCGGTACAATAAAAGAACAAGCAACGGACAAAGCGCAGCGGCAGAGCCACTTGCCGCCGCGCTGTTATATTTTGCGGCGGGTGCGCCCGCCCGGCTGAAAAGGAGTGCTGTCTGTTATGATCAACATGGTCAAGCTGCCCACCAAGAAAAGCGACCTGTTCCTGCGCGTTGCCAAGGGACATTTTGCCACCAGCCACAGCCACATCAACTATTACATCGACGTCACCACCCAGAAGGCCCGCCTGTCGGAGGCCAAGGCCGTGGCCAAGGAGCTGGTGAGTGCCTACCAGCACAGCACCATCGTGGACACCGTGCTCTGTCTGGACGGCACCCAGGTCATCGGCACCTGTCTGGCCAATGAGCTGACCAAGGACGGCTTTGCCAACATGAACGCCCACCAGACCATCTATGTCATCACCCCGGAGTACACCACCGGCAGCCAGATCATCCTGCGCGACAATCTGGCCCCCATGGTCAAGGGCAAGCATGTGCTCATCCTGGCCGCTTCCATCACCACCGGCTACACCGTGCAGGCCGCTGTGGAGGCCGTGAACTACTACGGCGGCATGGTGGCTGGGCTTTCGGCTATTTTTGCCACCACCCACGAGTGCATGGGCTACCCGGTCACCTCCATCTTCGACCCCGCCAGCCTGCCGGACTATGCCAGCTACGACAGCCGTGACTGCCCCCTGTGCAAGGCCGGCCAGCATATCGACGCCTTGGTCAACAGCTTTGGCTATTCGGCCCTGTAAGGAGACCCCCCATACAAAAGCGTCTGCAGAAGCCTCTGCAGACGCTTTTTGTTTGCCCGGGGCACCGGGTCATTGTTTTTTGGGGAACACAAAGGGATTGCAGCGGTATACCGCCACCAGATACAGCGCCATGAAGCACCACACCACCGGCTCGCAGAGGATGACAGCATCGTAGGCAAAGCGGGGGATGAACACCAGCACGAACACCACCTTGCCTAGGAACTCGATGACACTGGAAAACAGCGGCAGCACCTTTTCGCCCAGGCTCTGCAGGGCATAGCGGGTGGACAGCAGCACCCCCAGCACCGCATAGAAGGGGGAAGTCCAGCGCAGATAGCGTGCGCCGTTTTCCAGCACGAGGGCCTCCGACGAGCCGGACACCATGCGCACCAGCCACTCGGCGCTCACCTGCATCAGCAGCACCGTCACCACCATGACCACCAGCGAATACAGGTAGATCTCCCGCATGCCCTTGCGGATGCGCTCCGGCTGGCCTGCGCCGTAATTCTGGGAAACGAAGGTGGACGCCGCATTCGCCATGGCGATGAGCGGCATATCCGTGAAGGCAAACAGCTTGCGGGCCGCCGTGTGTCCGGCGATGGTCAGGGTGCCCAGCCCGTTGATGCCGTACTGCAAGATCACCGAACCGGCAGACACGATGCTGCTCATCAGGCCCATGGAGATGCTCTGGCTGAACAGGTCCCAGTACAGCTTGCGGCCCACGTCCAGATGCTTCCGGCCCGGGATGAGGATGCGCACCCGCGCCATGACATAGAGGATGCACAGCACCACCGACACGCCCTGTGCGATCACGGTAGCCACAGCGGCACCGGCCACGCCCATGCCCATCCCGGCAATGAACCACAGGTCCAGCACCACGTTCAGCGCCGAGCTGAGCAGCAGGAACACCAGCGGCATCACACTGTTGCCGATGGCCCGCAGCAGGCCCGCGCACAGGTTGTAAGCGAACATGACGATAACGCCCAGATCAATGATGATGATGTAGCGGTAGGCATCTTCCAGGATTTCGGCGGGGGTGTCCAGCAGCTCCAGCAGGGGCCGCAGGCCGAAAAAGCCTGCCGTGGTGATGGTCAGCGACGCCACCAGTCCGATGACCAGCGACCCGGCCACCGTGCGCTTGAGCAGGTCCTCGTCCTGAGCGCCGTAGGCGCGCGCTGCCACGATGGCAAGGCCGTTGCCGATGCCAAGGCCGAAGCCCACCAGAAGCTCGTAGATGGCTCCGCAGGAGCCAATGGCAGCAAGGGCGGTGTCGCCCAGCACGTTGCCCACGATCATGGTGTCCACGGTGTTGTACAGCTGCTGGAACAGGTTGGAAATGAGAATGGGCAGCATGAACAGCACCAGACTCCTGAAGATGGGGCCGTGCATCAGGTCTACATTCATCTGGAAGAGGTTCTTCTTCCGGGACTGGGTCTGGGTCATAGGGTTCCTCCAACTTTATTTTTACCGCAAAACAAGGGGCCGCCCGGAAAGCAGTCCCTTGTTTTGTCGTTTTATGCAGTTGCTTTTTACGAAGAAGCTGCCCGCGGCGGCCCCTCTCGTGAAAAGGCAGTCAGAGCGGCCCGCAGGCCGCTCTGACTGCAAAATCAAAAACATTTTTCCGCTGAAAATTGCCAGAGCGCAAGCGGCGGCAATTCCAATCGTGCTCTTTACAGCTCCTGGGTCTCAAAGCCGTGGCCGGTGAGCACCTCCACGCTGGTAAAGCCTGCGGCCTGGATGGCGGCAGCGGCCTCGTCAAAGCCGTAGGTCAGGCTGGCAATGTCGTGGGAATCGGAGGTGATGATCACCTTGCCGCCCATCTTCTGCCACTCACCCAGCAGCCAGGGGCCAGGGTAGAAGTCCTTGCGGTAGCCGCGGTAAACGCCGCCGGTGTTCACTTCCAGCAGGCAGTTGTGCTCTTTGGCGGCGCTCAGGGCTTTGAGGGCAGCGGCCCGGTAGCGGGGAGCCTCTTCATCAAAGAACTCACCCTCGCCGTTCAGCTTCTTGATGAGGTCGATGTGGGCCAGAATATCCGGCTTGAGGGCGGCCACCTTTTCCACCTCGGCAAAGTAGGCTTCCACAGCGGCCAGCGGGTCGGCGTCGAAGTCGTCGTTGATGCAGTCCCACAGGTCCTGCGGGCGGAAGTCGATCTCGTAATACTTGCCGGTGTTCTTGCCGTAGAGGTGGTGTGCCGAGCCGATCCAGTAGTCGTAGCCGGTGCGCTTGTCCTCGCTCAGCAGGTCCCACTCGATGCCGCAGAGGATGTCCACCTTGCCCTTGTACTCGGTCTTGAGCTTGGCGATGGTGGCCTTGTACTGGGCGGTGCGGCTGGGGCTCATGCAGTATTCGCGGTCGCGCTGGGTGTAGCTATGGCCGGTGAAGCCCAGCGTGGTCAGGCCCTGCGCGCACGCAGCGCTTGCCATATCCTGCAAGGTATTTTTGCCATCGCACATGGTGGAGTGGCAATGGACACTGGACTTCTTATAATCTGCCATAATTGCTTCACTGCATCCTTTCCTGCTTGACCTTATGGTCAATGACGTGTCGTTTTTCCAGTTCACGGGTCACGTCCTCCACCGTGATGCCGGCGCTGACCATCAGCACCAGAACATGGTAGGCCAGATCACTGATCTCGTAAACGGTTTCTTCCTTGTCCTCTTTTTCGCCTGCAATGATGACCTCGGTGCACTCTTCGCCCACCTTTTTCAGGATCTTCTCCTTGCCCTTTTCAAACAGGTAGGTGGTGTAGCTGCCCTCTTTGGGGGAATCCTTGCGGCCTTTGATCAGCTCATACAGGCCCTGCCAGCTGAACTGTTTCAGCTCCGGGGAGACGTATACTTCGTTGAAGAAACAGCTCTCGGCCCCGGTGTGGCAGGCCGGGCCAGACTTGACCACTTCCACCACCAGTGCGTCCTTGTCGCAGTCGGCAGTGATGGACACCACCCGCTGCACGTTGCCGCTGGTCTCGCCCTTGCGCCAGATCTCCTGACGGCTGCGGCTCCAGAACACGGTGCGACCTTCGGCAATGGTGAGGGCCAGCGTCTCAGCGTTCATGTACGCGAGGGTAAGCACCTCTTTGGTGTAGTGATCCTGCACGATGGCAGGGATCAGGCCCTTTTCGTCAAATTTCAGTTCCATGGTCGTTTCTCCCTCCCCGGATGGGGATAGCTCTAGTTTAGCGTATTCGGCTTGCAAACGCAAGGGGTACGGCGTATTTTTACAGGCGCATTTCCACGCCATTCTCCGCCAGATATTCCTTCAGGTCCCGGATGGTCAGCAGCTTCTGGTGGAAGATGCCGGCCGCAAGGCCCGCGTCGATGCCCTTGTGGTGGAACAGCTCCAGAAAATCCTCTTTTTTTCCGGCACCGCCGCTGGCGATGATGGGCACGTCTACGCGGGCCGCCACAGCGTCCAGCATTTCCAGATCAAAGCCATTGCGCACGCCGTCGGTGTCGATGCTGTTCAGGCAGATCTCCCCGGCACCGTGGTCCACGCACCAGCGGATCCAGTCCAGCGCATCCCGGCCGGTGTCTTCGCGGCCGCCCTTGGCGAATACCCGGAACTGGCCGTTCACCCGTTTGACATCCGCCGAGAGCACCACGCACTGGTTGCCGTAGCGCCGGGCTGCCGTCGGGATCAGGTCGGGGTCGCGCAGGGCACCGGAGTTGACGCTGACCTTGTCAGCACCGCATTTCAGCACCCGGTCAAAGTCCTCCAGCGTGTTGATGCCGCCGCCCACGGTGAGCGGGATGAATACCTCGCTGGCCACCCGGGTGAGGATGTCGGTGAAGAGGGCGCGGCCCTCAAAGCTGGCGGTGATGTCGTAGAACACCAGCTCGTCGGCCCCGGCCGCATTGTACATCCGGGCCATCTCCACGGGGTCGGCCACATCCCGGATGCCCTCAAAGTTCGTGCCCTTGACCACGCGCCCGCTGCGCACGTCCAGGCAGGGGATGATGCGTTTTGTGATCATATCGGTTTCCCCTCCGTTCAATCCTGTACCAGTTGTACGCAGCGTTCAAGGTCCAGTGCGCCGGTGTACAGGCTCTTGCCCAGAATCGCGGCTGCGGTGCCCATCTCTTTCAGTTCCAGAAGCTCCTCCTCGGACGAGATGCCGCCGCTGGCCGTAAAAGCCACGCCGGGCACCTCTGCTGCCAGCTGGCGGTACAGGGCCAGATTGGTGCCCTGCATGGCACCGTCGCAGGCGATATCGGTATAGATGATGGCGGTGCACCCGGCGTCTGCCAGCCGCCTGCAGAAGTCCACGCCCGGCTCGGCGCTGACCTCTTTCCAGCCGTGGATGGCCACATAGCCGTCTTTTGCATCCACGCCCACGGCGATCCTGTCGCCGTATTTTTGCAGCATCCGGGCGGTAAACGCAAAGTCCGTCACCGCCACGCTGCCCAGGATGCAGCGCCCCACGCCGAGGGAAAGATAGTTTTCAATGCGTTCCTCGGTGCGGATGCCGCCGCCCACCTCGATGTACAGCCCGCCCTGTTTGGCCAGTGCGGCAATGGTGTCGTAATTGGAAAGGGTGCCGTCCTTCGCGCCGTCCAGGTCGACGACGTGCAGGTTCCGGGCACCCGCCGCCAGGAACGCCCGTGCCTGGGCACAGGGGTCCTCACCGTATACGGTCATGCGGCTGTAGTCGCCCTGGGTCAGGCGCACCACTTTGCCGCCGCGCAGATCAATGGCTGGAAACAGTTGCATCATATTCTCCTTATAACTCCGCAAACGCTTTCAGGATGCGCAGGCCGGTGTCGCCGCTCTTTTCCGGGTGGAACTGGGTGCCGTACACCTTGCCCGCCCGTACCGCGCCGGTGACCGGGATGGAATACTCGCTGGTCGCCAGTGTACTCTCGGTACAGTTCTTGCCGTAATAGCTGTGGACATAATATACATACTCGCCCTCGCGGATATACTGGAACAGCGGGTCGTCCTTGACGATGTGCAGTGCGTTCCAGCCGATCTGCGGCACCTTCAGGCTCTTGTCCGTCAGGTCCGGCTCCAGCGGGCACACCTCGCCTTGGATAAATCCCAGGCCCGCGTGCTCGCCGTACTCATAGCTTTTTTCAAACAGCAGCTGCATGCCCAGGCAGATGCCCAGCAGCGGCTTTTTTTCCGCCTCGGCCCAGATGACCGGCACAAGGCCGGTGGCCACCAGCTTGTCCATGGCGTCGCCAAAGGCACCCACGCCGGGCAGGATGAGCCGGTCGGCTTTGCGGATGGTATCGGGGTCGGCGGTGACCACCGTGTCCTGCCCCAGCTGTGCAAGGCTGGATTTCAGGCTGAACAGGTTGCCCACGCCGTAATCAATGATCGCGATCATACCAGCAGTCCTTTCGTGGAGGGGATCTCGTCCTTGTGGGCTTCGTCGATCTTCACCGCCGCGCTCAGCGCGTGACCGGCCCCCTTGAAGCAGGCTTCGAGGATGTGGTGAGTATTTTCGCCCGCAAATTGTACAAAGTGGACGGTGGCGGGCACGCTGCGGGCAAAGCCCAGCCAGAATTCCTTGGCGCACTCCACGTCAAAATCGCCCACCTTCTCGGTGGTGCAGTGGATGTCCCAGTTCAGGGTGCAGCGGCCGGACAGGTCCACCGCGCACAGGATCAGCGCTTCATCCATGGGCAGGTGGAAGCTGCCGTAGCGCTGGATGCCGCGCATATCGCCCAGCGCCCGGGCAAACGCCTGCCCCAGCGCGATGCCCACATCCTCGGTGGTGTGGTGGTAGTCCACCTCCACGTCCCCGTGGCAGGTGAGCACCAGATCGAACCGGCCGTGCCGGGCAAACAGCTCCAGCATGTGGTTCAGGAAGCCGCACCCCGTGTCGATCTCGTAACGGCCGGAGCCGTCCAGATCCAGCGTCAGGTCGATCTGGGTCTCGTTGGTGTTGCGTTCCAGAGAGATCATCCGGTTTTCCATGGTTCATTCCTCCAGAATTTTGTCCAGTGTTTCCACAAGGGCCTGCATCTGCTCCGGCGTGCCGATGGTGATGCGCAGCCAGTTGGCGATGCGGGGTGCGTCAAAATGCCGCACCAGAATGCCGTTTTTCTTCAACTCTTTGTACAGTGTCTCGCCGTCTTTCCGGTCCGTACTTGCAAACAGGAAGTTGGACCGGCTGTCCAGCACTGCAAAGCCGCGGGCTTCCAGCTGCTGCTTCGTCCAGCTGCGGGTGTCCACGATGGCGGCACGGGTGCGGTCAAAGTAGGCCGTATCTTCCAGCGCGGCCTGCCCGGCTTTCAGGGTCAGGCGGTTGATGTTGTAGGGGTTCAGGCTGAACTTGACCCGGTTCAGGTCGGCAATGAGCTTTGCATTGCCCATGGCCAGACCCAGCCGGGCACCGGCCAGCTGGCGGGACTTGGAAAAGGTCTGCACCACCAGCAGGTTCTCGTACCGGTCGATGAGGGGCACGCAGCTCTCGCCGCCAAAGTCCACATAGGCCTCGTCCACGATGACCACGTTGTCGGGATTGGCCTGCAGGATGCCCTCGATGGCGCTGCGCGGCAGGGCAAGGCCGGTGGGGGCGTTGGGGTTGGCGATGACGATGGTCTGGTGCAGGCCATCGTAGTCCTTCGGGTCCAGCGTGAAATCATCCTTCAGCGGGATGATGTGGCTGGGGATGTGCAGCAGCCCGCACCACACGCCGTAGCAGCCGTAGGTGATGTCGGCATAGGCCAGCGGGTGCTGCTCGTCGCAGAAGGCCCGCAGCGCAAAGAACAGGTTCTCGTCGCTGCCGTTGCCGGGCATGATCTGATCCGGCTGCAGGCCAAAATGGGCCGCCGCTGCCCGCAGCAGGTCGGCACAGGCGGGGTCGGAGTAAAGGCGGAGCTTTTCCACTTCGGCTTCACTCACCGCCGCCACCACCGCCGGGCTGGGCAGATAAGGGCTTTCGTTGGTGTTCAGTTTGATGTACTGCTGGTCCTGCGGTTGTTCGCCCGGCGTATAGGGGGTGACAGCGGACAGGGTGGGGGAAAGAAAACGGCTCATGAACAATATCCTCCAGTTTTCTTTTATCGGCAAGCGGCCTCGCCCTCTCAGGCCGCTTTGCGTCCAGCTTGCTCCCCTTTCTGTCGCTTACGCAACATCTTCCCCCGACCGGGGGAAGTCTGTCAAAGGGAGAGCCAAGAACCTGGCCGAAACGTTTCTTGCCTCCCCCCTTTGGGGGAGGTGGCACGGCGTAAGCCGTGACGGAGAGGGCGAGCCTCTTTTACTTCTCGTACCGGATGGTCACGCTCTTTGCGTGGGCGTGCAGGCCCTCACGCTCCGCAAAGTCGGCAATGCGGGGGGCCACTTCGCCCAGTGCCTCGCGGGTGTAGTAGAGGAAGCTGGACTTCTTGACGAAGTCGTCCACGCCCAGCGGGCTGGAGAAGCGGGCCGTGCCGCTGGTGGGCAGGGTGTGGTTGGGGC
>ERZ824600.3103-NODE-3103-length-16306-cov-3.878100_pt1 | contig 16306 bp, 18 predicted proteins | sample MGYA00519933_ERZ824600 | MGnify/ENA primary metagenome ERZ824600 (study PRJEB31778, sample SAMEA3449178) | human gut metagenome | biome: human gut; feature: human-associated habitat; material: faeces | place: United Kingdom | collected 2010/2012 ... | reverse complement strand
CGCAGCCGCCGGAGCGGTGCTTAAGCCGTAAGGCGGGAATTATGCGGTGTTGCCTAAGAACAGTTTCTTCCCGGAAGCAGGAAAAGCCCCTCAGACCTCGCAGGCTCGGCCAGCTCCCCCCACAGGGGAGGTGGCTGAGCGACAGCGATGGCCGGAGGGGCTTTTTCACCACCCGCCAACGGGAGTGTTTTTTGCTTTATTCCGTCTCTTTCCCGCACGCCTCCCACGCACACACCAGACCGCACAGGCCGAACAGGCCGATGCCGATGCCGGTCAGCAGGTCGGGCAGGGTCAGTATGCCGCGGGCGGCCTCAAACAGGGTCTGGGGCAGCTCCAGTCCGGTGCAGAGCAGGAACGCACCCGTCCCCGCCGCGTAGAGCGTATGCCCGCAGGGCAGACCCGGCACAAGAAAAATTTTGATCAGCACCACAGCCAGCAGCAGTGCGGCGGCAGCGCTCAGCACCCGCAGCGTGCAGGGCATACGGCAGAGCGACGCGGGCGCAAACTGGAACCGCCAGATGAGCCGCCACAGAAACACCAGCGGCACAGCGCCCGCCAGCAGCGAGCTGCCCAGCCTTTGGCGCTGCAGGCCGAAGCCGCTGAACGCCCGCACGGCGTAGTTCAGCAGCCACGCGCCGGCAAAGATCGGCAGCAGCAGGTCCGCCCACGCGTCCCAGACCGGGCAGCTCCCGGAGAGTACCTCCGGGTACAGGATGGCATACCGGGCCGTATTGCCCGCCGCCACGCCGGAGGCCAGCAGTACCGCACCGGCCAGCGCCATGCAGACGCCCAGCGGCTTGTTGGTATCCTGCAGGCCGGCAGGCTGCGCCGCCGCCCGCCGCGCGGGCAGGTAGGGCAGCGCAAACGCCGCCAGCCACGGGATGTACCGCAGCCAGACCGACCCGGCAGCGGCAAAGCCGGTGTCGGCCTCGGACCAGAGCAGCAGGTCGGCCAGATGCAGCCCCGCCATGGCCAGGCCCAGGACCAGCACCACAACGGCGTGGGGATGTTTATTTTTCATGGTGTTCCTCTTTCATAGCAGCGGCGGCCCCCGCGTATATTGGGACAGGCCGCGCGGAATATCCTTATTGTACAACCGCGCGCCGCAAATTGCAAGGAGGGTCTGCCCCTTGAGGAAAACATTGCGCCGGGCGGTGGTGCTCGGCCTTTTGGCGTTTGCCGCGCCGTTTGCCGCCCTGCCGCTGGCAAAGCCCGCCGCCGCGATGCCCGAAGCGTCGGCTCCTGTGCTGCCGGACGCCGTTGACACCCCTGCCGCCACACCGCAGCCCGTGCTGCCCGCCGTGCCCGAGAGCTGCAGCTTTGACGCAGATGCGCCGATTTTGCTGAACGACGGCGGTGAGGAGATTACCGTATCCGTGCAGGAGTTTCTGATCGGCACTGCCGCCAGCGAGCTGCCGCCCGACTGGCCCGACGACGCGGTCTTAGCCCAGATGGCCGCCGCCCACAGCTATGCCCTGAGCCTGGGCGGCGCGGCGTTCACCTGCAACAGCGCCCAGTGCGCGGGCTGGACGAGCGCCGAGGTGCTGCGTGTGCGGTGGGGCGGCGATTTTGCCGCGTATTACAGCAGACTGGCCGCGCTGGCAGACGAGGTCTCCGGGGCCGTGCTGTGCTGGGACGGTGCGCCTGCCGCGGCCTGCTACCACAGCAGCAGCGCCGGGCAGACCGAGGCAAGCCAGAACGTGTGGCTGACCGCCGTGCCGTACTTACAGGGTGTCTCGTCGCCGTGGGACGCCGATGCGCCGGGGTTCGAAACGTCCGTCACCTACAGTGCCGAGCAGGTATACACGATCCTGACCGGGCTTGGCCTGGACACCGACGAGATACCAAACGCCCCCGCCGGGTGGTTCGGCGAGGGCGTGTTGGACAGCGCGGGCTATGTGGCGCAGATGCCCGTCTGCGGGCAGGTATTTACGGGCACACGTCTGCGCAGTGCGTTCAGTCTGCGAAGCGCGGCATTCACCGTGGCGTATGACGCCGGGGAGAATGCGTTTGTTTTCACCACCCACGGCTACGGCCACGGCGTCGGCCTGAGCCAGTACGGCGCAAAGGTAATGGCGGAGGACGGCAAAACGTGGCGGGAGATTCTGGAGTGGTATTTTCCGGGGTGTGAGGTTATAGAGTGATTCCCTGCCTTCCCCCGAGGGGGAAGCCTCTCGCCATTTACGGCAGCTCCGCCGTAAACGTCGTCAATTCCGCATCTGTATCAAAATCATACACCTTCACCGTCAGGCTGCGGCAATTTTCCGGCACGGCAGCAAAGTAGTCATAGCTGGCCTTGGTGCATTGTTCCGGGTGGTCGAAGTCCGCCGGGTCGGCCGTCCATGCGCCGTCCGTCCACCAGCCGCCTTCGCCGCGCTCGTGGCCCAGCTCTGCGCCGTCTGCCGTGTAGAGCTTTACGCTGACCCAATGCTGCTCCGGCGGGAAGGTCAGCAGCACTTTTGTCGCAGCGGGCGTGGCCTTGATGCTTTGCAGCGTAACACCGTTCTGTTCCACAGGAGTATCCATTGTGCGCACGCCCGCGTCGCTGACTTCCGGGATCGTAAACGTCAGCGTGTAGGTGCCGGGCAGCGGGGTCTGGTCGGCATAGTCATAGTGCCAATAGCTCTTGCCGTCGGTCTCCACGATGCTCCTGTTGCAGGCCATCAGGTTGGACAGCGTCAGCGTCGCGGTGTGCCCGGCCAGATCATCGTGTGTCAGGAACAGCTCATAATTGATGCCCGTCACAAAGGTGCGGTCATCGCGTTTTTCAAAGGTAACAACGCCGTTCAATTCCGTGCCGTTGTCCAGCACCAGCGTGCCGTACTGCCCGCCGCCGTTCTGCAGTGCCTTTTCTACGGCGTCTTCGCGGGGGCCGATGGCGTTGAACCCGGCCAAGCTGTCATCCTCACTCGTCAGCATTAAACTGATGCGCAGCCAGTCGCCGTCGTTGAAGACCTGCCCCAATGTCAGGGTGTAGGGACTGTCGGCGGTCTCGGCGGTGGATTCCACCGTCTCGGCGTATTTGTTCAGCTGCTCACTTTGCAGCGAAACATAGTCGTCCTGCCCGCCGCGGTTCAGCCAGCTGAACAGGCTGCCCACTACAGGCAGCTGCTCGGCCACAGCGGGCGCGGCAAAGTTGATGCTGCCCAGCCCCACGGCCAGACAGGCCGCGGCGGCTGCGGCCACCCGTCCCCACGGGAACCGGCGGTGCCCGGCGGGCTTTTTCTGCGGCAGCCGCCCGCAGGCAGCGTCCAACACGCGGGTAAACTCGTCGTCGGTCAGCGGGGTCTCCGGCATAGGCTGGCCGTTCAGCGTTTTCAACAAATCCACATCAAAATTTTTGTCACGCATGGCTGTACACTCCCTTCTCGGTCAGTTCACGGCGCAGACGGTCCCGTCCGCGGCTCAACCGGGTGTTGACGCTCTCCACGCTCATACCCAGCGCGGCGGCGATTTCCTTACCCGATTGCAGCAGATAATACTTGCGCAGAAAAATATCCCGGTCCGGCGGCGTCATAGCCGCCACCAGCGCACCGATGAGGTCGGCGGCTTCGGTAGTCGCGCGGTCAAACTCGGCCAGCTCGCCCAGCGTCTCGGCCAGGCCGTCGTCCAGTGTCACCGTCTCGCGGCGGCGCAGCGCGTTGTAGCAGTCAATGGCGCGGTTGCGCGCCGCGACGGCCAGCCAGGGGCGCAGCGGTGTGCGAGTGGCCTCCAATTTTGCGGCGCTGCGCCAGAGTGCGACGAACACGTCGGCCATGCACTCCTCCCGGTCACAGGGGTTCTGCGGCAGGATACGGCAGAGAATGCCCTTGACGAGCGGCGCATATTCAAGCATCGCCGCCTCCAGGCCCTCCTCCGGGTGTGCCTGCAGCAGGCGGGTCAATTCCCGGTCCTTCATGGGTGGTTCCTCCTTTTTTGTCGTTCCAACTATATAGACCGGGACGGGACGGGAAATCTTACAGGTTCGAGGAAAAATGTAGGGGCCGGGCATGCCCGGCCCGCGGCTTTCCCGTAAACGCCTGTCTGCCGTACAGTGGCGGGCCGCACATGTGCGGCCCCTACAGGGCGGCGCAAAGCTCATGCAGGCGTTGCAGGGGGGGCGGCGTCCCCGACGCCCCGCGGGCGGATGCAGGCATCCGCCCCTACAAGGCGCACAAAAAAAGCAGACGCTGCTTTTGTGCAGCGTCTGTTATGCGGTTGCTTATTGCCCTGCCGGCAGCGTAAACACGAACCGGCACCAGTTGCCCTCCTCGCTCTCGGCGTGGATCTGGCCGCCGGAAAGGTTGACCAAAATCTTGCAGATATGCAGCCCCAGTCCGCTGCCGCGGGTGTTCATGCCGCGGGAGCGGTCCTCCTTGTAGAACCGCTCAAACACAAAGGGCAGAGCCTCGGGGGCAATGCCTGCGCCCGTGTTCTCGATGCGCACCTCCACCATATTGCCGCGGCGCTCGGCGGCAAAGCTGATCGTGCCGCCCGCCGGGGTGAACTTGATGGCATTATCCACAATATTATACACGACCTGATGCACAAAATCCGGGTCCGCGTAAATCAGCAGCGGATCGCCGCCCAGACCCTGGATGTCGATCTTGCCGTCCTCGATGCGCTGCTCGTCGGAGAGCACGACGTCGGTGACGGTTTTCCACAGATCGTAGGTCTGCGCGTGGATGGGCACCTCGCCCGCCTCGAGCTTGGTAATATCCAGCATGTTCTGCACCAGCCGCGCCAGGCGGCCCGTCTCCTGCGAGACGATGCCCAGATAATGTTTTGTTTCCTCGGGCGGGATCGTGCCGTCCAGCATGCCGTCGATGAAGCCCTTGATGGTCGTCATGGGCGTGCGCAGCTCGTGGGCGATGTTGCCCATGAACTGCCCGCGGGAATTGTCGATGGTTTGCAGCCGCGCAGCCATGTTATTGAAGGTGGTCGCAAAGTCAGCCAGCTCCACGCAGCCGTCCACCGGCGCACGGGCCGTAAAGTCCCCGCTGCCCAGGCGGCGCGCGGCCTCACTGATGTCCTCGATAGGGCCGGTGATGCGCTTGGCCAGCACCCAGCACAGGATGCTGCACAAAATCAGGATGACCGCCGCCGAGATGCCGAACATCGTCAGCATATCGGTCATGTAGCTGCCCAGCGCAGCCATCGGGCTGGCGGCAAACAGGTAGCCGTCCTGCCCGCCCACCGTGATGCGGCGGCCCGCCGTGTAATACTTGGCGCAGTAGACACCGTCCAGCGTGCCGGTTTCAAAAATGTCGTATCCCTCGTTCAGCTCGTCAATGTAGGACGCGGGCACGCCTGCGCCTGTAAAGGCGTCGTCCCCCGTGTGCAGCAGGATCTGGCCGTTCTCGTCGGCGATGAACACCAGCGCACCGGAGGCCGTGTTGAACAGCTCAAACCCGCTGTGGGCGCGTTCCAGCACATCCTCCCCCTGCAGGGGCTTTGTGACGATGGAGCCCTCATCGGCGAATCGCTCACTCAGCGCTGTCGCGCCGTTGAGCACATCGGTCAGCGAGCTTTTGCGCTCCCCGATGAAGTACGCCGCCGACAGCGCTGTCTGGATCGCGCACATAACGCTGAGCCCCAGCACAAGCACGGCGGCGATGGTCGCGAAAAATTCGCGGCTGATCGTGTTGCGGCGGCTCATTCCCTGACCTCGAACTTATAGCCGACGCCCCAGACGGTTTTCAGGCTCCACTGCTCGGACGCACCCTCCAGCTTTTCACGCAGGCGCTTGACGTGGACGTCGATCGTGCGGGAGTCGCCGTAATACTCAAAGCCCCAGACCTCGTCCAGCAGCTGGTCGCGGGTGTAGACGCGGTTCGGGTGACCGGCCAGGCAGGCCAGCAGCTCCAGCTCCTTCGGCGGGGCCTCAACGACCTTGCCCTTGACCTTCAATTCATAGCGGTTCATGTCAAGGTGCAGATTGTCAAAGTCGTAAACGCCCTTGTTTTCCTCCTCCTTGGCGGAGGAGCGGCGCAGCACGGCCTTGATGCGGGCCGTGACCTCCTTGGCGTCAAATGGCTTGACGATGTAGTCATCCGCGCCGCTGTTCAGCCCGCGCACCCGCTCAGCCACAGCGTCCTTCGCTGTGATGAAGATGCAGGGCGTGCCCGTGGGCCGCAGGTACGCCAGCAGATCGTACCCGTCCAGATGGGGCATCATCACATCGAGCAACACGAGATCATAATGGTTCTTTTCCAACAAATCCGCCGCCGCGCGGCTGTCGGTCACGGCCTGGCAGCGGTAACCCGCCTCCGTCAGGATGCGCCGCACCAGCATGGCAATGGCGGCTTCATCGTCCACAATCAGAATCGGATTCATTCAACAATCCCCCTTTATAATCCCTATTGTACAACAGAATGTTACATTTCGGTGAACTTTTAGCCAAAATTTACAAACCCATTTTTGCAAGTTACTTTGCCATGTCACACGTGAGCATAAAGTAATAGCCCCTTCTGCTGAAATCACATCAGCGGAAGGGGCTGTCCTTTTAACCTATGTGGTTTTCTTCATTTTTCCAACATTTTACGCCGATCTGCCACATCAATGACAAGCCCGGTAATAAAGGCGGCAATATCCAAGAAGAACGCCAATACAAGAGAAAATGCTGCCAGCTGCCAATATGGGCTTCCCAGATAAATCAGTGCCTGATCAACAGGGTTATGCTCTGAAATATAGAGGCGCTGTGCATCGTCCAGCTTATCAAGGGCATCTGCACGGTCATACTCCTGCCCGCTGTCACTGACAGGCAGACCACTGATTATTGCCTTCAGACGCTCAATTTTCTCTGTCCATAGGGGCTCCCAGTTTTCCGTATCCTGTGCAGTGTCTGCCGTCATGCTGTCAATCTGGTTTTGCAGCGCGTCACCTGATGATTTCAGGACTGCGTAATCCTGCACCTTGCGGATGAAACTGTCCATATCATTCAATAATGTCTGAAAATCCGCATCCGATCCACTGTCCTGTGCGGCTTGCAGCTGCTCAAACACGGTGCGTGCCTGCTGTTCAATAGCTTCCGTATCCACATCCGTCTGGAGCAGCGCACTTTGGATACTACGCAGCGCCTGACCTGTCTGCACGGAGGCTGCATTTCCGGCAATTCCCAGCACACCTGCGTATCGTTGCAGGATTCCCTGCGCCTGCTGATAATCCTGTAAGTCCTGTTGTTGCTGATTTAGCGTATCCTGCAAGTTACTCAATCGGGATGCCGCACTGTTATAGGCACTCTGCAAAGCGTTAGTATTACTTCCATACGGCGCATTTCGCAACGCACTGGCTGCGCTGGTTTGCGCATCTGCTGCTGCCGTCAAGGCGTCCTGCGTCTGGCTTATCTGCTGCGTCAGCTGTTCGATGCGCGTTTCCACCTGTTCGGTAAGCTGTGTCAGTGCTGCGGCAGCCTGTTCGCGCACGCCGGAGGATGTTCCCTCCTGCGTGGCGGTCTGCATCACTTGGATTGCCGAAGCAATTTCATTTTTTGCCGCAAAGTCCGCATTATCGGCGTAGCTTGCCTTGTCCGCTGTCAGATCTAAGCCGGAAGGATTCTGTGTTGTTTCGGTATCGGCGGTCTTGCTGGCAGTGTACAGAGCCGCCACCTCGTCGCCCAGTGTTTCCCGCAGTGCATCACTGCTGATTTGTACAAATTCATCCGCTTTGTATAGTTCGTTTCGGTACACGGACTGAACCAACAGGCGGCTTTCGGTCTGCCAGCTTTTTTCATAGACCGTGCCAACGATAAAAACATAGCTGAACCACGAGGAGCAGAACAAGACAACGCCGCTGAGCGCCAGCACGCAGATTTTGCCGCGCAGACTATGTATCCAGCGCCAGAAGGTCGGCAGGTAAAAGTTCAGTCCCAGCAGGATGCTTTGTATGGCAAACGAGGCAAGATTTGCCTGCCACGCCTGTGAAAACACATAGTCCCGCATCCCCTGTGCGGTACTCCACCAGGAAACGATTGCCAACAATACTGTGGCAAGGCGCAGCAGTGTCAAAATCATTCCCTGCGAGTTTGTGGCTTTTGGTTTTAGCTGTCCCCCTACTTTTTGTAGGCGATTCCAAACATTGGTTTCGCTTGCTCCTGTCTCTTGCTCAACCGTTGGCTGCAACACTGCCTGTATCAACAGCGAAATTCCTTGAACAACTGCTACCAGTACCCACATACCGCAGAGACTGTTCATAAAGATTCCCGTATCGCTCAAAGGAGTGGGAATTCCGGCTACGCAGGTATTGAACACAAATGCCATCAGTGTAATAAAACCTGCCGCGGCGATCGCCACGGATTTTTCTGTGCTTTTTTCCCCACGCAAAAGCCCCACATAGCTGAAGAAATTCAGTACCAACAGCAAAATGTTCACGGTGACCACGCCGGATGGATTGGAAGAAGCCATCTGCTGGCACAGCAAAACCACCGCCGCAGTCAATGGAGGCAAAAGAAAAGATTGTCGTTTCCAGAAGCCGCCTTTATCCGATTTGTTCTCCATCATTATGTCCCCTCGCGCTCTGATTATTTCCTGTACACTTTATATAATTAGCATACCATAGCTTTCTGCATTTGCACAACGGGTCGCCATAAATTTTACATCTGCTTTGCATGATTGGCAAGATACTGCACCGAACGCTAACCCAGTCATATATTTGCACCACTTCGCAAAAGGTCCTCTTTCACAGCGAAAGAGGACCTTGTTTACTTACATCCCAGTATTTCCAACGCCCTTGATAGGGGCATCACTTTCTGGCACTTGGCCTCTTGGGAATCATATCTTGCTTTCTTACCGTCCGGCATCACCGCTATGGTGTTTTCTGTCAGTATGGCCGCTTTCAATTTAGGAACATAGCGATGTACCTTCCCCTGCCGGTCAATCTTGGCGTGAGGCATGATAAGTTCCGCTGTTCCCAGCTTGATTTTTGCTTCTTTCGGCAGCGGTGAAAGCCACTTGTAGGTATCACGCTCAGAAGCAGTATCCCACATAGAATACTGGTAGGCTCGCCCGCCGAAGAAACTGTCCTGCTGTTCCCTATATTCAAAGTGTTCTGTCTGCTGCGTTACCATCTGCGCCACGCGAGCGGCATTCAGTTCCATCTCCTCTAAGTGGATGTACTCATGCCGTTGATGCTCGCAGTAGTAACCGCAGCTGATATTGACTGCCGCCGTTTCCAGATACGGTGCAATGTAAGATATATCACTGCACGAGCCATTGGCCGTCTCGAATCCGAACGAGGAAACGAAGTCTTCAAACTCGGGGTTATCGCAGCGGTAAAACACGGCATCATTGCTGCCCCGGCGGTCAAGCTCTACGATGTAGTTTACCTGCGGCCGCAAAGAGCCTCTTGTAAACTTCTTTGCGCCTACGCAGCCAACTTCTTCGTCCTCACAGAACAGCACATGACATTTTGCTGTACGCAGGATCTGCAAAATCATCCAAACCCCACAGCGGTCATCGCCGCCGATACCCTGCGGCGACATAGTTACCGCCCCGTCTGCCGAGTAGCATATCTGCTCGACAGGCTGGCGGTGAACCGTGTCCATGTGGGCCACCAGCAGCACAGGAATTGTTCCCCCTGCGTATAAATAACCCGGCTTATCGGTGATGTGGTAACCCCTGCTTTTCAGCTCGGCTTTTAACCTCTTTTTCAATTCCATCTGCGGCAGACGCAGAATGGTTTCAAACGTCAATTCTTGCATGGATTCCTCCTTTATGCGGCAAGGCCGTTCATCTGGTTCGGGCAGAAACGATTGGCACCGATGGAAAGGCAGTCTCCATGAATCGTACAGCTTCCGCATACACCAATCACCTGCTCATAGCAGGCAGTGCAAATTCCGCGCCGCTCACCGGAACGGGCAATTCCGATGCGCGGCATACCGATAAACCTTTCTTTGCAAACCGTACATTCATAGCTGCACTCATTGCAATAGAAGTGATTATCAATATAGCGGCCATATCCATGTACTGTTTTACCGCAGCCTTTGCAGACATACATATTGCCGCACTCTGCACAGCGTATGGAACGATGGTTCTTCTGTTCGCCGCCGCAGCAGACGCAGCGGGCCACGGAGCCAATCGTCATTTTGCCATAGTCGGACTCCCCTTTCAGTAGAGAGACAACCGCATAGCCATACTCATAGTCTGGATAATGGTTGCTGTCCACCGCGGATTCACAGTAAGGTTCTGTCTCCTTTCCACGCTTAATTGACCACAAGTTCGGCTTGTCAAGGCACGTAGCGATTGCCTGCTGGACGATGCTGCGATACAGGGTTTTCTGGTCCTCCAAATCCGTGGGATACAGACGGGATTGCAACAGCACATTGTTCTTATAGCAGAAAATTTCTCGCGTAATGCGCGGGGCTGTATGGAAGTCCTGCGTGTACTCGTCACTGACCGTGAAGAAAATCATGCTGACAGCATCACCCATATAGGATTGGCAGCCGCCGCGGTAACCGCCGCCTTCTAAGCAATGGCAGGAACTCCAAGTGTTGTCACGGTTGGACATTTCGAGGAAATCGCAGGGGTGGATTGACAGCACTGCGTTTTCTCGATATGCGCCGAGTTCAAAGCATCTGCCAGCCGCGCAAACAGCGCGTTGTATGGCTTTACTGTACGCATATAACGGTTGTCCGGCTCGCCTGCTTCTGCTTCTTCCTCAATTTGGTCGAGATGAAATTTCATGCAGAGCCGATTGATAATACGGCTCGCCTTTTGTCCCGGTGCGCACTTGATGCCTCCGTATTGCCGAATCGTGTCTAAGCGGTACTCGTTTGGTATCCGGGCATAGTCGGCGGTTGCCGCGCGCAGGGCGGTTTCAAAGTTCTCATACACCGTATCATCCGTGCAGGCCCTGCGACCAAGTCCAAGGATGGCGGCGCGCGTTTCGTCCACTGTGATACGGTCGATTTCTCGGCGTTCCTCCACGCGGAACACGATTGCCAGTTCTTTCTCATTCCATAGCGGATGCCTGCGCAGAAGCTGCAAAAGTCCCTGCTTCGGTTCATTCCATTGTGTAAGGTTTGCTGTGACGCCTTCCTCCGAAAACGGCTTCTGATACTTGTGCATAACCTCATAAAATTGCTGTTTGAGTTCGTCCATCATTGTGATCTCGCCTTTCTTGCATTTTTATTTTTAACGCCGGGCGGCGCCAAACCAAAATAAAAAGCGAGAACAACTTTTCTTCGCTGCCAATAGCAGCATAAAAGTCATTCTCGCTTTATGCGGGGTGTCCCCCGGCGGATAAAAAATGCCCGCAATGCACAGACCAGACGGTCAGCGGCATTGCAGGCACAAAGTACAAAAATAACAACGTGTGTCAGTGCAAATTGCGTTACAGGACACATAAATCACTTACATTAGTATGATACCATAATTTGCGGAAAACGTCAAATTATTGAAGATATGTCTTTTTGCACCAGCAATAATAACCTTAATGAGCAGTCTCTTCAATTTCATCAGGAGGCAACTCAAAGATGTTTTACAGATACAGCGAAAACAACACAATTCTGTGATATGGGTTGAATATGCGAAGGATTTCGTGCATAATAAAATATAATTTCCTGTCAAAATTGTGAAACTTTGCGTATTCTTAATTTTTGAACACAAATGATGTCCAATAGAAATTGAGAACGCATCACATAAAGAGGTAAAATGATGGTCAAGGGTTTTATTTTTTTCAGAACTGGAAAGATTCCTTTTGTAATTGAAAATTACCGTATGGATTTGTTTACAGATGACTCATTATTGGAAATATTTTGTAAGGAGTATAATTTTAAAGAAAACTATATTCTGCAGGGGCTATGTTTTGATATTGGGCCTCATGGTAGGAAAGCAACCTTTCTCGTCGAAAATTCTATGGGAAGTACTTGCTATTTGCGTTGCTATATTGTTTATACATTTAACAAAGACGAAACCTATGACCGCATAGGTATTCAGTCGCCGTCTCTTGATGCAGTTTTTGGATACGAACATAAATACATTGAAATGGTGCGATCTGGAATCAACTTGGCTTTAGAACCTAAAAAAGTGTATACAATTCCGTTTGATATGAACAAACAAAAATACGAATTGATTTTCCAAATCGGTCACAATCATCGCCTTGGTCTTTTGGAAGATTTCTCCAGAAAAGGGGAATTGATTCTGCCGTTACACACAAATGAAATCCAAGAGTGCTATGATATTGCAACAGTTCTTTGTCGGCTTGCAATGTTCATGACATCACACACAGACATCTTGTTCAAACGTATCACGCTTTATCGCAAAGAAGTAAGTGTCGGGTGGTTCTACTGTCCCTTCATTTCGGAAGATGCCGTTGATAGGTATAACGGCTTATTCTACGAATTTGATATTATGAAATACATTCCCAAGCTCTTAAATAATATAGCATTAGATTCTGGCAACAAAATAACACAGAGTATTCCACTTGGTCATTTAGGGAATTTCGACTCCATGTTCACGCCTCAGCGATTTGTCGAACAAATTGTAGCATTTGAGTACTTATTTGATAAACTGGAACACAAGAAAGCTCAAAATCTCCAATTTCCACTTAAAAAGGAATTGGAATACATGTTTAATGAATATCCCCAATTGCTGTCGCAAACAAATCTTTCTGCAGAGAAAGTTAGTAATCAAATCAAGGAGATCAGACGTACTATTGCACATGGATATGCATATTACTATGACTTCAAAAACGATAGAAGCAGCAAATATTTGATGATTCTTTTAGACAAATTGATACGGTGCATGAGCCTAAAATTGATTGGATTCTCTAATGATGATATTTCGAATTTTATGCCTTTTTATCCATAAACACCTTCACGCCACAATCTTTTTTCTGTTCGGCTATCTCTTTCAAAGTATCCAGATACCCACGATTCTCGACATCCGCAGTCAGCACAAAGATTTTTCTTTCTTTTAAAAAATACAAATTCCTTATGGTCTCGCTACTTGACAAATTTATGCTGACTTTTGTAGAAGAAGCCGAATCGTCCACTGATATGATAAATCATCCTTCCCAGCATGAAAAACTAACTTTGTCTCCGATGATGCCGCTGGTGAAAGCGACAGCCATAAAAGAAGTATAAAAATAATTGCCTCCGACTTGTACACATATGGTGCGAGTCGGAGGCAATTTTAACTTTTTGTATTCAGATCGCTAGTGGCGTCATTTTTTCAAGCTTTCCCTGCTATGGGGTCTTTTGAATAGGTGTTTTTCGTTTTATATTCCACATACTCATGGGGAGTGGGTTCGTAGTGCTTTGATTGGTATTTTTGATATTTTTCGGATATGCTTGCTGGTTGTTCTTCTGCAACAGTTTCTGCAATTGGCTCAGTGCAAATCGCATCTTGCAAGATTCTTTCCAGATACTCATACTCGGAGTAATTATCCAAACACGCCATCACCAGTGCATCCCGGACATATTCTGCGCTCTGTGCCAACAGTTCTTGGTCGAAATAATATCCGTAATGCTCAACAAAGAATGTCATCAACATTACAACGGTTCGAGTGTTTCCCTCTCGAAAAGGATGCACACGCCAAATTTTCGGAAATTTATGCGCAATTTCTTTTGCGAAATCTTCTTTTGACAAAGAGATCCATTCTACTTGGTGGATTTCATCCCAAGCACATTTCAAGTCATGCGGAATATCTTCCGCATTGCTATACCATACACTTTGTCCTGCAAGAACAGGCTCTCTTTTTATAATATTGATGACACGATAGTTTCCGGCCCATTTGTACACATCTTCAAATAGTGTGCGGTGAATCTTCTTTACGCCGCGGTTTGAAAAATCATGGAAACCATGCTCATACAGAAGCATCATGCTTGCGCGAGATTGTTCAGCTTCCACGAGATCCAGAGTCTTTTCATCCTTGATGCCGAACTTGTTTTTTAGTACCGGCACATCCTCATAAAGATAAATATCATTCATAGCTTTACTTCACGCGACGGGCCATCTCCATGTGGCTTTTCAAAAGGGCCTCTTTCATCTGCGCCCCGGTAATTTTGCCTTCACTCCATGCGTTTGAAAGCTCTATTGCATAGCTGCGAACCGGTACTCCTTCAATTTTATTGACAGCATCTGCCACTCGCATTGCTCGTTTACGCTGTGCTATTTTCTGTGGTGCCATAGGATGCCCCCTACAATGTATTTGTTAGAATTATACCATATTACGTTATTAAGTTCAAGTTTATCCATCTTGATTTCCAGCCACGAAAAAGGCCTCCAATCTGCGCGGCAAAACCGTATAGATTGAAGGCTGTCTTATACCAGATGATTGCCTTTCTTGGTGGGTGAGTTCTTCATCCTTAACCCCAACCAACTTTCCAGTGTCTGCAAGTCGCTGAACAGAATATCATAAATCTCATCGTTTACCAGCGGCGTATGGGCTTCATACGCTGCGCGGCAGCGGTTCAGGCGGTCTGTCAGCTCTCGCAGCTTGTCGATGAAAATGGCCTTTTCCTGCCACTCCTCGGTTTTCATTGGCTTTTGGGGGCACAGTGGCCGAAGTTCAGTTCATGGATCACCGACAGGATGGTTTCATCGTCATCCCAGTTGGCAGAAAATGCCGTTGGCGCATAAGTTCCGTCCAGTAAGACCATTACCCTCCCCCGCTCGATGCGCAGGGTCACATCCTTGCGCCGGGCGCAGACGATGGCGAGATTTCCTATTTGCTTCATAAGGTGAGCACTTCCTTTCTTACGCGGTCTGCAAAGCCATAGGCAGCACCTTGCGGCTCCACAGGTCAACAAACTTTTTCACTTCTTTCGTAGGGTCACTGTTGCGTTCGCCACGGATTTGTACAATTTTGCCGTTGCTGACTTCTACCGTTACAAACGGCTTTTCCGGTTCTTCTACACGGCGGACAAATACAATCAGGCATTTTTTCGCTGCCACTCGCTCAATATAGGTGCCGACACAGTGGTGCAAAGCCTGTCCTTCTGTGATGAGGTCATCGGTTTGCTTGGGGCAGACAATTTGCAGTTTCTTTGAAGTGAGATTGGCCTTTTCTGCCAAATTCTCATACACTTCACGAAACGCACGCTTTGTTTGCTCGTCCCTACACTTCTTAATGTATCGGCTCAACTCGTCATGGGCCTCATTGCAGTGTTTGGGGAACAGAACCTGGCTGCTTTTCATGTCATAATTCTGACCTTGACACATTTGCAGGTAGTCGCTGTTGAACGAATAGCCCCATTTGAAATTGAAGTCACGATTCCAGTCCTGGGGCATACTGTCCTCGTCGATGCAAATCTCGCTGACCGACGCCAGCACGCCCCATGTGTCGGACGATGCCCCGGTTTCCTTGAGCTGAACAAGCTCATAGTAGACCGTCGCCTTTGCCTTGATCAGGCTAAGGGAGGTCAGCAGAGAATATTCCACCTTGATGGCATTTGCGCTGCCGTTCGGCGTTTTGGTCACAAATTCTGCTTTTATCGGCTCAGTCACCACGCCCTCTGTCTTTTCCCTGCCTTGATCATAGGTGATGAAGGTGCAGCGCGGCGTCTGCCCGATCAGTATGCTTTCCTCATCGGACTTTGCAGCGGGCACAACCGTGAGGTAGGCATAGCTTCCCCACAATTTGCGAAACGTCATATGGATGTACTCGTTTTGCAGGGAAAGCGAGCCATCATTCAGCGTGACGGTTTTTACCGTACTTTCGGACGGAAAAATGTCCCCCGCAAAAGCCGATACCTGCAAGGGCAGTGTGCCGAGCAGCAGGCAAAGGCTCAAAAGCAGGGATATAAATTTTTTCATGTTGCGTCCTCCTCGTGTTTTTGCTTTTGCTTTTCCCGTTCATGCAGCCGCATACAAACGACCGTCAGCACAACGGCTGCCGCGAACGCCGCAACTCCCACCAGCACATAGCCGCCCGCATCCTCCCGCAGCAGCATCGCACCGAAGCCGCCCCCGGCATCGGTCTGTCCCTGCCCGATGACCCTGTCCGCTGTCTGCAGCAGCACCGCAAACAACAGCATACATACAGCGCTCAGCCTGCCGATGCCGCGTTTCTGCCTTCGTCGGGTGTTTTTGCGTATCTGCCTTTTGACAAGCTCGACCCGTCTTGCGGTATCATACATATCGGGGAAGCCTCCTTTCCGGTATTGCCTAAGCGTGAAAAGTTCTTTCACCTATATAGGTACAAAAATTCGGGAAAACTCTCACCCAAAATGCAAAAATTTACAAAAAAATTAAGAGCCGCCCAAAGGCGGCTCCTAAGAAGCGGATATTCGGTTATTTCTTCCGTGATAATCGGAAAACAGACAGCCTTCCCGCCGCCACCAGCAGCACCGGCAGGGCGTAGGCGATGTACTGCGCCGCGCCGCCGT
>ERZ824600.3096-NODE-3096-length-16324-cov-13.156555_pt1 | contig 16324 bp, 13 predicted proteins | sample MGYA00519933_ERZ824600 | MGnify/ENA primary metagenome ERZ824600 (study PRJEB31778, sample SAMEA3449178) | human gut metagenome | biome: human gut; feature: human-associated habitat; material: faeces | place: United Kingdom | collected 2010/2012 ... | reverse complement strand
AAGGAATTCATCAAATTGACCATATCGTAGTTTCAAAATATGGAATATTTGTTATTGAAATGAAAAATTACTACGGATTAATAAGAGGAAATGAATACTGGGATTATTGGATGCAATATGTAGGTAAAAATAAAAGAACATTTAAAAATCCCATTTATCAAAATTATGGCCACATAAAAGCCCTAGCAAATCTATTAGATATAGATGAAAATAAATTCTTTTCAATAATCTGTTTTTCAAATCAAGCCAAATTAAAAGTTATATGTAAAACGCCAATTGTACAAACATATGAAATCGCGCTTACAATAGGAAAATATCAAGAAGAAATACTAGATAATATAGAGCAAATAAGCGAATCAATAATAAAGAACAATATTAAAGATAAAAAAGTAAAAAAAGAACATACTAGTAAAATACAAAATCAAATAAAACTAACAGAAGAAAAAATAAGCAAAAACATATGTCCAAAATGTGGAAGTAAATTAGTTGAACGAAAAAGCAAATACGGATCATTCCTTGGCTGTTCTTCATATCCGAAATGTAAATTTACTAAACAATTATGAAAGGATAATATGAAAGCATTAACTATAAAAGAACCCTGGGCTAGTTTAATCATAAACGGTTATAAAAAATATGAATTTAGATCTTGGAAAACCCATTATCGCGGTAAAATTCTAATCCATACAAGTCAAAAAATTGAAAAAAAAATGTTACCAAGATTTCAAAAATATAATGTAAAATATACTGAAGGCGCTATAATAGGTGAAGCAGAACTAGTAGATTGTATTTTAGTAGACGAAAATTTTCAAAATAAATTAAGAAAAATAGATGAAACAATATATGCAAGAAGTAACCATACAGAAAAATATGCCTGGAAACTTGAAAATGTAAAAAAATATGATAAACCAATCTATATGAAAGGAAAACTAGGAGTATGGAACATAGAATGAAATTAAGAAATAAACCATTTGAACAAATAAAAAACAACAAAAAAACAATCGAAATGCGTTTATATGATGAAAAAAGAAAACAAATAAAAGAAAAAGATACAATAATATTCACAAATATTGAAACAAACGAAGAATTAAAAGTAGAAGTAGAAAAATTATATATTTTTAATAACTTTGAAGAATTATATAATTATTTTGATAAAAAAGAATTAGGCTATGAAAATGAAGAAGCATCATATAAAGATATGGAAGCCTATTATTCAAAACAAAAGCAAAAAGAATATGGTGTTGTTGGCATAAAAATAAAAAAATAAACAAAAACTTAAAAAATGATGTTTATTAAAATAAAATATTGTGTTAAAATATAATTGTTAGTACAAAATAACAATGGAAGGTGAAAATATGTTAAAAAAAATAAACAAATTATTTTGGATGACAATACTATTTTCAGTACTACTATTAGTAGTAGGCATATTATTTGTAGCATTTCCAAATGTTTCAATTAATGCACTATCAATCCTAATTGCTTCATCATTATTAGCATTTGGACTAATATTAGTATTAGACTATAAATCCAGAATATTCTATATGCAATTTGTAACACTAGGAGTAATATTTATTATATTAGGTGCAATACTTTTACTTCACACTGATATAGTACAATCACTAGTACCAATCATAATAGGAGCATACATTATAGTAAATGAAATTATTAATATGCAAATATCATTAAAACTAATGAAATATAGTAATAAATTAGTATGGGCATTTATCTTATCATTACTATCTTGTATATGTGGATGCTTTATGATAATATATCCAACAAACGGAGCATTAGCGATCACACTATATATGGGAATTGTTTTAATTATCTATTCAGTATCAGTACTAACAAATATGATAATATTCAAAAAACATATCAATGATATAGTAAAAATCGCACAAAACTAGGGACCATATAGTCCCTTTAATTAAGGAGTTATATGCAAAAATTATTCATTTTATTCATAATATATTCATTCATCGGTTGGAGTATGGAAGTAATATGTAAATTAGTTCAAAAAGGAAGATTTATAAATAGAGGATTTTTAATCGGGCCTTGGTGTCCTATATATGGAATCGGATGCGTTCTTTTAACTCTTCTTTTAACAAGATATAAAGCAAATCCATTATTACTATTTATAATGGCAATAATTATATGTTCATTCCTTGAATATATGACAAGCTATATAATGGAAAAAATATTTGGAGCAAGATGGTGGGATTATTCAACCAAAAAGTTTAATATAAATGGAAGAATATGCGCGGAAACAATGATTCCATTTGGTTTATTAGGACTATTAGTAATATACTTTTTAAACCCATTTCTAATAAAACAAATCGATAAAGTAGATCCAAATGTTCTAAATATAATATCAATAATTATTCTTATTATATTTATACTAGACTTAATAATATCATTTACAATAATCTTTAATTTTAAATCAACAATAAAAAAGACTGAAAAAGATTCAACCGAAGAAATAACAAAAAAGGTAAAAGAAATATTCTTATCAAAGAGTATCTTACATAGAAGATTAGTAAAAGCTTTCCCAGACCTTAAAAACAAAACCAAAAAAATAAAAGAAAAATTAAAGGCAAGGTATGAAATAAAGTAAAAAAATAATAAAAGGTATAATATTATACCTTGACTATTCAAACTAAAGGTATGAAAAATACCTTTTTTTGATGAATATAAATAAAACTTTCCAAAAAAATAAAAAAAATTGAAAAATAAAAAGTTTTAAGACTATTTACCTCGTATAGTATATTTGAGGAGGAAAAATATGTTAAAAACAATAATAATAATTTTAAGTACTTTATTATGTATAACAAATACAAATGCCAGTGCGAAAATAGAAAAACAAAACATTTACTATGCAAGATACGGAGGAGGTAAACCATATTTATCAGATAAAGTTGAATACTTTGAAATAGACGGCAACACGGCTTACTGTATTGAACCAGGAATGCCAATATCAACAACTGACTATATAGAAATGAATGAATTACCATATTCAAATGACATAATTGAAAAAATAAAACTAATAGGCTATTATGGCTATAATTATGAAAACCATAAAACAAATAACTATCGCCTAGCAACCCAAGCACTTATATGGAATCTAATAGGCGGACAAAAAGTTGACTTTTATACTAAACAATATGGTTATGGTGATTATATTGATATATCCAAAGAAAAAGAAGAAATCCAAAATCTAATAAATAAACATTACCTAAAACCAACTATAAATGATATAGAAGAATTTTATAATAATGAAATCATAATAAAAGATGCAAATGAAGTATTAGATAACTATGAAATTGAATATCAAGGAAAAAATAATGTTCAAATTAAAAATAATACCCTAATAATCAAAATACTAAAACAAGATAAATTAATCCTTAAAAGAAAAAAATATGATAATAAAACATCTGTATTTTATGAAGGAAACAATATAAAATCGCAAATGATAGCAGTTTTAACATTAGATGAAATAGATAAAATAGAAATAAACCTATCTCCAATATTTGGTGAATTAAAAATAAATAAAAAAAGTAATAAAGAAAGTATTTATACTTTAAAAGATGCCATTTATGGAATATATGATTTAGAAAATAATTTAATAAAAAAAATTAAAACAGATGAGAAAGGAAACGCTCAAGCAAAATTAACCAAAGGGAAATATTATTTAAAAGAATTAAAAGCACCATTAGGTTATCATTTAGACGAAACTAAACATTACTTTGAAATAGATAAAGAAAATCTAATAAAAGAACTTATTCTTGAAGAAGAAGTAATTGAAAGTAAAATAAAACTTAAAAAAAGGTATGGTAATTCAAGTAAAGAATTATATGATGAACCAAACATAACATTTTTAGTATATAAAAACAATGAATTAATAAATAAAATAACAACAAATGAAATAGGGGAAGCAACAATTATCTTACCATATGGAAAATATACTATAAAACAAGAAAATACCAAAGAAGGATATTTAAAAGTAAATGATTTTGAAATTACTGTAGATGGAAAAAATAAAGAATTAAAATATGAATTAGTAGATGAAGAAATAAATGCTTTTGTCAAAATTATAAAAAAAGATTATGAAACAAATGAAACAATAAAACAAAAAGGAATAAAATTTAAAATCAAAAATTTAGATAAAAATGAATATATATGTGAAAATAAAGAATGTACATATGAAACAAACGAAGAAGGCTATATAATAACATCTAATCGTTTAAAAGGTAATCTTCTAATTGAAGAATGTAAACAATACTTGAATGGTTATATATGGAACAAAGAAAAAATTAAAATATTTATAGGTGATAAAATAATAGATACATATACTATTGAATTCAAAAATAAAAGAGTAAAAGGTCAAATAAAAATCCTAAAACAAGGTGAAAATGAATTATTAGAAAATGTTAAATTTAATTTATATGCTAAAGATAATATTATCATCAATAATAAAATAATATATAAGAAAAATGAATTAATTTTAACAAAAACAACAAACAAAGAAGGAATAATTATATTTGATAATTTAGAATTAGGAAACTATTATATAAAAGAAATAGAAACAAATAATAACTATATAATAGATGATAAAGAATATGAAATATCATTAAAATACAAAGATGAAGAAACAAGTATTATTAAAGAATATATAGAAATTAAAAATTATCTAAAAAGAGGGAAATTAGTATTTTATAAAATAGATTCCTTAACAAAAGAAAAACTAGAAAATGCTGTTATTCAAATATATAAAGATAATGAATTAATAAAAGAAGAAGTAACAAATATAGATGGATTAATAGAACTAAATAATCTTTTAATAGGTAATTACTATATTATTGAAAAAGAAGCCCCCAAAGGGTATATAAAATCTGAAAATATAATAGAGTTTGAAATAAAGTATAACGAAGTAACGGAAATAACTATGGAAAATGATCCTATAATAGAAGTACCAAATACAATAAAAAACTCCGATTATAAAATAATAACTTTACTCATAATAGGACTATTAAAAAAATATGAAGAAACTAATTAGTATAATTCTTTTATTAAACATATTAAGATTTAAATATATAGAATATAGAATTCCTGTGAAAGAAGAAAATAAAATAATTACTAAAGAAATAACTAATGAAGAAAAATATTTATTAACTCTTGAAATACCTAAAATCAAATTAAAAAGAAAAATATACAATTTAGAAAGTAAAAATAATAATGTAAACAAAAATATTGAATTATTAAAACCATTTATTGAACCAAGTAATAAAAATGGTATTATCATTTTAGCAGGTCATAATGGTAATTCAAATGTATCATATTTTAACAAATTATATAAATTAAATATAAATGATAATATAATAATAGAATATAAACAAAAAAAATATGTTTACCAAATAGTAAACATATATGATATTTTAAAAACAGGGAAAGCTCTAATTAAAACCTCTAATTATAATAATATAATTGTACTTATAACCTGTAAAGGACGGAATAAACAAACCATTTATATAGCATCACTTATTAGCTAAAAAATATTCATAATACTCATCATAAGTAATACCTGTTTTGTAAATATATTCAGCAACTTCTGAACCAACATACCTATAATGCCAAGGCTCATAAACATAACCAGTTAAGTTTGTGTACTCTTTAGGATATCTCAAAATAAAACCATATCTATAAGCATTATCTTTAAGCCATTTAAACTCATTTGTGTTACTAAAATTATATGAAATATCATTTAAATCAATAGCAAGCCCCGTTTGATGTTCTGAATGACCAGGTCTTGCAGAGTAAGTATCAGCCTCAGCCTTACCATCTCTATTTACATATTGATTATATAATACCTTTTGATAATCATAACTTCTGTAACCAGAAGCAATATAAATATTTAATCCTAAAACTCTTGCATCATCAGCCATCTTTTTAAAGTTTTCAAATAATGTCTTATCAACCTTACCATATCCATAACCAGAAGTAATATTAACTAAAGTAGCAGGTTCATATTTCTCATCTAATGCATAAAACTTATTAACAATAACAAGTAAATCATTTTGATTCTTAGATTGTTTAATATTATTATAATAACCATAATCAATATTTGCATTTACACTAGCAACAATATCTCTAACATTTAAATCTGAATGATTATTTAAATACTCCAAATATCTATTAGTATTACTTAAAATAAAATAACTATCATTTTTAATATTGTATAAATTATCGCTATAATCATAATTATCAAGATTAGCGTTAACCATCTCAATCGCACGCTCATAATCAATTTTATTCTTTGTAATATATTTTATATAAACACACTTTTTAGAACTATCAAAATTTTCATTATCAATTAAACTATCAATATTATCTATATAATTATCATATAGACAATTAACATCCTCACCAAACACACTAAATAACTTATCAGCAGTTTCTTTGGTATAACCAATTTTTACAAGTTCATTATCCATCTCTTTATCACCACTAAAATATATTATGCAAGTAATGATTAAAATAATTGCAATAATAAAACTAAATATAATATTCTTTTTCATAAACGCTCCTTTTATATAACATATCTAATTATATTATATCATATATTTTATTGGTGATGATATGAAAAAAATAATAATTATATTTACAGGAATACTTTTATGTATATCAGAAGTAAATGCAGATGAAATATTCGCTCCATCAAGTAAAAGTGCGATCCTAATAGAAGCCTCAACTGGTGAAGTATTATATGAAAAGAATGCAAATGAAAAATTAAAACCAGCGTCAATGACTAAGATGATGACTCTTTTATTAACATTTGAAGCAATTGAAAGAGGCGATTTAAAATTAACAGATGAAGTAATTGTATCAATTAATGCATCAGGAATGGGTGGAAGTCAAATATTACTTGAAACCGGTGAAAAAATGACGGTTGATAACCTAATAAAAGGTGTAGCAATTGCAAGTGGTAATGATGCTGCTGTCGCTTTAGCTGAAAAAATAGGTGGAACTGAAGATTATTTTGTTGAACTCATGAATAAAAGAGCAACTGAATTAGGTTTAAAAAATACCCATTTTCAAAATGCTCATGGTATTGATGCCGAGAACCATTATTCAACAGCATATGATATGAGTGTAATTGCTCGTGAACTTTTAAAACACGAAAAAATAACTGATTATACAAAAATATATGAAATGTATCTAAGGGAAAACACTAATCGAAAAGTTTGGCTTGTTAATACAAATAAATTAGTTAGATTTTATGATTATATAGATGGACTTAAAACAGGCTATACAAGAGGAGCAGGTTATTGTATAACATTAACCGGAATGAAAAATGGTATGCGTTTAATTGCTGTAACAATGGATGAACCAAGTATTGAAAGTAGAAATAGAGAAACATTAGGTTTAATTGATTATGGCTTCGCACAATATGAATTGGAAACATTATTATCAAAAGAAAGTATAATTGCAACAAAAGCAATCGCAAAATCAATTCAAAGAAAGGTTGATGTTGTACCTTTAGAAGATATAAAAGTATTAAATAAAAAAATGCAAAATAAAAAGACAGTTACATATAAAATTGACATAAATAATATAGAAGCACCAGTTAATAAAGGAAATGTAGTCGGAAGTATTACATTAATTGAAAATGATAAAGAAACAAGAACTATACCATTAACTGTAAAAGAAAGTATAAAAAAAGCTAATATATTTGAATTGTATTTAAGAAATATGAAAGAATTATTGTTAGGCCAAATATAATACTTAGTTAAGTCTAAGTATTTTTTATAATAATTAAATATTTTATGTTATAATTATTAAAGCATTAGAAAAGAGGAAAAAATGAATACCACAATCCAAATAAGAAAAAAAGGAAAAAGTTTAATAAAAATACCAAGCAGATTTGTTGTATTTGACATAGAAACAACTGGATTAAATCCAGCAACTGATGAAATAATTGAAATAAGTGCTATTAAAGTAATAGATAATGTAATAGAAGATACCTTTTCCTATTTAATAAAACCAAACAATGAAATACCATATTTTATAACAGAATTAACAAAAATAACCAATGAAATGGTAGAAAACGCTCTATCAATCGAAGAAGTTTTACCAAGATTTATAGACTTTATAGAAGAAGAAATATTAGTAGGTCATAACGTAAATTTTGATATTAATTTTATTTATGATAATTTAATTAAATTAGGAAAAGAACCATTAAAAAATGACTTTGTAGATACTCTAAGATTAAGTAGAAAACTATTACCCAATTTAAATCATCACCGCTTATCTGACCTAACAAATTATTATAAAATAAACAATAAAGGAAGCCATAGAGCAATGCGGGATACCGAAATGACTCTAGAAGTTTTACAAATGCTTGTAAAGGAAAAAAATAAATTATAGACAATTAAATAAAAAACTAGTACAATATATATAAAATAATATAGGAGTAAAAAAATGAAAAAGAAAATAATAATCTTTATAATTGCTATAATTTTAATAATCACACTTGATAGAATCATTTGCCCTAAAAAAGAAAAAAATCAAAATCCTAAAAGACTAAGTATTAATGAAATAGTAACAATACCAGAAACAAATATTATGGTAGCAGATTCATTTTACATTAAAAGGAATAATAACGGGTTTATAGTATATGATGAAAGTAATAACAAGTTATATGAATTTACTGAAGAAAATAATTACTATGAAATATTAGGTAACAAATATATAATGATAAATAAAAATGATGAAACATTAATAATAGATAAAAATGGCAATCAAATTAAAAAAGGTACATACCAAGAAGTACATGATCCAGTATCTAATGATAAATACTTTATAATGGATAACAAAATATATAATAATAAAATAGAAGAAGTATATGACTTACCATCAACTATAGATATCAATAATGTTGAATTCTTCTTTATATTAAATAATAACTTATATGTAAAAAATATGGATAAAGAAAAAAACATAATTGTCGATCTTGAAAACCAAAAAACAATCTATTCTAATTTTGAAGACTACACTCAAATAAGTCCAGATTATGTAGCAATCAAAAAAGATAAAACATATGACATATATAATATAAAAGATAAAAAAATAGAATTAGAAAATGTTGATTTTGATGAAAGATATATTATCAAAAAAGATAATCAAGTAATGTATATTTATAATAATAAAATATATAAAGATAAAACTAAAATAAATGATAAATATCATATGAGTACTAATGATTGTAGTGAAGGCGGGAAACTACTAGATAAAAACGATAACATTATAATTAATAAATGTATGCTTTACTATGAAGAGCCATTGGAAGATATAATAACCGGATATAGTATAAAAGAAAGTATATTATATTTAAAAGGTAAAGAAACAACTACAGATACAATTCTAAAAGTAGGAGATTATATAGTAACTTATGATTATAAAGAAAATGAGACAATCTATAAAATCTATGATAAAAATGGCAATGAAAAAAATATAGACGGTTATATAGCCTATATAGGAAATGGTATTTATTACTTACAAAAACCACGAAACCATTCATTCCTAGATAGTAATTTAAATGTTATTGAAGGTAATTTAGATAGTGTCACCTGCTATTATAATGATTACTGTATTGTATCAGATGAAAATGAAAATAAAAAACTTTATAGAGATGGAAAAAGAATAACAACCAACACCTATGATGATATTATAATAAATAAAGATACTATAATCGCACAGACCATATTTAATACATATATCTATAAATTAGGTGAAGATAATGAAATAAATATAGATACAAAAGAAGAAGTAAATATTGACATAAATGAAATTATAAAAAAATATGAATTAGAAGATATAGAAAATTTAATAAAAAATAATGAAGAACTATTTAAAAAATATGCCTATATAATTGAAAACAATAATGATTTATTAAACTATAAAAAAGAAGTAATGGATTTATTTATTATATTAGGAAACAATAAAAACTATTTAAACGAAATGTTTTTCTTAAAAAAACTAAAAAAATTGAGTATAGCCAAAGTATCTGATCTAGGACCAGGAGTAGGTGCAACTTATGCGGATAGTGAAGTCAAAGTAAGATTAGTTGACAAATACAATATTACAATATATCACGAATTAACGCATTTTATTGATTTCTCAATTAATAATAAAAATAACATATATTATCTATTTGATTGTAACGGTGAATATGTCATAAAAAAGGAATTTACAAATGCTTGCTCACTAGTTAACATAGATACAAACTTTATAACCGAAGCCGGAGCTGAATTATACTCAGGAAAATACCTTACAAACGAACTTGAAGCTTATAATCCAGCACCATCAATTTTATCAGCAATGGAATATATACTTGGAACAGAAGAAATAAATAAATGGTATTTTGAAAGTGACGCTTACTTTAAAAAATTATGGCTGGATATGGGATATAGTATTGATGAAACCAAAAAAATAATAAAATATATGACAAATACAACACAAATAAACTCAAATGCAAGTGACAATATAATATATATTATAGATACACTAATCGATTTATATAAAAACAAAAAAGATGAAAATTTTATGAATGATAAAGCATTTGTTTATATATTAAGAAATCTAATAGACTACCAAACAGATTTTAAAGCATCTAAATATGAATCAGAATTAAATAGTATTATTAACAAAGAAAATAATGTACTAAATCAAGTAAATGAAACAATAAAAGATTATTACCTATATGAATCATATGGAGATTTCTTAATAGAAAACAATAAATATTATATTCTAATATTTTGCTCAAAAGATAATACATCAGGATATTTGGCGATAAATTATGATTTTGAAAATGATAAAATCATAGACTATACCTTCGCACCAAGAATAGTATTAGAATAATAAAAAGAAAGAAAAAAATATGAATAAAACTATAGTATGCTACTTTCTAGCAAAGGAAGTATACAAAGATCTTGATATTTAAAAAATATTAAACTCATTTCTATGTTTAAGAAATGAGTTTTATTATTATATTTTAATATACCCCATAATAATTCTTAATAATTTTATAATTGTTTAATAATAATTAAATGGTATCATTAATTACAGAGGTGGTTTTTATGGATTATTTTATAATATATGGTCTTACATATTTAGCGCTTTTCATAACCTTAGGCGCTAATATATTAATAAATGTAAGATATGAAAAATATTCAAAAATAAAAAACAAAAGGAATGTCACAGGATATGAAACAGCACGAACAATCCTTGATAAAAATGGCCTAACAAATGTAAAAATAGAAAGCGTATCTGGAAAACTTACAGATCATTATGATCCCAAAAGTAAAACAGTTAAACTATCTAATAACATTTATAATGGAGCAAGTATAGCAAGCACAGCTGTAGCAGCTCATGAATGTGGCCACGCAATTCAAGATAAAGAAAATTATACATTTTTGCGCATTCGTGCAGCACTTGTACCTTTTGTTAATTTATCATCACGAGCAGGCTATGTAGCAATCTTGCTAGGTCTACTATTTGGCTACTTAAATCTAATTTGGATTGGAATAGTATTTGAATTAGTAATACTCCTATTCCAAATAGTAACACTCCCTGTAGAAATAAATGCCAGTGCGAAAGCCTTAAAAGAACTAGATAACACTCATATTCTAAATAGTAACGAACTAAAATCAAGCAAAAAGGTCCTAACCGCTGCAGCAATGACTTATATAGCAAGCGTAGCATCTGCAATCTTGCAAATATTAAGATTAATACTAATGTTTGGAAGAAAAAATGATTAAGGTAATTTCTTACTAAATAAACTACTTCAAATCTTTTCGTACTACAATAGAAAAGAAAACTCCCATAAAAAACCACCCCTATAATTAAAGAAAATTACTCCTTCCGAAAACAGATGAAAAATCATCTGTTTTATTTTATAACAAAATATAAAAAATATGGTATAATTAAGAAGTAAACATTAGAAGGTGATATTATGTATGGATTAACTGATAAAGAAATTGAAAAAAGAAAACAAGAAGGTCTAGTTAATACCGATAATACAGTTAAAACAAAAAGTATAAAAAAAATAATATTAGATAATTCATTTAACATATTTAATATAGTAAACTCTATATTAGGCTTACTAATTATAATATCAGGAATTATCTTTAAAATATATTGGATTGATATAATCAAAAGTGTCACATTTATGTTCGTAATGATAATAAATACCCTAATAAGTATATATCAAGAAATATCAAGTAAATTAATAGTCGATAAATTATCAATCATAAGCAAATCCCCCGTATGGGCAATAAGAAATAGAAAAGAAACTCAAATTGATGTAAATGATATAGTAATTGATGATGCCCTAAAATTTAAAATAGGCGCGCAAGTAGTAGTAGATAGTATTGTACTATCCGGAAATGCCGAAGTAAATGAATCATTTATAACCGGAGAATCAAAAAATGTCTATAAAAGAAAAGGTGATAAAATCTTGTCCGGATCTTTTATAGTAAGTGGTGAAGTAACTGTAAAAGTAGTAGCAGTCGGAAGCGATAACTATACATCAAAAATAACAGCATCAACAAAGAAAAAAAACAAAGTCAATTCAGAACTAATGGATTCATTAAACTTTATTATAAAAAACATATCAAAAATAATAATACCAGTAGGAATTATAATGTTTATTAAACAATATAGCATTCTTACAAACGATTTCTATAACGCACTAATAAGAACTGTCGCTTCACTCGTTATGATGATACCAGAAGGATTAGTCCTATTAACAAGTACTGTTCTAGCAGTAAGTGTTATTAGATTAAGTAAAGTAAAAGTTCTAGTCCAAGAATTATATTGCATTGAAACACTTGCCCGAGTAGATACATTATGTCTAGATAAAACAGGAACCCTAACCGAAGGCATAATGGAAGTATATGATGTTATAAAATATGATGACATTGATATAAAAAAAATAATTGCATCCTTCTCATCAAATCTAGTCCATAATAATACTCTAGATGCACTAGACAAGAAATTCGGTCATAACGGAATAGAAGCAAGAAAAAAAGAAGAATTTTCATCAAACAAAAAATACTCAATGATAAATTATGATGGAAATGACTATTATTTAGGAGCACCCGAAATATTGTTTCCCGGAATAGATATAAAAGACTATAGTGATTATAGAGTTTTAAGTTTAGGCTATAAAAAAGAAAACGAAGCTTCTTTAAAACTAGGAGCCCTAATATTGTTACAAGACAAAATAAGAGAAAATGCTAAAGAAACCCTTGATTACTTCAAAAAACAAGGAGTTGATATTAAAATCATATCCGGTGATAGCACGCAAATGCTTGTCAAAATTGCTGAAAGATTAAATATTAACATTAAAGGTTATATTGATATGAAAAATGTAAAAGTAATAGATGAAAATATTGTTAATAATACAATCTTCGGAAGAGTAAGTCCATTTCAAAAGAAAGAATTAGTTGAAAAAATGAAATTACTTGGACATACAGTTGCAATGACAGGAGATGGCGTCAATGATGTACTAGCTCTAAAAGAAGCAGATTGTAGTATTGCAATCGCAAGTGGTTCCGATGCAGCCAAAGCCGTATCAAGATTAGTACTATTAGACTCTAACTTTGATAGCATTCCAAACATTGTATATGAAGGAAGAAGAACAATCAACAACATCACAAGAAGTGCAAGCTTATTTTTATCAAAAACAGGATATGCCATATTATTTGCAATAATTTATTTATTTTTAAATGTAAGTTATCCATTTGAACCAGTTCAAATATCACTAATAAGTTCTCTTACAATAGGTATACCATCATTTGTCCTAGCACTCGAAGACAATAAAGATAGATTAAATGGAAGTTTTTTAAAAAATGTCTTATATAAATCTATTCCCGTAAGTATAACAAGTGTGTTAATGGTTCTAATAGTAGAAATAATCGGATCAATATTTGGTCTTTCTCAAGAACAAAAATCAACAATTGATGTCATACTAATTGAAACAATCGGCTTTATGCTAATATTTAAAATATCAATTCCATTTAACAAAATTAGAAAAATACTATTTTATTTTTGCATAATATGCTTTATAATATGTAGTATATTTCTAAGAAAGTTTTATTCACTTACAATATTAAGTGGCGAATTATTACTAATGACATTCGCTCTAATTACTCTTAGCATATATATACTAATATATTTATACAAAATATTTAATAAATTAATAGAAAAATGGGAGGCAAAAAAATGAAATCAGGATTTGTTGGAATAATAGGCAGAACAAACGTAGGAAAATCTACATTAATAAACAATTTAATAGGAAGAAAAGTTGCAATTACATCAGATAAAGTACAAACAACCAGAAACATAATACAAGGAATATATAATGATGAAGATAGCCAAATTGTCTTTGTTGATACCCCAGGCATTCATAAACCAACACATAAACTAGGTAATTATTTAAATAAAGAGGCCTATTTTAGTATTGATGATGTTGATATCATATTATTCGTTGTTGACGGAAGCGTTAGCATTGGTCCAGGCGATAAGTTTGTAATCGAAAAACTAAAAAGCGTTCAAAAAGATGTTATATTAGTTATAAACAAAATCGATAAAATGACTAATGAATATATAATGAAAAAAATCCTTGAATACAAAGATTTATATGATTTTAAAGAAATTGTACCAATGAGTGCCTTAAAAGGGAAAAATAAAGATGAACTTTTAAAAACAATAAAAGAATACTTACCAGATAATGTTAAATACTATGGAGATGATGTTTTCACAAATAAACCAGTACAGTTCTTAATAAGTGAATTAATCCGTGAAAAAATATTTAATTTAACAAGAGAAGAAATACCACATTCCGTAACAGTAGTAATTGAACAAATGAAAAGAAAAAATGGTAATTTAATTATAAACGCAATGATAGTTGTTGATAGAGATGCTGTTAAAAAAATCATTGTTGGCCATAATGGCTTTATGATAAAAGAAATAGGTACTCTTGCAAGAAAAGATATTGAAGAACTACTAGGAGAAAAAGTATATCTAGAACTATTTGTTAAAACAATTGAATCTTGGAGAGATATGGATAAATATCTAAAAGAATTCGGTTATAATGAAATAGATGAATAAAAAATAAATAAGTAATCATAATTATATTGGTGATAAAAATGAAAGAAATGTTATGGTTACTTTTTGAAAATACAGGGAAAATAGAATATTATTTAAAATATAAGGAGCTTGATGATGGACAAAGTAGAGGGAATAGTAGTAAGTGAAATAGATTACCGTGATACAAGTAAAATTATTAATGTACTTTCGCCAAATGGCTTAATAGGAATGATAGCCAAAGGCTGTAAAAGCCCTAAAAGTGTATTAAGATCCTGCACTGATAAATTAACTTATGGTAATTTTTATATAAAATATAAAGAAAATAAATTATCAACTCTAAATAATTTTGATAATTTAAACAGCTTTAAAAATATAAGAACCGACTTTATAAAATTAGGCTTCAGTATGTATTTGCTCGATCTAAGTTATCAAGTAGCACGCGATAATTTTAACTCCCAAATCTATTATGATTTAATCGAATCTCTAAAAAAAATAGATAACAATATCAACCCCTTAATGATAACTAATATTCTCGAACTTAAATATTTAAACATCCTTGGCGTAAGCCCAATACTATCTGCATTTACAATCGGAGCATTTTCACTTACACCTATAAGTTCTTCAATTTCCTTTAAAACAGCTTCTGCAGTAACACCTTGGTTTGCAAGAACTTTACTTGCAACACCTGTTCCTTCTTCTACTAAACCATATAAAATGTGTTCTGACCCTATATAATTATGCCCTAGCTTTGCAGCTAAATCGTTCGCAATTTCTAGAGCATTTTCTGCACTATTTGTAAATTTATATTCCATAATTCACCACTTTCCTTTCATTCATTAGGTTGAAAAAGTATTGAATTTTGGCAATTAAAATGAGTTTCAAATGTAATAAGCACATACTTTTTGCATGTAATTACGTTTGAAATAGTATTTGACGTAGCCAAAATTATAATTACTTTTCAACCTAGCTTTTTATATTTATTCTGTTACAATTTTTCTAATAATATCTGTCCTCTTTAAGTCTCTTTCATTAGAATCCATTACTTTTCCATAGTACTTCTGTAAATTTGCTGGTTTCGTATATAAGAATAATTTTTTTATTTTTGTATCATCTAATTCACTTATTATCCCCATATCTGTACCAAGTTTTACATCAGATAACAAATCTATACACTCATTACTCG
>ERZ824600.3095-NODE-3095-length-16342-cov-4.814822_pt1 | contig 16342 bp, 17 predicted proteins | sample MGYA00519933_ERZ824600 | MGnify/ENA primary metagenome ERZ824600 (study PRJEB31778, sample SAMEA3449178) | human gut metagenome | biome: human gut; feature: human-associated habitat; material: faeces | place: United Kingdom | collected 2010/2012 ... | reverse complement strand
ACGCACGCATCAACTCACTGGGCAATGGCTGCCGCCCTTAACCTGCACAAAAGACTTCGCTCTCCGCTCTGCTCCAGATTTAGTTACTATTCTCCGGCACCCTTCCATTCCCCTTTGCCATCCATTCGAAAAAAGCAATTTTACTAACCTTAATTAATCTGCCGCTTCGAAATGCCGGAAAACCGGGTGTATGAACCAGTTCATAAGCCGTTACTCTGGAAATCCCCATAATCCGCTGAATATCAGCCACATCCAGTACAAGAGGCAGTTCATCATAATTGTTTAATCTCTTATTTTCACTCATGTTGTTCCTCCATTTTTGATCTCATTTTTTTAGCTTCTCATTGCCGTTTTCTCTTTCCTGTTTCCTGAGTCATACTGCTGTCAAGGCATACAACACGTCATCCATTCGGATGCGCTCACTTCTTTTATCGAAGGTCATGGCGGTTTATCTCAGGTTAGACGGTCATAAAGTTGTCAAAGTACACTGCATAGTACGAAATTACCATTCAATCGTATCTTATCAATCTCATCTTGACTTTTCAATACTTTCGCGATACCATAAATGTAACTAATATTATATTTTTTAAAATTACCATACAAAACAGGAGCAAATAGAAATGGCTTATCAATTTATAAGGCAAGAACCTTGCTACGACCACATCCTCTTCGTTCTGGCATTGGATAGAGACAAAATGAAGGAGCGAATTTTAATCGGAACGGAACAGCAAATCCGTTTTCGACTGGACGGAAATAAAGATAACGATGTCATATATGATATAACACGTCCTCTAGGACGTTTTCTGATAGATTTTGAATATGATAAAGAAAAGAACTGGAATATATATGGACTTGCTCCCCTACGTGATGCATTGCACACTAACCGTTGGAAACAGCCTGCACTGGAACAGACTGCTGGTGATTTTCTGGCAAAAAAATATCTCACCGGTGATCCGGTGAGAATGTATGCTACATTCCGTATTTGGAATGAATATCTTGTTACAAGGGAATATCGTGACCGTAATACTGCCTGTGATCGTTTTATAGAAAAAATCCAAATTTTGACTCAGGCATTCCAAACAGAAAATGTCATGAATTTTAATTCTGATACCGGAAAACCAGAACGTTTTCATACTGGCAGTCTTTATTTCCGCAACACTCCTGCTGAAATCACTCGACTTGAACTTTGGTTTCCGGATAATAGGCGCAGAACAGAATGCGTAGCTGCCTATAGCTCTTTTTATCCGCTTATCACTTATTACTTGAATCGACTGAATGACTGGGGCCTTTGTTTCCGTCAGTGCAAAGTCTGTGGAAAATATTTTCTGGCAAAAAACCAGCGTTATAAACTATGCAGTGATAAGTGCCGTAAAGCACAGGCACTTCAAAATAAAAGGGAATTTGATGAACGAGCCAGAGAAAATAACTATGATTTGCTTTATAAAAATGAATGCCAGAATTGGCGTAATAAAATCAATAAATCCAAAAAAACTGCTGATTTTCCGATTGAACGTCTGGAAGAAATGAAAACTGCGTTTGACCTTTTTAAGAAAGAAGCTCTGCGGCGTAAGAAAGCTGTAAAGGCAGGAACAACCAAGCCAACGGAATTCACGGACTGGCTGTATCAGCAGAGCAATATTATCTTGAAACTCAGCGAAATCTGAATCCATCCCTGTAAAGGAAAGGCAGCGAATTTACTCGCTGCCTGCCTTCTCATTGAACTTGTATCCTACACCCCAGACGGTTTGAATATATACCGGGTTGCCCGGATCATCTTCTATCTTCTCACGAATATGGCTGATATGACTCATGACAATATTGTGTCCACCAAAATAAGGTTCTTTCCAAACTCGATTATATATCTGCTCTTTGCTGAATACTTTGCCAATATTTTGAGCCAGCAAAAGCAATATTTCAAATTCAGTGTAAGTCAACTCTATCTCATTATCTTCACGTATCACAGTTCGCTTATGTTTATCTATATGGAGTCCATCGAAACTAAGTTTCCTATTATATACACTACCATATTGTATGATTTTTACTTCATCATCTAAATATGATAAAATACGGTTCATAATTTGCTCTTCAGTGTCTTCAAATGTCAAAATTACAATTTTCCCAAAGGTATCATCCTCCATTATAGCTATTTGTTATATTTAATATCTCTCCACTGCTACAGACTTGCTATCTGACTATTCGTCAAATAAATATATACATTGTCCGAGATACGCTTTTCATTGCTTAATACTTTTATATAGATTTCATTTTCTGCATACTGCTTATTCCTTACGAATTCTTTCAACCACACTTTCCTGGCTCATTTTTTTAAACTGATACTTTGGAATCGCATATGCAATTCCACTTAATATCGGAACCATAAGTAGGCACGGTACGATTGTAAGATGCAGTTGAAAGAAAAATACCGTAGCAAACGTAGTTGTATTAAAGAAATTCATAATACCTATAAAAGCTAAAATAACAACAAGGAAACCACCGATCATATAATATTTTCCGACAAACCGCCTAAAGCTCGCCTTCATATCCAATACAGAAAAAACATTTATCATATCATTTTCTTTCAAAACATTTTTATCAATGTATTCTTTTACTTGCTTATCCTCTCCCTTCTTGGCATCAATAGCAGCATACATTGCTGATTGATTTCCTGTCTGGGTGATATACTCTTCTTCTGGGACCATTACTGTAACATAAACAGAATCTGCATACGGATAATCCAGGGAATATGGCATCATAGCTTCTCCGATCACCCCATAATCTTTCTGCTTTCCGTTTCCGTACTCCATTTTAAAAGTTTCGCCAGACTGATAATAAGAAACTGGTTGTTCTGTATATTTATCACTATAGTCCACAATCACATAATCCCCACTTTTAAACGTATCCCAGGAACATTTTTCCCCTTTCCATTCTAACATATCAAACACCGCTTCACTAATTCCGAGGAAATGAACCTTTACAGTATTATCCGCTTTTGTTTCCTTCCAGATTTGCTTTTCATAATCTGTCCAGTTTTCTTTGTTTTTTTCTGCCAATGTCTCCCACGTTTTCAAAAGTGCCGGTTCCATCTTATGTCTTTCTTCCGAATAATACACATATCCTGTTTTCTCACTTTCCGGACACTTATTCAGAATCTCTTTGATTTCAGGTGTAATACCATTGAAATTTGTATTCGATAAAGTGTCGGTCATCTGATCCAGTTGAAAATCAGATGCTAAAAATATATTCCGGTAAGACTCAAAATCATATCCCTGCACCAACATCACAATACAGTTGACCACTACCATAGAAAGAGCGATAGAAAACATAACAATCAATAATGAAAACTTATCTCCTGTTTTTAATAGTGACATTAAAGTCTATAATTATTTCACTTATAGTGATTCTATAAATATTCAAGTTAAATCAAAGGAAAATGAACAAGTTACAGGTAGTGGAGTATTTTCTTTGAATGATGATTTAACTACTTTTAAAGTCACTTCAAATGACAAAGAATACACAATAAATGTATTTAAAAACTATCACAAAGAAGAATTAACACCAGTATTAAATGATTTAATTATAGAAGGATATGATATTAATTTTGATACCAATATTCATGAATATGATATTAATATAAAAGATGAAACTCATTTAAATATTAACTATGATTTATCTAATGATGAAGCATATGTTAGTATAACTGGTAATGGAAACTTTAATTCTAGTGATAATATAATTAAGATTAATGTAAATAATAAAGATGAATATATAATACATGCTCATAAATCAATGAATGTTTCTCTAGTAGAAGACACAAATGAATATAAAGAATTAAGGGGTATAAAAAAAGAAATAGTTATTCTTTTAATTGTAACTATTTCTTGTACACTTGTATTTTTATTTTACTATTCATTATTTATTAATAAAACTACTTTGCATATTTAACTAAATATTCTTCATAAGTTATACCTTCTTGATATATCTTAGTTGCAATATCAATTCCTAGATATCTATAATGCCATGGTTCATATCCATATCCTGTTATAAATTCTTTATCTTTTGGATATCTTTCAATAAAACCATATTTATATGAATTATTTTTTAACCATTCATATTCTTTAGTATCTTTAAAATTTTCTGTAACATTATTAAAATCTACTGCTAAACCTAATTGATGTTCTGAATGTCCTGGTTTTGCTGAATATATTAAAGCATGACTTTCACCATTCTTTTTAACTGAATTATTAAATAAATTTTCTTGAGTACTTTCAGTTCTATAACCAGAAATTACATTTAATTTCATTCCTTCATTCTTAACGTCATCCATCATTTGTTTTAAACTACTAAGTATAACTTGTTTAACCTTACATTCGCTTTCACTATAATCTTTATCTAAACTAACAAGTTCACTAGCTTCATAATTACTAGGTAATTTATTATATTTATTTACAAGAGCAGTAACTTCATTATAATCAGTTATTTCTTTTATAGTAGAATAAAATTCATTATCAAGACCAATATTAACATAAATAACAGCATTATCTATAGTATAAGTATTATTATTGTAATAATTATTATATCTACTAATATTTTCAATCTTAAAATATGGAGAAGCAATAAACTTAGTTAAATTATCATATTTTTCATTTAATAAATACTTTTTAGCATCAGTATTACTAACTTTCTTTTCAATAATATTTACATCCTCAATAGTATATCCTAAATGTAATAATTGTTCTTTATAAATATATTCTTCATTATTTTTATCTCTTAATTGAACATCAGTTTCAGCCTTAGTAGCATTAATATCTGAAACACACACAATTATTCCATAAAATACAAATCCAACAATTCCTAAAAGTATAAAAGAATATACTATTTTTTTCATTCACAACCACATCCTAATAACATTATACTATAAAATGCTAAAAATAATATTATTTTTTTAAGAAAATACATGATTTATTCATGATTCTTACACATTAGAAAAATATATTTTTCTTAGGGAGGAAAACATGAAAAGCTTACAAAAGGTGATATTCATGAAGATAAATAATATATTTGATGATGCTTTTAAAAACATTAAATCAAACAAACTAAGAAGTTTCTTAACTATTCTTGGTTTAGTTGTAGGAATGGCTTCAGTAATTCTTTTAGTTGCATAGGTAGTGGAGCAACAAAGAAAGATATATTAGTAGAGTTTTTAATAGAATCATTAACATTATGTTTAATTGGAGGTTTATTTGGAATATTCCCAACATATAAAGTATCACTATTAAATCCAATAGATGCTCTTAGAACAGAATAATTTAAACGAAATAAAAATATTGAAACTAATTTAGCTTCAATATTTTTTTAGTATAACTTAATAATTTATTACATCTAGGTATTATCAAATAAACTATAGTAGCAAGTGTGATTCCACCAATAGCATCAATAAAAGCATGTTGTTTAATGAGTAGTGTAGAAGCACAAATAACTAACATACATACTCCCATAAATAATTTATGATTGTTATTTAATTTATTACTTTCAAGAGATGCTAATAACATAAGAGTTATAACTCCACAATGTAAACTAGGAAAGCAATTAATTGCAGGTGTATCTACCATAAATACAACTTTTGTCATCCAATATAATATTCCATTATTAGTCACTTCAGGTCTAATCACAGTAGATGGATAAACTAAATAAACTATATTAGCAAGTATAATCATTATTATATATGAAACATAAAATTTATTAAATAAATCTTTATCTTTTTTATAGTAATAATAAGGTATATAAAATATCAATAAGTACCAAAAACAATAAGGAATTATAAAATATACACAAAAAGGTATAGCATTATCTATAGTTCCATTCATTATATGAGCAGGCCCTTGTAATATTTTAGATACAAAATATAATAAAGATTCAAAAACAACAAGTCCAACACTTAATAATATAGGCTTCTTTTCTAACTTCTTCATATACATCACTATAACATTATACTATTATTTTGATAATAAATCAAAAATAGTGGAAAAATCACGTAAATTCGTGTATAATGTATGCGAGGTGAAGGACCATGGCAAAACAAACAATATGTCTAGTAGGAAGACCTAACACAGGAAAAAGTACTTTATTTAATAGAATAGTAGGAAAAAAAGTAGCTATTATTGAAGATACTCCTGGTGTTACAAGAGATAGAATTTATTCACAAGCATCATTTAATGATATTCCTTTTTATTTAATAGATACAGGTGGTATTGATTTAAGTGATGGAGACTTTAATGAAGAAATTCGTATGCAAGTTGAAATCGGTATTGAAGAAGCAGATACTATTGTTTTTGTTGTAGATTCAAAAGATGGTCTAACTAATAACGATTTACTTATTCGTGATATGTTAAAAAAGCAAGATAAAAAAGTAGTTGTGGCTATAAATAAGGTTGATAATAAATCAGGAGAAAATAATATATATGAATTCTATAGTTTAGGATTTGATGAATATATTCCAATATCAGCAGAACATGGAATAGGTGTAAATGATTTATTAAAAGTTGTAACTGATGGTTATGAACCAGGATATGAAGATGAAGATGAAAACATTAAGATTTCTGTAATTGGAAGACCAAATGTTGGTAAATCAAGTTTAGTAAATGCTTTATTGAATGAAGAAAGAGTAATAGTAAGTAATGTTGCTGGAACAACAAGAGATGCAATTGATACAAAATTCACTTATAACAAAGAAGAATATACATTAATTGATACAGCTGGTTTAAGAAAAAAAGGAAAGATATTTGAATCAGTTGAAAAATATAGCTTACTAAGAAGTATGAAAGCTATAGATAGAAGTGATGTTTGTTTACTTGTATTAGATGCTACTACAGGAATAGTAGAACATGATAAACACATCGCAGGATATGCACTACAAGCAGGTAAACCAGTAGTTATAGTAGTTAATAAATGGGATACAATAGAAGAAAAAGATGAATCTATGAAAGAGTGGAAAAAGTCAATTAAATATAATTTTCAATTCATGGATTTTGCAAAAGTAGTATTCTTAAGTGCTCAAACTAAAAAAAGAATTCATACTCTAATGCCAGAAGTATTAACTTCATATAATAATTCAATAAAAGAAGTAAAAACAAATATAATAAATGATATCATAAGAGATGCATTCATAGAAACACCTCCAGCATCATTTAAAGGTAAAAAATTAAAAGTATATTTTACTCATCAATCAGGTACAAAACCACCTAGATTTGATATAGAAGTTAACTCTAAAGGATTAGTACATTTTAGTTATTACAGATATTTAGAAAATAAAATAAGAGCAAATATTGATTTTAGTGGAACACCTATAATAATTCAATTTAAAAACAAAGGAGAAAAGGAACTTTAAGTTTCTTGTTTTATATAATTTATTAATAAAATATTCGTTTTGACAACACTATAGAATAGATGATACAATAAGATCGGTGATGCATATGATAATGTCTTTATGTGGAACAGCAGAGGTATTAAATGTTATAAGAATTATTAAGATATTTATTACTATAATTAAGATAGTTGTTCCAATATTATTAATTGTATCTGCTATGACAACTTATTTAAAAGCAGTAACTTCTGGTGACTTGCAAAAATCTAATAAAGCATTGTTAAATAAAGTTTTAGCTGGGGTTATTATATTTTTAGTTCCTACAGTTGTTTCAGTAATTATAAATGTAGCATGGACAGATTCAGAAGTAAATCAATGTTTAGTAAATGCAACTGGTGAAAAAATTGCAGAAGTAAGAATTGACAATGCAAATGATCTTTTAAATAGATTAGAAGAGAATTTTAGTGTTGGTAATTATAATGAAGCATTATCAGCAGCAAAGAAAATAAAAGATGCAGCTACTAAAGAAGAATTAATAAAAAAAATACAAGGATATAAAAAATATGTTGATATATCTACAAAAATAAGTAAATTATCTGAAAATTACAATAGAAAAAAATATAAAGAAACGTATGAAACAGTTGAAAACATAGAAATAGATAATATAAGAGAAAAATTTTTAGAAAGACTTAAGGCAATTGGTCCTAAACCATTAGATGTTAAAGCTGGAGGTCAAGAACCTGTTTGGTTATATGATGATAAAATGGTTTATACTGTATATATGCCTGAATTTGCAACTGAAGATATGCCTGTAATCATGTACTTGCATGGCGATAATTATGCACCAACAGAGGAATTATATGAATATGCACGTCAAGTATATGGTGATGATTTCCCTTTTATAATAATTGGACCAGATAGCTTTGATAGTGAAGAATGGAAAAAAGTGTATTGGTCAAAATTAGATGTTCTTAAAGGAATGTTAGATACTGTATGTAGTAAATATTCTTGCGACGAAGATAGAATATCTGTTGTTGGCCATTCTCGTGGAGCAATTATTACATGGTATATGGTGAATCGCTATCCAGATTATTTTTATTCAGCAGTACCAGTTAGTTGTACTCCAATGGAGGCACGTGCTACGAATTTCAAACATACTAAAGTATGGGCTTTTGCTGGTAACAAAGGTGACAAATATAATGGAAATGATGAACTTAACTATAATAGATCTATGAATAGTTTTGTAAATTCAATTAAGAGTAATGGTGGAAATGCTAAATTTACAGAATTTGATGGCGCATCTCACTTTGATACACTATATTTAGCATTCACAAAAGAAAAAACATTTGAATGGATGATAGATGATGAATAATGAATAATTTATCATAAAAAGAGGTGATTGAATGATTTTAACACTTTGCGGAACAGCAGAGGTATTAAATATTATAAGAATTATTAAGATATTTATTACTATAATTAAGATAGTTGTTCCAATATTATTAATTGTATCTGCTATGACAACTTATTTAAAAGCAGTAACTTCTGGTGACTTGCAAAAATCTAATAAAGCATTGTTAAATAAAGTTTTAGCTGGGGTTATTATATTTTTAGTTCCTACAGTTGTTTCAGTAATTATAAATGTAGCATGGACAGATTCAGAAGTAAATCAATGTTTAGTAAACGCAACTAGTGAAAATATTGAAAAAGTAAGAATTGAACACACAAATGATTTAATAGATAGATTGGAAAATAATTTTAATATATCAAATTACAACACTGCTTTATCTTCTGCTAAAAAAATTAAAGACACAAATACTAAAACAGAAATTATTAATAAAGTACAAAGTTATAAGAAATATGTTGATATGTCTAAAGAAATAGATAAATTAGCTCAAAATTATAATAGAAAACAATTTAGAATTTTGTATGATGAAGTTGAAAAAATAGAAATAAATAATATAAAAGAAAAATTTTTAGAAAAACTTGAAGAGATAGGCGGTAAACCATTAAATATAGATCCTGGAACATATACATTTAGAGAAGATAATTTATCATATAAAGTGTATATATCTGGAGTTGCAACTTATAATATGCCTTTAATTATGTATCTTCACGGTGATGGTGGTGGAGAGGACAGATTATATAATTTAGTAAAAAATATTTATGGAGATGATTTTCCATTCTTATTAGTAGCACCAATGGGTGGAATGTGGAATGAAACATCTGGCAGAAAAGAAGTCTTAAAGAAAATAGCTGATAAAGTATGCGAAGAATATTCATGCGATACTTCTAGAATATCAATATCAGGACATTCACGAGGTGCAATAGGGACATGGGCTATGGTAAATAAATATCCAAATTATTTCTATTCTGCTGTTCCAGTAAGTTGTGGTGGAGGCATATCTGCATCAAACTTTAAAAACACAAAAGTAATGGCTTTTTGTGGAAACAGAGGAGACGACATTAATTATTACTATAATAGAATGGCAAGCAATGTAAATGCTATAAATAAAGCTGGAGGAAATGCAAAATTTGTAGAACTTAATGCAAATCATAGTGGTACTCCTCAATTAGCTTTTACAAAAGAAACACTAGAATGGATGATTGAATAGAAAAATCACTTACGAAAAGTATTGAGAAACAATACTTTTTTTATTTAAATAATGTTACAATATAGATACATCAGGAGGCCTTATGCAAAAAAATCAAGATATCGAATCTATTAATTATAAAAATAATTTAACTTCAAGTATGCCAACTGACTTTGCCATATTACAGGGAGTAGAATATTCAAATAATGGAGCCAACTACTTAGTAGTAAATAATAGTTTATATTCAGTTTTTAATAGTGAAAGTTTAAAATGTGAAAAATTATCTGTTCAAAAACATTCACTTAAAAGCATTGGAGTTAGACTATCAACAAAAAATATGCAATATGACATAAACAATAAAGAAGAAAGTAATGCAATTGCAAAATTATTAATGGGATATCCCAACTATCACATAGAGGAAGATTTTTATAACTTTTATAATCAAATTTTAAACAGTTTAGAAAATGAACCATTCATAGATGATTCTTATTGCTTATTTTATCCTCAAACAGTTATTGAGTTTCCTTCTGATATAAAGCAAAAATATGTTTCAACATTAGAGTTTAAACCTAGAAAAAATATTTTTTCAAAAGAAATTACTTATAAAATAGTTGAAATAAATGGAATAAATTATCTAGAAGTTTTTAATGAAACAGGGCATGATGTAACTCTTTCAAATGGAAAAACTTATCACAATAATGAAAGAGTATTAATACAATTTGAAGAAGTTAAATGGACTAGTAATGATAAAGAATTAGTTTCTGAAAAAGTATTATGTTCTTCATCATTAAATAGTACAAAAGAAGATATAAATTCTTTTATTCAAAATGATTTATATAGTCAAATGATTTCTAAACAAAAAAGAAAAAATAAACAGGTAAAAAGTGATCTTGCTGATTTAATAAAATCAATTCATTTAGATACATATTATTACTACTTTGAAGACAATAGATTTAATAAGGAGTTTGAAAGAATATTAAGTAGTTTTTACAAAGAAACTATGAATTCAAAATCAAATGATATTTATAAAAAGTTAATAGAAGATTTAAAAGGATTAAAACAAGAAGTTGATGTTTTTTTTGAAGAAAATAAAAAACCTATAAGTATATTAGAATTAATTTTATCAATTGAAAAGTTAGAAAAAGTACAATTGGATTCACAATTTTTTGAAAGAATTGAAAAGCAAAAAGATTTTCTAGATTTTTTAGAAACCTTTAAGCAAGAAGAATTATCTAAAATAAGAAAATATATTTTAGATCCACCAGTAAGCACAATATTAAAATATGAAAGTGAAGAAGAATTTCTAAAATATTTTGACTCAAGATTAAATTCATTTGTTAATCCAGCTAAAAAAGAATATTTAATCAAAATAAAAGCATCTATATCAGATTATTCTTCAAAATTAAATACATTGTTTGGAATGATGGATATTGGAAAAAATAGAATAGGTAATTTTGTATATGAAAAAGAATACAGAAATATTCAATGGTTAGTATGGCATCATGTTGATAAAGACTACCGTGAAGTATTTGATAAAAGATTAGAAGAAATAAATTCATTTTATCGTGATGATTCTAATGAAATGAATATACCAGAAAAAGTTACTTTCTGTCTTATAGAATTAAAAAGAATGGAATATAACATACAAGAGTTAATAGACTCTCATAAAGAAGGAAAAAAGAGAGTACTACTACAAAAATCATTCATTGATGATAAGGAGTAATTATGAAAAAAATATTAAATTACAAAATTGATTCAAAAGAAATACTAAAATTAAAGATAATAATGCTTGAAAGAGAAAAAGTAATAAAAAGAAAATTAAAATATTATTACTTAGAACCAATATCATTAGATTATAATAAAAATGTAGAGGAAATTAGAAATGAATATAATTACTTTCTAGAATTAGTAAAGAATAAAAGTGATAAAAACTTAATTGAAGAATCACTTATCAAATACTACAAATTAGTATCAAAAGAACAAATAAGAATAATTGCGCATTTAAACAAATATTATAAAGACAATGATGATGAAATAGAGTCAATAAAAAAACTTGAAGTTTATATTTCAGTTTTAAGTGGAGATACTTCACAAGATAATTTTAATAAAACATCAAGATACCTAGCATATTTAAGAGACAACTTTACCGAAACATCACCATCTTTAAAAGAAAAATTATCAGGATTAATAGAAAAATTTCAAAAAAACATAGAATATATAATTAGTTATAAAATAATGGTAAAGTATTCTAAAAAAGAAAAAGAAGAAAAAAATAAATCAAAAAACAAAAAATCAAATACTATTGATATAGATGATTTAGTAAAAACTCAAGTTGAAAATATTTTATTTGCATTTATGTTTCAAAATGCTGAAGAATATGAAACAATGATTAGAAGATTGATATTATAACAATTGAATTTATTACTTATATTATTTATAATTATATTATGGAGGATATATGAAGAAACATTTGGCTCTAATTATTTTAGTATTAATATTATCAGTATTATCAGTATCATTTGCATATTTTGGAGCAAATATAATAAAAAATGGAGATAATAAAACAGATATAAACACAGGAAGTCTAAAATTAAAAATAAGTGATGATAGCGTAAATATAGATGATTTACTACCAGTTTATGACTCAAATTATAGAACATCATATAAAAAAGAATTTACTATTACAAATGAAGAAAATCTAAATGCTTGTTCAAAAATATATTTAAAGTTAAATAGTATAGATGAAGAACTTAAGAGTAAATATTTAAAATACATTTTAATTAAAGATAATGAAGAAGTTTATGGTGACTTTAATAGTACAAGTGACAAATTATTATTAAAAAGTGAATATATAGAAAGCAATGATTCTAATAATTACACACTATATATTTGGATTAGTTATGATGAAAATGAAAATCAAATAAACATGTTAGGCAAATCTTTAGAAGCAAGTATATATGTAGAAGGATTTGATGCAAGTGAAATTACTACTTGTAATTAAGAGGTAATATGACAAGATTAGATATAGAACTAGTTAATAGAAGAATATTTGAAAGTAGAAGTAAAGCACAAAATGAAATAAAAAATGGAATTATTTATTGTAACAATAAATGTATAACTAAAAGCTCATTTGACGTTAAAGCAGAAGATAAAATAGAAATTAAAGGTGATACATTAAAATATGTTTCACGTGGAGGATTAAAATTAGAAAAAGCTATCAATGAATTTAATATATCATTAGATAATAAAATTATGATAGATATAGGTTCATCTACTGGTGGATTTAGTGACTGTGCTTTGCAGAATAAAATAAATAAAATATATGCTATAGACGTTGGTACTGGTCAATTTAATAAAAGTTTATTAGAAAGTAAAAAAATAAATCTATATGAACAAACTGATTTTAGAAAAATAGATAATAATATTATTAAAGATGCAAATATAGCCACAATTGATGTATCATTTATATCAGTTACTAAATTAATAGAAAAGTTAGGTGAATTAACTAACTTAAAAGAAATAGTTTGCTTAATTAAACCACAATTTGAATGTGGATTAGAAGTAGCAAATAAATATAAAGGCGTTCCATTAAATAAAGAAGTACATAGAGAAGTTATTAATAAAGTTATTAACTCATTTAAAAATATAAATTTCAATTTAAAAGATTTAACATATTCACCAATAAAGGGTGGGGACGGAAATATAGAATATTTAGCTTATTTTACTAGAGAAAAATCACAAAATTTACCTATAAATAGCATAATAACTAAAGCTTTTGAATAAAAAATAATAAAATCAATCGAATTTAGTTGACATTGATTTTTTTTAATGGTAAAATCAAATAGATTTCGAGTTTTCTCACGCAGAAAACTTAAAAAAATAGAGATTTTGATACACCTGGAAATGTGTACTAAGAAAGGAGAAAAATATGCCTACAATTAATCAATTAGTAAGAAAGAGTAGAGGACATAAAGTTAAAAAGAGTAAAAGCCCAGTATTAAATGTTGGATACAACTCTAAAGATAAACTTAAAACAAATAATTGTTCACCACAAAAACGTGGCGTTTGTACTCGTGTTTCTACTAAAACACCTAAAAAACCAAACTCAGCTTTAAGAAAAATCGCTAGAGTTAGATTAAGTAACGGATATGAAGTTACTTGCTATATTGGTGGTGAAGGACACAACTTACAAGAACATAGTGTTGTTTTAATTCGTGGTGGTCGTGTTAAAGACTTAATCGGTGTTCGTTATCATATTGTTCGTGGTACTTTAGATACAGCTGGTATTGATAAGAGAAGACAAGGTAGAAGTAAATACGGAACTAAGAAACCTAAAAATAAATAAATCTAAGAAAGGAGAAAAGAAACATGCGTAAGAGACAAGCAGTAAAAAGAGATGTTTTAGCAGATCCAATGTATCATTCTAAAATGATTACTAAATTAATCAATGGAATTATGTTAGATGGTAAAAAAGGAACTGCTCAAAAAATACTATACCAAGCACTTGATATAGTAAAAGAAAAAACAAATAAAGATCCTTTAGAAGTTTTAAATCAAGCATTTGAAAATATCAGACCAGCTTTAGAAATAAAGAGTAGAAGAATCGGTGGAAGTAACTATTCTGTACCTATGGAAGTTAGAGAAGATAGAGCTAATGCTCTAATGCTTAGATGGTTAATTCAATATGCTAAAAATAGAAACGGAAGAGGAATGGCTGAAAAATTAGCAGCTGAAATTATAGATGCTTCAAATGGTATCGGTGGAGCAGTTAAAAAACGTGAAGATACACATAAGATGGCAGAAGCTAACAAAGCATATGCTCATTACAGATGGTAAGAAGGGAGAACACTTATGGCACGTGATGTATCATTAGAAAAAACACGTAATTTAGGAATTATGGCTCACATTGATGCTGGTAAAACAACAACTACTGAGAGAATCCTATATTTAGGTGGAAACATCCATAAAATTGGTGAAACTCATGATGGAGCTTCTCAAATGGACTGGATGGATCAAGAAAAAGAAAGAGGTATAACAATTACAAGTGCTGCAACTACAGTACATTGGAAAGGTTATAGATTCAATATCATAGATACTCCGGGACACGTAGACTTCACAATCGAAGTTGCTCGTAGTTTAAGAGTTCTTGATGGTGCAGTTGCACTAATCGATGCTCAAGCAGGAGTAGAAACTCAAACTGAACAAGTTTGGAGACAAGCAAACGACTATATGGTTCCAAGAATGATTTGTGCTAACAAGATGGAAAAAATGGGAGCTGATTTCTATTATTCAATAGATTCAATTCATCATAGACTATCTGAAAATGCACAACCAATTATGTTACCAATCGGAGCAGAAGATCATTTTACTGGATATGTAGATTTAGTTACAATGAAAGCATATAATTATGATGGAACAGCAGCTCAAAACTTAAATGAGACTGAAATTCCAGCAGATTTAGCTGATAGAGCTGAAGAATATAGAGGTAAATTAATCGAAGCAGTAGCTGATTACTCTGATGAATTAATGGAAGCATATTTAGAAGGAAGCGAAATAAGTGTAGATTTATTAAAAGCTACAATTAGAAAAGCTACATTAGATGTTAAATTCTTTCCAATTTTATGTGCAGATGCCCTAGGAGACAAAGGTACTCGTACATTAATGGATGCAGTTATAGATTACTTACCAGCTCCAACAGATATTGCAGCTGTTAAAGGTGTAGATTTAAATGATAATCCAGTTGAAAGAAAAGCTAGCGATAGTGAACCATTCAGTGCATTAGCATTTAAAGTTATGAACGATCCATTTGTAGGAAACTTAACATTCTTCCGTGTATACTCTGGTGTACTAAAATCAGGAAGTTATGTTATGAACTCAACTACAGGAGAAAAAGAAAGAATTGGACGTATTCTTCAAATGCATGCTAATCAAAGAAAAGAAATTGCAGAAGTATACGCTGGAGAAATTGCTGCAGCTGTAGGTCTTAAAGATACTACTACTGGAGATACACTTTGTGATGAAAAACATCAAGTTATTTTAGAAAAGATGGTTTTCCCAGAACCAGTTATCGAATTAGCAATTGAACCAAAATCAAAAGCTGATCAAGAAAAAATGAGCTTAGCTTTACAAAAATTAGCTAAAGAAGACCCTTCATTCAGAGCTAAAACTGACCATGAAACTGGTCAAACAATTATCGCTGGTATGGGTGAGTTACACTTAGACGTATTAGTTGATAGAATGAAAAGAGAATTCAATGTAGAAGCTAATGTAGGTAAACCACAAGTTGCTTACAGAGAAACTATTAAAACTACAGCTGAATGTGAAGGAAAATATATTAAACAATCAGGTGGACGTGGACAATACGGACATGTTTGGGTTAAATTTGAACCAA
>ERZ824600.3087-NODE-3087-length-16402-cov-5.081789_pt1 | contig 16402 bp, 18 predicted proteins | sample MGYA00519933_ERZ824600 | MGnify/ENA primary metagenome ERZ824600 (study PRJEB31778, sample SAMEA3449178) | human gut metagenome | biome: human gut; feature: human-associated habitat; material: faeces | place: United Kingdom | collected 2010/2012 ... | reverse complement strand
GATAAGGACACCTTCTAATTTTAATTTTTTTATTAACTCAATTCCATATTTATTATTGGGACTTGCAAATATTCTATCTAATTCTTCTTTTTTTCTAAAATATGATAATTTTTTTAAATTACTTTTATATTTTATAATTGATTTTTTTAATTCATTATCTAATTTAAAATTTAAAATAGTTGCGAATCTTATAGCTCTTAATATTCTTAATGCATCTTCTTCTATTTTTTTATCGCTATTACCTACAGTTCTTATTATTTTTTTATTTAAATCATCTTTAGCATTTAATAGGTCTATTATATTCTTATTTTCATCAATACACATTGTATTTATTATGAAATCTCTTCTGCTTAAATCATCTAATAATTCATTAACATAATTAATACTTTCTGGTTTTCTTGAATTTACATATTTGTTATCATTTCTAAATGTTGTTATAGAAAACAATGTATTTTTATATTTTATAATAACACATCCATAATCAATATTTGTTATTTTTGTATCATCAAATATTTCAGTTATATTTTTAGGTCTTGCGTTTGTACATATATCTACATCGCTACTTCTTTTATTTAAATATAAATCTCTAGGAAAACCACCAACTATATAAGCTTCATAATTATTTTTTTTTAGTATTTTTAATACTTCTATTGCATTTTCATACATTTTATCATTCCTTTATGCGAAAAAAAAGGCTATTGCCCTTTTAGTTTAAAGCTTCTTTTAATTTAGATCCTGCTTTAAAAGTAACTGCAACGTGTGCAGGAGTTTCAACTGGTTCACCTGTACGTGGATTACGGCGTGTAGCTGCTTCTTTTTCTTTAGCAGTAAATGTCATAAATCCTGTTAAAGCAACTTTCTTTTCTTCTTTTAGACCTTTAACAACACCATTTAACATTGCTTCTAAAGCACGTGTTGCATCAGCTTTTGACATACCTGTTTCTTCGGCCATATAATTTACTAAATCTGTTTTTGTCATGTTTAACCTCCTTTAATGTAAGTAAGTTTATCTTGCTTACATTTTAATGTTACCATTTTTAAATAATAATTGCAACACTTTTCTATATATTTTAATACTTTTTTTCATTTTACACCAAAAAACAGTATGGCCTGATAAACTATACTGTTTTGAGTTTTTTAGAAATTGTTGTATCATTTATATTAGGCTTTATCTAATATAAATACTAAATAGATATTATCAGTACCTACCACAACTTCTTATCATTAGAGTTTTTCTTTCTCATAAAACAATTGTTCTTGCTTAGCGCTGATAAGGATTTATTAATAATTAATAAATTTTTCTTGCTTTAAAAACCTTTTTGTTAAATACAAACTTATATTACACTCTATGTAATACCAGCCATCTTCAGACAGTCATTCGTGATACAATATCACTAGTTATTTAATTTTTTATAAATTAAATGATTATATTTAATAAAATAATATTAAATGAATAAGCAATAATTGTAAAAATAATTAAATATTAAGTATTTTTATAGGGCTTATTCTTACTAAGCAATTATATTGTAGCATATATTTTTTGATTGTGCAATAGTTTTTATAAAATTTTTGGTATTTTTTATAATACTATCGTTATCATTGTAGATGAACCTTTATTTACGACTTTTGTTAGTGTTTGTTGTAATTTATATCGTATTGATTCAGGCATAATTGATAATTTTGTTTGTATTCCTTCTTGCACAATTACATCAAGTGATCTACCAAATATTTCTGATTTCCATACATTGTTTGAATCGGTATCTTTTACTAAATGATCAATTAATTCTTTTGATTGAACTTCAGTTCCTATAATTGGTTCAAATGTTGAATCAACATCTACTCTTATCATGTGAATTGATGGAGCGACTGCTTTTAATCTGATTCCATATCTACTTCCTTGTTTAATTACTTCTGGGGTATCTAATTTCATATCTTTTAATGATGGTGTTGCGATTCCATATCCAGTTGCTTTAACCATTTTTAATGCTGTTTTTACTTGATCATACTCTATTTTAGCTTCATTATATTCTTGCATTAGTTTTAATAGATCTGTTTTACTTCTTATATCAACTCCTATAATATCTTTTAAAACTTTATTATATAATTCTTTTGGTGCTTTTAAGGTAATTGTTACAACACCAGTTCCTGTGTTTACTTCTGATATATAAGAAGATTCTATATATTCACAATCTACAAAATGATTGTTTATTGTTTCTATATCTCTTAATTTATCTACTTCTACTACGCTTTCACGGATTTTTTCAATGTATATTTTTTTGAGCCAATTATTAGAATCTAAACATGCTATCCATTCTGGCATATTGACATTTACTTCTAAAACAGGAAATTCATATAAAGCTTCTCTTAATATGCTATATATATCTTTTTCGTTCATGTTTTCGATATTTAATGGTGTAACAGGTACATTATATTCTTCCCTTAATTTTTCTGATAGTTTTTCAGTTTCTGGAAGCATTGGGTGTACAGAATTTAATATAACAATAAATGGTTTACCGATTTCTTTTAATTCGTTTATAACTCTTTTTTCACATTCAATATATTCTTCTCTTTCAAATTCGCCTATTGATCCATCAGTTGTTACTACTATTCCAATTGTTGAATGATCTTTTATTACTTTTTCTGTTCCTATTTCTGCGGCTTCAACAAATGGTAATGGTTCATCATACCAGTATGAACTGTTTTTGTGATACCCTCTTGTATTTTTAAAAATTGCAATTAAGCAATGTATCATTTTTTTATACTAATACTTTACTACTTTACTTTTTTTAATTCTATAATGGATTTCTAGTTTTTTTTCTTTTGTTACATATATCTTATCAATTAATTTATTCATAATTTCTTTTGTTGGATTTTCCATATTTAAAAACTTATTAATAATTTCTAAATATTCTACATAACAATTTGAATCTTCTTCTATACTTGAAATTTCATTTTTTAATATTTCTAATTTTTCATTTGCAGTCTTAATTTCATCTTCAGTAATATTAAATAGTCTAGTGTATGTTTCTATACTTATTATATTGTTAAACTTATCATCATATAAGGAATCTTGTTTTCTTTTTAAATCTTCTATTTTGTAATTTAATTCTTCTATTTTTTTTAGTTTATCTTGTCTTGGGTCAATATACTCACTTTTAATAATACTTTCAAATTCTTCTTTATCCTCAATATACTTATTTGCCATATTACTTAATTTATCATAGACAGTTTTTTCTAGTTTTGTATAATTAATATAGTGGGAAAAACATATATCATACTTACTAAACTTACGATAGTTATTACAATTCATTGTTATTCTATCTCTTTTTTTATCATAACTAATACTCATTCTAGCACCACAGTCTTTACAATAAACTAGGTCAGATAATACATATTCTACATTTCTGCGTTCTGGATTATAAGTATTAGAAGAACCTTTAATGGATTGTGCTATTTCAAAAGTTTTTTTATCAATAATTGCTTCGTGAGCATTTTCTTTTATGCACCATTCATTTTCTAGAACACTTTTTCTTTTTTTGATTTTATAATTAACTTTTTGAAATTTGTGTTGTATTAAATCTCCAATATAAACTCTATTTTTAATAATATTACTTATAGATGTGTGTTTCCATATTTCAGGATGGTCAAATTTATTTAATTTTGAACCAGAATATTTAAACATAATAGGTGTAGGTAATTCTTCTCTTGTTAGTATTTCAGCAATCCCAGAACTACCATAACCTGCTACATATAAATCAAATATTCTTTTTACAACAGGAGCAGAATTTGGATCAGGTATTAACTGATGTTTATTGTTTGGGTCTCTCATATATCCGTAAGGAGCAGAACTACCACAAAATTTACCATCTTTTTTCATTTGAAGTAAATTAGAACGAACTTTTTTTGAAATATCTTTTGCATACATATCATTCATACTTAATTTAAATGGCATCATATCAGAACCACTTGTTTCATAAAAAGTATCTATATCATCATTTACAGCAATATATCTAACATCATTTTCTGGAAAGTATGTTTCAACATAATATCCTGTCATAATATGATCACGACCTAATCTTGATAAGTCTTTTGTTATAACCATATTAATTTTTCCTTTTTCAATGTCATTTAACATTCTTTTAAAATCTGGCCGTTCAAAATTAGTACCCGTATAACCATCATCTATATAAATATCAACTGCAACTAAATTTTGTGCTTTTAAATAGCCGATTAATAGACTTCTTTGATTAGTAACACTTTCTGATTCCATGTCGTCACCATCTTCTCTTGATAATCTTATATAAATAGCTATTTTAAATATTGTATTGTCTATTGTATATCTATTATACATTTTAATTCCTTTTGCTAGACAACACTTTCACTTCATTAGTTAAGTTAATTAAACTATTTTTTTTGTCAGATTTAAATTTTTTTTCAGAATTAATCTTTAAATTCTTATTAATAATATAATACTTATATATACAACTTTTTAAAACTTCTTTTAAATCATAGCCATTACTGTCATAAAATTCTAAAGTTTCATACATAAATATTCCTCCACTTATCAAATCTTATGCGTAATGTTTTATAAAAATTACTTTTGTTCAATATCAATCATGCACCTTTCTATCTCTTTATTATTAACGACTTCATTTCTATATTCTTTTAATAATTCTTCCATTTCTCTTTTTTTCTTCTTCAGTTGGAGGTATTGATTCACATCTTTTACCATTCCAAGCCATAACACCATCAGGATCATTTCTAATATGTAGTGCTTTTCTACCATTTGTTATATCATCATAATTATCTGTAATATCGATAACTGTTATAAAACTTTGTATTTTATTATTAGATGAAAATGAAAGTAAGAAAAGTAATTTTATAATCAATACTTTTGTGTAAGCAAAAGAAAAAATAACCTAATGACTTTTCTTCAAGATTAGTCATTGAATTATTTTCATAAGTAAAAACGATGTCTGTTTTGTTAGCAATGCTAATGAAAGTGAGGATAGCTTTTACTCTTTTTTATAGAACAAAAAAGGCGACAATATTACTTACGAAGTTTGTAAGTTTGTCGCTTAATCGGGTTTCAAAAGGGTTGTCCATTTGCACACTATTCCTAGTTGACTCTGTCAACTTGGTAGTATGTTATTAATTCGTCAAAAGATATAATCAAAACAACCGAGCCATTAGTTATGAAATTTCTTTTGGCTCGGTTTCGTTAGGTGTACTAATAGTATTATTTATCAACAATAATTATGGGTAAATACTTATTTATACTATCCTAAAATTTTCTTCTGCTTCCTTAATTTGTTTATTAATAATTTCAATTACTTCTTTAAGCTTATTTTCTTCATATAAAAATATATTTCTTTTTCCCATATTTTATATCCCCAATATTTAATTTATTTTTTACTTGTTCTTATATCAAAGAAATCATAGAGTTCCATTAAAGATGAAATGCAATTTACACTTTCATCATCAGAAACACCATAAAACAAAGCATTCCAATCATTTTCTACAGGTTTTAGATAATCGCTTTTCAAAGTGTCACCTATATGCAATATTTCTGCTGGTTTCACATTAAGTGTTTTTTCAACATATTGATAACTTTCTTTATCATCTTTTGTATACCCTATATCATATGAGTAAAATATACCATCAACTAAATCATAAATTTCTTTTATTGCATCATTATTAAGTAAACAACAACTATTAGAAAATAAGATAACTTTATACCCATTTTCTTTAAGTTCTCTAATTAATGTAATTTTGTCGTTTGAAATTGTATTATTTATATTATTATCAGAAAATTTACCTACAAAGAAATTATTTAAATTTTCAGTATTACTAATACCTAAATCATTACAAAATTTTCCAACTAATTCATTTAATGTACCATTTGACTTTTGAAAAACATTTTTATAAACATCTCTAACATTTTCATAAGGCATATTAACAATTTTTGCAAGTTCTTTCAAACTATAATTATTAGGATTATCATGAGAATCTTCTAATAATGTTCCTCCAATATCAAATGAAACAACTTTAATCATCATATTCCTCTTTAGCAAGACTGATTACAGAAGTAATAAATTCATTCTTACCTGCAGTATATTTAGGTCTTTCATCTGCATATTTTTCTGCTAATTCTTGTTTTAAATCACAGTATTTCTTAATATATTCTGGATGTTCAATCAAATATTTTTTGAAGTAAACTTGATTATAATAAGTCTTACTTTTTGGTTCAACAAAGTGAATATAATGACTTCTAGCATCCTCAGGACCTTTAGCAAAGAAATATCTATCTGGAACACCTTGTTGTCCTCTGTTCTCATAATCATAAGGTTTTAACATTTCTTCAATTTCAGTTATTTCATCTAAACTATTAATTACTACTAAAATATCAATAACTGGTTTAGCTTTTAACCCTTCAATAGAGGTACTTCCAATGTGATGAATTTCAATTATTCTATCACCTAATACTTCTTTTAATAATTTTTCTTCCTTTTCATATTCTTTTTTCCAATTTGAATTATATTCGGCCAATTCAACAATGCCTCTTTTTAATGCCATATTTTTTCCTCCCTTTTCTGACAATATTATATCATTTTTTTCAGTCTCAATACCATTGATTCACGGATCTTTTCACAATTATCTTGATTAATTTCTATACCAATGTTATCTGTTTCAGGATTATGAAAGTCAGAGCCATAAGTTTCTAATAAGTTATATTTTTTAGCTAAACATTGATAATATTCTGTTTCACTAAGTTTCATCTTATCATTTACTATTTCAATACCAAATAGCCCTGCATCATTTAATCTATTTAAAATCCTAACTAAAATATTTTTATCACTCGTTATAGTATTTGGATGAGCCAACACTGTATAACCACCACTTTGATCAATTAAATTAATAATCTCTTCAGGCGATAATTTTACATTCGGTACATAATATTTTTGCTTTTTACCAATTAAAGTTTCATAAGTTTCAACAATGCTATTTGTGTATCCCATATACATCAAATATTTAACAAGTTTTCTTTTATCTAATATACTATAATCTAAATTAATTTCTTGTAAATATTTCTTTATTAATGTTTCTGAAATTACAAATCCATCTTTTTTTAACAGTTCAACAACTTCAAGACAAACCCTTTCATTTTTTATTCTTAAATTTTGCATCTCTTCATCAACTAATTTAAAACTCTTTACTGCATATCCAAGTAAATGCAAGTTGGAAATTGAAGTATTAAATTCAATTCCAGAAATAATATCAATATTATATTTTTTAGCTAGAGTTTCATACTCATTTAAGAGTTCATGATCTGTTATTGATATTATCTTACAATCATTATTCTTTGCTTTTATCACAACATCTTCGGGACTAATTAATCCATCAGATAAATTAGTATGTAAATGTAGATCAACTTTACTCATTATCATCCCCACAATCTATAAATTTAACTATTTAAAATTTTATTCAAATCTTTTGTATCAATTTTAAAATATTCCATATCTTCATAAAATTGTAATGAAGCATCATGACTATCAGAACCCTTAATCAAATTGAGTTTATTATTATTTAATACTCTATAAAAATTATTTATATCCTCATAATGGTTTCTGATATTTAATTCAAGTCCCTTTATGTTCTTTTTTTCTTTAACTATCTTATCTACTACATCTAAACTATTTTCAGTAGGATGTGCGAAATAAATATCATATTTTTCATTTATTTCTTCTGGTTTTAACTGCCCATAAGAGTTTACTGATAAACTCCCACATGCAGGAGCTGGCCACCAATCATCATCAACTTCTCTTACAGCTAACATAGACAATAAGAATCTAGCATTATATTTATTTGTCTCATTAACTTCATACTTTTCTTTAAGTTTTCTATACCTTTTTGATTTAAATTCTTTTCTATCTTCATAATGGTCTAATTTATTGTTTTTTTCTAATAAATCTAATATATCAAAAGTTGTTACTCTTTTTTCTTTAAACTTCTCTATTAAATAAAAACTTAATGTATCATATTCAGGAATATATTCATTTTTCTTAAGATAGGAAACATAATCTTTATATGAAATATGAATATTATGTTTCTTAATTATTTCCTTTATAGTTATATTTTCTTTAAGTCTATTAAATTGGATTTTACTTCTATTGAACATAGAATTATAATTTTTAGAAACATCTTTTAATATAACTGGATCTTTAGGATTAACAAATAATTGTAACATATGACATTGATTTCCATATTCTCTTTTATCAGTTGTAAATTCTATACCTGGTATAATAATTGGAGAAGTTACTCCTTTAGAAACAATATCATATAATTCATCATAAACATTTAATGAATCGTGGTCGGTAATTGCAATAATATCAAAACCTTTTTCTTTTGTGGTTTCTAAAATTTGTTTTAGATTTTGTTTACCATCGGCACTATAATTAGAATGAATATGTAAGTCTATATATAATTCTTTTTTTTCTCTACATAATCTTCCTATTTCTCCTTTAATAAATTTATTATATTTTTCCCAAAACTCATAATTATTCATTTTCTTCACTTCCTTAAAACTCTTGTATTATTTCTTTTTAAATGCTTTTTACTTACTTCTAAAATGTTTTCGACTGCAAGATTATTAGATGCTAAATTACTGTTTAAATGTCCTTTAACTGATATTTGATCTTTATACCCTAAAATCTCACAATCAATATTTCTTTCATATAATAAAGATTTAATAATATGAGAATATCCGTTAAATAGATATATTACTGGAACCCCATCATTAAAATATTTATAAAAATCTGTATCAGATAATGCTTTTTTACTTTCAACATCTAAAATTTTAGGGTTGGTAACATAAACTATTTTGACTTGTATTCCATCTTCGTTTAATATTTTATATACTTTTACAATTTGATCTAACATATAATCGCCTGTTGCACATAATATTATGTCAGGATTATCACAATCTACAAAGTTTTCAATCTCAATGTTTGCAGTATCATAGGTTTGATATTTCATTAAATGCCTTTTTGATGACACTACCACATTAATTAAATTCTTAGAGTTAATAGACTGTTCAACACATTTTATAAGACTAGCACCATCTTTTGGATATAGAACATTATAAAAAAAATCGTATCTTTGTAAAAGTGCATTTACAAATTCAGGATTTTGATGAGAATAAGTATTCTCAAAACATGTTGAAGTTAATAAATAATTCAAAGAACATTTATTTTCATTGTGTAATAATACTTGCTTTTGCATTAAGTATTTATAATATTGTACAAGCATACTTGTAATAATTGGCATAAATCCTTCATAACTTATGAATAATCCGTTATTACCTGCTTGAATATATCCTTGATATAATGCTTGAAGCAAATTCTCATTTAGTATTTCAATAGCATTACTACTTAATTTTCCAAATTTGTTTGAAAATAATTCATCTGGTGAAAATATCATAAAGTTATTTTCTTTTGTATAATCACATAAATAATCTTCTAACATTTCTATATTATCTAGTGTTCTATTTTCCTTTATAGAAATATTTTTCATTGTTTGCTTATTACTGAATGCACTTTCAGTTTTAAATTTAAAATTATCAATATTTAAATTATCTGCATTATCAAATAATTCTTCTTCATAAAACTTTAGAAACTTTTTTACTATATCTAACTTGTCTTGCATTGTATAACCTTGAAGTGGATTTTTATGTACCTTTGTATTACCCTCAAGTTTTAAATCATTAATATTTGGTAAAGTAAATCCTTTTTTAGAACGAAATATGATTAGAGGATATTTGCTACTTAAAGTTTTATTAAATGTTTCTTGCATTAAATTTATAGTCTTTAATAAGTCATTCTCTTTCTTTGCATCAACTATACTTACATCATATCCCATAAGTGAATAATAATTAATTAATTCTTCATTACTAAATCTTGATAAAAATGAATTTGCCCCCATCTTTAATTCATTAAGATTAATTATTGGTAACACTTTACTTTTAGTATCAAGCATTTTGTTTAATTGCCATGCAGAACATAAAGTCCCTGTTTCTGCTTCTCCATCTCCGATTATACATGGAATAATATCTTCTTCCGTATTAATTGCATAACCATAAGCAACACCAAGCGAATATCCAAGTTCTCCACCATCGTAAATAGTTTCTGGATATTCAGGATTAATTTCGCTTCTAATAGTTTCGCCAAAATCTTTAATTAAGTTGTTAAGTCCATTTTTATCTAAAGAATATTTAGGATAATAATCTTTTAAAATTCCATTTAACCATAAATTAGATATTAAAGATACTCCAGCATGTCCAGTACCAATTACAGTTTTGCTTGTTAACTTATTTTTATTTAAGAAATAATTTAAGTTAGCTTGTATAAAGTTAAGTGATAAGCTTGTACCTAAATGACCTGGATTATATTTTTTTAAATCTTTTTCTTCAATAGCATCAGGTTTTAAATATTCATTTAAATACATTTCACACAGAACAATATAATTTAAATTATAAAAATATTTTTTTATTAATACATCTTCTTGCACCTTACCTTACCTCCACTTTTTTCTTTATCATCAAAATATAAACTTCTAAAACATTCCCATGTCTTTGGTTTCATTTCTTCTTTATTCTTGAATATATCATTAATAATCATTCTTGCTTTAATATAAAATTCAACATCTTTTGCTTCTTCACATCTGTACATTTCTTGATAAGGAGTATAATTTTGAAAAACTTGTATAATTGGAAATTTATTAATACTTCCTTTTAAATAATTAAAATAATGTTCAATTGTTTCTAAATCTTCTAATCCTAATATATATAGAAATGTTGTTGTTAAACCTAATGATGAACAATATTCAAGTAATTCTTTTGCTTTATCAATAGTTAAACTTGCTTTTTCAGGCCTCATAAATTTCTCTCTATCAAGAAATTTTTCAATTGTTAGATATAATCCAAAGTCGTCTATTTCATTGGATAACATTTTAATTTTGTCATAATCACGAAGTTGAGACCCAATATAATTAATACTTCCATTAAAATCCATATTTTTAAATGTTTCATTTACAAGTAATAAGTGGTCTATTAATTTATCTTCTGATTCAAAGCATCCAGTACAAATAGTAACATTTTCAATTTTTCTCATACTCTCTATATTATTTTCCATTAATAATTTAGTAAAATAATCTCTAATATTTTTTTCTGTATTAAACTCTAGTACATCTTCATCAGTTAAACTATAGGTCCCACAAAACTTACATCCAACACATTTACTTCTCGAATTAGAATTAAATGTTATAACTTTTTTATCATTTCTAAAATATGTTGATAAACAAGTATCTTTTTCAATACCAGAAACTCTACCAACTGGTACTCCTTCAAGTAATAAAGTATTATTCTCTAACTTAAATGGAGATTTTGTAAATGTATTAACACACACAGCAAAATAAGTTTTCTTATTAGAATCTAATAGTTCAAGATTAAATCTTAATCTATTTTCATCAGTATTATCTACTATAATTCCATATCTATTTAGAGCTATAGATAATACATTCTCCAAACTTAAATTATACTTCTCTGCAATTCCTTTAAAATAATCTAACATAATATATCTCCTAAAAAAAGAGATGACAAAAACGCTAATTTGTTAATGTCATCTCTTTTTAGAGACAGTAGTGCCTAAACTTTTTACTGATGAAAGATTTAAATCATAATAATCATAACAATCATAATATTTAGACATACTATCACTTCCTTAATATATAATATCATATTATTTACACTTTTTTTACATACAAAAAACAAATACTAGTTATCGGAATTTTTAATAGTCTTTTTTAAACTATCAATATATTTTAATACTAATTTGTTTTTGCATTTTGTGTTATATACTATAGAAATACTATCAGTTGGAATATTTTTAAAACTTTCAATTACAACAACTAAACCATTTTCTACTTCAACCTCAATAAATTTCTTATTTATATAACCAATTCCCATATCATTAATTATTAATTTTTTAAGTAGAGTTGAATTAGGAATCTCAATTTCAACAGAATAATTAATATTATTATCTATAAGGTATTGTTCAATATTTCTTCTTTTTTCAGAACTTCCAGGCAAAATCATAGGACAAACATAATCATCACAATTTTGGAATTTTTCTTCATAAAAATTTTTAGAACAAACAAATACATTTTCAGCATCGGCTATTTTTTCTACTTTAATATGACTTTCAAATTTAAAGAACATTGGATATCTACATACAACAATATCAAGTTCTTCTTTTTTCAACATTTGAAACATATCAGTAGCATTAGCAAATGAAAAACTTAACTTTGCTTCATTGTTTTTCTTTTTAAATTCCGAAACAGAATCTGCTAGATAATTATCTGCTATAAATCTAGTACATCCGATTTTCAACTCATTATTTATTAGTTCATCATCTAATATATTTTTTATTTCTTCTAATCTTAAAAATAAATCCTTACCATAATTTGTTAGAGAAACATCAGACTTTTCTCTTTTAAAAAATTTTTTATTTAATTGTTCTTCTAAATTTTTCACATTAGAACTTAGTGAAGACTGTGATATATTAACTTGTTTACTTGCCTTAGTAAATCCACCATATTTTGCAACATAATAAAAACTTCTATATAAATTAAGATTAACATCAAAATTATTCATATTTTTCCTCCTAATCAACTAACTTTAATTTAAAATTATATTATCCTTTTTTACTAACTAAATTCATTTCCAATATTTTTTTCTCTAATTTTTCTTCAATTTTATCTTTTTGTTTATTTATTTTTGAAAGCATATCTAAATTTTCATTTGTTTGTCATGCTTCATTCTTATAGTTCTTTCAAATGCCTCCCAATCAAATCTACTATCTTCATTTTGCCTTAAGCAAAAAATTAATATTACTATTCAAGATAAAGCCATTATTATAGGAAATGTAAACTTTACTTTAATAATTATCTCTTGTTCCATACAAATAGCATTATTAAAAATACTAGAATACTTAAGCCTATTAACTCTAATCTTTTTTTAAAAGAACTCTTTTCATTTTCATAGCCATATCCATATATAAGAAATAATCAACTTCATAATAAAGTGTATATTTAAAAAATCTCTTTTATTCCTTTTCTTTCATCTATTATAACATAAATTACATATATTAATATCAAAACTATTACAATGATAGTGTAAAATATTTTGTGGTAGACATAACAAAAGAAAATCAAGTCCATGTTATAATAAATTTGAAAAAAATAAACAAGGAGTGATCTTCTATGAGTATAATAACATATTTTAATGATAATCTTTAACTAATAAAGTGAAATATTGTCTAAAGCCTTATTTTATGGGCATTTATTTATTTTTTATTTGGGGTATCACATATTCACGAACACCCATGGTGTATGAACCATTCTAGGTCCATTTTCATCTTCATAACCTTTTGCTCCTTTTATTACATATCCAACACAATCTACCAATCTAACAGATGCTTCAAAATTATCAATTTTAATGGTTGCTCCACTTGATGGAACAAACTTTGGTTCAGTTGTCATAATTGTTTTTCCTTGAGCTGATTGAGGTATTTCATCTAAACATCTTTTCTTTTCATATTCATCTTCTATATTTGGAACTACTAATGTCTCTATTACTTTTTTGATAAAAGTTGATTTACCTGTTCTAACTGCTCCTACTACCCCAAAATATATATCACCATTAGTTCTTTCAGTGATATTTTTTATTATCTCTATTTTATCCATATTTACCTACTTTCATTTAAATATATGAGATAAATACCTCTTTATTACATTTTTTTTAACCTTTTAGTTTCTTGACTAAAATATACAATTGTTATATACTTTATATATAAATAAAGGAGGAAACATGGAATTAGTAACATTAAATGAAAAAGAATACCGATCTTTTACTGATAAAATGAATACACATTTTTTAGAATCTTATGAATGGGGAGAACTTTCTTTAAAAAGAGGTTTTACTCCTTATTATATTGGACTTAAAGATAAAAATACTATTGTAGCAACTGCTTTACTTTTAAAAAAGAATTTATTAATGGGTTATTCATATTTTTATATTCCAAGAGGTTTTAATATAGATTATAATAATGAAGAATTAATTAAAATTTTTAGTTTAAAAATTAAAAAATTTTGTAAAGAAAAAAAAGGTATTTTCTTTAGAATTGATCCTGATATAAAACTTCATACAATTGATGAAAACGCCTGTGAAATTGAGGGAACAAATAATTATAAATTAGTTAACTTTTTAGAAAGTATAGGTTATAAACATCGTCCACTTACAAAATATTTTGAAACAATGCAACCTAGATTTACATTTAGAATAGATTTAAAACCTTCTATTGAAGAAATCGAAAAAAAATACTCTACCACTACTATTCAAAGAATAAAAAAAGCAAAAAAATGTGGTGTTACTGTTGAAATTGGAACTAAAGAAGATATTAAAGAATTTAATAGATTAATGAAAATGACAGAGGAAAGACAAGGTTTTTATTCTCATGATGATAAATATTTTTCTTCCTTTTACGATGTTTTTTCAAAAAATAATCATGTAACATTATATTTAGGAAAAATAGATATTAAAAAAATTGAACTCAACTTAAAAACAGAATTAAATAAATTAAACGAAGAATATAAAATTATTGAAAACTTAGATAATAAAAAAAGTGTTGGTCAAAAAAAGGAACTTATAAAAAATATAAATAGTATTAATGAACAATTAGATTTTTTTAAAGATAAACCCAAAAATACTATCGTTGTTAGTTCTTATCTAATAGTACATTATGGTAATAAAAGTTGGGCTTTATATGCTGCAAATGATATGAATTATAAAAGATTATATGCTAATTATTTAGTTTATGAAAAACAAATTCAAGATTCTAAAAAAAGAGGAATGGAAATATTTGATGTTTTTGGTACAATTGGAGAACCAACAAGTGATAGTCAATTAGTAGGACTACATGATTTTAAGAAAAAATGGGGAGGAGAATATACTGAATTTATCGGTGAATTTGATTATATTACTAATAAATTTATGTATTTTCTTTATAACAAATTAATACCAATAAGACACAAAATAATAAATAAAAAATTAAAAAACTCAATTAAAAAAAAATAATCAATTCATGATTATTTTTTTGCTATTTACATAATACTGGATACCTGATATTACACTTAATACCATTGCTACAACAAGTAGCATATCAGATACCTTTAAATTCCATAATTCAAATGGTAAATTATAAAATAAAGTAAGCGCTATTCCAGTCATCATACATGCTGTTTTATATTTACCCATTTTACTAGCTGCAATAACCTTTCCCTTATTTCCAGATACCATTTTAATAGAATTTACAACTTCATCTCTAAATATAACAACAATTGGAATAATAGGATGAACAAATCCTGATGCTGATAACGCAACTAAAATTGTATTTACTAATACTTTATCAGCTATAGCATCTAACATTTTACCCAAATCAGTTACTTGATTTGTTTTTCTAGCTAGTTTACCATCTATCATATCTGTTAAAGCAGCAATAATAAATAATACTCCTGCTATTGGATACTTAATATCAACAACAATCATTTCACTTACAAATAACTGTGGCATTTTAATACCTGCTTCTTCAAACGGAAAAACAAGTAAAATTAAAATAAAAATCGTTAGTATTATTCTTGAAAACGTTATTTTATTTGGTAAATTCATTTTTTCCTCCTACAATACAATAAACGCTATTAAGATAGCAATAATAATAATTATCACATAAGGTATAATACTTGATAATTTTAATGGTTCCCTTAACTTTTTAGTATATGGTGAATGAATAGTAGCTTTATCTTCAATAATATCTTGTTTCTTTTTAACATCTTCAATCGATATTTTAGATGTATAATCAAATAAATATTCATTAAATTCATCTACTAAATCTTCATGTTTAAGACCCAAATACTTTGCATAATCCTTAATAAAATATTTTAAGTAAAAAACATCTTGGAATGCTTCCATATTACCAGCTTCAAGATTTTCAATCTGTGATACTTTTAACTTTAAATCCTCCGCTGCTTCCTCTACAGAAACACCAATACTTTCTCTAGCTTCTTTAAGTTTCGCTCCAATATCCTTCAAGCATCTCAACTCCTCAAAAAAATAATAATAACATAAGCCATGTTCTGTACCTATAAAGGTGACAAACATTTATCTATCTTTCGATCCTTTATTCGTTCTTATTTCCGACATCAAGGTTCCCCTACCATAATTTGGGTTTCTCGCTCATGGGGTTTACCGCGTTTCATTATTTGGTTTCCCAAATACTCGTTTCTGTGGCAC
>ERZ824600.3076-NODE-3076-length-16472-cov-6.830542_pt1 | contig 16472 bp, 10 predicted proteins | sample MGYA00519933_ERZ824600 | MGnify/ENA primary metagenome ERZ824600 (study PRJEB31778, sample SAMEA3449178) | human gut metagenome | biome: human gut; feature: human-associated habitat; material: faeces | place: United Kingdom | collected 2010/2012 ... | reverse complement strand
TGTATTTGGAATTAGTATAACGCCTAGCATCTGATATAAGTCATGTACGAAATCTGCTCGTGTCCCGATTACTAGAGGTTAATTATTATTATATCAAAGTTGGTCAGATTTCACAACGATTAACACGACATAATACAGCATTTTTTTGCCTTTTTAACGAAATGTAACTTTTTCACGACTTTTGGCCAAAATATACATATTTGTGTTGACTTTTTTTATGATTAGTGCTAAAATAATATTTAAGCAAAGTAAATAAAGACTTTTTCGACGCAGGTCATTGAGATGCCGGGGTGGCAGCACCGCGGCTTATACTCGTGTAGAGATTTCGGCGCATGCCGTGGAATTTTTAGAAGGAGTCAAAGTATGAAGAATCTAAAAGTAGCGACCAAACTTATCATTTCATTCGGAGCGGTCATAATCATGACCATCGCATGCTCTCTTGTATCGGTCATCGGACTGAAGAGCGTGCATGGTAACGTAAATCTCATGATCGATACAGAGATCATAAGCCTCCTCAGAGTCAAGGATGTAGAGATACAGGTAGAGACCATCGGCAGAACCGTTCGCGCGGGTGTGCTTGAGGATGACAACAATGTCGAAACACAGTATATCAATGAAGCGACAACCGCTGCCGCGACCATGATGGAAAAGCTCGACCTCATTACATATACCGGCGCTGACGCAAGGATCGATGAGTTCATGTCCGTATGCAATGAGATCAACACGATACTTCCCGAGGTGATCGCAATAGTAAACGACGGCACCAAAGAGGAAGGGCTGGCAGCGTACAACGATAAGCTGTCCCCAAAGATCGTCCAGTGCCTTTCTATCGGCGATGACGCCGACACAGCCCTGACTGCAGCGTGCAGTGGCACAAGATCTGCAACAACATCGGAAACAAACGCCGTAACTAACGTTGCAATTATCGTAGGCATATTTGCCCTTGCGCTGGGCGTAGGTGGTATCATCAACCTGACCAATCTTATCACAAGGCCCATCGCAGAGATCAAGAACGCGCTCAACAAGATCGCAAAGGGCGAATTTGACAGCCAGATCACCTATGTAAGCCGCGATGAGTTCGGCGAGATGGCAGACGCAATGCGCACTACCAACGACAGCCTCAGCAAGCTCATCAGGGACAGCTCATACATGTATGGCGAGCTTGCAAAGGGCAACTTTAATATACACTCGAACGCGCGCGAAGTTTATAAGGGAGAGTTCGCTCCGCTGCTTGACAACCTGAGAGTACTCGCATACGGTCTCAGCGACACCATGGCTCAGATATTCCAGTCAGCTGACCAGGTCGACTCTGGTTCCGAGCAGGTTTCCGCAGGCGCGCAGGCTAATGCACAGGGTGCAACTGAGCAGGCTGGTTCAGTTGAGGAGCTGGCAGCTACCATTGAAGAGATATCCGATAAGATCACCAAGAATGCTGACGACTCCAAGACTGCAAGCAACATCATGGCAGATGTCGGCAAGCAGGCTGAACTCTCCAACGACCGCATGAAGGAAATGCTCGGCGCTATGCAGGAGATCAGCGATACCTCCGCACAGATCAGCGATATAATCAATACTATCGAGGATATCGCATTCCAGACCAACATTCTGGCGCTCAACGCTGCTGTCGAGGCTGCAAGAGCCGGCGAGGCAGGTAAGGGCTTCGCGGTAGTTGCAGACGAGGTAAGAAACCTTGCTTCCAAGTCCGCAGCTGCTTCCCAGAACACCGCAGACCTTATTCAGCGCTCCATCAGGGCGGTTGAGAACGGCTCTCACATCGCAGACGATACCGCAGAGGCTCTCAGCGACGTTGTAAAGCAGATTGAGGATATCGTAGTAACCATCGACCGCATCTCTTCCGTAAGCGAGGAGCAGGCGCAGTCCATCACTCAGGTTACAACCGGTATCGAACAGATCTCCAACGTTGTTCAGACCAACTCCGCAACAGCAGAGGAGAGCGCGGCAGCTTCCGAGGAGCTCTCCGCTCAGGCCACTGCCATGAAGTCACTTGTTTCCAGATTCAAGCTCAGAGAAGCAAGAAAGAACTGATCGTTCCTGTAACTGAAATCAGAATTATAGAAAGGAGGACAGAAATGTCCTCCTTTTTTATTCCTGTTTTCAGATCATTGTGGTAAATAGTTCTTGTCGCCTATTTACAAATCGCCGTAAATATGTTATAATATTTTAAAAGGATGTGAATAGTTTGACTGAGTTAACAAATATAAAAGGTATTGGACCTAAAACAGTAAGTACATTAAATAAACTTGGAATAAATAATGTTAATGATTTAATAAATGATTATCCATATAGATATGAAATATTAAAACAAACTTCCTTATATGAAGAAAAAGTAGTAGTATCTGGAATTATAGAAACTATTCCAACTATTAGTTACTTTAAAAATATGAATAGATTATCATTTAAGTTTAATACAAGTAATAATTTAGTAAATGTTGTAATATTTAATAGAGCATTTTTAAAACCTAATTTATTAATTGGAAAATATATAACTGTAATAGGTAAATATGATACCAAAAGTAATACAATAAATGCAGCAGATATAAAGTTATTTGATTTAGGTGATAGAACATTAATAGAGCCTATTTATCACTTAGTAAAAGGCATAAATAATAAGTCATTAAATAAATATATAAATGAAGCATTAAATGAATGTAATATTGTAGATTATATACCAGAAGAAATAATAAATAAGTATAATTTTATAGATAAAAAAGAGGCACTTAAAATAATTCATAATCCAAAAAAAGGGTTAAAAGATGCGATAAATAGATGTAAATATGAAGAACTATTTATATTTATGATGAAAATAAATGCACTAAAAAGAAAAAATAATAATTTAAATATTGGTTATGAAAAAGATATTGATATAGTTAAAATTAATGAATTTATAAATGGATTACCATTTGAATTAACTACTCATCAAAAAGAAGCATTAAATGATATATTTAAGGATTTAAAAAGTAATAAAAGAATGAATAGATTATTAGAAGGTGATGTTGGTTCAGGTAAAACAATAGTAGCATTAATAAGTATGTATGCACTATATTTAAGTGGATATCAAAGTGCACTTATGGTTCCAACTGAAGTACTAGCTAATCAACATTATGAAAATTTTAAAAATTTATTAGAAGGATATAATATAGAAATTGTGCTTCTAACAGGAAGTACTAAAAAAAGTGAAAAAAATAAAATATATGATAGATTAAAATCAGGTAAGATAAATATGGTAATAGGAACGCATGCCATAATAGAAGATGATATAAAATATAATAATTTAGGATTAGTAATAACAGATGAACAACATAGATTTGGAGTTAATCAGAGAAATAACTTAAGAAATAAAGGTAATATGCCTGATGTACTTTATATGAGTGCAACTCCAATACCAAGAACATATGCTCTTACTATATATGGAGATATGGATATATCTATAATAAATACAATGCCTAGTGGAAGAAAAAAGATAATAACTAAAGTATTTGATAATAGTGATATAAAAAAAGTACTTGTAAAAATAAAACAAGAATTAGATTTAGGTCATCAAATATATATAGTATCTCCATTAATAGAAGATTCAGAAGAAGAAATGGAAGATACTAAGAAACTAGAAAAGAAGTTTAAATTAGCATTTAAAAACTATAATATAGGTGTTATGCATGGTAGACTTTCGTCCAAAGAAAAAAATAAAGTTATGGATGACTTTGTAAATAAAAAAATAGATATATTAATAAGTACTACTGTAATAGAAGTTGGAGTAGATGTTAAAAATGCAACTATGATAGTTATATTTGATGCATATAAATTTGGACTTGCAACACTTCATCAATTAAGAGGTAGAGTAGGAAGAAATAGTGAACAATCATACTGCGTTTTAATGACTAATAGAGAGACTGAAAGACTTAATATAATGGAAAATGTAAGTGATGGATTTACACTTGCTGAGGAAGATTTAAAACTAAGAGGATCAGGTGATTTATTTGGTATAAAACAAAGTGGTGATATGAGTTTTAAACTAGCAAATATTCAAAAAGATTATGAACTTTTAATAAAGGCTAAAGCTGATTCTGAAGAAGTATTAGATAATATTGATAAATATGAAGTTTTAAAAAATATGTTAAAAGAAAGTATAAATATGGATTAAAGATATTGACTTTTAAATTAAAATATTTTATTATTAATATAGCGTAACAATATGTTACGTAACACACACTTTTACGGATATGTGTGAAAGTGTAACCAAAACCCCCTGAAGAGAGCGATTAACTTATATCGCTCTCATTTTTTATGCCCATTTTATAAGTCTTGTGAGTATAGAGAAGAATGAAAATAATTCTTAGAAACAACTCGGGAACAAGTTTTGTTAAAATTGCATGATTATTGCAGACATTTAAGAGATAAAGTAGTATAATGTAATCATAGAGTTCTATACAATTAAAAGTATAGAATTTTTTCTTTTATAAGGAGGATATGTATGAATGAAATAGTACCAGAGTTTAATGATTCTTTAGTAATTGATTCTTCGGATATAGTAGGAGATTATTTGGAATTAGGAATTGATAGTATTTTAGAAAATGATAGTTTAAAGGAAATACCAATTATCAAAACTTTTATAAGTGTTGGAAAAATTACAAAGAGTATTAGAGAAAGAAATCTAATTAAGAATCTTGCAATTTTTATAAATGAACTCAACAGTGGAAAAATAAATAAAGAAAAGTTAAGTAGACATAGGGAAGAATTAAGAAAAAATCCTAAAAAAGCAGAAAAAGAATTAGGAAGAATTTTAATAATTTTAGAACAAACAATAGACAACATTAAATCATCGATATTAGGAAAGCTTTATAAATCATATATTAACCAAGAAATTGATTGGGATATATTTATTGAATTTAGTGAAATAACAAATAGACTTTTTATGTTTGATATAAATATTTTGAAGGTCATGTGGTCGCAAGCATATAATACTTATATTGAACAAAAAGATGACAATTTTAGAATAGAAAGAATGTATTCATTAGGAATAATTGGTAATATATTTCCATCTATGAATGAAACTAAACATTTACATGGAAGAGTATTAAATGGCTTAGGTAAAAATTACTGTGATATTATTTTTAGATAATGAGGAGGTAAAAAATGATATTAATTAATAATAAGGAATTATCAAAACTAAAATTCTCAGATGTCGAGGTATTTTTAGATAATACTGATTTAGATGAAAGCTTTTTTGTTGAATTTAAAAATGATAAGGTTACGACAAAAGGATTAGCAAAGGAAATATGTGCATTTTCTAATACATTTGGTGGTTATATATTTCTTGGTGTAGAAGATGATAAAAATATTACAGGCTGTACTGAATGGACAGAGGAGAAAATTAATAATGTTATTAGAGATCTTATTAATCCCAATCCATCTTTTGATATTAAAAAATTAATTAAAAACGGGCAAAAAATATATGTAATAAGAATTGATGAGGGTGTAAATCCACCATATATAACAAATTCTGGTATTATTTTTGAAAGAATTTCCTCAAGTTCAAATCCGGTTAGTGATAGTGCTACTATTAACAGAATATTAGAAAAAAGAAAAGATAATATAAAGAAAATAGAAAATAAGATTTATATAGAACCTATTAAAGAGAATATTAATAATTTGTGCGGATATCTAGATTTTGGTTTTTCGGTTTTATCTAGAGATATTTCAAAAATAACAAAAAAATTATTAAATGCAGATTTTGAAAAAGTATCCAATATTTTAAAAGAAACAAAATCACCATATAGTATATCAAAAGTTGGATATTCAATTTGTATTACGATAGGAGCTCCAAAATGTGGAAATGATCATTTCGATATATTGGTTCCAGCAGGACTTAATCATTTTATGGAAATATTACCAGATGGAAGTGTAAGAGGGAGAATTATATTTACTGCACCTACTGATGGTGTTAATTCAAATGTGATAGCTTCAGGTGTAGTTTCAATGATGTATATTTTTTTTAAAGAGGTTTATGCTTCAATTTTTAAAGATAATTTTTGTTCTAACTTCATTGAAGCAAGAGCATATGAAAAATTAACAGTTTTAAAAATGTTTAAGCCTAAAATACTAAGTAACACTGATGATGAGTTTTATGAAAAATTTGAACAATTTGATATACAACATAACAATAAATATGGTTCTAATATTATTATAAATAGCAATAGAATTCCAATGAATGATTTTTATGTTATAGATAAAAAGGCTCTTCAAGAAAGAAAAATTAAATATAATGATGAAAACTTATTTAATGAATTATTTGGCACAGCATATTATTTACTTGGATATGTAGATAAAATGAAAATAACCGATGTTGATTAGTCATCGGTTTTATTATTATCTAAATTATCAATTACAGCTACTACTTCATCCAAAGTACTTGTAAATAGATGTGAATAAGTTTTTAATGTTTCTTCAACTTTTGTATGACCTAAGTATTTTGCTACAACTTGAACATTAGCTCCTTTATTAACTAAAAGGGATGCACATGAATGTCTAAAGTCATGTAATCTAATCTGTTTAACATTAGCTAATTTACAGTTAACATTTTTATGATTAGTAAGTGTATTGCTACATACAGAAAGCATATCTCCAGCTACAAAGAAATTAGCATTGAATCCTGGTATCTTTTTTGCCTCGTTTTTCATCATTTTAAGGTCATTTATGAGGACTTGTTGTATCTTTAAGATTCTTATACTACTTTTATTTTAGAAACCGAGAATTGTCAAATTTTAACGCATCCACAACGGTCATTAATTTGTTTAGATATACTTAAAGTCATATCTTTAAAATTGATATCTTCCCATTGTCGGATTAAGAAAAAAATCAAATAAAGAAAATAGATAAGTATTTATGCCGGTTATGTTTAAAAGATAATATATATACATATGATAACTTACAAGTGCATCACATCATACCAATAGCAAAAGATTATAATAAAAAAATTGATAGTGATAATTTAATTACAATATGTAGAATGCATCATAAACAAGCAGAAAAAGGAATAATAACAAAAGAAAAATTATAAGAATTCTTTGTATTAATCACTTAAAATTAAAAATTAGTCAAGATTATTGATACAATTCGGTAATTTCTGGTACGAATTAGTCGTAAAATATTAAAAATTGTTAAATTGTATGTTATAATATTATATGGGAGATATTTTAAGAGGTAATGTTATGAGCGAAGAAACAAAAAATGAATTAATTAGATTGTTAACATATGGAAATAGTATTCCTGATGAATATAAAGAAATTCTTTTTCCAACAGTAAATAAAGAATATGAATTGTCATATTTTGGAAAAATGAAAAAGGAAGATATACTAAAAGATGCTGACGGAGTTTTTTCTATTCCTTTGCAAAAAGATAAAACGTTTGGGGCTAAAAAAATAAAAACGAATGGGAGAATATGCTTGTATTTGGAGATAATTTGCAATTATTAAAAAATATATATGAAAATGAAGATCCTATAATTAAAGATAAAGTAAAAGGCAAAGTAAAAATCATTTATATCGATCCGCCATTTGCAACGGAAGATGAATTTAAAAATAAAAAGGGGGCCAAGGCATATAGCGACAAGGTTAAAGGATCACAATTTATAGAATTTCTGCGAAGACGATTGATTTTAGCAAGAGAAATTTTATCAGATGATGGCTCAATATTTGTTCATTTGGATTACAGGATGTCGCATTATATCAAAGTGATTTTAGATGAAATATTTGGTAAAAATAATTTAAGAAATGAAATAATATGGACATATACTGGTCCAGGATCACCAAAGATGAAACAATTTAATAGAAAACATGATACTATACTATGGTATACAAAAACTGATACATGGATTTTTAATGAAGATGATATCAGAGAAGAATATAAAGATCCAAATCAAGGATTAAGAAAGGCGTTTGGAGCAGACTATTCAGAAGAAGATGTGATAAAAAATAGGGAAAAAGGAAAAATTCCAGAAGATTGGTGGTACATTCCAGTTATTGCTCGTCAAAAAATTGATGGAATTGAGAGAACAGGATATCCAACGGAAAAACCGTTTAAATTACTTGAAAAAATAATTAAAACGGCATCATCAAAAGGTGATATTGTTATGGATTTCTTTGGCGGATCAGGAATGACTGCTTTTGCTGCTGAAAAATTAGAAAGAAAGTGGATTATTTGCGATATTGGTAAATTATCTATTTATACAATTCAGAAGAGAATATTAAATATTAAAAAATCCAGGTCATTAACTAATCCAAATAAAAAATATGGGAAAGATTTCAAAACATTTTCTACATACCAACTTGGGTTATATGATTTAGAAAAAACTTTGAAACTTGATTGGAAAGATTATAAAAAATTTGTTTCTGAACTTTTTGAATTTGAATTAAAGGAAACGAAAATATCAGGAATTTCTTTTGATGGTATTAAAAAGAATCATTATGTCAAAATATGGGACTTTAATAAAAATAAAGATTCTAGCATTGATGAAGACTATCTAAACGAATTACATAAAAATATTGGAAGTAGGATTAATGGTAGAATTTATATTGTTGCTCCAAGTAATAATGTAGATTTTTTAAATGATTATTTTGAAATTAATGGAATTAGATATTATTTTTTAAAAATTCCTTATCAAGTAATAAAAGAATTACATAAATATCCATTTCAAAAAATGGAACAATCAAAAAGCATAAATAGTGTCAATAATATAGATATGGCAATAGGTTTTCACTTCATTGAACAGCCTGATGTTGAAAGCAAAATAATTCTACATGATAGTTTGCTTGAAATAATTCTTAGTAAATTCTATAGCAAGACATTAGTAGATAATGATGACAATGAATATAAAAATTTTGAAACATTAGCTTCGATTTTTATTGATAAAAACTATGATGGACAAAACTTTATAATGACTGATTATTATTTTGCTAATGATTTGAAAATAATAGATGATAAGATAACAATTAATCTTAATAAAATTGGTAATTCAGATGTTATGATTATATATACTGATATTTTTGGTAATGAGTTTACCGAAATAAAAAAAGGTAGTGGTGATTTAAATGAAAGATAATTACATATTTAAAACAGATGATTTGACACTTAAAGTTAGTAAAAATTATGATCATAACAAATTAGCATTGGATAAATGGGAAGAATATATTGAACGTTTATGTGGTAATAGATATTATCAGATAGATGCAATAAAAAATGCAATTATATATTTAGGATCTGGCAATTATAGCTGTGTTGAAGATTTAGTACTTGAAAATTATCAAAAAAATCCTGTTTTACAAGAAAAATATAATACAATAAATGAATACTATGATAATATACAATTAAAAAACAAATTAACTGCGACTATTGACTTAGCCACTGGCACAGGTAAATCTTATATAATATTTGGTGTTGCACAAATAATGCTTGGATTGGGGTTAGTGGATAAAGTTTTAGTTTTATGCCCATCTACAACAATAGAAGCCGGATTAACTGAAAAGTTTATGCAATTATTATCAGATAATAATATTCAAAACTTAGTTCCTGATGATGCAATTATAAAAAATCCTCATTTAACTAATGGCAATTATACAATTAAATCAGGAGATATATGTATAGAGAATATTCACGCTGTTTATTCTAATACTGGTTCATCCATTGAAGATAGCTTTAAAAATGCACATGGCAATGTTTTAGTCATAAATGACGAGGCACACCATATTTATAATGCGAGTATTGATAAAGATTTGAAAAAGTGGAAAGAATTTTTGCTAAATGATAATTATAACTTTAAATATATTTTAGGGTTAACAGGAACTGCGTATATCGAAAATGAATACTTTAATGATGTTATTTATAGATATTCTTTAAGAAAAGCAATAGATGAAAGAACGGTAAAAGATATAAATTATGCTATAAAAGATGATACTACAACCACAAAAGAAAAATTTCAAAAAATATATCAAAATCATATAAGGAATAAGGAAAGATATGCTTTAATTAAGCCAATTACTATATTTGTATGTGCCAATATTTCAAATGCAACAAATTTATCGGAAGATTTAATTGAATTTCTTTCAAATGAGTTAAATACATCATATGAGGAAATAAGCAAAAAAGTATTATTAATCACAAGCAAATCTTCACCAGATGAAAAAAATAAATTAAAAAGTGTCGACAAAATTGAAAGTCCAATAGAATGGATTGTCTCAGTATCAATGTTAACTGAGGGATGGGATGTTAAGAATGTAATGCAAATTGTTCCATGGGAAGATAGAGCATTTAATTCTAAGTTGTTAATATCACAAGTTTTAGGAAGAGGTTTAAGGATACCAAGTGAATATTATGGTAATATTCCAAGTGTAAAAGTTTTTAATCATGTTTCATGGAGTAGAAATATTTCTAATTTAGTTTCTGAAGTTTTGGAAGTCGAAACAAGATTATCAAGTTATACTTTATTAGAAGGTTATAGATCTAAATTTAATTTTACTGTAAAAAATATTAATTATGAAAAAGAAGAAATTGAAGTAGCTAAAGAAGCAAATTCTACTGTAATAGATTATTCAAATATAGTAAATAATGGAATAAAATTAGAATCTCAAAGTATAGAAATTGAAAAAGGTACTACATTTCAGTCTTTATATAATTCAAGAGATATTAATGAAGTAAACTATATTATAAAGCGAGAATGCTATTCTGTAGATGAGGTAGTAGATAAAATTATAACGGAATTTAGAGCAAGAGATTGGGAAGGAAAAATTTTAAAACTTGGAGAAGATCAATATACTCAAAACAATCTTCCAGACAGATCTATAATAAAAAAAATTATTCTTGATTCTATGAAAAAAGTTGGAATAACTGATAACTATTTAACAGAAAAAAATAGAAATAATATTTTAACAACGTTTGGTACACTTTTACGAAAGAAGAATAAAACTGTAATACCAATATCAAAAAATATGAATGTGTTTGATATTGATACAAGTTCAATGTCAAAACAAACCATTTCAATTTCAAGTTTAAGAAAAGAGGCACGCGCATATTATACAGATGATTACGACAAAGAATTACTAGAAGATGATAAAAAAATATTAAATGATTTTATAGAAGATGATAGTAGACCAGTTAGATCACTAAATAATAAAAATACCTATTTATTTAAAACACCTATGAGTATGGTTTTTACAACTGGAAAACCTGAATCCGACTTTGTTGAATACCTGACAAAACAGGAAATTGCAAATTGTGTTGATTCATGGATAAAATCAAGAGATATGGGATTTTATTCAATAGAATACTCTTGGAAAAAGAATAGTCACCAAATTAAAAATCAATTATTTAACCCTGATTTCTTTATTAAAATTGTAAAGAATAATAAAGTTTATTATTTAGTTGTCGAAATAAAAGCAGACGGTGATGATAGTGAAGAAAATAAAGCTAAATATAAATATGGTATTGAACATTTCGAAAATTTAAATGAAATTCTTGATGAGGTTGGAGAAAATGAGGAATATATCTTTCATTTTTTGAGTCCTAATGCATACCCCGAGTTTTTTGATTACATAAAGAATGGTAAAATATTAGAGGGACAATCAAAATTTAGATGTGAATTAGAAAATATGCTTCAGTAAATTAGGACAGTAGAGATAACTCTACTGTCTTTTTTAGGTACGATTTAGGTACAAAAATACTAAAAAACCACGGTAAATGACGGTTTGTACCAATATAAAAAGGCCCGTATTTAAAGGGTTTAACACAATTTGGTCTCTTCTAACTGAAGAGAGCAGGCCCCCCTGAAGAGAGCGAGAACTCTTATTTTTATTTATAATAAAGAGACTTCACCAGCTTGTGATAAAGCCTCTTTATTCATCAAATCTCAGCAAACAACCGATTACTCCATAGAAGGCACCTCGTCACGAGTTATCACATAACTTTGTTCCATAGCATCCTTCCACCAAGCCTCATCGGCATGTACTATAGGAGTCCCATCTTCTTCCTCGCCATCATACCACGGCATAAACCAAGACCAACGTGCACCGGCGGCCCATTGCTCTGAAATCTTACCCACAGTACCACATTCGCTCAGCGTAATCATCTTGTTACCATAAGTAGCCGAGATAGCCGCATATTGCGATGCGCAAGTCTCCGCATCCTTCGAATAGATGTCACGTCCGATAATATCTACATACTGATCGCCCGGGTACCAATCTTCATCACCTGTTTCAGTAGTCCAAACCCAAATCAGGTTGTCCAATCCCTGAGCCTTGAAGTAGTTGAACATAGCAATCCACATAGCCTTATGGCTGGCAGCGTCTTTTCCCCACCAGAACCACTTGCCTGCAGCTTCGTGGAACGGACGCCACAACACAGGGATACCAGCATCTTTCAGCAGTTTCAGGTAACCGGCCACGGCAGCCATATCCGAAGTGAAAACCTTGTTTTCCCAAGTGCCTTCCACCGTAGCGTTGGCAGCATCGAAAGTCGTCTCATCAGGCTTATAAGTATAATCCGTCCCCAAGTCATAAACCGTAGCAGGTGTACCGATGTAAACGCCCGTAACCGTATGGTTGCATCCACTGATAACCAAACCATTCTCTTTCACCTCATTCAAGGCATCTTCAGTCAGCCGGACAGCATAGGAAGTTTGAGCAGAAGTTAACTCCACCACACCTGACCCGGTCACTAAATCTGTCCAAGAGGCATTCTTCACGGAACCTTGCCACCAACCGACAGCGGCATCCAAATCTTTCACTTTGACAATGATGTAGTCTCCGGCTTTTGCATTATCAAATACAGAAGTATCGAAGCCTTCACTCTTGCGGAGATCAATGCTTTCAGCCCAGTTGCCCGTCGATTTTTCTCCTTCCCAAACAGTAGCGGCAATACTTTCTTCTAAGGGAGCGAACTTAGGAACATTCCAATGCCACATGCATGATACAATCCCATGGTTATCAGCCCAATTCTTTACCGGAGTAATATCACCATAGTTTATCCAATTGGCGCCAGCCAAAGACCATGCCAGATGTCCGTAGTCAAAAGTATTGAGTGCCGGATATTTACCGGTCCACTCATACACGCGTTCAGCCATATCCGTATTCCATGATTCTTTAGCCATCATACCCGAAAGGACTTTCTTGTCATAATTAGCAAGCAGATAATCATAAAGTTTCACAGCATTGGTAGAAACAGCCATTACCGGTGTTTTGTCCAAAGCAATGGTAGTAAACTGAAGAGATACTGCCGGAGCAGGCATCTTATTCGGTCCCAGCACTACACCCTCAGGAATGGAGAGTGTACATAAGGTTTCGCGTTCGGGGACATTTACAGTCAATGTCAAGACATTGCTCGATCCATATACATCAGCACTAATCAGCGTGCCACCCGTAAACGAAATCTTATCCAAGTCTTTTGTGGCGAAGAACACGTTCTTGTCATACTTCACCTCAATGGTGATTTCACCTCTCTTCACTTTGGCAGCATTCGCCTCCGGAGTGGTGGACACCAGTACTGGTGCCTCCACTTCGGGAATATCATATTCGACATCGGTATCACAAGCGGCGAAAGAGAACATTGCCGCAAGCAAAAGCGTCCATTTTATATTCATATTTTTCATAATCGATGCTATTCTATTAATTTTATCATTCCACATAAACAGCTGTAATCACAACTCCATTACCACCAAATAGCAAATCAGCACTATTTATTAAGTCAATATCAGCTTGAGTCATTACATAGGTGAGAGAAGTGTCTGTAGCGGCAAACTCCCAAATGTGGCGAGAGCCGTCAGCATTCATCAATGAAGGAAGCGTATTCCACCAGGAGTTCATAAATTCCACTTGCCAATAATCGGTGGCAGAGTCACAATAGAACTCAAACCCCATAGTCTTTCCCGGTTTCAGTAGTTTCTTATCATCATCCGCAATAATTACAACACAATCACCATTCCAATTCGTAGGTCCGCAAGAGCCTTTCCACAAATAGGTTTTCATAGAAATTTCATACCATACAGAAACCTTATTAACAATACATCCTTCACCCTGAATTATAAATCCGGTATCGCTCCAGCCATCAGATGTATTCATAATCTTATCATACAATTCTTGCGTTACATTTACTTCGATCATCGGAGGACATTCATCCACTTCGTATTGCAGCGTGTTATATCCTCCCCAATTGGCATCGTTCATCTGTATTTGCGTATATTTATAAGCCTTGACATAGAAACGAAGCTTAGCACCAACGGCAAATCCCGCTTTAACAAGATCTGTTTTATATAATCTGAAAGTACCACCAGCATCTTCTCCAGCCCATGAACCAAGGTCACGCATTTCATTCATGACAACATTCTCTATTTCAGTAGCAGGAATAAAGTCAATGGTATATTCTATAGAACCATTGGAAGAGATGAGTTTTATTGTACTGCCTTCACCTGCCATCTGAGGAATATTGACAAACAAGTTGCCATCAGGAGTAAGAATGTACTGTACGTTTGTCCCATTCACCTGTACACCGGTAAGTTTATCACCATTCTCTGCTTTGAGCTGAAGCACCTCGCCACCCCTCAGTTCTTCATCCTCTCCCGGTAGCACCGGAATGTAGCAGAACTCAGGAGCATTAATAGTCAGCTTACCGGTTTCCACCATTTCACCATTGCCCATTACCAAGGTTAATACACCCGATTCAGTACCCATTGTAGGCATAGCGATGGTCAACTCCGTAGTAGAGGTTGGAGTTACTTCCACTTCGGCGCCCCCGGTATAAACCACTTTAGCCACTAAATCAAGATTTTTACCCTGAATAATTACATCACTGCCCAAAGAAACGACATCATTGACAAATGCCATGAATTCAGGTTTTAGAGTGGTAATAGCCACCGGTACAGAAGTACCACTTGCCGTATTCAATAACAATTCACCACTGATGGCTGCGACAGGCATCACCACTTCCACCTCGGTAGCACTCTTCGAAGCAGGCTCCACAGCTTCTTCCACACCTGGGAATGTAACAGTAGTCACCAGTTCCATGTTGATACCGGTCAATGTAATCATGTCGCCACCGCGCAGTCCGCTATCCGGAGTTGCTACCACTTTTTCAGGCAGTGCCATGCCAATGTTGGCAATAGCTACTTCCACACCTGAAGCGGGAATCATCACAACAGCGCCATTCGTTGCATTCTCTGGTAATATAAATGTGATAGTTTCTTCACCTTCCCCTGATTTGGCATAATCAAATTCCACTTCTTCCCCATTCGGCATCTTCACAATATTCACCAAATCAAGGTCTTTACCCTTCACTACAATCTCATCACCCGGTTTCTTTGCTGTCAGATCAAGCGGTGCTTCCACAGAAGGCAAAATAACAACAAGTCCCTTCACATGGATTAAATTACGCAAAGCATCGGAATCCTCGGAAGAAGCATCAGCCAAAGTCACGTCACCGGTTCTTGCTTCCATTGGAACTTTCACCTGGATTTCCTTGCGTGAGTGAGCTATGAAGTCGTCCTCACCCACTGGCAACTCTTCAAAGAAGATTACCTCTTTGATAAGATTCAGATATTCACCCTTGATGACAAGTACTTCGCCTGGTTTCACCGGATTAGGTGTAATCGTCTCTACGCCTATAGGCTCGGTATAAGTAATCTTAGTCTTTGTAGTAATCTCTCCCGTAGGTGTTTTCAGAGTGACATATCCCACTTCAGCCGTTTGAGGAACGGTTACACGTATCTCATTCGCACTGATTACTTCTATATCAGTAATCTCCCCGCATCCGGGAATAGATATAGATTGTATCTTGTCCATTCCGCTACCCAGGAAGCGGAGTTCACCGCCACGGGCTACAGGACTGGGACCAAACACATTCAAACTGATACCACCTTTATATTGGTTAGTATCTTCTTCATCTCCATCATCGCAGGCCGAAAATGACAAGCAACCCAAGAGTATGAGGCACATCATCCAAAGTGCCGAAAGTTTATATGTCTTGTTCATATCTATAGTATCTTTAAAGGTTATTTATTGGGAACCGCACGGATATTATCAAGCTTGATAATCGGCGTACACTCTGTACCATTCACTCCTCCGCCTACAACAAAGAATGTCAGACTGGCAAAATCTCCCGGTGAACTGGGAACACTTTCAGCCGCTGCTCCTAAACGGTCGAGAGTAAAGTTGGAAATAGGCACGGTTACAGTTACCCATTTATCACCGGTATCGTAAGAACCGGTATCCATCCAAGGACGATACAACGCACGACCGTATGTCCCCAAACCATCTTCTCCATTAAATACCTTGGCATTGGCTCCTGCAACAACACCATCAAAGCCTTCTATCGGATTACCACTCAGTGTCACCTTGTCATAGCCTGCAAAACAAATTTGCATAGCACCCGCACTCCACGGATTAGACGTAGGAATATACATCTCAAACTTCAAGGCC
>ERZ824600.3071-NODE-3071-length-16490-cov-3.005841_pt1 | contig 16490 bp, 10 predicted proteins | sample MGYA00519933_ERZ824600 | MGnify/ENA primary metagenome ERZ824600 (study PRJEB31778, sample SAMEA3449178) | human gut metagenome | biome: human gut; feature: human-associated habitat; material: faeces | place: United Kingdom | collected 2010/2012 ... | reverse complement strand
TCCCGGTCTATTTCGATACGAGCCTCAGGCTTGCTGAATTTCAAGTCGACGTCGGCCATCTGGAAGACCGGATTTTCGTAGACCTTTGTCATGAATACCGGCAATACCTCTTGTAGCTTTTCGAGGTTGGAGGCCTGTATGACATACTGTACCGGCATACTGCCCCGGCGTCCGCCGAAGGTCGATTGCTGCTGTACAAAGGCACGGGCCTTGGTTTTGCTCTGTACCGCCTTGGAGAGTTTCTCGGCCACCTCCATTTGGGTGTAATTCCGGTCTTTGATATCTTTCAACATGATTTCCACATTACCCGACCCACTCCACACCCGGGCGGTGATGGCTGTGGCATCGGGCATGATGGAGTCGGCCAGCTGGTTGATTTCCTCGGTATAGTCACGCATGAATTCGTAGGTTACCCCTTCGGGACCACGGGTGTTGATGGTGATGCGTGAACGGTCTTCGAGCGGAGCCATTTCCGAGGGAATGTTTATCCACAAGTAACCGATGATACCCAGCATGACGATGATGATAGGCAGTGCCAGGTAACGGTGCCGCAAGAAGAGGTCGAGCGAGCGGGAGTAGTAGTGGTTCATGCCCACAAAGAAAGGTTCGGTCTTCCGGTAGAACCAGTTTTTCTTTTCGTGGCGTTTGAGCAATTTGGTGGCCAGCATGGGGGTGAATGTAAGTGCCGCAAAGGCTGAGATGATGACGGCTCCTGAAACGACGATACTGAATTCACGGAAGAGTCGGCCGGTTGTTCCCTCCATGAATACGATGGGGAAGAATACCGCCACCAGGGTGATGGTGGTCGATATGACGGCAAAGAAAATCTCTTTCGACCCTTCAATACCCGCTTCTTTGGGCGACATGCCTTTCTCGATGCGGATATAGATGTTCTCTGTCATTACGATGGCATCGTCGACCACAAGTCCCACGGCCAGCACGACAGCCAGCATCGACAGTACGTTGATGGAGAAGCCTGCCAGGTACATCACAAAGAAGGCACCGATGAGTGAAACGGGTATTACCACACAGGGTACCAAGGTAACGCGCCAGTCGCGCAGGAAGAGGAATATGATGATGATAACCAGTATGAAAGCCTCGTACACGGTGCTTTCCACCTCGTTGATGGAGGCGCGTATGAATTTGGTGTTGTCAAATCCGTAGGTATATTTTACATCATCGGGCAGGTCTTTCTCCATTGACTCCATGCGCTCATACACAGCATCGGCAATCTCTATATGATTGGCTCCGGGCTGGGGAATGACCACGACGCCTACCATCGGCACGCCGTTCATCTTCATGTAGCTTTTCAGGTCCTGGGCCTCGATGTCGGCTGTCCCGATATCGCGAAAACGGATGATGCGGTTTTCACTCTGCTTGATGATGAGGTTGTTGAATTCTTCGGCCGTGTGCATCAGACCCAGTGTGCGGATGGTCAACTCGGTGGTGTTGCCTTCGATACTACCCGAGGGGAGTTCGATGTTCTCCTTGTCGACGGCGTTTTTCACGTCCATGGGTGTAACGCCATATCCGGCCATTTTTGCCGGGTCGAGCCACAGACGCATCGAGTAACGTTTTTCGCCCCATATCGATACACTGCTTACATCGGAGATGGTTTGCAGACGTTCTTTCACCGTCAGGTCGGCAATCTCACTGATTTCGAGCAGTGAGCGTTTGTCGCTCTGAATAGCTACCATCAGGATTGGGGTGGCATCGGCATCGGCCTTCGATACGGTAGGAGGGTCACAGTCGTCGGGCAGGTAGCGTTGGGCACGCGACACTTTGTCGCGCACGTCGTTGGCGGCAGTTTCGAGGTCGACCGACAATTCAAATTCTACCGTGATACGGCTTTGTCCCTGTTTGCTGACACTCGACAGCGAGCGGATGCCCGGGATACCGTTGATGTTTTGTTCCAGCGGTTCGGTAATCTGGTTCTCGATAACGTCGGCATTGGCACCCGAATAAGAACAGGTTACCGAGATGATGGGGTTGTCGACCGAGGGATACTCTCTCACGCCGAGGCTTTGGTATCCGATGATACCGAAGAGTATGATGATTAAGGTCAATACGGTGGCCAGTACGGGCCGCTTGATGCTTAGTTCCGATATATTCATGGCAGCGAGGGGGGCTTATTCGATGTTTTGCAAGGTTACGTTGAGTCCGGTACGCAGTTGCAGTGTACCCGATGTAATGATGGTGTCGCCGGCTTGAAGGCCTTTGAGTACCTGCACCTTGGCCTCGGTGCGCAGACCTTTGGTAATTTCGACGGGTTGGGCTTTGCCCGATTTGTAAAGGAACACCTTGTCGATACCCATTTCAGGCACGATGGCTTCGGACGGTATGGCAATGGCGTTTTTGATTTCCTGCGTTTTCAGTCTGACGTCCCGGATAGAGTAAGCCTTGGCTGTTGGGATAGGTGGCACGCAGGGTAAATGTATGGGTCTCGGTGTCGAGACGTGAGTCGGAAGCATATACCGTAGCCTTGAACGGATGCAGGAAGCCGTCGGCAGTGAATTCCAGTCCGGTTCCGTTCTTGATGGTTCCGGCATATTTTTCAGGTAATGAAAATTCTATTTTCAGCGGCGTGATTTTAGTGAGTGTGGCAATGGGTGTCGACGGAGTGGCGTAGGCACCTTCACTCACCTGCCGCAGACCGATGATACCGTCGAACGGCGCTTTCAGTTCGGTTAGGGCGATATTGGCCTTGACCATGTCTATCTCGGCCTGCAAGGTGGCGAGGTCGGTCTGCACCTGCTCGTAGGCCTCCTTACTTACAGCCTCTCTTTCGAGCAGTGCGTTCTGCCGGTACACCCGGTCTTCGGCCAGTTGCAGTTGCACTTCGAGTTTACGCAGTTGGGCTTGCAGGGGAGCGTCATTGACTTTGGCGAGAATATCGCCTTTATTGACGTGGGTGCCTTCGGTAAAATTGATGGCTGTGATTTTTCCTGAGGTTTCAAAAGAGAGGTTTACCTCTTCGTCGGGCAGGAGGTCTCCGGTAATGATTATTTCATTGGTCAGTGTTTCCGGCTTTACTACATAGGCCGTAACTTGGAGGCTTTTCCGCACATTGGTTGCCACGGGCACATCGTCCTTGTCGGCCTTCTGTCCCAATGGATAAAAAGTGTGAATACCATATCCCGCGAGGGCGGCGATAACTAACGTAATGAGACCTGTCCTTACTCTTTTATTCATGGTTTTATCAAAAAAAATTTTACAAGTTAGATAGATTATCCTGATAAAGTTTAATGTGGGATTGATTTTTTTACATTATTTAAATACATGCCGACTTTCAGTCTCATGTAAAGAATGTTCAAAGATACGTAAATATCCTTTTCCCGCTAAGACTGTCTCCCGTTTTTTCGGAGAAATAATAAAAGGTTCCGGCAATATTTTACGACACAATGCGGGAGGAGGAAACAGATTACGGTTTTTATTACCTTTTTTACAGCATTGAAGAGGGGAAAGTCTCTTTTTATGAAGAATATCATATATTTGCAAGGGTTATACTTATAAGCTATGGATGAAATAGAAAAGATAGATCATGTGTATGAATATAATCGCATGATGGGTGTGGAGACGTTAAATCCTTTGGTGAGTGTGGTTGATTGGTCTCAGTGTCAGCCCCTATGCTCACGACGTCGTTCATACGGCTTTTATGCCGTGTTTCTCAAAGATGTCATGTGTGGCGATATGCGATATGGCCGGCAGTATTATGATTATCAGGAGGGGACGCTTGTTTTCCTGGCTCCCGGTCAGGTATACGGTATCGAAAATAAAGGAGAAAAAGTTCAACCCAAAGGGTGGGCGCTTGTTTTTCACCCCGACCTTATCCGGGGTACCTCGCTGGGTCGTCATATCGATGATTATACCTTCTTTTCTTATGAAGTAAACGAGGCATTGCACATTTCCGAGCAGGAGCGAGGAGTTGTCATGGAGTGTCTGCACAATATCGCTGCCGAGTTGCGCCATTCCATCGACCGGCATAGTCGTATGTTGATTGTTTCCAACATAGAGTTGTTGCTCAATTATTGTTTGCGGTTTTATGACCGGCAATTCATTACGCGAAACCGTGAAAACAAAGATGTGATTGTGCGCTTTGAGCGGTTGCTGCATGACTATTTTCGTTCGGACGAGATGGTGGAGCAGGGATTGCCTTCGGTCAGGTTCTTTGCCGACAAACTCTCTCTTTCGGCCAATTACTTCGGAGACTTGATAAAGAAGGAATGTGGCAAGTCGGCACAGGAGTATATTCAGTCGTATATCATTGAAACCGCGAAGGAGCGGTTGTGTGATACGTCGAAAAGCGTCAGTGAAGTGGCTTACGGTATGGGATTCCAGTATCCGCAACATTTCAGCCGGATGTTCAAGAAAAGTGTAGGCGTTACGCCCAATGAGTATCGCCGTCAGAATTGATTCGGGCCTGTTCCTAAGTACACAGTGGGCCGCGCATCACATGATGCGCGGCCCACTGTGCTTTTTGAGGGAACGTTGTGTCAGAATTTCATGTCGCACCCCCAGTAGCGGGCCAGGCGGCGGGCCTCTTTGGCTGTGAGGTGAATGACGGCACCGTGTTTGGGAATGGTGAAGTTGGTGGCTTTCATCACCCCTTTGTTGAAGTGTCCCAGGTCGGTGAATGTCTTGAAGTCGGTTGTCTCTCTGAATCCGAAATTATGCGGTTTCAGACTGTATATGTCGTACATGAGTACCCAGCGATCTTCGCCGATGCGTTTCCATATGTTGGGAGCCTCGCAACCTCTTGGCTCGGAGTCGTACCAGCCGTCGTCGTAGACATACCCGCTGTGGATAGAGTCGGAGACGGCATGGCGTATTCCTGCGCATCCCTCTTGGGCTACATAGTAGAGATGATACTTGTCGCCCACCTTGGTAATGTCTCCGTCGATGTAGGAGAATTTCTTGGGGTAGTTAAAGAGACGTTTCGGCTCGGTCGTCATGCGGGTGAAAGCATCGTCGGTATAGGCATAGTAGAGTTCGCACCGCTCGTTGCCGTAGCGCATGGTGAAGTATATCATGAGTTTGCCGGCTTCGGGGTCGTAGATGGTCTGCGGAGCCCATACGCAACCCACCTCTTCATATCCGGGAAATGCCTCATCGAGACGGAAGCAACTGTGGGTCCAATGTATTAGGTCGGTCGAGCGCATCAGTACCACTGCGCGGTTGTTGCCCCAGCCGTAGGCTTTGCCGTCGCGCTCCCATTGAGTGTCACGGTAACCGGCCTCCTGGGCGTAGATGTGCAGGTCGGTCATGGCCAGGTAGAAGGCACCGTCGGGGCCGCGCATGATGTGCGGGTCGCGTATGCCCCGTTGCTGGGCGATGGTATCACCCGACACGACGGGCCTACCGTTGTTTACATCGGTAAACGAGTAGCCGTCGGCACTCAGGGCCATGTGCAGGCTGTGGGTGTCGTCTTTGAAATAGACCAGCAGGTATGCGGCCATATCTTTTTCATCGGGCACTTTGGCTTTTTTGCGGGCTGATGCGGCGGGTGATAAGACAATGCCGCCTATCAACAACAGGATTGCGATAAAATTTCTTGTAGACATACGTCGGTAAATTATCGTTTGTTGGTAATGGCTTTGAAAACCTCCTCGGCCAGGATGCGGGCTCCGGCAGCATTGGGGTGTACCCCATCAGGAAAATTCTCGGGCATCTCCTGTGTGGCAGAGTGCAGGTCGATGAGGCGGACCTTTTTCTTCCGGGCTGTTTTCTTGATGGCGGGTATGACACCATGCACCAGCGTACTGTCGTTGATGCCCCAGCGTATGCCGTAGACGGTGGCCGGGTAGCAGAGATAGATGCGTGGCGAACCTTCACAGCGGAAAGAGTCGATGAGAGCCGAGAGGTCGTGTCGGAAGTCTTGGGCATATTTCCAGTTGTGAGGCTTGGTATCGTTCGTGCCCAGTTTGATGACAACAATGTCGGGGTGGAACGCACGGGCCTCGGCAAACAGTTGCTCTTTCATGTAGGGGTGGTCGCCCTTGTTGAGCAGGGTGCGCGCACTGATGCCGAAATTTCTTACCTCATATTTCTCGCCCAGCATTTCGCCCAATACCGAAGGGTAGCTCTCCGTGGAGCGGTTTTTCAGTCCGTGACCGTAGGTAATGCTGTTGCCCACGCAGGCTACGCGAATGGGCTCCTGTGCATGCAGGACCGTCGATAGGCAGATGACGGCGATAAAAGACAGAATACTTGTTTTCATGGTATTAGGCATGGCTTTTTTTACGTTGTAACCATAGAATGGCGTATGAGCAGGTGGCTTTGAAAGTGAGTCCGTTGGCTTCGGCATAGTCGTAGGCTGCCCCTACAAGTCGTGATGCCAGGCCTCGGCCCTCGATAGCAGGGGGAACGATGGTGTGGAGTATGTCCATAACGTTGTTTTCCAGCCGATACTCAACGTAGGCCGTGTGTCCGTCGACGATGGTCTCGAACCGGGCGGTTTCGGGGTGGTGTGTAATGTGTGGTTCCATGAGTATGAAGGTTAAAGAATGAATTTCATCGTGAGTATAACGGCAAGGATATACATGGCGGTGGAGAGCTTCTCCCGTTTGCCGCTGAGCAGGTTGATGACAACGTAACTTATCATACCCAGAATGATGCCGTCGGAGATGCTGTATGCAAACGGTATGATGAGTATGCAGATAAAGGCGGGAATAGCTTCACTCAGGTCGGAAAAGTCGATGTTGGTAATGGTGGCAACCATCGACAGACCTACCAGAATGAGTATGGCTCCGGTGGCCGGCGCCGGAATGGAGAGAAAGAAGGGTGAGAAAAGCAGGGCCAGTGCGAAACATACGGCTGTGGTAAGGGCGGTCAGGCCCGAGCGGCCGCCTTGTGAGATGCCGCTGGCACTCTCGACAAACACGGTTACGGTGCTGGTACCCAGCATGGCACCACAGGTCGTTCCTATGGCGTCGGCCATGAAAGCCTCTTTCAGCCGTGGTATTTTCCCGTTGACAGTCATACCGGCCTTGTTGAATACTCCGATGATGGTGCCTATGGTGTCGAACATATCGATAAAGAGAAACGTAAAGACGACGATGACCATTTTCAGCGAGAATATCTCGGAGAACTCAAATTTCATGAATATGGGCTCAATCGATGGGGGAATATTCATGAACCCGGCATATTGGGTAAGTCCCATCGGAATACCGATGAGGGTGGTGAGCAGAATACCGATGAGAAGCCCCCCTTTTACCTTTTTGACGACAAGAACCGCTGTTACGACAAGTCCTATCAGCCCCAGAAGCGCCTCGCCACTGGTGAGTTTTCCGATGGTTACGAGCGTCGTCTCGTGGGGCACGACGATGCGGCAGTTGATAAGTCCGATAAAGGCGATGAACAGTCCGATGCCCACGCCTATGCCTTGGCGCAGGGTGTGGGGTATGGCATTGACAATGGCTTGCCGTAGATGGGTGAGGGTGAGTATGATGAAGATGATGCCTTCGAGAAAGACCGCTGTCAGAGCAAATTGCCATGAGTTACCCATTTGCAGGCACACGGTATAGGCAAAGAAGGCATTGAGCCCCATGCCCGGAGCCAGTGCAAACGGCATTTTGGCCCATAGAGCCATACACATTGTACCGATGATGGCAGCCAGGGCGGTTGTTGTGAAGATGGCCCCCTTGTCCATTCCTGTGGCCGAAAGTATGGCTGGATTGACCGCCAGAATATACGACATGGCGAGAAACGAAGTGATACCTGCCATGATTTCGGTGGAGATGTTCATTTTTGACGGGTCGAAACCCACCCATTTTTTCCACATAAGGCAATAGATTATGAATTAAAAAAAACGCATTTCGACCACGATGGGTCAAAATGCGTCGGGATAACATATTGATTTTAGCGGTTGATGAGCAACCATGCATCGCTGAATTCGGGCGAATATTTCAACTTGATGGCGTCGCGTAGCTCTTCGGCCTCTTTTCGGGTATCGAAACTACCGGCAATTACGCGGTACATCATCTGGTTGTTGCGGGCAATGAAAGTGTTGTATCCGTCTTTGATCAGGCGCTCTTTCAAGGAGGAGGCGTTGGTCTTTACCGAGAAGCTTCCTACAACCACGTTGTATAGTTTCAGTTTGCTGGCGTCGTCGTCGATGATGGATATGCGTTCGTTGCTGACGCGCTCTTGTACGGGAGCCTGAGTGGTAACCACTTCGTTTTCTACGGGTACCTCCTCGGCAACCTCTTTTTCCTGAGCCTTCATGTATGCGGCCTTATACGCGCTCTCTTTCGATTTGCACGAGCTGACGCCTATTAGCAGGGCTACGGCGATGAATCCTAAGAAGAATGTTTTTTTCATAATATTGAATCAATGATATATCGAGCAAAAATAAGAAGAATATTTGACTAATCCGTTTTTTTCTTCTATAAAATTGCAGAAGGGTAGAACAGGGAATGAAAAACCGCATGATGTCTCGACATAGAGGTCGTCTCTTGTTGGCAGCTGCCGTTTTTTCTCCTATATTTGTAGCATGAAGAAATGGCTGGCGTGAGGAGGTTCCCTGGAACATTTCGGGAAAACTTTTCGCTGGCACCTTTCTTTGTTTGTAAGTATACCTTTAAAGAAAAAATCATGAAACACACCCTGTTGTTCTCTTTGTTGTTGCTGTTTGTCTGTTCGTCCGAAGCCGCATCGTACCGGAAGATGTCCGATGGTGTCGTGCTGACGCTGCCCGCATCGGGCGATACGACGGCGCGAGTTGTGCGCTTGCAGGTTGTCGACGACCGGATTATCCGCGTAACGGCGCACCCTGGCCGAAAAATTCCCCGCACAAAAAGTCTGGCCGTTCTGCCGGAAGCCTTTACCAAGACACCTTTTTCGCTCTATGAAGACGAAGGTCATCTCACTCTCGCTACCGCAGCCGTACGGGCTACGGTCGACATGACCACAGGTGAGGTGGCTTTTGCCGATGCCGACGGTGCGGTGCGTCTGCGTGAACGTTGTGGAGGAGGCAAAAAGTTTCGACCCATAACGGTCGACGGCGTGTCGGGTTACAGCTACTGGCAGCAGTTTGAGTCGCCGGCCGATGAAGCTTTTTACGGTCTGGGGCAGCACCAGGCCGACGAGTTCAACTACAAGGGACGCAACGAGTCGCTTTTCCAGTACAACACCAAGGTGTCGGTGCCTTTTATCGTTTCCAGTAAGAATTACGGATTGCTCTTCGATTCCTATTCGCTCTGCAAGTGGGGCGACAGCCGCGACTATGCCCAACTGGGCGAGATTTTCGACCTGTACGACGCTCAGGGCAAGCTCGGCGCACTGACGGCGGCCTACACACCGGCAGCCAAGAACAAGAAAGCCTCGCCGGTAGTCCGCCGCGAAGACCGCATCTATTACGAAGATCAGAAGACCATTCTCGATTTGCCGCAACGCTTCGACCTAAACGGCTCCTCGGTACTCTACTCGGGCGAAATCGCCGCCCGGGCGACGGGAGAGTACCATTTCCTGCTCTATTATGCCGGTTATGTAACCGTATATATCGACGGCAAGCCGGTCGTCCCCGAGCGTTGGCGCACGGCCTGGAATCCCAACAGCTACAAATTCACCGTCAGCCTCACGGCCGGTGAGCGGGTGCCCCTGCGCATTGAGTGGAAACCCGACGGTGGTGTCTCTTACCTTGGCCTGCGTGCGCTCACCCCGGTCGATGCCGCCGAGCAGAACCGCCTTTGCTGGTATAGCGAGATGAGTCCTTCGCTCGACTATTATTATATTGCCGGTGAGAATCTCGACGAGGTGATAGCCGGCTATCGCCGTCTTACCGGAAAGGCACAGATTATGCCGCGCTGGGCTATGGGTTTCTGGCAAAGCCGCGAGCGCTACAAGACCCAGCATGAGATATTGGAGGCTCTTGCCGAATTCCGCCGCCGGCAGATTCCCATCGATAACATCGTACTCGATTGGAGCTACTGGCCCGAAGATGCCTGGGGCAGCCACGAATTCGATGCCGCCCGTTTCCCCGACCCCCGGGGTATGGTCGACTCGATTCATGCACAGCATGCCCGCATGATGATATCGGTATGGCCCAAATTCTATATGACCACCGAACACTACAAGGAGTTTGACCGCCACGGCTGGATGTACCAGCAGGCTATCAAAGACAGTATACGCGACTGGATAGGCCCGGGATACATCGGCTCTTTCTACGATGCCTATTCGCCCGGGGCCCGCAAACTCTTCTGGCAGCAGATGCAGGACCATCTCTACCCGTTGGGCATCGACGCATGGTGGATGGACGCCAGCGAACCCAACGTGCGCGACTGCACCGACATGGATTACCGCAAGGCCCTTTGCGGCCCTACGGCCCTCGGCCCCTCGACCCAATATTTCAATGCCTATGCCCTGATGAACGCCGAAGCCATCTATAACGGCCAGCGGGCTGTCGACCCTGACCGGCGGGTTTTCCTGCTTACCCGTTCGGGATTTGCCGGCCTGCAACGTTACTCTACGGCGACATGGAGCGGCGATATAGCCACCCGCTGGGAAGATATGAAGGCCCAGATTTCGGCGGGACTGAATTTCTCGGTCAGCGGTATTCCCTACTGGTCGATGGACATCGGAGGTTTCTGTGTGGAGAAGCGGTACGAGGCAGCCTTCAAACTCTTCAACAAGACCGGTCGGGAAAACGACGACCTTAAAGAGTGGCGCGAACTGAACACCCGCTGGTTCCAGTTCGGAGCATTTGTGCCCATCTTCCGCTCGCACGGTCAGTATCCCTATCGGGAGATTTACAACATTGCCCCCGAAGGACACCCGGCTTACCTCTCCATGGCTTACTACACCCGCTTGCGTTATGCGCTCATGCCCTATATCTACACCTTGGCCGGCATGACATGGCACCACGACTATACCATCATGCGTCCCCTGGTGATGGATTTCCCCGCCGATACGGCAGTGCTGAACATTGGCGACCAGTATATGTTCGGACCGGCTTTCATGGCCTGTCCTGTATATACCTATGGAGCGCGTTCCCGTACGGCCTATTTCCCGGCCGGTACGGGGTGGTACGATTTCTATTCGGGCGCCCATATTATGGGTGGACAGATGGTCGAGGTGTCGGCTCCTTACTCCCGTATGCCCCTCTATGTGCGTGAAGGCTCTATTGTGCCTTTCGGTCGTGAGATGCAGTACAGTGACCAGTATCCGGCCGATACGCTGACTCTCTATCTCTACACCGGGCGTGATGCTGCATTTACCCTTTATGAAGACGAAAATACCAACTACAATTACGAGCAGGGGGCTTGCCTGCAAATACCCATGAGCTACGACGAGGCATCGGGTCTCTTCACCATCGGAAAGCAACAGGGTAGCTATGAGGGCATGCCTCTCCGCCGCACGGTGCGACTTGTTGTCGTGTCGCCCGATGCTCCTGTGGCTTATCCCTTGTCGGGAGAGCCGGCCCGGACATTTGTTTATACCGGAGAAGAGATACAGATGAAACTGAGATAAGGATAACTTAAATAAAAAAGAATACCCCTATGAAAAAACTGTTCATTCTTTCTTTCTCGTTGTTTGCTGCGGTAGCTGTGGCACAGACACCGGTGCCGTTGTATCTCGACGAGAGTCAGCCTATCGAGGTACGCGTGCAAGATGCCTTGTCGCGCATGACCCTCGAAGAGAAAGTCAAGTTGTGTACGGCACAGAGCAAGTTCAGTTCGCACGGCGTGCCCCGTCTCGGCATACCCGAGATATGGATGAGCGACGGCCCCCACGGTGTGCGCGAAGAGATTCAGTGGGACAGTTGGAGCAATGCCGGTTTTACCAATGACTCCTGCACCGCTTTCCCTGCACTCACCTGCCTGGCTGCTACCTGGAATCCCGAGATGTCGGCCCTTTATGGCAAGAATATCGGAGAGGAGGCACGCTATCGCCGCAAGGATATCCTGCTGGGCCCCGGTTGCAATATCTACCGCACGCCGCTCAACGGTCGTAATTTCGAATACCTTGGTGAAGACCCTTATCTGGCCTCTGTCATGGTTGTTCCCTACATTCAGGAGTTGCAGAAAAACGGAGTGGCAGCCTGTGTCAAGCACTACGCTCTGAACAATCAGGAGAAGTGGCGCGGCCATATCGATGTGCAGCTGAGCGATCGGGCTTTGTACGAGATATACCTGCCGGCTTTCAAGGCTGCCGTGCAGGAGGGGGGCGCATGGAGCATCATGGGTGCCTACAATAAGGTGCGGGGTGAACACGCCTGCCACAACGACCTCTTGCTCAACCGTATTCTCAAAGAGGAGTGGGGATTTGACGGTTGTGTCGTTGCCGACTGGGGCGGCGCTCACGATACCCGTGAGGCGGTCTTCAACGGTCTCGACATAGAGATGGGCTCCTATACCAACGGCCTTACCTCGGGGCGCAACTTCGCTTATAGCGATTATTTTCTGGCCCGACCCTATTTGCAGGGCCTGCAATCGGGTGAATATCCCCTTTCTACGGTCGAAGACAAGGCTGCACGGGTACTCCGCCTGATATTCCGCACGGCGATGAACCGCAACCGTCCCTGGGGCTCCTTTACTTCGGAAACTCATTACGAGGCTGCCCGCCAAATCGGTACCGAGGGTATCGTACTCTTGAAAAATGAGCCTGTGAAGCGGCAGCAGCCGGCCCTTCTGCCCATCGACCCTTCGCGTTATGAAAAGATATTGGTGGTGGGCGACAACGCTACCCGTCGGCTCACCGAGGGAGGCGGCTCTTCGGAGTTGAAAGTGAAACACGAGATATCGCCCTTGCAGGGGCTTGTCGAGTTGTATGGCGACAAGATTACCTACACGCAGGGTTATGCCGCCGGACGTCCCCGCTATGGCAAAGTCGAGCAGCCCCGTGTCGATACCGACTCACTCTATCGCAAGGCTCTTGAATTGGCCGCCGACGCCGATTTGGTGATTTTTGTCGGCGGACTTAATAAAAATCACGAGCAGGATTGCGAGGCCGGCGACCGGGTACAGTACAGCCTGCCTTTCGGGCAGGACCGGCTTATCCCCGAACTGGCGGCCATTAATCCCAATCTGGTATTGGTGCTTGTCAGCGGCAATGCCGTGGAGATGAAGTGGGTCGACGAGGTACCTGCCATCGTACAGGCATGGTATCTCGGTTCCGAGGCCGGTCATGCCTTGGCCGATGTACTCGGTGGCGCTGTCAATCCCAGCGGCAAGTTGCCCATGTCGTTCCCTGTGAAACTTACCGACAACGGCGCCCATGCTTTCGATGCCCTCTGTTACCCCGGCGACAGCATTCGCGTAGAGTATAAAGAAGATATTCTCGTCGGTTACCGCTGGCACGATACCAAGAAAATACCGGCACTTTTCCCCTTCGGACACGGATTGAGCTACACCACTTTCTCTTATGGCAAGGCCACCCTTTCATCGTCGAGCCTCACTGCCGACGGCTCCATAACGGTAACCGTCCCGGTGAGAAACAGTGGCGACCGTCCCGGAAAAGAGGTGGTGCAACTCTATATCGGCGACAACAAGTCGTCGTTGCCTCGTCCGAAAAAAGAACTGAAAGCCTTCGGCAAAATAGCTCTGAATCCCGGGGAGGAGAAAACGGTTACGTTCACGATTACGCCTGATGATCTCAAATATTTCGATGATGCCCGCCACGAGTGGGTGGCCGAACCCGGTAAGTTTACCCTTTACATAGGAGCCTCTTCGGCCGATATCCGCACCCAGGCTTCGTTTACCTTGAAATAATATTTTCCCTTGTCTTTACGAAAACACCCGGCCATTATGGTCGGGTGTTTTCGTATCTCCCTGTAAGATGTAGTGGCGGTGGAACATTGCTCCGTGTCGGGTTGAACCTCTTCTGATGAGTAATCCTACCCAGTGTTGTCGGAGCCTCCTCCGGCGATGGTTAGGAGAATATGGCGCTACTCCGTGTGCGCAGAGGTTGAGATGCCGGTATATGAGTGATGGTCTTATGCCGTAGCAGGGTAGCGTGGAAAGAGAGTGGGCCGCGATAAGAAATTACAGAGTTTTGCCTTGTGGCGTTTCAGTGGTCTGGGTCTTATTTATGCACACAGGGTTGCTCCGAATCACTCGGAGCAACCCTGTATAGTAAAGCGATAGAAGCGTCCTATCGTTTGAAAAGTTTGTGGCTCTCTACCGAGTCGCCATTGGTAATGTGCAAGATATAGGTTCCTTGTGGCAGGCCGTCGAAACCGGCGATAATGAGCCGGGGCAATCTGTCGACATTGTATTCCCGTTCGAATACCACGGCACCGGCATTGTTGTGAAGCGATACAATAGCAGTTCCGCTTGTCTCACGGTTGAATTGTATTTGCAATTGGTCGGTGAAGTATGTCGGGAAGACCTGTAAGAGGTTTCCGTCAGCCACACCGGTCTCAACAATTCCTGCGCTTGTTTTCTCGTAATACTCGGCAGCTTGTCGCTCGTTCATGGCACCGGTGGAGACAACCAGTTCGTCTATCAAGCTCTTGAAGGGCAGGTATGCGCCCTCTTCTTCCCGGTTACCGATGGTGAGAGACGAAATTTCGAGATTACCGCATTTGTCATCGGTTTGAGCTCTCCGTTCACCGTTGAGGAACATATAGAGTTTTCCATCTTCGCGGTCTCTGATACAGAGGAGTTGGTTCCATTCGTTGTTGAACAGACTCGGCATGATGCGAGCGGTTAGTTGGGTCTCGTTTGTTCCGTCGCTTACGGAGAACCGTAACAGATTGTCGCCCTCGATGCGGATATAGGAGCCATTATCGCCTTCGATGTTCAGAATACATTGATCGGCTTTTTCGCCTTTCACCCACAAGGCTATGGTGAAAGAATTGTCGGCCAAAGTTTCCAGTTCGGGATATGCCGTTTGTTTCAGGCAGCCGGTCTCGGCTATTGAGGCGGGGAATGAGAGAGCATTTCCGCTGTGGCCAGTTACCCATTCCGGAGAGAATCCTTCGGCCACAGCCTGACCAAATATGGCGTTGGCGGCCGACGAGCCCGACGTCTCGTCGAAATGGTACTGAGCGACGGTCGTTATCTTGTCTTCGCCTATAATGTCGAAGGAGATGGTCTCTACGGGGTTGCTTACGGGGTTACCGTAAGTACACAGTTCGATGGAATAGTTTCCGGCCGTGGTAGGAGTGCCGAAGAACGATATGGTGCGGCTGGCCTCGTCGTATGCCGAAGAGATGCCAGCGGGAAGAGCCCGGTTCAGTTCCACACCATCGCAGCGGTCCCAACGGAAGGTAATTGTGTCGATGGGCATGAAGATGCCGACAGTCTGGTTGCGGTCGCTGCTGCTAATCTTGGTGAGTCGGGCATATTCGATGTCACCGTCGCCGATGTAGTATCCCAGGTGGGGTGGTTGGTTATAGGCCACGTTCTGCCAGGCGATACCCATTCGGTACACATGGTCGTGCATGAGAGTGGGTATGCGGTACGCTGTGGGTGTTGTGGTGGTAAATACAACCAGCGAGGCCGAGTCGTTCCGGCTCCACAAAATGATTTCTTCCCGCCAGTCTCCAAAAAGGTCGGCTTGCAAACACGGGGTAGCTTTAGTTGAATTGCAGGAAGCCGTTCTTTCATATCCCGAAAGTTCGAGCAAAGTCGAGGCTTTCTTCTTATCGGGATTCCATTTCGTTATAGTCGTGTTTTCAAATAATTCGTCTTGCAGGTCTCCGTCCCAATAAACGCGGAAGTTCATGGCCGGCCGGGTACCACCTATTGAGTTGCCTTTGCAGTCGCGCACGCCGCATTCACTTGTCCAAAACTCGACACCTCGGTAGTTGGGATCGATATCACCTGCTCCACCACGACCTACATCTTTGCCGGCATATTGGCCAAAGATGATTTCGCCCGTTCCGGCCCGATGGAGATCCATACCGTATTGGGCTGTCGATTCTTCGTGAGGAGTGAACAATTCGAGTCCGTCGAGGTCGGGATCGAAATCGGTAAGGTGTATGGCATCGCCGTGTCCCAGTCCGGTACGGTACATCAACGTACCATCCTGGTCGATGGCGCAGGACCCATAGACGATTTCGTCGCAGCCGTCTTGGTCGACGTCGCCCACCGAAAGGTTATGATTCCCTTGTCCATAGGCCCCTTGCCCGGGAGATTTTGAGTCGTGTAGCCACAGTTGGGTCAGTTCTTTTCCGTCGAAGTTATAGGCGGCCAGTGCGGTACGTTCGTAGTATCCTCGGCACATCACGAGGCTGGGACGTATGCCGTCGAGGTAGGCGATGCAGGCCAGGTAGCGCTCCGAGCGGTTGCCATAGCTGTCGCCTCCCCAAGAAGTCACACTTCCGCGCGGAGGGTCATAGGAGACGGAGGTTATTTCGGCTCCGGTCTCGCCGTTGAATACCGTGAGGTATTCGGTGCCGGTGATGACCATGCCTTTGGAGTTGCGGAAGTCGAGGTCTTCGGTATCGTTGCCCATGAGCACGGCTTTGCCTTGTCCGTCGATTGTGCCCGGAGCTGTCTTGCAGGCTACCTCGGCCTTGCCGTCGCCGTCGAGGTCATAGACCATGA
>ERZ824600.3070-NODE-3070-length-16492-cov-3.420454_pt1 | contig 16492 bp, 9 predicted proteins | sample MGYA00519933_ERZ824600 | MGnify/ENA primary metagenome ERZ824600 (study PRJEB31778, sample SAMEA3449178) | human gut metagenome | biome: human gut; feature: human-associated habitat; material: faeces | place: United Kingdom | collected 2010/2012 ... | reverse complement strand
GGCAGAAAAAAAGGGAACGGATACCGCTCTCTTTCATGCGCGCAAGGAGGCACGCTGGCAGTCTCAGAAACTGGTCCAGGAATTTTTTGCGCAGTGCCGGGTTCTCAAGGAGTCGGAGCGTCCATCTTCACCGGTCGCGCAAGCCGTCTCTTATGCGTTGAACATTGAAGAAGAACTCAAAAAATTCCTGAAAGATGCCCGGTTAAACATCGATAACAACCCGGCCGAACGGCTCAACAGGGGAATTGCGATCATCCGAAAGAACTGCCTCTTTGCCGGAAGTGAGGCTGGCGGACAGCGTCTCGCTATCCTGTATTCGTTCGCCGCGACATGCAAAGCGAACGGCATCTGCTTTCGCAAGTGGCTCGAAGACGTTCTGCCTCGTTTGAATTCCACTCCGGCAGGGCAGATTGATTTGCTGATCCCAGGGGCGAAACAAAGTAGTCAATGAGCTCGGGCTTATTATTATGAAGAGGGGAATGCCGTCGGGCGGTCATCGTAGCCCGACGGCATTCATTTTGTGGCCATTTTCCCCTTCGAAAAAATCTCCCCTCGATCCACCATCACCATGGAGCTGGCTGGGCGCTTACTTTGAGTAAATGGCGCTTCTGCATAGTTCGCCTCTCCCCGGATAGGACAGCTTTTATTGAAAGATTGGTGCGAAGACCCTTGGTTTTACTATATCCCATTGTCTGTCGATTACAAGTTTCGAAATAAACCTAGGGGAGAGGCGCATCATTGCGCGTTACAAGACGAAGCAAAGCCGCGTCGAGGAAGCTTCGATCGGGATGTATCTGGCGGGCGTGTCTGTTCGCCGCGATGAAGATATCACGGAAACCTTGTGGAATACGAAGTCTGTTCCAGTGCGGTAAGCGAATGAAATTAAATGACTTATGACAAATTTCTGGCGTGGCGAAAACAGACGATTACCGGCGAACATCCGTATGTTTTTATCGATGGAGTTTATCGGAAGCGAAGTTGGGCGGAGAGGTTCAGAACGTTTCTGTTCTGGTCGCGGTCGGAGTGAATAATGAGGGATCCCGCGAAATCCCTGGCGTTGCGGAAGGCAGCCGGGAAGACAAGAAGTTCTCAGACAACTTCCTGTATGATGTATTACTTGAAAGAATGATGCATTCTTTCCCTCTTTTTCAGTACGTCAGGCTCGCTGGAAATTTCAGCGAGCCTGACAAGATCCGAAATTCAATATTGACGAATCAGATCGCTGATGTATTCATAATCCCGCTGCTGTCCTTCCGGCCACGGAGATTTCCAGGTGCGGGCTCCGGATCCAACCGGACAGTTTGAAAGGCTCAAGGGAAGTTTGACGATGCCTCCATTCCCTTTCTCATCAAAGACCCGGATTGCAATCACGTTGTTTCCGGCTTTCAACAGCGATGCCGGGAAAATATACTGTCGTGGAGCCGCCCAGTAATGCGCGGTTTCCTTCCCAGTTTTTCCGATCCGTTTCCCATTGATGTAGACTTCATCGAAATCATCGATGGCGCCCGCTGAGAAATAGACGTTCCCCGCCTTTCGGAGTTCCTCCGGAACAGCCAGTTTCAAGACATACCAGGCCCAGCCGTCATAACTCCGCTGAAGGAAGTTCTCGAACGGAACGCCGATCCCGACCTCCACTCCGTCTGCAACAAGTCCCTGCATCCATTGTCCACTTCCCGGTGCGCCCTTGTGCCAGTTTTCCTTCAACCCCTTGTTTTCCGGGTCCGTGGAAAAACTCCATTGATACGGAGCGAGATTCAGAATAAAATCCGTCTGTCCGGATTTCGGAAGATAGGCATTCTGCGGTTCAAGAACCTCCACACCGCACGAAGTCAGAAGGGCGGAAAGGAGACGGACCGCTTTGCCCGTTGCCGCATAGCGGAACATCCCGGGAGTGTCCCGATCCGCCTGAAGAGAACGGAACGCATCCGGAAGAACCGAACAGAAGACGAAATGACCGGACCCGTACCGGTAACGCACCAGAACTGCAGGATCGGTCCGATCCGCCTCCGGAGGAACATTGGTGAAACAGGGGAGCGTCACAGGGAAATGCCAGTAGAGATCCCCGTTGTCCCAGCCGTTTCTCCAGATGGAATCCGCCGCGTCGTCGCGGCAGAGGGCCTGACGCATGGTCTGCTTTTCCCATGTCATTGCAAACGGGAATACGGTGGAGTAGAAGGTCTTTCCGGTCTGGAGATAGAGGACGATTCCTCCGTTGTACACAAAATCATTCATTTCAAAGCGGAACTGTTTCAAGGCCTTGAAATCGGGATCGGCAAGAATCAGGCAGCGGGCTTCCGCAAGTTCCCGAGGATCCAGTTGTGTGACGGTCTGGAACTTTATTTTCATCTTCTTCAGGAATTTTTCGCTCTGCGAACTGCCGAAAAAGAGTGTTTTATCATTCCGCTTCCCGCAGGAATCCAGATAGGAAATCATGCGGAGCAGCAGATGCGTGGGCACGGGCAACTTCAGAAGCCGATCCGTGATTTCGAGAGTCGAAGCCAGATAGCGTCCCCGGGATGTATACTCCAGAAGCGGAGTCTGGAAAAGGTCAAACCCGGAAACCAGCAGACTTCGGAAGTTTCCATGCTGCGGACGGCGGAACACATAGCCCGCCACCAGATTCCGATTGCCGAAATCGGACCACTGTTTCCCCACGGAACCCACCTGATAGGGGGTGACAATTCCGAAACTTCCGTTCCAGTTGGAGAAATCGACATCCTTGAACCCCTGCAGAACCGGGTGCGCCGGTGCATTGAGAAATGCTTCCCGGGAACGGACCTTCATCAGTTCGGCGGAACTGCTCTGTTCCTGTTCCAGAACGAGTACGCAGGCTCCCTGTTCCGCAGCTTTGCAAAGGTCCGGAACATCGGTGGATTTCGCAAAGGCCCGCCGTCCGATTACGACGGTGCCGTCGAGGGGAACTGTGCGCAGATCGCGCAGTTCGACAACGGGAATTTTCAGACGGCGGAGCGCCGCAAGAAGCACGCCTTCCGGATCAAAGACATACACTTTCCGGTTGAGCCTGGGTGGTGTTGCAGTCGGAAACACTTCCAGAGCTTTTGTCGCCTGAAGAATCTCTTTTCCCTGTTCGGGTGTGAGGATCGCTTTCAGGAGCCATTCGCTCCGGACAGCGGTCTCCGGCAGATTGACATGAACGGGTATTTTCCGATGTTCGTAGGCTCCGACCCGGACGTTCTGTCTGGTTTCGAACACTTTTCGTCCGTCGACAGAGGTCAGGGAGAGAGTCAGAAGATAATTTTTCTCCGTTTCGGAATCGTTCATCAGAAGAAGCGTCTGCGCCAGACGCTCCCCGGAGAAGAACGCATGATTCTCCTCCAGGAAATCTCCCGTTTCGGAAAAGAATGCGCAGATGGTGTCCGCCATGGCGTTCCGGAACGGTGTGGCCGCGAGGGTCGGCCGGATGTCCAGATCGTTGCCGAACGGTTCGAATCCAAGAGGAGCTTTTCCGCCGGTAAACACTTCAGGTTTGAATGTCGGAGCGGAAATATCTCCCTGGATCCGAGCATTGCGGGGGATTCTGTGTCCCGCCTGAAGGAAGTTGCAGTAGAGATAGCCGAACATGCCGAAGCCGTTCACGTGGCAGGCCCGCCAGGCGGGAATCATCGCGTTGAGATTGCGGATCAGTGTGTCCAGGTAGAGCGGGGAATAGAGGGAGTAGGCGTTCCATGGATCCTTGTCGTGAATCCCGTCCTGAAGACTCAGCTTGCCCCATCCGTGGAGGGGACGGCGGGTATAGACCGGAGGGAAACGGTACGCTTTGTGTCCGCTGTCGCGTGCGGCATTCTCCATGAAGAGAGAGATCCCGCCGTTGCCTACGGAATACGGCTGCGCAAGCTGATAATAACTTCCCGCATACGGAATATTGTGTTCTCCGATGAAAATCGGCAGTTCCGGCTGGAGCGCATAGCGGGAAAAGAGTGCGCGAAGCTCCATGCGCGGAGCGCCCCAGGTATGGTAGATATGCGTCGAATAGACGCCGTTGACTTCGCCGGATCCGCCCGTGAAGGCTTCCATGTCGGGAAAATACTGGCGGAAGAGGGCGGCGCGGGCGTTCAGACGTTTCATCCGGGCCATCCGCATGGGCTGAGTCAGATTCGGATCCGGAGAGGTTTTGGTGATCTGTCTGCCGTCCGCGGCAAACGCAGGATAAGACTTTGTCCCGTATTTGAGGCCGACATACTCGCCGTTGGTTGTCCCGTTGTGGAAGTTGAACCAGATGTCGACGATCCAGGCGATGCGGGAGGGATGATTGTAGAATTTCCGCTCTTCTTTGGCTGTTTCGAGGAATTTTTTTGTCCGGGCCGCCAGAGATTCATCACTCTCTTTTTCCATTGTCTTATAATGAATGGAGTCTGTGGTCAGCAGGAGGATGCCCTCCTCATCGGCCACATCCGCAATGACTGACGGCTGACTGCCCTGCGTATAGACCGCATTGAGATGGAACTGCTTCAGAAAACGGAACTCTTTTCGGAGATGTTCCGCATTCAGATGCCAGTCCGTCGCCCAGACAATCTTCATGTAATCGGTATCCGCGCGCAGAAGAATCGGTTTCCCGTTCAGAAGATATCGGCGGCCGGAGACTTTGAATTCCCGGAAGCCGAAACGCCGGGTACAGCGGTCGCTGAAGCGCCCGGACGCATCTTTCCATTCCATATCCATGTAGTACAGGTTCGGACTTTCCGGAGACCAGAGCTTGCGGGGAGAATAGTTCAGATCCAGACGGGGCTTCCAGGGGGATTCTGTTTTCCAGACGACTTCGCCATTTGCGGCGTCCCGCAGAGTAAGACGGAGAGTTCCGTCCGCGACCTTTCTGCTGGAATGGAAAGTGATCCGGAGCTTCTTCCGGCTCGGCCAGGTCTGAATTTCCGGTTCCCCGATACACCGGGCCGGTTCCGTTTCAAGATAAACCGCCCCCATCAACCCTCCTTTGGAGGCGTTCGGCGAACTCGGGGAGTCGACCCGGATCAGGATTTCGTTCTCCTGGTCGAACCGGACCAGACGGGTGAGGTTGACTCGAACGCTTTGAACCGGATCAGGGGTGCCGGCCATGACCGTTTTCCCGTTGAACCGGATTTCTCCGCCTTCGTCAATCCGCTCCAGACGCAGGAAAATCTCTTTCCCGCGAAGGGAGGACGGCAGGTCGATTCGGCGCCGGTACCAGGCATGATGGACTTCGGTCGAGATTCGTTTCCCGTTCCAGAGCTCCAATGCGCTTCCATCGTCTGCCCGAATGAAGTTGGAGATGTTTCCGCCCTTCCAGTGCCCGGGAACAAGAAAATGTTTCCAACGCTCCGGATCCGCAGGAACCGCTTCATCTGAGGAGGCAACCGGCGCAATTTCCCAGAAATTGCAAAGAGAGATGCAGGAACGCGCGCCGTCCTGTTTTTTCCAGGTATCGGCATACTTCCATTTCCGGAGCTCAAGAGGGGAGGCGGAGAGTTTCGGAACCTTTCCCGAAGGAGTCCAGAGCGGAGTCTCTTGAGGAGCTGCTGCCGAAGGGGAGTCTGAAAGTTCTGTCAGAGAGACATTGGCAATCCAGACCGTTGTCCCCCCTGCGGCTTTCCCCAGATAAAATGTCGGAAGACGCAGATTCCCGGAAAACGCTTCCGATGCGGTAAACTCCAGACTTTTCTTCTGCCAGGAATCCGCCGGAACTTGAAATGTGTCTCGGGCCGTTTCTCCCAGTTTTCTCCAGGGGGCTTTTCCCTCGATCGCCTGCACAGTAATCCAGAAGGGCGCGGAGGAGCGGAGCTGAAAATCGATTCGATACCTCGTTCCCTTCTTCAGAACAAGATCCGTTCTCTGGAAACAGACGGGGATGGAAGAGAGAATGTTGGGAGAGTATTCGATATTCACCTTCAGGGATCCGTTTCGGGAACCGGGGGCGTTCATCGGATCGTAAGAAAGCTCCGCTCTTGCCTGTTTGTTGATTGGGAAGCCAATGGATCGGACATTTTTTGCGTTTTTGAATTCCCATCGGCAGAGTGTCCGATCCGCTGACAGCAGAAGCGGAATGGCCAGCATGGCGTAGTAGAGAAATTGTTTCATTCAGAAGATCCTTTCTTGCTTATCTTATGTTGCAGTTTCTGATCAATAGCTCCAGTCAGACCAGTAGACGGCCCAGCAGTTGGGCTGTGGAGTCGCCCTTCGCGAGCTTCCGTCGTAGAAGAGGGCGTTCACGCTTTTCATGTCATGCCGGAAGTCATAGTTTTTGTAAACTCGTTCCATGCTCAGGACGGTCAGCTTCGCCGTGTCATTCGGCCTCGCGTCAAACAGGGTGATCATCATGGAGGGGCGGTTGACATAGGTTTTCGGCCTGTAAAACTCATTGTAGGCAAGGTATTTGCCGTTTTTGGTCAGAGTCGCCAGGGAGAATGAAATAATCGAAGAGGTGCCGTATTTTGTTTTCCAGGCCGGACAGCGGATCAGTGTATAGCGGTCTTCCATGGTCGAACGCAGGTATGGCGAGAGATGGTAACTGTAATATTTGCCCACCGAGTCATCCCAGGATGCCGGATAAAATCCATCGTTGTCGCTCTCGTACTGCACATAGCCGAGTCCAAGCTGTTTCAGCCGGGAGAGACAGTTGATGCTCTCCGCCTTCCTGCGTGCAGAATTCAGGGCGGGAAGAAGAATCCCTGCAAGGATCGCAATAATTGCAACAACAATCAGAAGCTCAATAAGAGTAAAGCTTTTCAATGTCCCCTTCCGAGAGAATGCCGAACGTTTCCTTTTCATACTCCATCTCCTCTTAAGAATTTATGCTATCGGTATTTGCGAGAACGTGGATTCCCGCAGAATCAGCGACATGGGGATCTTGACCGAGGCGGGAATCCTCCCCGGGTGGTGGATCATATTCAGCAGAGAGGCACATGCAGTCTGTACAAGCTCCGTATTGTCAAATTCCGCAGTCGTCAGCGGCGGCAGAGATCCATAGCAGAACTCCTGATTTTCCAGGCCGGCGATCCGGATATCCTTCGGAACCGAAATTCCCATCCGATTCAACTCATGCTGCAGTTCCACCGCCAGTTTATCGTTGGATGCAAAAATCGCATCCGGAGCTTCCGCGCTTTGCATCACGTCCCGAAGACGTTCCCGATTCCCCGGTTTGCGGATGTTCCATTCCAGCGGCGGATATACCGGAAGCCCCGCTTCCTTCATAACCTCCCTGTAAGCCTGCAGACGCGGAAGATAGCTGGCCTGGTTGAATTCCTGCGAATCAATGGTCAGCGCATACATCCGCCGGGCGCCCGTATCAATCAGATGGCGGATCACCAGAGCGGCCCCCTGATAAAAATCCGGAGTCACGCTGGGCATCCCATAGTGATTCCCAAGACTCGAAATAAACACACAGGGCACCTTTCGGGCGATCAGCTCTTCCGTCATCGGGGAACGAAGCGTAATCAGCGCTCCGGCCACCTCGCTCAGCTCTTCCGGATTCAGAACATCTTCTTCCTGAAGTGCGAGATCCATGAAACCCGATTTCCGCACGATCCGTTGAAAACAGGTGTAGCGGAGGGAATCCTGCGGATTCAGAAATCGGCTGTCCGGCTTGTCGAAAATATAGACCAGAAGTTTTTTCTCCAGATGTTTTTGAAGATCGCGGGCAACGTAGGTCCCGCTGCCTTTCACCGTTTCAAGACATCCCTGCTCTTTCAATGCCTGAATTGCCCGGAAGGCTATCACATAGCTGCAACGGAACTCCTCGCACATCTCCCGGATGGACGGCAGTTTCTCGCCGGCGGAATAAACTCCCGTTTTCAGGCGCTGAAGCAGCTCTTCTTCCACTTTTCGACTCAGCATTTCTAAACTCTCAAAGTATATTTACATTATATCACTTTGTTTTTAATTATACTCTATTCGCCGAAAAAAGTCAATAGGTGAAAAAGCAGAAAAGCGATATTTCATCTATTTTTTTATCGGAAGGAGTTCTCTTCAAGCCGGGGATCAAATATGGGGCCGGAAGGAAGAGAAAATGTTCTCTGCTTAAAAGATCAATTCTGTTCTCTGACAGCATTTTCAGGGGAGCCTTCCTTCTCCGGCTTCTTTTTTTTCATTTCGACGAAATCAATCATAACGCCAGCGTAATCGGCGTCTTCGGAGAGGGACTGCAGATGCAGATAGCTGAGCTGTTCCGTGATTTGCCCTGTCAGAGAAATGCGGCCGTTCCCCAGAGGAGCCTCCCAGAGAAGCTGCCGGGCAGGGAGGGAAAACTTCAGGATCAGGGTTCCGGTCCGTCCGGGAGAGAATGCCGCCTGATCTCCGATCCTTCCATCTCCGGCGATTCGCAGGACAAAACCGGCATGAACGTGGACGATCGGGTCGGATGGATTGATCCAGCGGTCACAGAGAGAAATCTGAAGACCTTTTGTTCCATCACGGAGCGTCAAGCGCAGGGAAAGTTCGCCGCATCCTGCCGCAGGAAAATTCCAGACTGCGCCCTCGCGGCAGGAATAGAGATCCGGATCCGGATGACAGCCGATCAGCAGAGATTCCCGCGGAGAGTTGTCCGGTGACGGCATCAGCCGCGCTCCCGCCCGACGGTTCCATGCGCAGTGTCCGGCCCAGCGGAACCCGCCGATATGACCTTTGAAATACTGCTGAACCGACCAGGCGGAAAGGCCGGAACGGAAATCGTCTCTCCGCCCGTCCGCATACAGAAAATCCAGGTCGAAGATCATCAGCGCCTGACAGACCGGATGCTGTCCGTATGAGACCAGAACTTTATTGTCCGGAAGCTCCAGAACCTGATTCTGGTGGATGCTCTTGTCGTGCAACGCGTAAGATCCCCCGACAGTCCGGAAGTCCACGGCGTTTCGGATCGGATTCAACGCGATTTCCCGAAATCCGATCCAGGTGCGGCCGCAGTCTTCGGAGATCGCGGCGTGCAGAGCATCACGGTTGGTGAAGACATCTTCCCAGATTCCCTTCACCAGATCTTCGGTGCAATCCGGATGGGTTCGCTGGTCGAACTCCGGAAGAGGAGTCGTATTGTTCCAGACTGCAAGGAGACGTCCGTCGGAAAGCGTCACAAGATTCGGCATGGTCGCAACACTGTAAAAAGGGGAGCGCTCCATCCGGCTCCAGCTCTCTCCGCCGTCGCTTGAAAAACACTGGTAGTGAAAATCGGCGGAGGTGCGGACCAGCATCTGAAGGCGTCCGTCCGGGTGTTCGGCAATCACCGGTTCACAGCCGCATTGCGACCAGCGCATCCCCCGGTGCGGCCATGCGATTTTTTCCATTCGAGGAACCGGCGGAAGAACATGCTTTGTCCATGAAAAACCATCGTCATCGGAAATAAGCACAACCGGATGCTGAACGGTTCCGATCCACTCTTCTCCCGGAACAATCCATCGTTTTCTCTGTTTTAATGGAAGCGGAAGTCTCTGAAGATGAGGAGCCTCCTTCAGAATCCGCGTTCGGGTGAACGGCCCGTCCGGTCCCTTCGCGGAGCGAAAACACCAAACGCCGTTTTCCGGGAGCGCGCGGACCGCCGGATAAATCCGGCAGGGGGCAATCGTCTGCTCCCTGTAGGGCGGCCGGACAACCGAGTGAAGAATGATCCACTCCCCGGACCAGGGGCTTCTGACGGAGGGTCCCGGATGTTCGGAGTGAACGGGAGTCTCCTCCCAGCTCAGACCATAGTCAAAACTCTGCTTCATGACAAATTCAAAATCCCGTGTTCCGTCCTCATGTTCAAAAATATGAACTCCGTAATGGCGGATTTCTCCGCTGTCGAGCTTGACCAGATCCATGTGCGCCGGCGTTCCGGGGTTGCCGACAATCTGCGGCTCCCGGATTTTCTCAAAGGTGGATTTCTTCACGATCGTTCTCATGACACTCTCTCTTTTATGGTTTGTAATAATCGTGATGTCTGGGAACAACGCTCGGCAGCAGAGGTTGAAGAATCAGCTGAAAAGCCAGAAGAGCCCCGCAGCCGAGAAACAGGCTCTGAATCGCCGTGGCAGAATGCCCGAACAGCAGCCAGGAGGAACTCAGACAGCCGCTGCCCAGCAGCTGGGAACCGGCAAGCCGGCCGAGAGCTGTTCCGAACATCTGATAGGTCAGACTGAAAGAGGTCGCCATCGCTTCATTTCCCGGCCGGACAAGGGCCAGCATCTCCCGCGATACGTTACATCCGAAACACGTAAATGCAAAACCTGCGCAGAAGAAAAATCCTCCGCAGATCCAGACCGCCCCCGGCATCCCCTTCATGCAGAATGCAAAACTCGCGCAGATTGCAAGAAAGCAGAGGTGGACCGCAATCTGGAAAAACCGCATCCCGATCAATTGCAGCAGCTTCCCGTAGCACAACGCCGCAACAATGTTCCCGGCCAGTCCGACCGAAGAGATCAGCTGAACGGTTCCATCCCCGAACTGCATGGTTTCCTTGAAATAGATCAGAGCCAGCTGCGGAATCGGAGCGAAGGCAAAACAGATCAGCGCTGTGTAAATGGCCGCTCCGACAAGGGAGCCGTTGGAAAGCGAAATCAGAAACGCTTTTTTCCATGGACAACTTCTCCTAACCGTGATCTTCCGGTTCTTCATCCGCAAGCGGGCAATCACAAGAATCCGCCCGATGGAAAGCAGTCCGACACCGATAAAAATACTCTGCAGAAATTCAATCGAGGCGATCGTTTCCAAAGCGATTCCCAGAACAAAAAAGATCACCGCATTCAGCAGATAATAGGAAAAACGCATCGTCCCGAGAAACGTTCCGCGCTCCTTCGGACGCAGAATATTTCCCAGGATCAGATACCATGACACGTTCCACAAAACTTTGGAAACCGCATGCAGCCCCACTCCCGCAATGACGACCGCGTTCCCGGCTCTTCCCCAGAACGGCGCGGAGGCAATCAGGAAAAAGGAGACGATCACGATTCCGCAGGAACAGTAAACGCCCCGTTTCGCCCCCAGCCGATCCACAATGGAACCTGCCGGAATCTGCAGGAACATGGAGACCAGACTGCTGATTCCCCCCGCAAGAAGAATCAGCGAAGGGGAAGCGCCCATCCCGCTCATGTACAAAATCAGGATCGCACTGCTGTCCAGCAGCAGATCCGCGGTACAGCCGAACCAGGTCGAGCTGTATGCCAGGAGACGCCGGGATCTGCGGAACTCCGCAATTCTCAAAAACGACTCTCCCTTTGAACTCTCAGACGCCATGAAGCTCCCGGAAGTCAGAGAATATCCAGCGAAAAGATCCGTCCGCTTTTTCCTCCCCACGCTTCGAGCGGAACAATTCGGACCGCGCAGGCGGTTTCGGGATTCCAGTGCAGGCGGACCAGTCTGTGGCGGTTGTCCGTTTCCTCATGGATTGTTCTCCATACGCCGTCAAGGTCCTGGAGTTCCACGCGGAAATGACGGAAGAGGACTCCCGGCATTTCTCGCGCCGGACGCCCTTCCTCGCAGGAGAGGCGTTTGTGATCGGAAAGATCACTGTCGAAGACGATGCGGACTCCGGAAATTTCCACCGGTTCCCGAAACGTATACCCGCAGATTTCCCCCGGTGCAAGAAGGATTCCATGCGGTCCGTCATCCCAGTCGCGGTCCATGCCGTCGCGCAACAGCTCATGAGAAGGCGTTCCCCGCAGAGAGAGAGGAGCCGGAGTCCGTCGGAGACCCGGAATGAACTGATCGTCCTCCAGCAGCGTTTCGCGCAGCTCGTTCAGATGAGATCTGCCAACTTCCCGCGGAGAGATTCCGTAACGGATTGCCAATGCGGCCGCGGTTCCCACCGCCTGACCCGTCACCGCACAGGTTCCCATGACCCGGATGGAGCTCTGAGCGGTGTGCGTAGCGGAAATCTGACGGCCGGCGAACAGCAGATTGTCGATATTGCGGGAATAGAGGCTTCGGTATGGAATCCCGAACGGAGAAGGCGTCGGATGAAGAATGGACGGTTTCCCTTTGAAATAAAAGGCTTCCGGCATATGTTCATCCATGTTCCAGCCTCCGTGGGCGACCGTGTCGGGGAAAACGCCTCCCGCTTCGATATCATTCTGCGTGAGAATATGATCTCCTTCGAAACGCCAGCTTTCCCGTTTCCCGGGAAGACTTCCGATCCAGTCCAGAGTCCACCCCTTTCCGCGTCCGTCCGGATGATTCTTGATATAACCCCATGCGCCGTAAGCGATTTTGAACAGTTCCTCGCGAATTTCCTCCGCATCGTGCAGAGTATCCCTGACTCCGCCGAAGGAGACCCACCAGAAGTTGTTTCCTTCCGGATGCCAGCTGCGCGGGGGGATGTCTTCATCGTGAAAGACATACGCCCAGTCCGGGATTCGGAACGGACGGTCATCGCCGTCTTTCCGGCGCAGCTGCATGACAATGGAACTGCTTAATGTGCATCCGTCGGCCGCGTCCGGAGCGTAGGATTCGCCGAACTCGTTTTTTGCTTCCCGTCCTCGTCTGGCCGCCGCGCCGGAGAGACGCAGGATGCCGTCTCCGGAACAGTCGATGAAGATCTTCCCGGCGATGTGATAGCGGACATATTCCATCAGATTCCATCCGCAGATTTCCTGAATTGCATTTCCGGACACCGTGCATGTTTCCACGGTCGTATTCAGAAGAAGAGTCAGATTTTTTTCCGCCTTTGCAAACGAGTACATCGCATAGTCCCAGAGCGTGTATTTCATTTCCGGATTGTAGAAGATGTTGTCGAGCTGGAGCTCCTCCAGCAGTCCGGTTTCCTTCCGGTTTTCTCCCCGTGCGTTGTAAATCCACATCCGGATTTCGCTGGAAGCGTTTCCACCCAGCATGGGTCGATCCTGAATAAGACCGGTCCTTGCTCCGTTCCTGGCGGCGGCCACCGCCGCGCAGAGACCGGCAATACCGCCTCCCACCACCACAACATCAAATGCCATCCTGCGATCTGCAATCACCATGATCTCTTCTCCCTGTGCTGCCATTTTTCGGAAATATAGGAGAAGAAAAACAGTGAAGCAAGAAATTATAAATATTTTTTCTGAAAATTCATTGAAATGTTTCGTAAACATTTCTATATTCCCTGAAGGAAAACGAAAGGAATGAGCATGAAATTGACGGTACGGGAGATCGCTCGTCTGGCAGGAGTTTCTCCGGCCACTGTTTCGCGCGCCTTGAACGGACAGCAGGGAATGAGTGAGGCAACCCGTCGCCGGGTCTGCCGGATCCTGGAGGATCATCCGGAAAATCGAAGGGGAAGACGGAAACAGAAGAGTGGAAACATCGGACTCCTCTTCCTTCAGAAACCGCTCTATCCATGGAACTTCTTTGAAAAGGTGAATATTTTTCTTCGAACGTTCGGGCCGGAATGGAAATTGTTTCTGCTTCCCCCGACCCTTTCCGCAAGCAGACTGGAACTCTACCGCAGCCGAAATGAAATCGACGGTCTTCTGATTTATGGTTTCTCCAGAGCGGGGGAGGAGCTGGAGACGGTGCTTGAAAAGATCCCGCATGTCTGGATCAGCAGTCGGATCCGGGAAAACGGGCATACGGATATTCTGATGGGCAATGAACTTGCGGGACGTCTTGCCGCCCGTTATCTGATTCAGAAAGGATGCCGGAATCCCGGGTGTCTGGAAATTCCCTGTGCCAATCCGGGGGGGGCGGCGCGGTGTGAGGGATTTCGGTTTGAGTTTTTCGCACGGAAACTTCCCTGTCAGGTTCTCTCCCTGAAAATGCCGTATCTGGAAAACACGGGCTTTGATGAGTTGGAAAAGTATTTTTCGGAATTTGTCCGCCAGAATCTGTTGAGCGGAATGGATGGATTGTTCTGTCCGGAAAGCTATCCGGCTCCGGCTCTTTATCTGGCACTGCACCGGTTTGCTTCCGATGCTCCGTTTCCGCATGTCGTTTTTGGAAATCATTCTCCGGAATATCTTTCCGGTCTGAATCCTCCTGCAGCATCCGTCGATCTTGGAGATGAAGTGCTCGCAGAATATGCCTGTCGGGAATTGTTCCGTCTGATTCATGAAGACCGGGTTCCGGATGAACGGTCCAGAATCTTTGTCAATCCCCGTCTGGTGCTTCCCCGTTGTGACTCCTGAAGCCGGCATACACAGGAAAACGGTTCTGTCCTTCCGATTTGAGAGTCCCGAAAGAAGGGGTATCCGCTGTTCGGATTTGTAATCCGATTTTCCCATGCCGGCTTTTCTCCATGTTGTCGAAGCGGCTCTCCACAGGAATCGGGCAGAAGGGGCGAAATATGATTGCAATTCGGGCGTGAAAATGGATCGACATGCTCGCGCGGCCATTAAAAATCAACAGTAAAATGTGGAGGATCCAACGGCTTCATCCAGCAGTTGAATCCTTCTGCGCATATCTCTTCCCGAATCAGTCGTTTGTCATGGGCGCGTATGGATTGCGATTTCTGCGATTTTTCATATTCAGCCGTCTCTGCAAAAGACGAGCGGTTGCAAGCAGAAGAACAACTCCCGTAATCATTGTGCAGAGAGTCGGATAGAGGAGGAGCAGTCGATGGCTCATGGCGCGGAATCGCAGTGCGGCGGAAATCGACGAGATATCACCGGAAAAATGTTGCAGAAGAATCGTGATCTTATTCACGCCCGGCTGATACTGGATTGATTTTGATCTTTTTACATCGACAAATCGTCGGTTCCCAATCTTTTTGTATGCTGTAACACAAGGAGAGATTCGATACATCATGCCCCGTTTCTCCTCCGAAGAGGACCGCAAAGGCATGACTGCATCCTTCCCGAGGAAAAGAGTTTCCGTTCCATTCGATGACTGATTTTTTAAGACAATCTCTCCCCCGTTCTCAAAAAAGCAAGGAAAATCTATGCCGTGAATTTCAATCTGCGGCAGTCCGCGAAAATAACGCCAGGCGTTGCCCTCCATGGCTGCGGAGGCCGTCAGTTCGACCTCTCCGCTCTGCTTCCCCAAGACAGAAAAAGCAACTTCCCAATCGTTGAGACTCTTGTGCAGATGGATCATCCAGCATAAGGAAAAAACAAACCCCATGAACCCAAGTAACCCAAAAACTGTGCTCAGACCGATAATCTTTTTCATATTCTCTCTTTTTCATCAGGAGCATTGAACATCGTATCAACAGGAGCGTTTTCCCGGGTCGGCGCCTTCGCGGTACAGAACAGAGGAAAACGTTCTGAAGAACTATATCCCGGCGTCTGCCGATTACAAGTTGCGGAAACGATGATTCGACGGAAGAGAATTTTTCAGACCGTCTTTCTTGAACTTCTCCCGCCTGCCATCTATATTACCTCCTGTTTCGGAAGTCTCTTCCGATTTCATACAAGAACTTCGCTTTCAGGAGAAAAAATGCAATATCGGGATTTCGGAAAAACCGGATTCAAAATTTCCGCTCTCGGATTCGGAGCCATGCGCCTGCCGATTCCGGAAAATCAGGATAAAAACGCAAAAGATGATCTGGGACCCGCAGTCGATCTGCTTCGCTACGGATTCGAAAAAGGAATCAATTATGTGGATACGGCCTATATGTACTGCGACGGCCGAAGCGAACTGGCGGTCGGGATGGCTTTCAAAGACGGATGGCGGGAAAAAGTCAAACTCTCCACAAAACTGCCGCTCGGTGAAGTCAAAAAACCGGATGACATGAAACGGCTTCTCGAAATCCAGCTGAAAAAACTCGATACGGACTCCATCGATTTCTATCACTTCCACGCGCTGAGCAGTCAGACATTTCATGAACTGATTCTGCCGATGAAACTGATTGATCTGGCTGAGAAATTCAAAAGCGAAGGGGTGATTCACCACCTGTCCTTCTCATTTCACGATGCGCATCCGGAAACGATCGTCGAAATCCTTGATACGCAGGCTTTTTCATCGGTTCTCTGCCAGTTCAATCTGCTGGATCGAAGCAATCTGCTCGGAATCCGTCATGCGGCTGAACTCGGAATGGGAGTCGTCGTGATGGGACCTGTCGGCGGTGGACGCCTGGCATTCAAAGGCGGCGTCTTTGAAAATGCCCTCGGCGGAAAAATCTCGACACCGGAACTGGCGATCCGCTTTGTCCTCAGCACACCGGGAATCAGCTGCGCTCTCTCCGGAATGGGAACTCGCGAAATGGTGGACGGCAACGTCGCCATGGCGAATATCCCGGAACCGTTGAGCAAAAACGAACTCGACGCGATCGAGACGGTGACGGAACAGTGCTCCAAACTGAAAAATCTCTATTGCACCGGATGCGGATATTGCACGCCGGCATGCCCGAAAAAAATCGCAATTCCAAAATGCCTGGAGGCCCTCATCTACAAGGAGGTCTACAACCTGGACGAGGCCGCGAAAAACCGTTATAACTCCATCGGAAAAAATCCGTGGGATACCGGAGAAACCGCATCGGCGTGCATCGGCTGCGGCGCATGCGAGAAAAAATGCCCGCAGAACATCCCGATCCGGGAACGCCTCCGGCAGTGCAGAGAGATCTTCGGCTCATAAAAAATACGGAAAAATGCGCCAGCATTTTTCTCGGGTCAAGGACAAGGTGTCCTTG
>ERZ824600.3067-NODE-3067-length-16501-cov-2.893105_pt1 | contig 16501 bp, 11 predicted proteins | sample MGYA00519933_ERZ824600 | MGnify/ENA primary metagenome ERZ824600 (study PRJEB31778, sample SAMEA3449178) | human gut metagenome | biome: human gut; feature: human-associated habitat; material: faeces | place: United Kingdom | collected 2010/2012 ... | reverse complement strand
GCCACAACCCCGCTTACATCCACATGGGCATGAAGATGGTCCAGGATGTCAAGCCGGGCGGCGTCTTCATGATCAACTGCCAGTGGACCGATGCCGAGCTGGATGAGCACCTGAATGCTGCCGACAAGAAGTACATTGCCGACAACAACATTCAGCTGTACACCATCAACGCTATCGACAAGGCTATCGAGATCGGCATGGGCAAGCGCACCAACACCATCCTGCAGTCTGCCTTCTTCAAGCTGGCTGACGTCATGCCCATCGACGATGCCATACGCATTCGCACGGCCGAGCGGGGCGACATAGCGCTCTATAATGCCGAGCAGGAAGAGTAGGGTGCTCCCGCCTCTTCACCATTGGATTGTCGTGGCATGATGTTCACGATGATACAGAGAAACCATATTCAAAATTTTCAAAAAAGCATATCTTATGGATAAATATATAAAAAGCCCGATGCGATTGTTTATGATCGTGGCAATACTGGGCATCTCGGGAATATTCTCCGATGCAGTCGCCCAAGAACCGATGGCCGAAGTTGCGGCCGAAACCCTTGTCGACACACCCACGCTCGATAGTGGAAATACGGCGTGGATAATGGTGGCAACCATTCTTGTGTTGTTGATGAGCATTCCCGGCATTGCTCTTTTTTACGGCGGTCTTGTACGGCAGAAAAACGTGTTGAGCGTGATCATGCAGACCCTTTTTGTTGTCGGTGTCGTTTCGATTTTGTGGGTGGCTTTCGGGTATAGCTGGGCCTTCGGAACCGGTTTTATGGAGTCGGGCAACCCGTTGAAAGCCGTGATTGGAGGTTTCGACAAAGTCTTCCTGCGAGGCATAACCCTGGATACCCTTACCGTAGGGAACATTCCCGAATTGACCTTTGTAATGTTCCAATGTATGTTTGCCATCATCACACCCGCCCTTATCTTGGGCGCATTTGCCGAGCGCATCAAGTTCTCGGGCTATACCCTCTTCATCATCTTGTGGGTGATTATAGCCTATTTTCCCATGGCTCACTGGGTGTGGGGCGGTGGTTTCCTGCAACAAATGGGAGCCATTGATTTCGCCGGAGGAACGGTGGTACACATCAACGCCGGTATCTCGGCACTGGTCATGGCCATCATGCTGGGTAAACGCGAAGATTATCGCATCGGTCACCCTATCACGCCCCACAATATTACGTTTGTTTTTATGGGAACGTCGTTCCTGTGGCTGGGGTGGTTCGGATTCAATGCCGGTAGTGGCCTCGCCGCAGACGGATTGGCCGCCAACGCCTTCCTGGTAACCCATGTAGCCACGGCTGTTGCCGCCGTCACCTGGTTGGTTATCGATTGGCTTTGCAACAAGAAACCCACCACGGTCGGTGCGTGCACCGGTGCTGTGGCCGGATTGGTGGCCATTACACCGGCTGCCGGCACGGTCGATTTGCCGGGGGCCTTCTTTATCGGTCTCATTACACCCATTGTCTGCTTCTTTATGGTGGCCGTGGTAAAACCGAAATTCAAATACGATGACGCTCTCGATGCTTTTGGCGTACATGGTGTCGGAGGTATTGTAGGGTCGATTCTTACCGGTGTTTTTGCGACACGTTATGTTACCGGTGAAGACGGAGTACAAGGTGCATTATATGGAGACTGGCATCAGTTGTGGGTACAAGTTTTTGCCACAGTGGTGTCGATGGTGTTCAGTGCCGTGGTAACCTTCATCTTGTATAAGATAGTCGACAAGACGGTTGGTATCCGAGCCGACAGACGGGTCGAAGACGAGGGTCTCGACATTTACGAACACGGAGAGTCGGCCTACAACTAATCTCATATATCTCGTCGGCAGGAGTGAGGCTCCTGCGGGAAATCTCGCTCCTGCCATCGTATTACAAAAACAAACCTATCTCTAAACAATATAGTAAAAAATGAGTACATTAAGATTTCAAGTCCTTGATGAAGCTTTTAAACGAAAAGCTGTTGTTCTTGATGCGGAAGACAAACGCCCGTCGGAATTTTTCGGTGAACATGTGTTTGGCCGTGCAGCCATGGCCAAATACCTCTCCAAGAGAACCTACAATGCCATCATCGATGCCATCGACAACGGAACGCCTCTGAGCCGCGAGTATGCCGACGGTGTGGCCACCGGCATGAAACAGTGGGCCATGGAGCAGGGGGCAACCCACTATACCCACTGGTTCCAACCTCTTACCGGCGGTACGGCCGAGAAGCACGATGCCTTTATCGAATATGACAAAGGGGCCGTCATCGAAGAGTTTTCCGGGAAAATTCTGATTCAGCAGGAACCCGATGCTTCGAGCTTCCCCAGTGGCGGTATCCGCAATACGTTCGAGGCCCGCGGTTATTCGGCTTGGGATCCCTCGTCTCCCGCTTTTGTCGTAGGCGATACTCTGTGTATTCCTACCGTATTCATCTCCTACACCGGAGAGGCACTCGACTACAAGACTCCTCTGCTCAAAGCCATATCGGCCTTGAACGAAGCTGCCGTGAAAGTATGCCATTTCTTCGATGAGAAGGTAACCAAGGTCTTTTCCTATCTGGGCTGGGAACAGGAGTACTTCCTAGTCGATGAGGCCCTCTATGCTGCACGTCCCGACCTGGTATTGACCGGCCGTACCCTTATGGGTCACGACAGTGCCAAGAACCAGCAGCTCGAAGACCATTACTTCGGTTCGATACCTACGCGTGTCATTTCCTTCATGTCCGACCTCGAACGCGAGTGCCTGAAACTTGGTATTCCCGTCAAGACCCGTCACAACGAAGTTGCTCCCAACCAGTTTGAAGTAGCTCCTATCTTCGAGGAGACCAACCTGGCCAACGACCACAACCTCCTGCTCATGTCGGTAATGAAGAAAGTGGCCCGTCGTCACAACTTCCGTGTCCTGCTCCATGAGAAACCCTTCAAGGGTATCAACGGTTCGGGCAAGCACAACAACTGGTCTATGGGCACCAATACGGGCGTCAACCTGTTGGCTCCCGGTAAGTCGGGCCTGGAAAACTTGCAGTTTGTAACCTTCCTTGTGAATGTGCTGATGGCGGTTTACAAACACAACGACCTGCTCAAAGCCTCTATCTGCTCGGCTACCAATGCTCACCGTCTGGGCGCCAATGAGGCACCTCCTGCCATTGTTTCGGTCTTCCTTGGCAAGCAGATTACCGAGGTTCTCGACAAGCTCGAAGCCGCTACGACCGACGAGGCCATCACCATGGATCCCAAAGCCGGTCTGAAAATCGGTGTCGCTCATATCCCCGAAATTTTCCTCGACAATACCGACCGCAACCGTACCTCTCCCTTTGCCTTTACCGGAAACCGTTTTGAGTTCCGTGCCGTAGGTTCGTCGGCCAACTGTGGTGCCGCCATGATTGTGCTCAACACCGCCGTGGCTGCCCAGCTCAACGATTTCTATGCCGAAGTGTCGAAACTCATCGCTTCCGGTACACAGAAAGAGAAAGCCATCTTCACCGTTATCCGTTCGCTCATCAAGGAGTGCAAGGCCATTCGTTTCGATGGTAACGGTTACAGCGACGAATGGAAAGAAGAAGCCGCCCGTCGTGGTCTCGACTGCGAGACGAGTGTACCTCTCAACTTCGACGCCTATCTGCGTCCGCAGAACGTGAAGATATTTACCGACACCAAGGTAATGAGCGAGGTAGAGCTTCACTCCCGTTGCGAAGTAAAATGGGAGACATACACCAAGAAGATTCAGATCGAGGCCCGTGTACTCGGCGACCTGGCCATGAATCATATCGTACCGGTGGCTTCGCGTTATCAGTCGATACTGCTCGACAACATCGCCAAGTTCAACTCTCTCTTCCCGGCCGACGAGGCAAAAGCTCTTGCTGCTCAGGACGTAGAGGTGGTGTGCAAGGTATCGAAACACATTACCGAGGTGATTACCAAGGTCGATGCCATGGTCGATGCTCGCAAGGTGGCTAACAAAATTGCCGAAGAACGCGAGAAAGCCATCGCTTACCACGATACCGTACTTCCCTTGATGGACGAGATTCGCTACCACATCGACAAACTCGAACTCATTGTCGACAACGAGATGTGGCCTCTTCCCAAGTATCGCGAACTGTTATTTATCCGTTAATGAAGACTTTTTCCGACACTCTTCTATGAGTGTAAACGACCTGCCTCGGCCGACCGGATTTGAGGGCATTTGTCCGGTCGGCCCGACAGGTTTCTTAACAACATTATTATTTTATAAACTATGCAACACAGTAGAAAACCCGAAGAACAAGGATTGTATAGTCCGGCCTATGAACACGATGCTTGTGGCGTAGGTTTGTTGGTTAATATCCACGGGGGCAAATCGCATCAGGTCGTGGAGAATGCCTTGCAGGTGCTCGAACACATGAACCATCGTGGTGCCGAAGGTGCCGACCCCAACACCGGCGACGGTGCCGGTATTATGGTGCAGATTCCGCACGAGTTTATTCTTCTGCAAGGAATTCCCGTCCCCGAGAAAGGCCGTTATGGAACGGGTCTTGTCTTTTTGCCCAAAGATGAAAATGCGCAGGCCGCTCTTCTTGACCTGCTCGAAAGTGAAATATTCAACTCGGGATTGCAGCTCCTGGCTACCCGCGATGTTCCTGTCAACAGCGACATTCTCGGCGAAGGTTCGTCGGCTACCGAACCGGCCATCAAGCAGATATTCGTTACCTCTCCCCACGACATCGACGAGGTGGAGTTGGGACGCCAGCTTTATGTCTTGCGTAAAAAGGTTGAAGCCCGGGTTTTGAAATCGGATATCGATTACAAGAACGAATTCTATATAGTATCTCTCTCCAACCGCAATATTGTTTACAAGGGAATGCTCACCTCCCTGCAATTGCGCTATTATTATCTCGATTTGATTAATCCCTACTTTACCAGCGGCATGGCACTGGTGCATGCCCGGTTCAGTACCAATACGTTCCCGACATGGAGCCTGGCACAGCCGTTCCGTCTGTTGGGACACAACGGTGAGATAAATACCATTCGCGGCAACCGCAAGTGGATGGAGGCCCGCGAGAGTGTGCTCTCGCCCGAGTTGCTCGGTGGCGATCTCGATGCACTCAAACCTATTGTGCAACCCGACATGAGCGACAGTGCGTCGCTCGACAACGTGCTCGAATTTTTCATGATGTCGGGTATGAGTCTGCCTCATGTCCTTTCGATGATGATTCCCGAAAGTTTCAATGAGAAGAACCCCATCTCCGAAGATCTCAAAGCTTTCTACGAATACCACAGTATACTCATGGAGCCGTGGGACGGTCCGGCTACGCTGCTCTTCTCCGACGGACGGTATGCCGGCGGTATGCTCGACCGCAACGGCTTGCGTCCGGCACGATACCTCATTACGCAGAACGACATGATGGTCATCGCTTCCGAGGCCGGTGTGCTGGCCTTTGATGGAGCCGACATCAAGGAGAAGGGTCGTCTGCAACCCGGAAAACTCCTGCTTGTCGATACCGAGAAAGGGGTTGTATACCATGATCAAGAGTTGAAAGAACAGTTGGCCGGAGCCTATCCCTATCGCGAGTGGCTCTCCAAAAACCGGGTGAAACTCGACACCATCAGTTCGGGTCGTACCGTGCGCCACGACGTGGCCGACTATCCCGCCAGCCTGCACACCTTCGGCTTTCACAAAGAAGATGTCGAGCGCATTATCGTGCCCATGGCTACCGACAGCAAGGAACCCATCGCCTCGATGGGTAATGACACGCCGCTGGCCCTCTTCTCCCAGAAACCCCAGCTGCTGTTCAACTATTTCCGTCAGCAGTTTGCCCAGGTAACCAACCCGCCTATCGACCCCATACGTGAGGAGCTTGTCATGTCGCTGAGCAGCTACATCGGTGTCATCAACAAGAACCTGCTGGTACAGTCGCCCGAGTTGTGCAAGATGGTCAACATCAAGTCGCCCGTTATCACCAACACCGATGTCGATATTCTGCGCAACCTGCGCTACAAAGGTTTCCGCACGATAACCCTTCCCATGACGTTCGACATTGCCACCGGAGCCGCCGGTCTCGAAAAGGGCATAGAGCGACTTTGTGCCGAGGCCGAAAAAGCCGTGAAAGAAGATTTCAACTACATCATACTCTCCGACCGTAGTGCCGACGAGACCCAGGTACCCATACCTTCGCTGCTGGCCGTGTCGGCAGTACACAACCATCTGATATCGAAACGGCTGCGTGTGCAGACGGCTATCGTCGTCGAGACCGGAGAGGCCCGCGAGGTCATGCACTTTGCCCTCTTGCTCGGTTATGGAGCCAGTGCCGTCAATCCCTATATGGCTTTTGCCGTCATCGACAGTCTGTTCAAAGACAAGGAGATACAGCTCGACTATCACACGGCCGAGAAGAATTATTTGAAGGCTGTGAACAAGGGTTTGCTCAAAGTTATCTCCAAGATGGGTATCTCGACCATGGGCAGCTACCGGGGAGCACAGCTCTTCGAGGCCGTGGGTGTATCGCAGGAGCTTATCGACCGTTATTTCTGCGGCACTACCTCCAAGATAGGAGGGGTAACGCTCGAAGAGATATACCGCGACATTGTCAAGTTCCATACCGACGCTTATGTCGAGCGCGAACAGTATCTCGACCACAACGGTATATACAGTTTCCGCAAGAACGGCGAGTTCCACGCCTGGAACCCCGAGACCATTTCGACGCTGCAACTGGCTACCCGCTTGGGCAGTTACAAGAAGTTCAAGGAGTTCACGGCCATGGTCGACGGCAAGTCGCAACCCGTGTTCCTGCGCGACCGTCTCGACTTCAAGCGCAACCCCATCGACATTTCGCTGGTAGAGCCGGTCGAGGCCATTACCCGCCGTTTTGTTACCGGTGCCATGTCGTTCGGCTCCATCAGCAAGGAGGCCCACGAGGCGATGGCCATTGCCATGAACAAGTTGGGAGGTAAGAGCAATACCGGCGAAGGTGGCGAAGATGCCGAGCGTTTCCGCCCCCGCGAAGACGGGACATCGGCTCGCAGTGCCATCAAGCAGGTGGCCTCCGGACGTTTCGGTGTTACGGCCGAATACCTCGTTAATGCCGACGAAATACAAATCAAGGTAGCACAAGGTGCCAAGCCCGGTGAGGGTGGACAGTTGCCCGGTTTCAAGGTCAACGAGGTCATTGCCCACACCCGTCACTCGATACCCGGCATCTCGCTTATCTCGCCGCCTCCGCATCACGATATTTACTCTATCGAGGACTTGGCACAGCTTATATATGATTTGAAAAATGCGAACAAAAATGCACGTATTTCAGTTAAGCTTGTATCAGAGGCAGGCGTTGGTACAGTTGCTTCTGGTGTTGCAAAAGCAGGTGCACAGGTAATTCTTATATCAGGTTATGACGGCGGTACAGGTGCGGCTCCGAGAAGTTCTATCCACAATGCCGGACTTCCATGGGAACTCGGACTTGCAGAGGCACATCAGACACTTACTATGAACGGACTTCGTAATAAGGTAATTATTGAGACAGATGGTAAGCTTATGAGTGGCCGTGATGTTGCGATTGCAGCTATGCTTGGTGCTGAAGAATTTGGTTTTGCAACAGCACCGCTTGTAACAATGGGTTGTGTAATGATGAGAGTATGTAATCTTGATACATGTCCTGTAGGTGTTGCAACACAGAATCCTGAACTTCGTAAGAGATTTACAGGAAAACCTGAATACGTTGTCAACTTTATGAGGTTTATAGCAGAAGAACTTCGTGAATACATGGCAAAACTTGGTGTGAAGACAGTTGATGAACTTGTCGGAAGAACAGATTTACTCGAACAGAGAGATGTTCCTGGCAGCGGACGTTCAAAGAATGTTGATCTTTCACAGATTCTTGATAATCCATATATTAAGGAAGCTGCAAAGATTCATTACGATAAGAAAAATGTATATGATTTCCAGCTTGAAAAGACAGTTGATGAGAAAGTTCTCTTGAAGAAATTTGCAACGGCACTTGATGAAAAACAGAAGAGAAGTGTTGAGGTAGATGTAACTAATACAGACCGTGCAGTCGGTACTCTTCTCGGTGCTGAGATTACAAGAAGATTTGGTGAGACACTTGATGAAGATACATTTACAGTAAAATGTAACGGTGCCGGCGGACAGAGCTTTGGTGCATTCATACCTAAGGGACTTACGCTTGAACTTGTCGGCGACAGCAATGATTACTTCGGAAAAGGCCTTTCAGGCGGTAAACTTATTGTATATCCGCCTACAGGATGTGCTTATAAAGAAGATGAAAATATCATCATAGGTAATGTTGCACTTTATGGAGCTACAAGCGGTAAAGCATTTATCAATGGTGTTGCCGGAGAGCGTTTCTGCGTAAGAAATTCAGGTGCTACAGCGGTTGTAGAGGGCTGTGGTGACCATGGATGTGAATACATGACAGGCGGCCGTGTGGTAGTTCTTGGAAAAACAGGAAAGAACTTTGCAGCAGGTATGAGCGGCGGTATCGCATACGTTCTTGATGAAGATACAAGCCTTTATAAGAGAATGAATAAACAGCTTGTATCAATTGAACCTGTAACAGATAAGTATGATGTACTTGAATTAAAAGATTTGATTACAGAACATGTTGCATATACAAATTCAAAGAAAGGCAAAGAAGTTCTTGATAATTTTGGTGAATACCTTCCAAAGTTCAAGAGAATCATACCTCACGATTATAAGAAGATGTTAAATACAATAGTCCAGATGGAAGAAAAAGGACTTAGCAGTGAGCAGGCTCAGATAGAAGCATTTTATGCGGCTACAAAGTGATGTGCACAGCCGAGGCACACATCACATCGGTTCGTTTGATGGAAAGGAGATACGTATGGGAAAGCCAACAGGATTTTTAGAATATGAGCGAAAAGAAGCAAAAGATGTTTCGCCAAAAGAGAGAATAAAGAATTTTAATGAGTTTCATACACCACTTTCAGAGGCAGAGCAGAGATGTCAGAGTGCAAGATGCATGGACTGCGGTGTTCCGTTCTGCCAGTCAGGAATGAATATTAAAGGAATGACGTCAGGATGTCCTTTAAACAATCTTATTCCTGAATGGAATGACCTTGTATACACAGGAAACTGGGAGCAGGCATATAACAGGCTTCATAAGACAAGTAATTTCCCTGAATTTACAAGCCGCGTGTGTCCTGCACTCTGTGAGAAAGCATGTACATGTGGTCTTAATGGTGATGCAGTCTGCACGAAAGAAAATGAAATGGCTATTATTGAACATGCCTATGCTAATGGCTGGGCAGGTCCAAAGCCTCCAAAGGTAAGAACCGGCAAAAGAATAGCGGTTGTAGGTTCAGGTCCTGCCGGACTTGCAGTTGCAGACCAGCTAAATACGAGAGGACATAATGTTACAGTATTTGAAAGGGCTGACAGAATTGGCGGACTTTTAAGATATGGCATTCCTAATATGAAGCTTGAAAAACATATTATAGACAGAAAACTTGAAGTTATGAAAGCTGAAGGAATTGAGTTTGTAACAGAAGCAAATGTCGGAGAAAAAATCAAGGCAAAAAAGCTTGTTGATGAGTATGATGCAGTTGTACTTGCATGCGGAGCTTCTAATCCAAGAGATATCAATGCTCCGGGAAGGGATGCCAATGGAATTTATTTTGCCGTAGATTTTCTTAAAGCAACTACAAAGAGCCTTCTCGATTCTGATTTGAGCGATGGCAAATTTATATCAGCAAAAGATAAAAATGTTATTGTAATAGGTGGCGGTGATACAGGCAATGACTGTGTCGGAACATGTATAAGACATGGCTGCAAATCAGTTACACAGCTTGAGATGATGCCTAAGGCACCTGATACAAGAAGAGAGAGTAATCCATGGCCACAGTGGCCGCTTGTATGCAAGACTGATTACGGTCAGGAAGAGGCAATAGCGGTATTTGGACATGATCCACGAATTTATACAACAACAGTAAAAGAATTCAAGAAAGATAAAAAAGGAAATCTTGAGAAAGTTGTTGTTATAAGCCTCGAGTCCAAAGTTGACGAGAAAACTGGAAGAAGAATGATGGTTCCTGTAGAGGGAACAGAGAAGGAACTTCCTTGTGAGCTTGTTCTTATTGCCGCAGGATTTCTTGGAACACAGAAATATGTCACAGATGCATTTGGTGTTGAACTTACTGAACGTACAAATATCAAGACAGAAGAAGGAAAGTTTGCAACAAATGCAGCGGGTGTATTTACTGCCGGTGACTGCCATACAGGTCAGTCTCTTGTTGTAAAGGCTATCCGTCAGGGCCGTGATTGTGCAAGAGAAGTAGATAGATATCTGATGGGATATACAAATCTTTAAAAATTAATATAGCAAAACAGATGCTGCCGCTTTGATAAAAAGTGGCGGCATTTTTGGATTAATAAGATAAAAATCTGCCGGGGAGTGGAAATAAAATAGAAAAAATGATATTATAAATATTAATCAGAGCAATTAGTCAGATAGAGAGTTATAGTGCAAGAGGTATTGAATATGAAGAAATTGACACAGAAACTAAAAAAAATAACAAGAGTTCTTTTTGGACGTACAGCATTTGTAATAATTGCAATTCTGATGCAGTTTGCATTTTTCTTCATACTTATCAACTGGCTGTACAGATATTCTGTGCTTATACATTTATTATTTGTACTTCTTGGTATGTTTGTTGTCATACATATTTTTAATGAGGATACCAATTCGGCGTTTAAGATGGCATGGATTATACCGGTGCTTATAATACCTATATTCGGAACCATGATATATGTATTTGTTAATCTGCAGCTTGGCACTAAGATTATGAGGTCTAGACTTGCATCGATTGATAAACAGCTGCATGAGAAAGCCAAAACAAGTGATGCAGTGCTCGAAAAGCTTAAAAGTGAGCTGCACGGAGAACGAGGGCTGGCTTCTTATTTACATAATGCCGGTGACTTTCCGGCATATTATGATAATGATATTGAGTTCTTTCCGCTTGGCGAGTTCAAGTTTGAAGAGATGAAAAAGCAGCTCATGGCTGCAGAAAAGTTTATTTTTATGGAATATTTCATAGTGACTGACAGCTATATGTGGAGAAGCATTCTTGATATATTAAAGTTAAAGGCTTCACAGGGTGTAGAAGTCCGTTTTATGTATGATGGAATGTGCTCACTTGCATTGCTTCCATATGGATATTACAAAGAACTTGAAAATATGGGAATAAAATCAAGACCGTTTTCACAGATAAAGCCGGTCCTTTCTACAGTACAGAATAACCGTGACCACAGAAAAATACTTATAGTTGACGGCAAGACTGCGTTTACAGGCGGAATTAATCTTGCTGATGAGTATATTGATAAACTTGACAGATTCGGACATTGGAAAGATACAGCAGTTATGGTAAAAGGCGATGCTGTAAAAAGTTTTACGTACATGTTTTTGAAAATGTGGAATGTAGCCGGTAAGAAGGACAGAATTGAACAGGAAGAAATTGATAATTATATTATTAATTTTGATAAGGATGAATGTCTGAATGATTTTGATTTGAAAAATGAACTTATCCGCAGTAATGGATATGTCATTCCATATGGTGACAGCCCATTTTCATCTGAGAGAATAGGAAAACGTGTATACATTGACATATTAAACAGGGCACAGCGATATGTTCATATTATGACACCATATCTTATATTGGATGATGAGATGATTGCTGCTTTGAGATATTGTGCAGCAAGGGGCGTTGAGACAACTATAATCATGCCGCATATCCCTGATAAGGTTTATGCATATCTTCTGGCAAGGACATATTATCCGGAGCTTATAAAACATGGCGTTAATATATATGAATACACACCTGGATTTGTCCATGCAAAGGAATTCATAAGTGATGACTGCCGTGCGACTGTTGGAACTGTTAATCTTGATTTCAGAAGTTTATATCTTCATTTTGAGTGCGGAGCATATATTTATAAAAATGATGTTGTGGCAGATATCGAAAATGATTATCAGAAAACACTTGAAAAATGTCAGAAGATTACAGAAGAAGATTGTAAAAAATATCCGTGGCATAAAAAACTAATAGGACAGATATTAAGACTGCTTGCACCGCTTATGTAATATATTTTACAATTTTGCGTGAAATTTAAGGCGTTTCGGTTGTTTTTAATTTTTAAATGTAGTATTATCGGATTATCACAAACTAAAGTAAAAAACAGAAGGTACATATTTAAAGGATAAAAGTTCTTATGGTACCTGGAGGAGGATGAATATGTTTACAGTGACAGTAATGTTGGATTCAGTTGAAAAGGTGCAGAGATTTGTTAGTGTAATAAGCAAGTATTCTTGCTCGTTTGATATTGAGTCTGAACACAGTTGTGTTGATGCTAAGTCAATTGTAGGTTTATTCAGCCTTGATATCAGTAAACCTCTTCATCTTACAATACAGGATGAAGGAGCAGAACTTGAAGATATTTTGAGAGATATCCAGGAATTTATGGAATATTAATTGTAAATGTAAATTGTATATAAATAGACAGGAGTGAATTATTGAAGGTTTTAAATGCGAAACTTCGTGAGAAATTTATAGAAGCACTTAAAGCTGTGCTGCCTATAGTTGCAATTGTTCTGATTTTGGGATTTACAATCGCCCCGGTTACACCGAGTGTACTTCTTTGCTTTCTGGTAGGAACTGTAATGGTAATGGCTGGAATGATGTTTTTTACATTAGGTGCGGAGATGTCAATGACGCCGATGGGAGAAAAAGTCGGTGCATGTATGACAAAAAGTAAAAAAATAGTATTCATTGTTATCATGTCATTTGTACTTGGCGTGATAATTACAATATCAGAACCTGATTTACAGGTTTTGGCTTCTCAGGTTCCATCCGTTCCCAATATGACACTTATATTGTCAGTTGCGGCAGGAGTAGGAGTCTTTTTGGCGATAGCTCTTATTCGTATGCTAATAGGAATTGCACTTCCGCCATTGCTCGCATTCTTTTACATTATAGTATTTATTCTTATGGCTTTTGTGCCTGAAAGCTTCAGGGCAGTAGCATTTGATTCCGGTGGTGTTACGACAGGACCGATGACGGTACCATTTATAATGGCATTGGGAATTGGTATTGCTTCCATAAGAAATGATAAACATGCAGCGGATGACAGTTTTGGACTTGTTGCGTTATGTTCTATCGGACCTGTTCTTGCTGTAATGACACTTGGCATGATTTACAGACCGGCTGAGAGCAGTTACAGTGCTGCTGTGGTACCGGAAGTGGCTGATTCTGTGGAATTATGGCATCTTTTTGGGAGTGGTATGCCATCTTATATAAAAGAGATAGCAATATCAATTCTCCCTATTATAATAGTATTTGGAATTTTTCAGCTGGTTTCATTGAAACTTACAGGCAGAAGTCTCTTGAAAATCGTGATAGGACTTTTGTATACATATATAGGACTTGTACTTTTTCTCACAGGAGCAAACGTAGGATTTATGCCAGCGGGTAATTATCTTGGAAAGATACTTGCGTCTCTTAATTATAAATGGATACTTGTCCCGATAGGTGCGTTGATTGGATATTTTATTGTTAAAGCAGAACCGGCGGTATATGTGCTTAATCATCAAGTTGAAGAAATTACAGATGGTGCAATATCAGCGAAAGCAATGGGAATAAGTCTTTCGGTCGGCGTTGCGTTGTCAGTGGCACTAGCTATGGTGAGAGTATTATGGGGGATTCCTATAATGTATTTTCTGATACCGGGATATGTGCTGGCTATAGGGATATCATTTTTTATACCAAAGATCTTTACGGCAATTGCATTTGACTCGGGAGGGGTGGCATCGGGACCGATGACGGCAGCATTCCTTCTTCCACTTGCACAGGGGGCATGTGCAGCTGTCGGAGGCAATATTGTTGAAGATGCATTCGGGGTTGTTGCAATGGTTGCAATGACGCCTCTTATTACAATCCAGATTCTCGGCGTTGTATACAAAATTAAACAGCATACGTCTAAAGGTGAAGCAGTATATGCTTATGAAGCCATGGATGAAGATGCAATTATTGAACTTTAGAAATGCACAAATAAGATTGACGGAGTGTAAATATGAGTGAATTATATCTGATGGTTACTATTATCAATCGTAATCTTACAAAAAAGTTTATGGATTTTTATACAGATACCGGACTTGAAGTATCCATGACGGCAGCGGGCAGCGGAACAGCCGCCAATGAAATACTTGATTATTTTGGGCTTGAAGGCAGTGAGAAAAGTGTATTGTTTCATGTTGTGACAGATGGTAAGTGGAGTGAAGTGAAGCGAAAGCTTTCAAAAGAAATGAAGATTGACATTCCCGGAGTTGGGATTGCATTTGTAATCCGGATAAGCAGTATAGGGGGCAAGAAGGCACTTAACTATCTGACATGCGGGCAGGAATTTGTGAAGGGAGATGAATCTGTATTGAAAGAGACAAAGTATGAACTTGTTGTAGTTATTGCAAATCAGGGATATTCTGAAGATGTCATGGATGCGGCAAGGAAAGTGCATGCGGCAGGAGGAACAGTTATTCATGCAAAGGGAACCGGTGCAAAAAAAGCAGAAAAGTTTCTCGGAGTTACACTTGTTCCTGAAAAGGATATGATATTTATTGTTACAAAGACAGAGAATAAAAATGATATTATGAGAGCAATAATGGATGAAGCGGGATTTGAGAGCAAAGCCAAAAGCATTGTATTTTCAATACCGGTTACAGATACGGCAGGCATGAGGCTTATGGAAGAAATAGAAGAAAGCATGCACTTGACAAATAATAATACATAATATACAATATTATGAGTGCTTTGATGTTAATAACAGGCATTGGTTGTATATTTGCGGAAGTGTCGGAATGGCAGACGAGCAAGATTCAGGTTCTTGTGTGGATTATCCACGTGTGGGTTCAAGTCCCATTTTCCGCATTAATAATGTTTTGAGAAAGTCCCGTTAAGGGGCTTTTTTCTTATCACCGGGATGGGAAATATTAAAAAATAACATTGAATTGGCGGTGCATATGGCAGTTGATTATTCGAAGATTATTACGGATATATGTAAAGATATATTGAAACTGACGGATATGTTTCCTTATTTTATAATTGCAGCAGTTCTTATTACATGTTTTATATATACGATATTCAGATGGCATAAAAAATTAAAATTCGTATTGTGGTGTCTGTTTATATTTTATATTGAAGCATTATTGTGGATTACATTCTTTTCAAGGGAACCTGGAAGCAGAAGGGCAATTGATATGACATTTCTGTATACATGGGGATATACGGCTCAGGAACATGCTTTTTTTATAGAAAATATAATATTATTTGTTCCATTTGGCTTTATGATGCCATGCATTTTCAGAATGTTCAGGAAGATGCCGGTATGCGTTATGGGAGGATTTATATTCTCGGTTATGATTGAAGTTGTGCAATATATAACACAGAGAGGATACAGCCAGCTCGATGATGTTGTTACTAATACGGCCGGTGCACTGGCAGGCTGGATTGTGTGGGCTTTGATTGCAGGAATTATATATATGATAAAAAGAGTAATAAGAATATTGATGGGGAATATGTGCAGTGTACATTCGCACAGAAATTTCAGAAGATATTAGGTACTTTTTACCTAATGGGTTTAGTAAAATTAGCACTTATTTACGTAATGAATATGGCAGAAGTGCACAAAAATCAAAACAATTTTGATATATTTTCACGATTTTATTGACACATTTTTCTAAAGGTGGTATCTTAATAGAGAACTAAAAAATACCATAAGAAAGGGAGATTTTATCATGAAGATTAAAAAGATTTCAGCTTTAGTATTATCTTTAATGCTCGTATTTGCTATGTCAATTTCAGCATTCGCAGCTTCTAAGGATGATATTATCAGCAAACTTCAGAGTGCAGGCGTTGCTACAGAGTATGTTAACGCTGCAAAGCAGTTCTTAGCAGACAACACAGTAAGTGATGCAGATGCTGCTTACGTTATCGCTAAGATTGATGCTGCAACAGCTACAGCTAATGGTGTAAAGGATATCGCTTCTCTTACAGCAGACCAGAAGTCAGCTATCATGGCAGATATCAAAGATGCAGCTGCTAAGCTTGGTGCTACAGTTTCATTTGATGCATCAAATAACACAATTACAGCTGTTAAGGATGGCAAGTCATATGTTGCTGCTCCTTCTGCTAAAGTAGTTAAGGATACAGGTTTCACAACAGCTGCTACAGTTGGTGTTGTTGCTGTATTAGCAATGGGATTAGTTGTTTGTGCATTCGTTAGCAAGAAGAAAGTTGCTTAATTGAATAATTATGCATAAACGTAAAAACGTTAAAAGAATACTGGCATATATCTATATGCCAGTTTTTCTTTCTTTAATTGGTTTTTTATTAGTTTTCATTTGCTTGTCACCATATATCAGTGCGGTATATTCAGTTATGTCGATTCTTTCAGGAGAGACAACTGAAACGACTGTTGATGTGTCAGGTGTTCCTGATTTTAAATTAGAGAATGCACAGAATCAGG
>ERZ824600.3058-NODE-3058-length-16543-cov-2.753214_pt1 | contig 16543 bp, 14 predicted proteins | sample MGYA00519933_ERZ824600 | MGnify/ENA primary metagenome ERZ824600 (study PRJEB31778, sample SAMEA3449178) | human gut metagenome | biome: human gut; feature: human-associated habitat; material: faeces | place: United Kingdom | collected 2010/2012 ... | reverse complement strand
GGTTTTTCCTCTCTTTTAGTTTTCTTCGACTTCAAAATCAGTTAATTCGCCATTTTCAAGTAAAATTTTATTAACTTTTTCAGTGGCTTTATTTAATTTAGTACTACATTCTTTGGCAAGTTTCATTGCTTTTGTATATTTTTCAATAGCATCATCTAAATTGACGTTTCCACTTTCAAGTTCATTTACTATTTTTTCTAGTTCGGCAAGTTTATCTTCAAATGATTGTTCTTTTTCCATTACTATCTTCTCCTTCGATATTTTGAGTATCTATTTGAAATACTTTACTTGTTACTACTCCATCTTTTAGTACGATAGATATTGTGTCATCTTTTTTGAGTTTTTTTATAGTAGAAATAACTTTTTTATCTTTTTTGACTAGAGCATATCCTCTATTAATTGTGTTCATTGGATTTAATACTTGTAATTTTGATATTAGATTTTGAAATGTTTGAGTTTTAAATTTGTAAAGTATTTGAGGGTTAGTTAAGATATAACTATTTTGTAATTTAAATAAAGTTATATTATATTTCTCTAGCTTATTTTTTATATTTTTGTTTAAATTATCAATTAAATTATCTAGTTTTTGCTCTTTTATTTCATACATACTCATTGGTTTTTTTAAAATATAACTATTTTGATATTTAGATAATTGAACTTTTTGATAAGTAATTATTTTGTTTGTTGCGTTAGTTGCTCTTCTAAATAAGGTTTTTATATTTTTTAAGAGTATTGTTAGTTCAGGAACAGCTAGTTCTGCTGCTGCGGTTGGAGTTGGCGCACGCATATCAGCAACAAAGTCGGCAATTGTAAAGTCTATTTCGTGGCCAACAGCACTTATTACTGGTATTTTAGAATTATATATTTCTCTTGCAACAATTTCTTCATTAAACGGCCATAAATCTTCTATACTTCCGCCTCCACGGCCTACTATTAGAGTGTCTAAATCATAGGTATTAGCGATTTTTATTTTATTTGCAATATCTAATGCTGCCTCTTTTCCTTGGACTAATGCTGGGAATAAGATTGTTTCACAAAGGGGATATCGTCTTTTTATTGTAGTTAATATATCTCTTATTGCTGCACCTGTTGAGGCAGTTATTATTCCGATTCTTTGAGGTATTTTAGGGATTTCTTTTTTGTGAGATTGAGAAAATAAGCCTTCTTTTTCTAATTTTGCTTTACCAGATTTGGTAAGAATAACTTTTTCTTGTTCCATCGTCTTTTCTCCTATCTTTTGTCGCATAATATTATAGCAAGATTAGAGAGAAATGTAAAAAGAAATTTAGAACTTTTTCTCGTTTTTTTATAGCAAACCGCTATAAATAATGGAAATCCTATTTTCTTTTTTATTTTTCTTCATCTTTTATACTTTCTTCTTCAATGAAACTTGCTTTTTCATCTTGATTTTTTCTTAACATTCCTCTTTCACGATATTCTGTTGGTGCAATTCCAATTGTATTTTTAAATAAATATACCAAAGAGCGATAATCCGTTAAGCCAACGGCTAAAGCAATCTCTTTAAAATACATATTGGTCGTTAAGATTAACTCTTGGGCTCTTGCTAGACGAAGGTGCGCTATATATTCTTGAATCGTCATATGCATCTTCGATTTAAATAGGCGCTCAAGGTGATTTTTACTATAATTTGCTCTTTCTAAAACATCTTTTAGACGAATCGGAGTGTTATAGTTTTGACGTAAGAAATTAATAACACTTGCTAATTCATTATCAATAAAATCGCCTTCAAATGCATCACTTTGTTCACAAATTTCCATTAATAAACTATAAATTTCAGCGGACACTTTACATTCATTCGCACGTAAGTCTTCACTTAATAAGTCAATGATTTTTACCATACGACCGACGATTTTTTCTTCTTCCACATCATGGATAACATAGCGGTGTTTTTTATAAAGACGATTTACGATTTCCATTACCATTTCATTTTCAAAAATGTGAATAAAAGCAATACGCCATTTTTTACCCTCTACTGGCTTAAAAATATGGTGATAGTAGTTAGGAATAATGAGTAAATCACCCTTTTTTAAAATCATTTCTTCATTATTAATCTTCAAATAACCTTCACCTTCTAAAGTGTACTGAATGAGATATTCTTTAGCCATAGCAAGTTCGTTATAGTATTTAGGACCAATGTTTTGAATTCCGACAATTTGCGCATAAAATAAGTAACGATAATTCGTCGATGGTGCATAATTGTATACCGTTGTTGAGCCGTCTAAAAAATCGTCATAATAGTTCGACAAAATTGATTTCATTTTTCCACTTCCTTTGGTGTTAATTTGCATATTAAAGTGATATAATGATATCGTGAAAAAAAACGCTTTCATGATATATTTATATAATAAATGGCATTGTTTTGAATTGCAACTAGTTTACTTGATTTCACAAAGGAGATACAAATATGCAACATACGAAATGTTATAAAAAAGATTATCCAAGGCCACAATTTGTGCACAATAATTGGATGAATTTAAATGGCACATGGGACTTCGCTTTTGATGATGAAGACGTGGGAATGGAAAAAAAAATATTATAAAAACTTTCCCACTTCACAAACGATTTTAGTTCCTTTTTCTTATCAAACAGCAAAAAGTGGAATTCATGATGAAACGCAACATTTTATCGTTTGGTACGCAAAAAAACAACATTTCGAAAAGTTAAAGAAAAATGAACGCTACCTCTTACATTTTGAAGGCGTTGATTATAAAACTATCTTATTTGTTAACGGAAAATATGTCGGAGAACATGAAGGCGGATATTGCCGCTTCTCTTTTGATATTACTTCACATCTTGATAAAAATAACGACGTTTTTATCGTTTTACGCGTCGAAGACGATGATTCTTGTTTAAAAGCGCGCGGAAAACAAACTTGGTTAGATCATCCTTTTGGATGTTGGTATACGCCTACCACCGGTATTTGGAAAACGGTTTGGGCCGAGAAAGTCAATTATACCCACTTAGAACGCGTAAAAGTTACGCCAGTTGAAGATACTTATCATTTCTTTTTTGAATACGATATTGCGAATTTTAAAAAAGGCTATTCTTTAAGAACTACCCTTTCGATTCATGGTCATATGGTAGGACAACAAACCATGTTGCTCACGCGGAATCATCATACTTTTAGTATGGATGCCACGAACGACATGGAAGGCTTTAAAATTCATTGGTGGTCCTCTAATTGGCCCCATTTATACGATATTGAATATGAACTCTTAGATGAAAATCAATGCGTTATTGATCACGTCTCTTCTTATGCCGGTTTCCGTATCTTTAAAACCGATGGTTCTTTATTAATGTTGAATCTTAATCCTGTCTATTTAAAGATGGTTCTTGAACAAGGTTATTTTAGAAATTCAGGCTTAACCTATGAAAATGAAGAACAAATGATTCATGAAATTGAACTCATTCGTCAACTTGGTTTTAACGGCATCCGCGTCCATCAAAAAATTGAAGATGAACGTTTCTACTATTATTGTGATATCATGGGTATGATGGTATTTTTAGAAATGCCTTCTGCTTATGAATTTAAAGACGCTACGATTGAAAATGTGTCGAAAGAATGGATGGAAGCTATAAAGCAAAACTACAATCATCCTTCAATTATCGGCTGGGTACCCATTAATGAATCTTGGGGAGTTAATCGTTTGACCTCTAATGCGAATGAAGCTTCCTTTACCGAAGCTTTATATCACCTTACCAAATCGTATGATAAGATGCGTCCAGTAATCGCTAACGATGGTTGGGAACATACCTGTAGCGATATTATTTCTTTCCATAACTATGAGCAGAATCCAGAAGAATTAGAAAAATTCTATCAAAATATTCTCGGCGTTTTAAATAAAGAAAATCGTACCAATTACTCTAACTTACGTCGCCCCTTTGTAGGCAATCATTCCTATAAAGGACAACCGATTCTCATCGATGAATTTATGGGTATCGGCTTTGAAAACAAAGAAGATAAAGGTTGGGGCTATGGCGATAAAGTCGTTAATCAAGAACAATTTATTCGTCGCATTCATGATTTAAGCAAAGTAGTGCAAAATATCCCCGAAGTCAACGGTTTCTGCATTACGCAAATCACGGATGTTTATCAAGAAATCAACGGTCTTTATGACTTTGACCGTCAAGAAAAAGCACCGATAGAGGAAATGAAAAAAGCCATCGAAGGAAAATAAATCTATGAAAAGAAAAGAAAGTTTCAGCATCTTTAATTTGAATTCTAGGTGGGATGTCTTTAAGTTTACTTATAAAACCCACTTCACTTTTTTGATGAAACTTTCTTTTTTATTAACGTTATTTGCCATCCCTTTATTTGTCACACTTGTGTTAAAGGGTCTCTTTTTAGATTCGGTTTTAAAAGGAATGAATGAAAGTAATCAAGCGAAAGTTCTTTATCAATATTTCTCTTTAGATATTTATCTTTCTTTACTTTATATTCCTTCTTTATTAATCTTTTCTATTGGTTTATCGGGGGCCTATACTTTAATCAAAAAATACTCGTTTCAAGAAGGCTATATATTTTCAAAAACTTTCTTTTTAGGAATAAAAGAAAATGTGAAAAAATTTTTAGGTGTTACGCTTTTTTATAGCATTGTTTTTTATCTTATTTTATTTACAAGAGATTATATCTCTATTTTAAATTTCAAATACTATTTACCCTCTACTCTTGTAGTGGTTATTTTCTTAATTTTATTATTATGTAATGTAATTTTTGCTTATGGGCAAATTCCTATCTATACCAATTCTGTTTTCCGTACGATTAAAAATGCTTTTTTGTTTACATTTTATGCTTTACCTAAGACATTCTTAGTTTTCTTAGGTACGATGGGCCCTCTTTTAATCGTATCTTTTTTTCTCCAATACAATATTAAGCGCCATTACGATTTTAGTTTATACAATCATTGGCTTTGGTCATATGGTTTTAGCGACTTCTTTATTCACCGAATCCTACTTTGATAAAGTAATTAATGAAACGCAGTTTCCTTCTATCTATCGTAAAGGTTTATATCAATTAGAAGAGGATGACAAGGAGGAAGATGACGATGATTAATTTATTATTAGAAGATATCTCATTTTCCTATCAAGAAGAAGAAAAAGCGCTAGATCACATTTCTTTTTCTTTAACTGAAGATGACTTTCTCTGCGTATTTGGCGCTTCTGGAAGTGGAAAAACTACCCTTTTAAAAGTAATTGCGGGATTACTTATTCAAGATGAAGGAAATGTATTCATTCATAATGAACTACAAAACGCTGTTCCCGCTTATAAAAGAAAAATTGGTTATGTGTTTCAAGAACCCAAACTCTACCCTCATCTTACGGTTTATGAAAATTTAATGCTTGGCATTAAGCATATGAAACTTTCTTTTGTTGAAAAGGATAATCTTATTAAAAAGCTAATGAAGACTTTTCATCTTCTTCCTTTTATGAATATTAAACCCAAATACTTATCATTGGGTGAACAAGAAAATGTGGCTTTAGCTAAGGTATTTCTCGTTAATGAAGATATTTATTTATTGGATGAAGCGATGAGTGGACTTGATACGCTTTCAAGAAAAAAAGTATTAAGGTATATTAAAAAAATTAAAGAAGAGAATCACGCACCGATGATTTATGTGAGTCATGATGAAGAAAATGTACCTTCTTTTACCACGAAAGTACTGATTTTAAAAGAAGGAAAAGTACTCTTTTTTAATACCTTAGAAGAAATGAATCATCATCCTACGCACATTGATGTTCTTCATTATTTTAATGAACATTATAATCAATTATCAATAAAAGTCATGAACCATAAGATGTTTTATCAAGAGCAAGAAATTGGAGATTCTACTTTACCTAATGATACTTATTATTTATGTTTACCCTTAACGAATTTTTATGTAGATAATAATGATGGCATTTCTCTTATGATGAAAAAAACATATTTAGATCAAAAAGGTCGTTTAATATTAGAAGGTTATTCTTCTACCCATCAAATTTTAATTCCATTAACTTTAGAAGATGAAGATACAATTGATAAACAACCTTTATATTTTAAATTCCACTTACAAAATGGTTTTATCTTTAAAGAAGATGGAACTTTAGCGGAGACTTTATAGAAGAACATCACTCAGTTCTTCTTTTTTTCTTATTAAAAAAATGCTAAACTCTATATATAGATGAGAGTTTTTGGAGGAAAAGTTATGAAAGATACACTCATCCCCATAGGTATGATGGCGGAAATGAACCATACTACAATTGCTACTTTAAGACTTTACGATCAACTCGGTTTATTAAAACCCAAATACGTGGATGAAGAAACCAAATATCGTTATTATGACGTGCAACAGAATGCTCGTCTTGATATGATTGCGTATATGAAAGAATTAGGTATGAGTTTGCAAGAAATTCAAAAAGTATTAGAATCCCAAGATATTGAAATTATTGAAAGTATTCTCGCGAAAAAAAACGAACAAATCCATCAAGAAATGAATGATTTAAAATTAAAGCATGACGCGATTGAGCGTTCTATTTCTTCCATTGAACATTATCGCACTGCGCCCACACCTGGTGTGCCAATTCTTCAATACATGGATCGAAGATATATATGGAAAATGAAGTGCTCTGAAAACTTTTATTTAGGAAATATCCTCGATTACGAAAAGTCTTTAGCGGAATTACGCTCGCGCTTAATGGAAAATGCTTTCTCTTATATTCATACGTATAACGTTGGAACTTCGATTAGTTATGAAAACATTTCTACGATGCGTTTAGTACCGGATAATATCTTTGTTTTTGTGCAATCTCAATCCTATAAAAGCCGTAATGACGTCGATATTGTCGATAGTGGAATGTATGCTTGTATCTACGTAAATGATTATGATAGTGAGCTTCCTTCCATTAAAAAATTATTATATTTTTGTAAAGAGAATAATTATGAGATTTGTGGAGATTATATATGTGAAGTCTTAACGGAATTCAATGTATTCGATACCAATCAAAGAAGCATGTTTATGCGTTTACAAGTACCTGTTAAATTTCGTTAAACTTTTTTATTGACTCTCTTGTTACATGAGACTTTATAATAAGAGTGAAGAACAAATTTAGGAGGATTATAAAATGAGAAGGACCGGCAAACTGTTGATGGCGATATTTTTCGGATTCAATCTGATTTTTGCGAGCGGTTGTTTCTTTACGGGCAGCCAGGGGAGCGGCGACGACAATATAGAGGCGTCGGATTTTACGCTGGATGCAGAATTAGGTGTAAAGACAGGTGTCATCATCTCTGATAATGCCGATAAAGTATTAGACGAATGTGACGCTGATGTCGCTATTGTTACTCTTTTCTCCTTTATTAAAGACATTTATCCAATGGTGGAAAAATGTGTACGTAGAGGTATTAATGTTATCACAACCTGTGAAGAAGCTATTTATCCAAATACGACCGCTGCTGGTTTAGTCAATCGTTTAGATCGTTTAGCCAAAGAAACAGGCTGCACAATTACCGGTGCGGGTATGCAAGATATCTTCTGGATCAACATGGTCGCGTTAGCGGCTGCTGGTTGCCACAAGATTACCAAAATTAAAGGTGCCTATTCTTATAATGTTGATGAATATGGTATGGCCTTAGCTAATGCCCATGGTTGTGATTTAACCAAAGAAGAATTTGAAGAAAAGATTGCTCACCCAACCGAATTCGAACCTTCTTATGCTTGGAACTCTGTAGAAGCCATTTGTAATAAACTTCACTTAACCATTACTTCCATTACCCAAAAACACGTTCCTTATATCATTGATAAAGATATTTATTCCGATACTTTAGGTAAAGAAATCAAAGCCGGACGTTGTATTGGTATGTCTGCCGTTGTTACTGCCCAAACCTTACAAGGTATTGAAGTGGAAGAAGAAACCATCGGTAAAGTCTATGGTAAAGATGATGGCGATATGTGCGATTGGGAAATCACTGGTGAACCAAACGTTGAATATCATGTTGTGAAACCAGCCACTGTTGAACATACATGTGCCACGATTGTTAACCGTATCCCATCCTTAATTAAAGCCCCTGCTGGATATGTTACCTGCGATCAATTAGAAGAAATCCAATATTTAACTTATCCAATGGAATTCTACGTCTTCAATGACTAATTAAAAAAGATAATAAGAAAAACAAAAGTTCACTTCGCTGGAGGTGAACTTTTTAAACATATAAAAAGAAGAGTGATAACACTCTCCTTTTTCGTTAAACTAGAATTCTTTTTTCTTAAAGATGACGATGGAAACTACACTAATTAACGCCATCATCGTAAAGACTGCGGTAGAAGATTTTGCACAAGATTTACATCCTGATGAACTGCTCTTTTGATTTGGATCTTTTACAAGAATTGTATATTCAATTGGATCCGCTTCATTACCCCAGTTGTCAACACAAGTGACTTGAACTTGATAGTTGCCTACAATCGTAGGAGTAAAACCATTTTTCACTAATTCAACTTCGTTTCCATTCGGATCTGTGACTTTTACAATAGCGTCTAAAATATCCTCAGCACTATTGGAAGCAAAGTAGATAGGTAAACTAATACGAGTATTGAGTTCTCCTTCTTCTTTTCTCTTTCCTTGTTCAGTAATCGTTGGTTTTTCGGTGTTTCTAAAGTTTCTTGTTTCCGTCATTAAATGAATATCACTGAAAGTTGCGGATGTGTTATATAAGTTAAAGCCAACTTTAGAATTTTCAATATTACGTAAGTTTAGTCCATCAATCGTGGTTTGGAAGTTTGGATTAAAAGATTTATTTAAATAAACTTTTACACTATCTCTTTCAATTTGAACTTCGACTAAGTTAATCGCATCAAAGTAAGAATAACTGACTTGCGCTTCCCGCCATTCACTACCGACAACTTTGCCGTTTAAACGTCCGGTAATAATGATTGTCGGAGAGGCTCCTGACCACATGCTCAACCAACAGAACACATAGTTATTACTATCTACATAATAAGGAACAAAGCCTGTTTTATATTCGGAAGCCGTTGAATCGGTAATTTGTACTTGGCTTGCCATATAGAAATCACGTTTGCCTTCTACGTTATTTTGTAAGGCCATCGTGCTCATCCATTCGGTACCACCAATTAAATCACCTTTTAATGTGTTATTCTCTTCATCATAGACCCATGTATAGGTATGAGCGCCTCTTAAAATCCAGTCACCTTTTACGATATCATTATAAGAATTAAAGCCGGTGACTTTAATGCCACTTACAGTAATTGGAGTTTTACGGACTGTCACACCAATATAAGGAGATTTCGTTTTATCGTGTCCTTGAATATAGAATTGTCCCGCTTTAACTATTTTTAAACCATACCAAGTAACTAAAACGTTATCATTTTGAATTTCTACTGACATTTCTTTACTACCAGAGGTAAATGAAGCTCCACTAGGTAAAGGATATGTTTCCGATTGAATTTCGCCCTGGAAATGATTCGTGATGGTAAAGCCTTGAGCGGAAGCTTCCACTAATAAATAGTTATCGCTATCTTCAAACCAACCATAAATACCATAAATGGTTTCTTGTTTGACATTTTGGAAGGTAACACTCATCTTCACTTCATCGATTTTTCCACTCTCATAGTAGAAAGCAGTACGGTTATCGCCATTTTCTAAATCAATACCATTTTCGTTAAATTGATAAGTTCCTGAAGAATATGAAATAGGATTTTCATCGGTTTTAGCGGAGATAAAATGTTTTTTACTCGTTCCTAAGTCATCGCTATACCAATCAAATGGAACATATGGAATTTCATTAACGGTTAAATCATTAAAGGTAGCTTTCACTCCTTTTAAAGCAATACCATAAGACGCACTCTTTAATAAGCTTGCATTGGTATAAGAATAACTTTCACTATCATTGATTTTGATCGTAAAGGTGGTTCCTTGTTTCGTAAGACTAAAGGAAGTAATATTATCAAAAGCAGTCGTCAATGCATGTTCTTCATAGATAGAATTCTCTACCATTTGTACACCATTTAATGTGGTGGTTTTTCCTTCAAAGGTTAAGGATGTCGCGTTATTATCTTTTTGGATATTTGCGCGTAAATAATTGTATTCATCGTAGTGCCATGCAATGACAGATACTGTGCTGGTATCTTTCGTTTCTTCTAAATTCACATTCGCGCTAAAAGCATATTTTTCTGCACCGATGGGATTTCTTAAAACGATTTGGTTATAGTTAAGTGTCGTTGCGTTTAACGCATCTAAACGATAATTATTTCCCTCATTCGTCCAGCCTTCTTCATTTTCATAGCGCATGGATACGCCATCTTTTAAGTATAAGTAATCGGTAGTGTTATTTAAACTTGTATAGGTGAAATCATTAAAGGTAAAGGTATCACCATAACCATATACACCAATTTTTGCGGTTTCAAAGGCGGATTGAATATTATCTCTAAAAGCATAGAATCCAATCTCTGTCCCATTGATGTAGCATCGATAAATATAAGCGTCCCGATCATCAGCTAAAGTACGGTTGACTTTAAAAGTAATTTCTTCACTCGGGGCAATGGTCGTACCATTGGTCCAAATGTCATTCCATTCACCTTGTTTAAATTCGCCATCTTTCCAAACGACCATGTTTTTTCCGTTAATTCTACCGGTAATTTGAATTTCCCGCATTTCGGTATTTCTTTCTTTATCGGACCAATCCATGTAGGCGATGATGTAGTTATTATCATCGACATACCAAGGAACGATACCCGCTTGTACTTCTTTAGGCGTTGGGAAGCCTTGGGTACCTTGAATTTTACAAGAAATCGAATATTCCCCAATGGCATGATAGTCATTGCTCACATAAAAGTTTGCGCGCATGGCATCATTCCCTCTTGAAGTAATGGTATCTTGTTCTAACGTATATGGATTATCACCAGCCGTTTTTACATGTTCCCATGTCGCATTAGAAACCGCTAAAGAGGTAGCTTCTGCATGACTGACTTTCGTATTTTCAAATAGGCTTACACTCATTAAAAGTGCGGTTAAAAATAATAGACCTTTTGCTCTTTTCATGTTGTTCTTCCTTTCTTTTTATCGTTTGATGGGGTTTCCACCATTTCCATATGCTAATAAGAGATTGAGTTGACTATCTAAAGAACCCTCTACATCTTCAATATTCATTTTGCCAAAGGTTTCATATAAATTCGTAATCGGTTCCATATTAGCAACACCTGACCAAGGTAACCAAGTATTGGTAGATTTAAAGGAGAAATCCGCCACGTTGGTGGCTTCTGGCATCATGGCTCTATAAGCGTATCCCATTCTTCCATCATAATCGGTAGAAAGTTTGGTATCGTTTTGAAGTAATAAAGCAGCTTCTTTATAGAAGGAATCTTTTAATAATAAATAGATTTTATACATTTCATAGAAGGCATAAGCACTAAAGTTATCAGCGCCTGAATGTCCCGTTGCAATAACGGAGAAACCGATGACTCCACCATTTTCAAAGGGGTTCTTTTTAGAATCCTCTTCGTTTTGTGAAGGAACTTTAAAGTCATAGCAATACGTCCAAGACATCGTCGAAATCGCAGCGTGCTCTGCCGCTTTTAGATATTTGCTATCTCCGCTTAATAAATAAGCACTATCAAAGCAATATAAAGCATAAACTGAAGCTTCTTTATCAACGGTATTTGGATTATCGGGGGTTCCTCCTACATATTTACCTAAACCTAAATAAAGATTTTGATAAGCAAATTCAGCCGCTTTTAAGGCTGCATCTTTAAATTTTTCTTCTTTGGTTAATTCATACATTTTAGCTAAGAAACGTACCGCAATTGGAGTATTAAGCTTACTGGTTCCTTGGAAAGTATTATTACTCGTATCCGTTTCCACATTTCCGTTCGTTTTATAAGCCCGATAGAAAGAACCATCATCGTTTTGTTTCGCTACTAAGTTCGTACCAAATTTATAGACCATATCATACCATCTTTGTTGATTTTCACCATAAGCTGAAGCAATACGATAAGCGTCTAACATTCCCTCCATACCATCGACCATACAGCGTAAGAAGGAAGGATAATTCCTTCTTTGTCCACCACTTGCATTCACATTTGGATCCCACCAAACCGTTGGAAAATAAGTGGATTGAACGGAAGAAGAAGCCCAGAAATTAATAATATTTTTTCCTTGAGTTTTTATGGTATCGTTTTGATGATCTAAACCATAACGATATAATTGATAACCCGCTGGTAATTGCTGACCAACAAAACCCATTTGGAAAGAATAACCTTGAGAGATTACGCCGTTTGGTAAATCGATAGACCACGGAAAACCAGCCGATACAACTTTGTCATTATACTTGTACTCTTTATATTCGGAAGTAAATAAATCGATATTTTGTTGATAAATATCTTCCATATTGACATCATAAATTTTTGGATGGGAAACTAAGTAGGCTTTTTTATAAGATTCTACCATTGCGTCCATATAATTTTCTTCATCTAAAGGAATTAAACCCACTTTATAGTCATGAGAATTTCCTTCTTTTACTTCGTGGTAACGTCTAGATTGTCCTTGACCTGCATCATAAGTATTCGGTCCTTCGGTACAAGGCCAAACGAAATCAACACTCACTTCGGGTAACATAGATAATCCCACTGCCCCGTATTTTAATTCATCATTCACATCGCCAGATTTTCCACCGCCCACATTATTGCCTACGGAGATTCCTGGTTCGACGTGCGCTAAAGCTAAACTATAACCCTTTTCTTTATTTCTCGCCATGACCATAGGTAAACCGGTTCTTGTTTCTTTTACGTAGACGCGGTCTAAATCTAAATTTGAAGCAATCGCACCCGAGACGACGTTTTGTCCGTCTTTATATAGAATGCTAGGAATAAAGTATTCAAATTTACTATAGTCATCTATGCCGTCTGCGTTAGCGAGACTTACCGTCGAAGCAAAACCAACATCTTCTTCATTAGCTTTTACTACATTTACATAACGATAGATATTGAAGACATCTTCGTTAACGAGATAATAAGCATCATGCACTTCAAATTCAGAACCTTGTTTCGTTTGAATGGTGCCCATTAAATCATAACCATAATTCGTTCTTTCCATCGATGTGTAAGCGGCTTTATAGGTTCTTTCAGTATAAGTTTCAATACCAATACCTGTACCTTTTCCTCTTACTTTTACATTGACCATTTCCTCTTGAAGGAAGATGACCGAATAGTCTTTTACTCTTTCGACCTTTAAAGCAATTTGATTTTCCGCATCTTTTTCAAAAACTAAAAGATAATTTTTTGATTGTAATCCTTGTTGCCCATCAATTGAAACAAAGGCATCTTTGGGCGCATCGGGCAAATCTAAAGTTGGATTGACTGGTGTTTCACTCGTGGTAGGCGTTGAAGAACTTTCTTCTGGTGTATTTCCACACGCTGCAAGCGATAACAACATAGCACTACAAGCAAGAAAAGATAAATACTTTTTCATGAACGAATTTCCTCCTTTTATTTAATTCCGGTCATGACAATTCCTTCCACGAAGAATTTTTGACCGCTAAGATATAAAACTAATGTAGGTAGAAGTGCTAATAAGGCACCCGACATCAACAAAGGATAAGAGACATTTCTTGAAGTTGAAAGTCCATTAACATAAAGTTGCATGGTAAATAAAGAAGGTTTACCACCGATATAAAGTAATGGTCCTAAATAATCGTTATAAGCGCCATTAAATCCTAAAAGTAATTGGGTAATAATCGCTGGAACGGATAAAGGTAAAATGACTTTGATAAACATACCAAAGCGAGACATACCATCCATTTCCGCTGCTTCTTCTAAGTCTTTAGGTAAAGTTTCAAAGTATTGTTTTAAGAAGAACATTGTCCCCACCGCTCCAAACATACCAGGAACGATAATCGGAAATAATGGGAACCAATCATTGACTTTATAGATATCGACAAATAGCAAATAAGATGAGAAAGTCGTAATAATTCCAGGGATGACCATTGTACTTAATAGAAGATAAAACACTACTTTCTTCCCTTTAAAATTAATTCGCGCAAAGGCATAAGCCGATAAAGCACTGCAGAAGGTTCCAACAATAATTGGAGGCGCAATATAAAGAATGGTATTTAAGAAGCATTGATAAATATTTCCGTATTCATTTGTTGTTAATAACTTGATATAGTATTCTAAATCAATCACTCCTGTACTCCACTTAAAGCCATTTTCCATAATGAAATTCTGTGGTGTTAAAGAAGTAATAATCGCCATTAAAAAGGGGATAATGATAATCACACCAAAGGCGATTAAGCATAAATACGATAGGACTTTAAAAATCCAATAAGCATAATTTCTTTTTTTCGGTACGACAATGGCACCATTAATGGTTTTTTGTTTTTTCATATGCTCATCTCCTACTCATAATGCACCCATAAACGAGAGACAATAAACTGAATCGCGCTGATGAGAATAATAATGAAGCCTAAAATAATACCTAACGCACAGCCATAGGCTAAATTTTCACCACTCGTTACTTGTTTATAAATTTCCCAAACCGGCATAATGTTGTACCATGAAGGGGAATTATTCCCCATGACTTGGAAACGAGCAAAATCTTGAAAAGATCCCGCAATACCTGTTAATAGAATATAAAAAACAACGGGAGAAATTTGAGGAATCGTAATGTGGATGAGTTGTTGAGCACCATTGGCTCCATCAATTTCAGCCGATTCATATAAAGAACGATCGACACCTTTCATTGAGGAATATAATAATAAAACGGAAGTTCCTATACCTGACCAAACCCCCATGACAATCATGGACATCATGAAATATTTATCGGTTAATAAGTTAACGTTGGTCACTCCACTATTGAAAAGATTTCGAGTAATCGTGGTAAAAATCCAGCGCCAAATAAAGGTAATAACGACGGCGCCACAAATGGTGGGTAAATAAAATAAAGTTCTAAAGAATAAGCTACCTTTAGGATTTTTGATTAATAAATTTGTAAAGAAAATCGCTAATAAAATTCCCACTGGTACCCCAATTGCGTTAATACAAGCGTTTACTAATGAACGCATGAAATCGGTATTATGAAAAGCTTTGACATAATTATCAAAGCCAATCATATTGAATTTAAAATCAAAGAAGGAATAATCCTTATACATGGAATAATCTGTGAATGAGATAAAGATGGCAAAGAAAAGAGGAAAGATTAAAAATAAAGCGATACCTAAAAGAAGGGGGCTTGTAAATAACCAACCACATATGTTTTCATTGCGCTTCTTCTTATTCATAGAAGATTTTTTCTTTTCTCTTTCCATACTTCAAATTTTCCTTTTTTAATTTAAGTTTTCTGTAACTTTTTGACGAGCCTGTTCAATAAATTCATCAACGGTAATTTCCGTAGCAGGATCGGTTGAATATAAGTATTCAGAAGGTGTATCATAGCCATTCACTTTCCATAATGTATTACTGCGGTATTGCCATAAGCCATAGCCTTGCATTTTGGCGGATTCCACGAAAATTTCATAATTTTCCGGTCCTTTTGCTTTCTCTGAAGCAACTAAACTTTCTTCTAAAGCTAAATCTTCATAAACTGGGATTTGGAAACCGGTAGAAGTTAAGATTTCTTGTCCTTCTCTAGAAGCAATGTATTCCACTAATTTCCAACCTGCTTCGGTATTTTTAGATTTAGCATTGACCGCATAGCCCACAGATCCACTATACATATTTTTCGTTGGATTCTCTTCAAAGGCAGGAACATAAGCCACATCCCAATCAAAAGATAAAGAACGGAAAGAAGTGACATCCCAACGTCCAGAAATAACAGTTGCTACTTTTTGTTGAGTGAATAAACTAGAGGCATCCGCGGTACCAGTAAAGGTCGCTGGTGGTTGCGTAAAGTCTTTTAAATAGGAATCTTTCATATATTGATAGCCCTTTTTAAGACCAGCAATCGTCTTTTCATCGGTTGGGAAAGCGGTACGGTCTTCATTTAAGAAGTCACCGCCAGCTGACCACACTAAACCTTCAATACCTAGACCGGCTACACCATAACCAGTAATCACACCCTCCGCATTTTTCTTCGTTAAGGCTTTCCACATTTCAGTTGCTTCGTCCATCGTCATAATGCGGTCTGATGGTGGTAACGCTACTTTTTGTTTCTTAAACCAGTCTTTGTTATAGTACATAACATAAGGTCCAACGTCTTTGGGTAACGCTAATTGGTTGCCTGAACCCATACGACCCGTTTGTGGATTATATTGATAACGCGTTAAACATGAAGAATACATTTTACCTTCATCAATTAAAGTTGAGGCTGCAATATATGGTGATAAATTCATCAATTTACCACTGCTCGCCCAAGCAGAAATAGAACCATCAGGCACTAAGAACACGTCATGTGCTTGCCCAGAACCAATGTAGTTTCCATAAACCGTTTCATAGCTTTGGACGATTTCCAATTTTACATTAATCGTTGGATATCTCTTTTTAAATCCTTGTAGAACCGCTTCAACAACCGTCTTTTCCACATTAGCGCCCGCTGAATCCCAATG